>Ga0126370_10000709_pt1 | contig 14287 bp, 18 predicted proteins | sample PanSoiMetaPlot_3_FD_92586 | JGI IMG/M metagenome (GOLD analysis project Ga0126370, IMG submission 92586) | Tropical forest soil microbial communities from Panama - MetaG Plot_3 | ecosystem: Environmental > Terrestrial > Soil > Tropical forest > Bulk soil | place: Panama | collected 2016-02-17 | reverse complement strand
AGCCGTTGCTGCGCATCCACTCGGATTGAGCTTGAGAGGTCGCTGCCAGCGACCCGATGTCGGCCACTGCGACCAGCAGCGCCGACGCGGTTTTCGCAGGCATCTGTCCCATGCAGAGTTTCGCGACGCTGGCCTTTCTTTCCGACGATTCGACCCAAATGAACCGGTACGGCTGCGCGTTGAAACTGGACGGGGCGTGGCGCGCGGCATCGAGGATTTGGTCGCGCAATGCTTGCGGGATTTCGACCGGCTCAAAGGCCTTGACTGCTCTCCTATGGAAGAGCGCTTCCAGGATCTCGTTCATCAACACCTCCATGTTGCTATTGCAACATAAGAGTGTTGCAGATGCAACATAAAAATTGCAGGGCCTTTGTGACGGATTCTGGATGTATGAGAAAAAGCTTGACAGGGAACCAAAGGGTTCCCTATTATAGTGGATAGGCAACCGCACGGTTCCCTATCGTGAGATGAGCGACGACGCCATTTTTCGAGCTCTGGCGGACGCCAGCCGCCGCAAGCTCCTCGACAAGCTGCACCGGAAGAACGGGCAGACCCTTGGAGAGCTCTGCGAGGGGTTGCGCATGACCCGCCAGGCGGTCGCGAAACATCTCGCGATTCTCAAGAAGGCCAATCTCGTGTCGTGGAAACGTGAGGGAAGGGAGAGGCTCCACTTTATCAACCCGGTTCCGATCCATGACATCGCAGAGCGCTGGATCAGCAAGTTCGAATACCCGCGCCTGCAAACACTTTCAAAACTAAAGAAAAGTCTAGAAGGAGAAGATCGTGAGTAAAGTAGTCCAAAGCAGTTTTGTCTACGTCACTTTCATTCGCACTACGGCCGAGCGGCTATGGTCCAAGCTGACCACCAACGAATTTATTAAGGAATATTGGTTCGGCGTGCAGTTCAAGACCGAATGGAAGGCGGGAGCGACGTGGGAGATGCGCTATCCCGATGGACGGGTCACGGACAGCGGGGAGATTGTCGAGTTCGATCCTCCCAAGAGGCTGGTGCTCAAGTGGCGAAACGAGTTCAAGCCGGAATTGAAGGCGGAAGGCTATGGGCTCTGCGTGATTGAACTTGCGCCAATGGGCGAAGCGGTCAAACTTACTGTTACGCACTCCATGGAGCGCGCGGAGTCGAAACTGATTGAGGCCGTATCGGGCGGCTGGCCGAAGATTCTATCCAACCTGAAATCCTTGATCGAAACCGGCGAGATAGCGATGAAGTAGCAGTGGTGCGCCCGGCGGAATACGCGCGGGAGACGTCAGTCCTCTCCGATGTCTTCTTTCCAGACTTCGGGATGGGCCTTCACATAATTCGCGAGCAGATCGATGCATTCGCAGGAGTGAAGGTCAATGACCTCGATGGCATTTTCGCGCAGCCAGCCGATTCCGCCTTGAAAGTTTACGGACTCTCCGACGACGACCGTTCCTATGCCGAATTGACGGATCAAGCCGCTGCAGTACCAGCACGGGGCGAGCGTGGTGACCATGATTTTGTCGCGATAGGTTCGTTGGCGGCCGGAACGGCGAAAAGCGTCGGTTTCGCCGTGGGCCGAAGGGTCACCCTCCTGCACCCGCCGATTGTGGCCCTTGCCTAGGAGAGTGCCTTCACGAGTGAAAAGAGCGGCGCCGATAGGAATTCCGCCTTCGGCAAGGCCCGCGCGAGCTTCGGCAACAGCGGTCTGCAACATCTTTTCGTATTGTTCGCGGCTCGTGATAGTTTCCGCGCTCACGTTTGGAGACCTGTCCTTGAAGCGCTCTTCAACATGGGATCGCTCTTCATTTTGACTCCTTGGCCAAAGGGAATATCCGTAGAAACACCAGGTGCGTTGGCCAGAAGAAAATCGCAATGCATCCCGCGAGAATAATGACCAGATGGGTGAAGGCCGTGCCCCAAGCGCGGTGGAGCAGGGGATCCTGAAACACATAATTCATATTGAGGTCGGGAGGCAGAAATCGCGAAAAGCTCAGCACAACGCCGGTAATCGCGGTTTGCAAGGGCAGAGCGCGGCGATCGTAGCCGAGGACCAGCAAAGCCCAGAGCAAAACGATCGGCAAGCCGATGTGAAAACACGAAAGCAGCCGCAGCCACAGGGCGTAGTGCGTGTCCCACATATATTCCGTGCCACCAATGAGGTGATGGCCAATCACCAGACGCCAGCCGACGTCTAGACTCCACAAAACTCCGACAAGAGGTGCAAGAAGCGCCTGGCTGGAAACCAGCAAAGAACTGCGGAACCACAATCCCAGACAGGCAATCACCACGCTGACGTCACAGAGATGCAGCATATTTCGCCAGCCCCACGACCAGGTGTAAAGAGGGAACCAGACGAGCATCCAGAGGAGTGCGACCCAACGCGCGATGGCAAAAGACCTGGTTTCCTCGGCCATGGCCTCCTCGCTCGAATGCTAAGTGCGCCAGCGTAACATAGCTTCCAATGGGTGCTCCAATATGGAGCTTGGAGAGTTGTGGCGACGGCCCGAGCATAGCCCGGCATGTCCGTGAGAGCCCAACAAGACAGAACTATAGAGCGTTTGCTGAGTTGGCTGCGAGGGCGCGAAGAGGAGATGGCGGCGCTCTTGGCTGACCTTGTAGCCGTGCCGACGGAGAATCCACCAGGTCGGCATTACCACGAGTTTGCGCAGCTATTTAAAAACCGCGCTGAAAGACTCGGCCTGCTGTGCGAAACTTTCGCACCTTCCTCGAAGAACGACCTCAGTGAGGCAACTCCAACGTGCCTGACTGTCAGCTGTGGCGAGGGCGAACGAACTTTTTATTTTCACGGGCATTACGACGTTGTTCCCGCGCAATCCGAAGAGCAATTCCAGCCAAAACGTAAAGAAGAATTTCTATTTGGGCGCGGTTCCTGCGACATGAAGGGCGGAATTGTCTCCATGCTTTACGCGATTCTCGCGCTGAGGGAATGTAGCGTAGAGATGGACGGAAAAGTGCAGCTCATTCTGGTTCCGGATGAAGAAACCGGTGGCGTGCGCGGTTCCGCAAGGCTGGCAGAGCAGGGAATCCTGGGCAGAAATGGAGTTGGAATGCTCCTGGCGGAGCCGACCAGCGGCGTGGTTTGGAATGCCAACCGCGGCGCCATTTCGCTACGCGTTCGGGTCATGGGGAAGTCCGCGCACGTCGGTCTTCAGAACCAGGGCGAAAACGCGTTCGAACGCATGCACAGCGTGGTGGCCCGCCTGCAAGGGCTGAAACGTGAAGTGGAAGAACGCAAAACCAATGCGAATGTCGGCTCCGGCCAGTCGCGCAATTCCATCCTAATGCTTGGCGGCCAGAGCGGCGGCGGAACGAACTTCAACGTGGTTCCGGAAAACTGCTGGTTCACGATAGACCGTCGCATCAACCCGGAAGAAAACCTGGCGGAGGAAAAGGCCAGGCTCACCGAGGTTCTCAAGGAGTGCCGGCAGGAAGGGCTCCCGCTCGAGTGGGAAATTCTGCAAGAAGGGAATTCGGCTTCGACCGATCAAGAGGATCCCACTGGGCGGGCATTGGCTGCCTCAATCCGAGGAATCACCGGCAAGCCAGCAATCTTTGAGTTGTGCCCGGGCTTGCTGGAAACGCGGTTTTACGCGGCTCAGGGAATACCCAGCTACGCTTATGGTCCCGGGCTGCTTTCCGTTGCGCACGGGCCGAACGAATATGTGGATTTGCGTCGAGTCACAGAATGCGCCGCGACTTACGCTCTTACTGCTACGAGAATCTTGGCGAAAAAAGAAAGCTAGCTGGGCGTCGAGCCTCCCTTTGCTCTTTGATAAAAGACGGAAGGACAGGTGTTCCTAAAATAAACTAGCGCTAAGGCGTTGAGCGGAAAGAGCTTAATTGGAGCGGTTGCTTTTATTGGTTTTGTTGCAGGGTCCTTTTGGTCCAGTTGTCCGGAAGTACTATTTGAGTTTTCCACAGACTCAGTGATGATTCGCAGGTATGCCGAACCTCTACTTTTGCCAGCCGCACGCGAAAAATCAGGGCATGCTCCGAGCCGTTCTTTCCGTGAATGAGTGCGAAGCGGTGGTCAAGCTGCATCCGGCAACGTATGTGGGGCAGGATTTTCCTCATCTCGGCAACGACTCGAAAACAAGTGATTTTGCGGTGATTCGTTTCCACGCTGAAGAAACCACGGCCGCGTGGCGGCCCGGATATTATCGAGTGGATTCGGACCTCAACAAGCTGAACGAATCGCTGATGGCGCTCTCCCGCTAGCTTTTTCCCGCCTTTGCAAATCCCAAAGTAAATCCTCGGAATTGGTTGGAAATAGCCAGTGGAGGGTGTGCGCGGACTTCAGTTAGGAAGCCACTCTCGCAGGACGTCCCGGGCACCTGGAGGAACATCGCCAAAACTCAGCCCCATGCCCAGGTGCACAACGGAGTACGCCACAGTGGCAGGCGCTTCGAAAGACTGTGTTTCATTGAAGATTCTCACTCGCACCGGTGTGCCGCGCGGCAGAGGATTGATAGTATCCACATAGCAGCCGGTGGCGCTGATGTCGCTGACGCGCGCAGAAAGCTGCGACCCATTGTTTTGTTCGTGAACTTCTGCGGCGGCAACGAAAGGGAATCGGGGAGAACGGCGGCGCTCTTGTTCCATGGACCGGGACCACCTTGGGAATGGGGACGGAGGCATTCTATACCTAATTGAGCGGCCTGTAGCGACAAAAACTTCACGGCCAGAAATGCCTTGGAAGCGGGCACAGCCGAGTTATTGATAAATAAGAAACACGGTAGTACGGCGGGTCTATCGACGCGCCCTTGTTCCTTCGAAAGAATGGGCTCACATCAGAATCCTAGTTTGCTTCTCGACGTGGTTGAACTTTGGCAACCCCCGGGTTCCTGGCTAGCTGATGTAAGGAGACCCAGGTGAAACACTTTATTTTGTTGAAGTTAACGGTCTTTCTGTTTGGCATTAGCGCGGCGCTGGTCCTAACACCTGCTTGCAAAGCGCAGTCCGAAGTTAGCCCCGATCATTTCGACGGAACCGACTCCTGGGCTATGACTGCGCGGCCGGTTCCTGCCCAGCTGCAAAAGCAGTCTGCTGCCAAGCCATCGGTCCAGGCAAGGAACCAGAAAGCGGGTCAGAGCTCCTCGTTTCAGCTTGCTGCGACTCGCGAAGCCACCAAGCCGATTCGCCGGGAAGCGCTCGCCATCGATCGCAAGCGCAACGCCGCAACGCCCAATTCGGGCAAACCATAAACCCTATTGCGGGAAGGAACTGTTGTGGCCGTCCTTTAAGGTCGGACGCGACTCCGCATTCTTTCTAGACTGCGGTTTCTATGAGCCTTGATGCTTGCGTGTCATGGTCCGACAAAGTCCGTGACGGAAACAAATTTCCCAAAGTACTATCAAAAGAGTGTCCTCTCAGAGTGAGTGAACGAATGCCCCCCGAAGGCGTGCGCCGAAGCAGCCGAATTCCCAAGGAGATTGCTATCCTTTTGACTGGCAGCGATATCGAAGGCAAGGTTTTCTCCGAACAAGCGAAGACGGTGCTGTTGAGCCGGCACGGAGCCGGCATTGTTTCCCGGTATAAGCTCTCCGCTGAGCAGGAACTGATTCTCCGCCGCCTGGATACGAACAAAGAAACGGAAGTCCGCCTGGTCGGTCAGATTGGGGTGGAAGGCGAAGTCTACACGTACGGCGTGGCTTTCCTGGATTCAACGAATAATTTCTGGGGCGTCAAATTCCCAGCTCCCTCCGAAGAAGAACGGCAAACGCAAGTCGTATCACTAGAGTGTGGCAGTTGCCGGGCGCGCGAAACCGTCGAGCAAAGCGATCTGGAATCGGATGTCTATCGCATCAACGAAGGGATTGTCAGGTTTTGCAAAAACTGCGGGTCTTCCACCTTCTGGAAACGCGGGTCCGAGGATGCGGAGGAGACTCCTGTTCTCGTGGAGATGGTGCAAAGCCGCTCCATGGGCTGGGTGGATGAAAATGAAGAGGAACCGACGGCCGCTCCCGTTGCAGTAGCTGCGCCGCCAGAGCCCGCGCCAGCCGCGCGCAGGGAAAACCGGCGGAAACACGTGCGCACGAAGGTGAACTTTCAAGCGTGCGTCCGCAGTTTCGCCCATGGGGACGACATCGTGAATTGTGAAGATGTTTCCCGCGGCGGCTTGTGTTTTAAGAGCCGCAAACCCTACACCGAGAAGTTCAAGATCGAAGTAGCCGCTCCGTATTCGCCAGGAATGCAGAACTTTTTCACTCCGGCAGAAATCGTTCATGTGCAGGAGCTAAAGGATCAGAAGAAGTTCCGTTGCGGCGTGGCCTATCTGAAGGGCGGGAAGCATCAGTAGGCGTCCAAATAAACAGCGTACGCGTTCGCCCGGCAATCAGAGGTTCGAAGAATCGAACGGTTTGGGGAATAGCGCGCGTATTTGAAGCACTTCGGTTTTTCCTTTGAGGTTCGCAAGAATCACTGGCACGTCGCCACAGAATTCCCAGATCAATTGTCGGCAAGCGCCACAAGGCGGCGTGAGCGTTTCTGTGTCGGTTACGACAGAGATGGCATCGAAACCGCGTTCGCCTTCGCTGATGGCTTTGAAAATGGCCACGCGTTCCGCGCAAACGGTAAGCCCATAAGTTGCGTTTTCCACGTTGCACCCGCCAAAAATTCTGCCGGAAGCTGCGCGTAACGCCGCACCCACGCGAAAGTTAGAATACGGTGCGTGCGCATTCTCTCGCGCTTGCTTTGCCGCCGAAATTAAAGTGTCGTATTCGCTCACGCGCCTTCCTTTCTCCGCGTCTCCAGAAATCAACCCTCCAGAACGCGAACCTTACAGAATCACTACGCAATGGCTTCGGCAATACGCGGAATCACGGCCTTGAGCAGGCTGATGAACTGTCCTTTGATGCGCTCTGCCGTCTCCAAAACTTCAATGTGATTCAACGGCTGATCCAGTATCCCAGCCGCGGCGTTGGTCACGCAGGAAATGCCGAGTACGCGCAGGCTGCTATGCCGCGCCGCAATCACCTCGGGCACGGTGGACATGCCCACGAGATCGGCGCCAATCGCGCGCAAATAGCGAATCTCCGCGGGCGTTTCGTAGCTGGGCCCGGCTAGCCCAGCGTACACGCCTTCATACACACCAATTCCCAAGCGATTGCCTTCGCCCACGGCCATCTCGCGAAACCGTTTGTCATAGGCTCCAGTCATGTCGTGAAAGCGCAAGCCGAAGCGCTCGTCGTTAGCGCCGGTGAGTGGATTAACACCCTGTAGATTGATGTGGTCGCTGATGACCACAAGCCGCCCTTGCGTGAACTCGCGCTTGATGCCGCCCGCTGCATTCGTCAAAATGGCAGCTTTCACTCCCATCCGCGAGAAAACGCGAATCGGGAAGACCACGTCCTTCGGCGAATATCCCTCATAGAGATGGACGCGACCTTGCATTCCCGCTACGGCTACGGCTCCTACTTTCCCGATGACCAGTTGTCCTGCATGCCCAATGGCCGTCGACTGCGGAAAATAAGGGATGTCGGCGTAAGGGATTTTCGTTGCGCCAGCGAATTCATCCGCAAGAGCGCCCAGGCCGGAACCTAGAACGAGCGCAATCTTCGGACGAAGTTTTGTTCGAGAAAAAATGAAATCCGCGGCAATCCCTGCGCATTCGAATTCCCCGGGGAACGCGGGCGTTTTTTGCTCAAGAGTTACCAGCCTTTTGGTCGCTTTACTTTCTTTAAGCGATTTGGGGAGTGCTTTCTTCGCGCTCATGTAAACATTCCGACGATTGCTGCCGACATCAGGTTGGCCATGGTTCCTGCGAGCATCGCGCGAATACCAAATTTTGCAAGCTGCCCGCGCTGTTCAGGCGCGAGCGCGCCGATCCCGCCGATCTGGATGCCAATCGAGCTGAAATTCGCAAAACCACATAGCGCAAACGTGGCAATGGTGAAGGTCCGCGCCGAAATCTGGCCTTGCATCGGACCCAGCTGCGCGAAAGCCACAAACTCGTTGATGACCATACGCGTTCCCAGCAGGTTGCCGATTCTTCCTGCCTCGTGCCAGGGCACGCCAATCAGCCATGCTACGGGAGCGAGCACCCATCCGAAGACCGTTTGCAAACTGTCCGGAAACCACGAAATATGATTGTGTCCCCAGCCCATCATCGCGTTCACGAGTGCCAGTAAAGCGAGGAAAGTAATCAGCATGGCGCCGACATTCAGCGCCAGATACAGGCCATCGATCGTCCCTCGCGAGATGGCTCCCAGGATATTGGACTCCTTTTCCATTGCGGGCATTTGCACTTTGCCTGCCGTCAGGGATTCTTCCGTTTCCGGCACCAGCATCTTGGCCATCAGAAGCGTTCCGGGAGCGGTCATGATCACTGCGGTCAGCAGGTTCTTTGCGTCGGCGCCGCCAACTTTCATGTACGCTGCCATCATGCCGCCGGAAATGTGCGCCATGCCGCTGGTCATCACGCACATCAATTCGGATTTAGTGAGTTTGTTGAGAAATGGGCGGATGGTGAGCGGCGCTTCGGTTTGCCCCATGAAGATGCTCGCCGCCACATTCAGCGATTCCGCGCCGCTTGCGCCCATGACGCGAGTCATCAACCACGCTGCCGCGCGAATGATGAGCTGCATCACTCCAATGTGATAGAGCACGGCAAAAAACGCGGCGATAAAGATGATGGTTGGCAGCACTTGAAAAGCAAAAATGAGCCCCAGTGAAGAGTGGTCTTTGCCCAACTCACCAAAAACAAATTCGGAACCAGCATACGAGAAACTCAGCAGTTTCTTGGCGCCGTCCCCTAGAACTTGAAAAACGTATCGTCCCGTCTCCGACCGCAGCACGAAAAACCCCAGCACCAATTGCAGGCCAAGTCCCCAGGCAATGGTCTTGAGTTTGATGGCCCGCCGGTCCGTTGAAAAAAGCCACGCTAAACCGAGAATCACCGCCATGCCGAGGATTCCGGTAAATCTTCCCATTCGTTCTCCTCTACTTTCTGCGTCCTTTTTCTGCAGTCCGTGAAGACTCAACCCCCAATGATGCGCCGCACCAGCGGCCGCTTTTCTTGCGGCACGCTTTCGTTTACAACATAGCTGTTGCTAATGAGACTCTTCGCTTCGGCGAGTTTCGCGTCGCTATTGTAATGAATCGTGACCAGCTTTTCGTTTTTTTCTATGCGGTCCCCGATGCGTTTGTGGAATTCCAGTCCTACGGCGTGATCAATCTTGTCTTCTTTTTTCTCGCGCCCTCCGCCGAGCATAGCCAGTGCGGTGCCCAGCTGCTCGCAGTTCGTGATGTCCAAATAGCCCGCCGCAGGGCTGAGGACCTCGGCACAAAAACGCGCCTGAGGCAGGCGCTTCGGTTCATCCACAACGCGCTCGTCGCCTCCTTGCAAGCGAATCCCTTGCTTGAATTTCTCGAGCGCCTGACCTGTGGTGACCATTTCTTCAGCCAGCCGTCGGCCCTCGTCGATGCTGTTCGTTCTTTCACCCAAAAAAAACATCCATGCGGAGAGCTCCAGGCTCAGATCCCGCAAGTCTTCTGGTCCCCGGCCTTTCAGCACTTCCACCGATTCCAACACCTCATGCGAATGTCCCGCCATACGCCCCAGCGGCTGGTTCATGTCAGTGATGAGCGCCACTACTTTCTTGCCCATGCGCTTCCCGGTTTCCACCATCACTTCGGCCAGCCGCACGGAATCCTCTTCTTTCTTCATGAACGCGCCGGAGCCAGTTTTTACGTCCAGCACCAGCGCGTCAATTCCTTCTGCCAGTTTTTTGCTCATGATGGACGCACAAATAAGCCCGACATTCTCGACCGTTGATGTGACGTCGCGCAGTGCATAGATCTTCTTGTCCGCGGGCGCAATCTCTGATGTCTGTCCAATCAAACCCATCCCGCATTCGCCAAGGACCTTGCGGAACTCTGCCAGTGACAAGTTCACCTTAAAGCCAGGAATGGCTTCCAGCTTGTCGAGTGTTCCGCCCGTATGCCCCAGACCACGGCCGCTGATCATCGGCACAGTCAAGCCGCCCGCCGCAACAATGGGCGCGAGAATCAGCGAAGTTTTGTCCCCCACGCCTCCGGTCGAATGCTTGTCTACTTTCGTTCCAGGAATTTCCGAATGGCTGAGGACTTCGCCGGAATGCAACATCACTTCGGTGAGCGCCGCGATTTCCGCGCGATTCAACCCGCGAATCCACACGGCCATCAACCACGCGGCTACCTGATAGTCGGGGATCTCGCCGCGCGTGTAGCCCGACACGAGGAAGCCGATTTCGTCGCGGGAGAGCTCCCCGCAATCACGTTTCTTACGGATCAGGTCGACGGCGCGCATGCGTGTGGAAAGCGCTGGCGAGCGTAGCATCCACTCTACGCAGCGTCAACGACGCGCACTTGTGTTTCAAAGCCGTTAGATTGGTCCTCCCACGTCGGGAGGCAGTCCGGTGATTTGTCCGGAGACAACGTGCCAACCGCTCGCGCCATTCAGATACACGTGAATCGAGCGCATTTGGTGACCGAGCTGTTGGCCCTTCACGGTGAACCGCGAGGACCACAAAGACGTGGCGACGGCCATGTCCTGATAGATTTGCACCTTGATGTCGGATGCGTGGAAAACGTCGTACTTGACGGCGTCCGATTGAACCAACGCAATCCACTGGGCTTTATTCACCTGCTGGCCGTGAGACAAAGTGCCTGCAAAATCTTCGCTGTACACGCGATGGAAGTACGTGCCGTTTCTCACCTCGATGGCCCGTCCCGCCTCTCGCTCCAGGCTGACAATTTCCTGTCGTCGCAGTTCGGGGTCATAAGGCTGGGTGACGCAGCGCCGAATGCAATCATTGCGCTCTGCGGCCCGCTCGTCTTGCTGTGACCCGCCTTGTCCAATCAATAGCCCGACTGCCACTACCGCAATCGCTGCAAACTTAATCATGGCCTGCTGTTCTCCTCCGCCGTCGCTCTTCGGCTTGATTATAGGAGAAAAGCCAAGGTGCCGAATCTCGACATTCCGCGAAGTGTCGAATTTGCTAGAATCGTGCTCTCCCCGCAGGGCTTCCTCAATGGAGGTATCTATGGATCTCGTCGTTGGTGCCACAGGTCTTGTCGGCCAAGAGATCGCTCTCGCTCTCCGTCGTCAGGGACGCACGGTTCGCGCCATGGTTCGCGGCGGGGCGCGTCATGAGAAGGCCGCGCCACTTGTCTCCGCAGGCATCGAAATCCTCGATGCCGATCTCACCAAACCAGAGACTTTGTCCGCTGCCTGTGCGGGTGTGGAAACCGTTCTCTGCACAGCCACTTCCATGCCTCACGGCAAGGATGACGGCTTGCGCCGCGTCGACCACGATGGAACGCTCGCTTTAATTGACAGCGCGGAACGCTCCGGGGTCCAGCATTTTGTTTACACGTCCTATTCCGGCAACATCCGCGAGGATTCTCCGCTCGAAACCGCAAAGCGCGATTGCGAAAAGCGCCTCCTCGCCGCAAGAATGCGTTTCACCATCCTTCGCCCTTCCTACTTTATGGAGATGTGGCTGAGCCCTGCGCTCGGCTTTGATCCCGCCGGGGGCCACGCCCGAATTTATGGCTCGGGCGACACCAAGATTAATTACATCTCGATGCACGACGTTGTTGCTTTTGCCCTGACCGTTGCCGCAAACCCTGCGCATCCGTCAGCTTTTCTTGAAATGGGCGGGCCGGAGCCGCTTTCCCAGCTTGATGCCGTGAAAATCTTCGAGCGCGCACTGGGAAAGAAGATCGAATTGGAAAAAGTGCCTCTCGCTGCGCTCGAAGAGCAGCACCGCTCCACCGACCCTCTGCAGCGGACCTTTGCTGCTCTCATGATCGGCTATGCCAAAGGGGATGCGATTCCAGGTAGCCTCGAGACCGCGCGCCAGTACGGCGTCACCCTTCACTCCGTTCCCGACTACGCGGCGCCGTCTCGCAAAGGCGCCACCGCGCATTAAGTGACCTTTGGAAAAATCCGAGCTGTCCTTGATGGAGTGCCGGAGGCACGGCACCATTTAGCCCCGCGCATAAGCGGCGGGAAGGGAAGCAGAGAATGATGAGCACGGTAGGTACGGCAGGAAAGCGCAGACGAAATCATCCCGGAAAAATCTCCTTAAAATCGTGAATTACATCTGCCCTGCTTCCCGCTGCACTCGAATCTCCCTCGCGTTCGCACAACAACGCTTGCATTCCCGCCAAACGCGCCGCCTCGATTTCCTTCACAGCGTCTGAAAGGAACAAAAGCGATCCAGGCTCCTGCGAGACGGTCGCCCCGATTTTCCGGTAGCTCTCCGTTTCCACCTTTGCCCCAACATGCGTGTCAAAAAACGCGCTGATGTACGGCGTTAAATCTCCCGTCACAACGGTTCCAAAAAGCAACTTTTGCGCCAGCACGCTCCCCGAAGAGTAAATGTAAATCCTCTTCCCTCGCCGCTTCCATCGTTCGAACGCCACCGGCACATCTGGATACACTTCGCCTCTCAACTCTCCGTTCGCATAGCCCTGCTGCCAGATCTTTCCCTGAAGCGCTTTCAGCGGCGTGCACTTGCTGTCGTGTGCGATCAGCCACTGGCCGTACGCCGCGCTCGAACGCAAACGCTCTTCCTCAGAATCTTCGACCCAACTCGGCGGCTTCGAACCGCTTCGCGCATCGTGCGTATGTTGCGCTCGCAAGCCTTCCACTAACGCCCGAACCTCCGCGTCCGCGCAGTTGTTGCGAAGAAACACCTCCAGCTTCCGGCTTGCGTAAGGAAAAAGTGTCTTGGCAACGAAATCGATAGGCGTGGTCGTGCCTTCGATATCCAGAAGAATTGCGCGGACTAGCGTTTCGTCAAAAAGCGGCACGCGGGTTATTTTGCCGCAGTTTGTGGCGGAATGTAGCGCGGCCCCCAGCAAACCGGCTCGTAATTCCGGTCCACGCCGCTGCTCGTGTAATGAGGTGTCCATCCGGACTTATCTTGAAACAATCGAATCGCTCGAATGCGCTTATCTCCGCAGAGGTCAAACCAGTGCAGCGTGCCGCGTGGCACGCGCATCAAGTCGCCCGCTTCCACTTCAATTGCGACCACGGGTCCTTGCAGCGGATGAATGTGAAACAGCCCGCGCCCCGCGATGATGTAGCGCACTTCGTCTTCATCATGAGTGTGCTCGACGTTGAATTTTGCCAGCATGGCGTCGAGCCCGGGCGTATCGGCGTTCACGTCAATCACGTCGGCGGTCACATACCCGCCTCGGCGTTTCAGTTCTTCAACCTGCGGCGCATACGCGTTCAACACTTGTTCCGCCGAAGCATTCTCCGGCAAATCCGCGGGCGTCTCCCAGCGTTCGTACTCGATGCCGATTCCAGCAAGGTAATCTTGCACCTCGCTGTGCTCTCGGATGGATCGTTGTTCATCAGGGATTTTCAAAACAGCCATGGCAACTTTCTCCCGTCCAGCGGTTCTGTCCTCATGCATTCTGGGCCGCGCCGGAGCGCACCAGAACTTCCATCAAAAACTCCAGAATCTCCACATGCCGTTTGGCTTCGGCCAGGCTTTCTCCCCAAGTATAAAGCCCATGCTCGCGCAAAAGGAATCCGTGAATGCCGGCCTTCTCTCGCAGCGTGTTCGTAACGCGGTCCGCCAACTCCACCATGTCCTGCGAGTTTTCGAGGATCGGCAGCCACTCGCGATGCTTATGCGTCGCAACTCCCGCCAAGCCTTTCAGCATCTCGTATCCTTCAAGCGCAATCCCTCCGTGCCGCGCGTGCGTCCCGGAGAGCACCGTGCTCCAAACCGAATGCGTATGAAGCACAGCTCCCGCGTTTACACTGCGCACAATCGCCAAATGCAGTAGCGCCTCTGCCGACGGTCTTTCCTCGCCTCGCATTACATTGGCCGCTTCGTCAATCTCCAAAAACTGCGCCGGCGCGAGGCCGCTTTTATCCAGCCCCGTCGAAGTAATCGCCAGCCGCAGCGGCTCTCGCGAAACCACTGCGCTGAAGTTTCCGCTTGTCCCCAGCACCCACCCGCGCGAGTAAAATCCTCTCCCAATCTCCGCCAAATCCTCCGCAACTTTCAAAAAGTTTCTGGAATTTGGGTGAATTTGTTCGGTATTTGGCCGAACGTGAATTGCCTTGGAGCGACTTCTAGCGGGTTTCATTGGCGCCATTATAACCTTGAAATCCTCTCAGCCGCCTGCAGGAGCCGCGTTCGGTTGTCTGCTCTCGTTTTTGCCATCGCTCCGTCTGGAATAGATTGGCGGCCCCTCGAGTCAACGGCCATGAATAAACTGAGAACAGGGAGATTGACCACCATGCATTCACTGCTGAAGTGCTCCCTCGCTGGCTTT
>Ga0126370_10000708_pt1 | contig 14299 bp, 7 predicted proteins | sample PanSoiMetaPlot_3_FD_92586 | JGI IMG/M metagenome (GOLD analysis project Ga0126370, IMG submission 92586) | Tropical forest soil microbial communities from Panama - MetaG Plot_3 | ecosystem: Environmental > Terrestrial > Soil > Tropical forest > Bulk soil | place: Panama | collected 2016-02-17 | reverse complement strand
GTCCGTGCCCGGCTACTCGGGCGTACATCCGGCTCGTAGCTCTCGCAATATCGCTTTTTAACTCGTTGCCCGGCAGTCAAACGTGAAATCGCCTCCCCAGAGAAGAGCCCCACTGCAAACAGGTGGTTGGGTGGGGCATTTTTTCATGCCTCGTTGTGACCGGATTCCGGTCATGCGACCCGGGGCAGTTCGGCTTCATCGAATGATGCATCCCCACACCAGAACTGAAGCAGCTCATGCAGCATCTGAAAAACCGACGCGGGAACAAAGAGGTTGATTACACGGTCTCAGGGTGGTAGCGGATGCAAAAAAGTTTGAAATCTTCCTGTTAACGATTATCGGCGATCCTTGCTAATGCTTTGAAGGGACGGACGGTCTGCCAAAGTTCGTAGAGATAGCCGTCAGGCCCGCGAAAATACGTCCACGCCTCTGAATCACTCCCCTCGATCTCCGTTTCGAACACAATGCCGCGGGCGGCCAGATACTCTCTTGCCTCCCTCACGTTTTCTACTTGGAAGGCCAAAACTGGACAAGCGTGTAGTCGATAGAACCGGCTTTCAGGGTCGAAGACTTCAAAGAGTTGACCGGATGGCATCTCGAACTGAACCACTCCCTTACCTCTCCACGACGCGGAAAAGCCCATAACATCAGCAAAGAAACGGGCCGTGGATTCCAGATCGGACGTTCGTACCCCCGCCCATGTATACCCCAGCACACGCATTGGAGTCTCCTTCGGTCAGTAATTGTTGGGCGAGAGTGTACGCCCGAGTAGGTCGTTGTCAAAAAAATCCCAATAAGGCTCGAATCCTTAAGACAGGTCCATCAACTTGGCGCAGAGAGCACCGCTTGCCTAGGTTTCTTTTACAGCTGCAGCTTGAATCTTAGTAGCGCAGACAGCGGAAGATGATCGGGATTCACAATCTCAGGAGCATGGATTACGTCGCCTTCGGTTGCGTTTCTGACCGTGGCATGAAACGCATACAGAATACACTTCCAGTCTGCAATCATACGCCGATTTATGCATTTGTAATCTCTGGCAAGGATATACTGATTTGGCTGGGCTAGGTTGACCGAGAACATTGTTGAAGCTAGGATTTCGTCGCCATGCACCAGGAACGGCAAATCTGGCGGTGAGACTGAGGAACTGCTGAAGCTTCGGGGCGCGGCCTTGCAATTGGGGATCAGCTTTCCCACCATCAAGCAGTAGATTTACAAAAAGAAGATTCGCAGTACCCAAACCCCGTGGGAATCATCGTATTCCTCAGACCGAAATTGACAGACGGCTTTTCAGGACCCGCGGTCGTACGGAAGCCGAACGAAAGGAGCAACTTCGTCGGGTGAGTGCTCGAAACCAGCTGGTCGGCCGGATCGAGTCTGTGCAAATTGGGGGCTTGATGGATAAGGTCAGGATCTCAATTGACGGCCAGCAAATCACATCGATTATCGCTGCGCGTTCCGCAGGGAAATGCAGCTAAGCCCGATTAAACCGCCGGCGCGCTGATAAAAGCAACCGAAGTGATGATCCTGCGAACTTGAAAATGAGAAAGTATCTACTCTTCTGCTTGACTCCAATCGTATTGGCGCTAGTTAGCATTCTGGCGCAATCGCAGCACTCACCGTTCAAACTGAGGCTGGGAAACAAACTGTCTTATCCAGGGCCGATTTCGAAGACATGCCACACGTCAAGGTAACGACTTCACAAAATCCCACCACTTTCGAAGGAGTCACCCTTCGAGAAGTGTTGGGAAAAGGCGGCATTGCATTCGGCGAATCCTCGCGGGGTAAACGATTATCTTCGTGCCTGTTGGTCGAAGTTGTTGATTGGTACAGTGTCGTTATCGCACTGCCCGAAATAGACCCAGCATTCATTGACAAACAAATCGTCCTGGTTCTCTCGGAGAATGGCAAACCACTGGATGCAAAAACCGGGCCGTACCGGATCGTGATACCCGACAAAAAAAGAATAGCCCGGTGGGTACGGCAGGTCACAACGTTAAAGATTGTGGATGTGCAGTGAAACGAAATCAGTCTTTCTGGATCATAACCTCGGTGGCCTTAACGACAGCCACGACGTCGTCGCCCTTCTTGAGCTTCAACTCGTCGGCGCTGCGCCGTGTGATGGCGCTTTCAATCAGATTCTCGCCCACCCGGACGACCATATGGGCCATGACGTTGCCCAATTGGACCTCTTCGATGGTTCCGCGCAGCTTGTTTCTCGCTGAGATCGCCATGTGCTGATTATAGATGACAGGAGAGGACCCATGAATGCTAGAAGGTCAATTCATCTCATACCGTTAGCCCTTCTTTTTTTCTCCCGTTTATGCGCAGGCCAGGAGATCACGATTGCCGCGGCGGCCGACCTTCAGTTCGCCATGCAGGACATCACCGCCCGTTTTCAAAAGGAAACCGGCAAAACCGTGAAGGTCATATACGGATCGTCCGGCAACTTTTTCCAGCAGGTTCAGAACGGCGCTCCCTTTGACATGTTCTTCTCGGCAAACCTCGACTACCCGAAAAAGCTGGAGGCTGCGGGACTCACCGAACCCGGCAGCTATCACGAATACGCGAAAGGCAAGATCGTGGTTTGGGTCCGAAACGATTCCAGGATCAACCTAAATTCGGGCCTGAAGGCACTTCTGGATCCAAGCGTAAGGAAAATTGCCATTGCCAACCCGCAACACGCCCCGTACGGGCAAGCTGCTGTTTCCGCAATGCAAAAAGAGGGCATATACGAGAAGGTCAAGGACAAGTTCGTTTTCGGAGAGAACATTTCCCAAACCGCGTCCCTGATTGTCTCGGGCTCAGCGGACATCGGTGTGATCGCCCTTTCGCTCGCCTCGTCTCCGAACATGAAAGACAAAGGGCGCTATGCTGAGATCCCCGGCGATGAGTATCCGCCGATTGACCAAGCGGTAGTGATCCTAAAGTCATCCAAAAACAAGGCGGTTGCACAACAGTTCCTGGCGTACGTGCAGAGACCTGCGATGGTGGACCTGCTCAAACAGTACGGATTCGAGGTGAGCGGAAAAGCGAACAGGTGAGGGTGGGGGTTATGCATCTCTACATAATTGTTTGTACGCCACGCCACTCGGAACGTGAGCTTAGGTTTGGAGGTGGAATGCGAATACCAGAACTGCCCTAGAGGGCTCATCGAGTCGGCTTGGTTCCGCGCGGGTTCGATCACGCCCTTAATCAAACCCGACTAGCAGCGTACCTATAACTCTTCTGTCAAACGAAACTGTAAAGACATTCAGATGCCTTCCCACTCTCGTCTTCGGTGAATGGGATTGCAATTTGGGCATTGCAAGAAGGTTGATTCCTGATCAAAAAACTTGCAATCATACGGAACAAATTGATCTCCTCAGGACCCTGTTCAAACGGATTACATCGTCCTCCGCCGGTTCTCTGGTAAGCTTTTTCTTTCATCCTTCCCCAGATTGATGAGAGCACACAACCATTGGGCTTGGAGTTTGCGTGCATGGCTAGACACACCTCTAGTTGCCAGCACCTCGAAAATATCAGCCCGCGATGGCTTGGATAAAATTCAAGATGTGATCCGCGCCTTCGTTCGGCACCGGCATCGTGTTTATGCCTCTACGAGCGAAAGAAGCTCTACTACGTAGGTCTGGCGAGGATTTGCGGTGGCGTCTAAAACCCACCACAACGACCGGTATGGAGGTTTGAAACCTCTTCAGCGCTTACTTGACATCGGGGATGAGCACTCAGAGAGCTTGAATCGCTGATTTTGCGGATTGTCAAGCCAAAGGGCAACAAGGCAAGAGGCAACTTTGCCAAATCACAGGATTTGCGTCGCAAGTTTGCCAACTCAATCCGCATGAAATATCGGCGAGAACTAGCGCAGCTCCTGGGATGGAGATTCTTCCCTTAACCGGTCGGAACCTTGCGGGCCATCTCTCAGCGGGTTCCCTTTCCTTTTGGAATTTCCACCAATCGACCGCCAAACTTGCTGCTAAAGTCCCTTCTGAATTATCCAGTGGCCTTCTTGCTTAGTAAGCTGGAACAGGAACGGGAATTGGTCAATAACCGTGGAATCATCTTTTCGTATCCATTTCACTACTTCTTTGCCCATGACCGTGGCCGTATGGTAATTCCTATCAATCACAGGCTGATTTCGATCTAGCTCTAACCTCAAGCTGACTGACCGAGCTTCTTTAAACTTGCTTTGAGTTGCTTTCTTAGCAGTCTCAGACCAAGTGGGGCAAAGGTTCGATAACGTTTCCATGTCCTCGGTGTTATAGGCAGATTCGTATTGCTTTAGTAGATTCAGGATTGCCTCTTGTTCTTTGACACGAACCGCGTTATCTAACGCCCTCCGCGCTTCTCGAACGTACGGACTGTCGGGGTACCTCGCTATGAATGCCTCCAGTGTCGTCACATCGTTGCTCGTGCTCGCGCTTCGCCAGTCCATCTGCTCGCTCTGTATCTGTTCGGCCTTCTCCTTAGCCGCCGCCGCAAACCTACCTGACGGATAACGCTTCAAGAAGCCGTCCAATGCTTCGGGCGCCTGGAAATCATTGCGATCCTTAATGGCCTCCCACTCCACCTGCTCGGCTCTGAGTTTGGCTTTCTCAGCAAACTTGCTTCCCGGATACTTCTTGAGGAAGGCTTGGAATGCAGCGGGATCGCTACTCGTGTTTAGAGCTACCCAGTCCCGTAACTCTTCATCAATGGATAGTTTTCCATTTACGGTAAGGACATTGCCGAGGGTTAGTTGTTGCCTTGTCTCTCGCGTCAGGAAACCTTCTTTCGCGAGCTCGATTCTGTGCTCCCCAGGCACCACATTTGTGGAAAACGAGCCGTCCTCTGCTGTGATACCTACGTACTGGCCATCGAGCCGCACATTGGTTCCTGGCGGTGCGTCCTGCACCATCAACTGGCCGACAATATGCTGAGTCTGCAGTTTGAACGCGATTTGGGTTTCACTAGCTGCAATTACTCGGGCCACTTGTGTAACCACCTGGTAACCCGACTTTTCCGCTCGGACCTTGTAGGTTCCCGGTGGAAGTTCGGGAACTCGGAGCTCACCCTGTTTGGTGGTCATTCCATACTGCTGCTCGTTGATAAAGATGATCACGTTTTCGTTCGCCGTCTTAACCAGCAGGGCCCCAGTTTTGGCCTGCTGCGCTCCGCGTAGGCTCCCCGAAAGCCAAAACACGGGCGGCTCAGGAGCCTTGAATGATGGCGTGAGATTCGTCTGATTTCGGTAAAGAGCGTTCCATCCCAGAGCGATCACCAGCAGCAATACGGGGACAGCCAGAGATATCGCACGCCGCATACCCTTTCGATAGGCTGCCCGTTGGCGTCGCAACTCAGCCCCAGGCAAATTCGCGGTTACCCAAGCATTGTCAAAAACCCGATAGTAAACACGGTTTCTAACCTTAAGATATCCGTTTGTGACAGAGATGATTCCAGAAAGGCGAAGCACGGGGATTAAGGGATTTGCCTCCTCATCTTTCACTCGCTTATCTGACCGAATCTTCCCGTACAGCGCCAGCAAGGAAGCCGTCTCGACTTCACTTCGCAGAAGGCGCTCCCGCACAAAAAGCAGATTATCGTCTCGCTCACGCGCCCGGTGGGACAAGAACAGATTGCTGCAGACCCGATCCACCGTTTTGGTGGTTTTTGGCTCTTTGTCTTGCGCGATCGCCAGGCAAAGGCGCTGAGTAAGGTAGGGATGCCCGCCAGTCCAGTACAGCACTCGTTTTAACAAGTCCTGAAGACCAGCTTCGTCACGCCCCAGACCACGGGCCAGGGGAGCTGCCTCTTCTTCCGAGAAGTCAGTTAGCTCGATGCGGCGGCCAACGTTAAACGGAGTCGTTCGCACATCACGGATGAGGTCCGACGGGGTGGCGACACCCATTAAGCTGAACGTAAGCCTGCGAAGGTCGGGTTCTACGCTTCGGCGATTGTAAAGCTCACGAATGCCTGCAAAGAATTCGTCCGTAGAAAAAGGAAGGCTGCGGACAGCATCAATCTCGTCAATGAAGATCACCACGTGTCCACTGCAATTTGGCAGTACTACTTCGCGCAAGGTCCGCATCCAGCACTGCAAAGATCCAATGTGCTCCCATCTTCGCCAGGCATCTTCTACTTCCGTCTCCAGACGAAGCTGTTGGCCAACCCGCTCGATCAGCCCGGTGTACCACTGGTCCCCTGTGAGGTTCTGTCCAAGGGCTGTTAAGTCGAGCACCGCCACGCTCATGTTCGCATCCCGCAGCCGTGCCGCTGTCCGCACCATGAGTGAAGACTTGCCCATTTGCCGGGAAGTCAGGACATAACAGATTTCTTCTCGTTTTAATGCCAGGAATAGCTGTCGGTCTGCATCGCGTTCGACGTAGGAAGGAGCATCACGTCGCAGAGTACCGCCAACAACGTAGAAATCCTCGGTCGAGGTGTTCTGAGCGGTAATCATAGTAAGTGACGGCTCAAGTAGGTCTCATAAAGCCGGCAGCGCAGTCTCATATCCCTCGCTGACTCGCCACAGACAATTCCGGAACTCCGCAGACGGTAGAATGAGCTCACAGCCGAGGACTGCCGGCCGGCAAGTACAGACTGCAATACCTCGCATAGCACGGGCTCCTGGGCAACGGACACTAAGATCCTCCGCAAATGATCTCCAAAAGGCCCCTCATCCTGCGTGGCAACGGCCGAGAACGCATGGAAGGTCAGCTCGTGTGCCACCATTTCGTGTAAGCCCCTCTGCGTAAGGTAGGGCTGTCCACCAAGTAGCTCAAAAAACTGATCTACTTCTTCGGCAGTCTTCAAGGGCAAACCATAGCGTTGGTTCAACTCAGCAACCTGTTCGACGGTGAAATCGGTCAAAACCAGGCGGGTGCCAACGTTGAAAGGCGACTGGTTCATGTCAGTGATGAACAGATGTGCTTCCGTTGCATAGGCGATCGCCAATGTCAGCTTCTGCCACGGCCCTTCTGGCTCCAGCGAACGCTCGTTGTGCCACGAACGAAACAGCCCGAAGACTTCGCTTGCGAAATTGCACGTGAACAGACGATCCACCTCGTCCATAGCCCAGATCACTCGGCCCAAATTATTTTGCAGAATCTCGCGCCGCAAGAAGCGCTCGAAGTTCATGCTTGGTCCCCTTCGCGGATTCCATGAAGGCTGAGGCTCAATTTCAAATTGCTCCCCGAGGGCTTCAGCCAATGCCAGGAATAGTGTTTCTGCTGTTTGCAGGTGGCCTGAATTGAGCTTTTGAAAATCGGTGAGCACGACTTTAGCGCCGGTGCGACGCGCCTCGTCCAGGCCACGAGCCATCAGTGAGGTCTTGCCCATCTGGCGAGCCCCCTTGATTAGGACGATGCTGTCACTGCGGGATATTGCAGCTGCGAAGTCCCGGTCAGTTGATCGCTCTATGTAAAACCGCGACCTGAGCGGAACCGCACCTCCCACAGCCTCAAGTTTCACCGGCCGCAAAAACTTACGCCCGGGAGTCCGCAAAGATGCAACGATTGACGAGATCAGCTGATCATCATCTTCGTGACCTTTCCAGGAGGCATACTGCAATCCGCCCAGAATAGCGGACAGCGAATCCGGAATCGGACCTTCGTAGTTGATATGGACGGGCAGTAGGCGCGGTTTCCCCTGTTGCCGTTGGGCGTACTCATTCGCCACCTGAACCTCGTAAGCCAGCATCTCACTCTGAATTGAGGTAGCGGACAGCAGGACGATGACTGCATCGGCAGCCAATATTTGCCGTTCCATCTCTTTGGCCGATTCCACCCCGACGGCGAGGTGTCGGTCGACAAAAACCCGGCATCCGTTCTGCGTCAACTCTCGCTCGAGCAGGCGGAGTACTTGTTCGTCGGGCTGGAGACCACGCCGATATACCACAACGACGTCGATGGGCTTCGCCCGCTCATAGTAGACTGGCTCTGCATCAACCGGACTCTGAAGCTTCGCATGCAGTCGTCGCAAATCCGAGTTTATCTCAGCCGCGCTTTGGTAACGCAGTTTCCGATCTTTCGTCAAAGCTCGGTCAAGAATCATGTCCAGTCCCGGCGGGAGACTAGGATTCAGCTGAAGGGGGGCTATTGGTGTTTGGTTTAAAATCGCGTCGAACACCACGGCAAACGTATTTCCACGAAATGGCTGAAGACCAGTGCTCATTTCGTACAGCACTGCTCCGAAGGAAAAAAGATCGCTGCGATGATCCAATGGTTGACCACGAGCTTGTTCGGGGGACATGTAAGCGACAGTACCGACAAATTCGCCGGGACTGGTTAAGTGTCGTTCACTGCTGTCGATGGTCGAGAGCGCATTGATTGGGGGTCGGAAAGTCGACGCCACACCGGGTTTTGCAAGGCCGAAATCCAGGATCTTCGCCTGCCCGCGCTTAGTTACAAAAATGTTAGCGGGCTTGATATCTCTATGTAGAATTTCGCGCGAGTGCGCTGCCTCAAGAGCATCGGTGATTTGGATTCCAAGTTCCAAGACGAGCGATACGTTGAGGGGATGGGTTTCTATGATCTCCTTCAGCGTTGAGCCTTCTAGCAGCTCCATGACAATAAAAGGGAATCCATCGTGCTCGCCAACATCATGTACCGTACAAATATTGGGATGGTTCAAAGCCGAAGCCGAACAAGCTTCACGTTGAAAACGCTGCAGCATTCCTGCCTTGCTCGTGAGCTCTCCGTGAATGAACTTTAGGGCAACGTGCCGGTTGAGTCTTTTGTCTTCTGCTTCGTAAACAACTCCCATGCCTCCTCGCCCCAGCGTGCGCAGGATTACGTAGTGGGAAATTGCTTTACCTAGTAGTTCATCCGAACTCCTCTGGCGGAGTGCTCGGTCAGGCATGTTTGACCAACTCCTCTGCGCGATGATGGGTTTCTTCGCGATGAACCACTCTGACCTGCATCACGATATCCTCTAAGCCAGAGCTCGTATGCAGCCAATTAAGGGACATCCAAAACCGATGAAAAGAAAGCCGGATTGGTGCGGCGGCGAATAGCTTGTCCAATAGGCCTTCCGTAAATTCCTTTCCGTCATACCTTCGGCTCTCATAAGGGAAGGGAGAAGGCGCTCGCAGAATTGAGGAATCTGATTTCCCATGGCGGTCAGAACTCCACCTTCAGAGAGAACTGAAACTCCCGTGGTGTGTCTCCGGAACCTATTGCTCCGGCAATCTTGCCTGCATTCGAGCAGTCGACACAAGGGTTGGGATTTCCCAAGTTCGCTTTATTGAAAAGATTGAACAGATCTGCGCGAAAGCGAAGAGACAAGCTTTCGCGAAGATGTATTTCCTTGGATAGGGCGACATCGGCCTGGGAAAAGCCCGGTCCGCGAATCGAATTGCGGGCTACATTCCCGATTGTGCCGGGAGCCGGCCTTTGCCACGGACCGGATGTCCCCCCCGGGTTGACGGTCCCGGTGGATGCATTGAACGTGCCGGCCGTGAGAGTCGTGCCGGCGACTGTGAAATAGGGGTTCCGGTCGCCAGTCACATGCACTGTTCCGACCAGATTGGGCCGGCAAGGAGCGCCGGCATTCATTTGGTCCATCCCACAACTGCTATAGATCGGAGTAAATGGCAGCCCGCTGTACCAGTCGGTTACCATGCTGAGAGCCCATCCACCAACAATCCGATCAAACACAGGTCCGATGCCACTGAGGAGAGCTCTATCTCTGCCCAGCGGAAGCGACCACAAGCTCGCCAACACGAAAACATGCGCGCGATCGAAGTTGCTCGGGCCATAACCGATGCGTGGATTCGTGTTGAAGTAATTGGCATCGTAGTCCAGTCCCTTTGCCCATGTGTAATGGGCGAGAACTTCATAACCCCGCCGGAACCTCTTATCGAGCTTGGCTTGTAAGGAGTTGTAATTGTTCGATGCGCTGTCTCCAAAGTACAAAATGCTGGACGGCCACGGATCAAAAAGCTTGCGCGTAAGTGGGTTCGACTTACAAAACTTTCCGGACGGCTGTTTGGGAGCACAATTCCCATTGGTGCTGCTGTTCCCAGGAATGATGAAGTTATTCAGTGAGGTTTGGTTTATATCGTAGTACGATGTCCCGGCAATGACACCGTCGGTCGAGACATGCGTGCCCTTATTGCCCACATAGCCGAGTTCAACGTACATGGAACTGGAGAGTTCGTGTTGCACAGTGAGGTTCCAGGCATCGACTGTCGGCAGTCTCAGTTTCCCGGGCATCGCATAAACCACACCTTGATTCTGCGGGCTGCCCACAGTGAGATCATTGTAGAGCTCCGCAATGGAGAAAGAGCCGGTAAGCGGGGGAAAGTTAAACGCTGGCATAGGTTGCCCGAGATGGAGCAGATGGGGGGCGCCGGGGGGAGCCACGTTCTGTAAGGAGATCATGACGGGCGGATTTTGCGTAGCGGCGATGCCGAAGATCGATCCACCACGTCCTCCGTCAAAGCTCCGCCCGTATCCAGCACGAATGACCGTCTTTGGCGCGGCCAAGAATGCAATCCCGATGCGAGGCCCCAAATTGTTAAGGCTGATCTTCACATCCCCGTTGCTGTTGACACCCGGGGTACCGGGTACGCGAAAAATGCTCGCGGTTGGCGAGTTGAAGTTGGGAATCAAGAAGCCCCCGGCCGCCCTTCCAGTGACAGTTTGAGGGAAATAAATTTCCCATCTCAACCCGTAATTAATGGTCAGACGATGGGTCGCCTGCCAGGTGTCTTGCGCGTAAAAGAACGTACGTCTCTGATGCTCCCCCGCATCGAGGCCGAAGGGATTTTGGGGGTTTGAATAGTAGCGGTCCAGGCTGCTGACGTCACCGAGTAAAAAGGTGGCGAGTCCGAGCCCGGGAGCGTTCGGTGTGCCTAAACCAGTAACGCTCGGGTTAAAAGTGAGGTGCCCCGCCCGCCGGCGATCACTCGCCAGTCGATAGTTATCTAAAAAACGGACATCGGCACCCCATTTGAAGGCGTGATTGCCGAAATTCCGTGTCCAATTGTTAACACCCTGAAATTCATTTTCCACCTCGCGAAGGGGACAATTGCAGGAGTTGGCGGAGTTCGAGTACCCAAAACGAAGGTAGTCCGTCCCCAAAGAAGGATTGAATACTTGGCCGGGGAGCTGACCGGAGATTTCAAAATCGGGCATACCCGACGAATATAAATCGTTGTTCAGCCCATCGGTCTGCGCCAGCTCCAGTGCGGGCTCAGTACCCAGATCCGGCGAGTCCAAGTTCAAATGATACCGCAAGAACCCGAACCGAAAATCCGTCAACAAGCTGGAGCGGAATGCATAGGAGAAGCCGATCGAAAGTCCCTGGTTACGAGTTCTTGCGATCCCAGCATAGCCCTGTGGGTTCGTTCCTGCGCCTCCGGCTACGGTGCCGAATGCACCGGTGCCGTCGTCGCGAAAATCGGCGAAACTGTAGCGTCCAAAGACCCTGAATTTTTCTGTCACATTGAGATCGGCCCGCAAATTGAACTGGTCAGCATTGAAAACTTCCATGCCCGAGGCCCGATAATTATTGACGATTCCGTGGTTCGAATTGTTGGGAACGGGCAACAATCCCAGGAGATTGACCGCCGCTGGCGAAATTAAAGAATTCGGAATTCGATTAGAGCTAAAAGGCACATGAGTGCTTGGATCGTAAATTTGTGCGACCGAGAGGTATTCGCTTAAATCACAATTCCCACTCAACCCGCCCACGCAAGTCTGGTGCACAAGCAGAGTCGGTACAGATAAGAGCTGATCGAACCCGACTGCCTGCCTTGTCACCTGGTAGTCTCCAAAGAGAAAGAACCTGCTTCGGATAACAGGACCTCCAAGCGAGCCCCCAAATTCGTTACGCTTAAGGGGAGGCACTCCACCAAATGCAAAGGGCACGCGCGCCTGTCCCCAATCGCTACGCCTATAGTCAAATGCACTCCCGTGCCAAACGTTAGTTCCCGATCGTGTTTGGATCGTAAGTACTCCCGCAGTGGCCTCTCCGAACTCCGCGCTGTAGTTTTGAGTCGTGACTTTCATTTCGTGGACAGATTCCAGAGTCGGATTGATCACGATAAACCCCTGAAGAGGGTCACGGTCGGTCGTGCCATCCAATTGGGATGCGGTGCCACTGAAGTGTTGGCCATTGACGTTGATAGCCGGCCCTCGTTGTGGATTCTGCTCGGGAGGCAAACCGGTAGTTCCCAGCAAAGCACCTGGGACAAGGAGCGTGTAACGTGCCACATTTACGTCGAGACTGGGCAGATTGTCCAGAGTCGTCCTTGTAAACAGCGTTGATACATCGGTACGATCGGTTTTTAGAATGCTGACTTCGCCAGCAGCAGCGGCTGTCACGTCCGCCGCGTTACCCTTTGACAATTTCCCATTTATGCGAGAAGACTGATCGGCAAACACCGGAATGCCTGTCTCTTGGAGAGTCTTGAAACCTTCCGATTGAACGGTTAGAGAATAGGTATCAGGTAGCAGATGGGTCACACTAAAGTTGCCTGATTGGTTCGTAGTCGATCTGAACTTCGTGCCCTTTTCGACAGAAGTCACCGTTACGCTTGCGCCGGGGATAGGAGCATCGGATAGGTCGGTGAATGTACCTGAAATCTCACCGTATACCGACTGCCCAAGCGCGCGACTGCAACATAAGAATAGACCAAGACAAACAGAGACGGTAGCGGCCAATGACTTTCTGCTCATAATCAGCATCCCCGGCTTACTCAGCCAAAACGACCGTGTATTGCACGTCTGTGCCTTTCAAGGAATTACCGGCGACCCGAGCCTATTGATGGGGAAGAAGTATTTCGATCTGTATGCGCAACACAGCGCAGCTTAAGAGCAGGCGCTACGGATGTATTGAGGTGCGCTCGAACACCGGACCCAAAAATCACGGGACGTATACCTAGTTGAGAACGCTTGCCACAGCGGTGGGTCACCCGCGAGCATCGAGGGCTTCTACACCGCTTGCAAGTACGATCCGACCGGTTCCATATCGGGTATTTCCACCATGGTGCGAGATCCATATTGTGTAGCGCCTAACACAGAATTCGACTGCGTTCGCGCCCCTTTACGTTTCAGAGTCCCCGGTCCGGCGAAGGTGGGCACGCGTAAAGGCACCGCGCTCGTGCCCGAAGAGTTCATCTTCAAATAGCGAGTCCAAAAGCGCTCCGCAGTTTACCAGTACGAACGGGAAGGAAGCCCTGTTGCTGAGATAGTGGAGCGCCCGAGCCACAAGTTACTTCCCGGTGCCGGTCTCACCGATTATCAAACTGCGCCGTCGCGGTCCGGTAGCCCCCGAAATCGTTTCTCCTGTGCCGGAGAGAATCATGCAACTTTACTTCCAAAGCGAAACATTTTTTTAAGCGCAATTAGCACTCCCAACCCGAAGTAGGAACTGGGCTTGGCGCTTAATCCTGACGTTTCTAGAAAGATCGGGGTGTGGTTTGGAACCAGCTTCCAGTCCCAACCTCGGAATCGGGGTAAACCGGGATGAGGCTAGGGTCACATTGAAACGCAGCTTCACAATCTAGTCTCGCGCTTCGTGCCACATCCCTAACCTTCCGGATAGGCCGAACATCCGAGAGGATAGCCGTGCGGAGATGCCCTGTGCCAACCTCCGATTTGATAAGCCGAGGTTGTGGCTGACGAGGGCGCCCGCCAACGGCCATGTGCCCCGTCCGGGCCATGCCCATCAAGTTGGCGCCAAGGCCGGCTGCCGTCCGAGTGTGCCACGTACGCTAACGTTGGAAGAAAACTTCTCAAAGAGCGCGTGGTAGACCAGGGAACGGGGGAAGGCCGCCCCGTCGCGGCGATGGGAATTAACGTCTGTAGTAGTTTGGTGGCTCCTGATCCCTCAAGTTCTGAATCTCCCGCAACCGCTTGAGTAGGTCTGCTTTTCCTTCTACCGTTTCAACCTTTAAGGTGAATGCGGTTTCTTCCGTCCACCGCCTGACGACAATTCCGTTGCATGACAGTTCAACTGCCATGCAGAGCGTTATCGTTCTTGACGGTCAGTTGTACCAATTGCACTTTCTCCCCGCTATCTCTTATCCGGCACGTACCGATTCCAGCCTCTGCCCTTGCCAAAGACAAGGAGCGCCTTGTGCCCTTTGTTCGACATGACCAATCTGGCCCTCTGCCACCGCGAGCAACTGCCGCTCGAACCAGCGCCGCGTCTGGTGTCGTTGGCGTCTCTCACGAGTGCGCTGTCTATCCTTCTTAGGAGTAGAAGAAATGTTGTGTCGGAAAATCCAGCAGCAGCCGGCGTTGTGGAAAGTGTGAACCTTCGGTTCAAGGAGTTGTGGAAAAACCGTTCTTTGGTTTTTCCACAACTCCGGCACTTT
>Ga0126370_10000705_pt1 | contig 14311 bp, 15 predicted proteins | sample PanSoiMetaPlot_3_FD_92586 | JGI IMG/M metagenome (GOLD analysis project Ga0126370, IMG submission 92586) | Tropical forest soil microbial communities from Panama - MetaG Plot_3 | ecosystem: Environmental > Terrestrial > Soil > Tropical forest > Bulk soil | place: Panama | collected 2016-02-17 | reverse complement strand
GCATCTCGTTGAACATTTCATGAAGCTCCTGCTTAATTAACATTTGGTCGACGAGGTCACATTGTTCGATCACACCATTCGCCGAATGCTGTTGTTGTTTCCGAGAGGGGCGACAAACGATCAGCTCGGTCCAATAAATGGTGTGATCGAACAATGTGACCTCGTCGACCAAATGTTAATTAAGCAGGAGCTTCATGAAATGTTCAACGAGATGCTCCGCAGACGGATAATCCGCACTGTTGACCAGGGTGCAACATACTGCGTCAAATTTCGAATAAGGCGCAGCCAATCCATGTGAAAGCGCGTGGCATAGGCGACTGACGACTCCAGCACAAGCCGACAGCTTCCGAACAGGCGTGTTTATCCCAGCACGCGTCCGACGCCAACCTACGGGACGGCGAAGCCCGAGAAGAACGCGGCACTCCGCCAATGCCGGGCGCGCAGCCCGCCTACGCGCCAAGTGCCCAATCGCCATCAGAGCATCAAAAAAAGCAGTGGGGCGAAGCTCGACGCGTGGGCTGGCCAGGTAGGCTATGGCTGGCTGAGGTTGGCCGCCCTCATGGCGAGCTCAAATTGCGGCTGTTCGCGGGCGATCTGCGCCGAGAATTCTTCGGGCGTCGTTCCGTTTGACTCGACGCCGAGCTTGCTCAATTGCTCGATGACAGCAACGTCCTTGCTTGCCGCGATGACTGCGTTGGCCAGCTTCTCCACGATCGCGCTCGGTGTTCTGGCCAGGACCAGAAAGCCGTTCCAAGCAGACAGCGCGGAACCTGAAAGGTCTCGAGGCGGCCAAGCCGAGTCCCGCAAGCAACGCCTGAGCTTTGAAGCCGCTTCGAGGTAGCGCCACGGTCGCCATCGTGGTGTGCGCAACCTGCTTCTCGATGACCCCATGACGCATAATGGACCTATGCTTGCACCACAGCCGAAACAGCGGCGTGAGCCTCATGACATTCAGCTTTCGCTTGAAAATGCGGGTACCGGGAAACTGACCGTTTCTACGTACTGTCTGTTTGCGGACCAGCCCGTGAACGGCGATCTGCGCCGCACCGCCATGGGCGCCCGGGCAGCCAGCGGGCGCCGCAAGAATTCCTGACAATGCGCCCTCTCGGTGGTTGCGGGAAGACGCGCTGTCTTCGCCGATGTGCCGGTAACCAATTGGCTGCTCCGGTCCACGGCGCGCCCCGCGCCGCGACAAATTTCGGTACATAGTCGGCGCCAGCGTAGGTCACGAGGAATCGCTCCGGATTGCAGGGGCGAGCGTCCATCAGGGAGTCGCTGCATCGTTCCGTAAGGAGTGCGTCTTTCTTGCCGGCGACGCCGCCCATATCAACAACCCGCTCGGCGGGCTCGGGCTTAATTGGGAATTCATGACGGGATGGAGTTGTCCTCCCTTGCGTTATCCGCAAGGAGACGTCGCCAGACGCGCTCGACGCTACGACCGGTTCCGACGCCCGCTGAACGTTGCATTTGTCTAGCAGCGGACCATCGCGAAGAAGAAACGGCTGGAGGAGAGGGATCCAGCGACCCCGTGTCAAGAACAAGGCCGATCTGCGCGCGATGGCGGCCGCTGCGGCCGCGCAGCGCACCTATGTGCTGCGCGCCTCTCTGATTGAGAGCGTGCGAAGAGGTCAGGCCAGACGAAGTCCGCGCGGGACCCCGGTCAGGCCACTTCCTAGAATTCCTCGAGGATGCGCCCGTGGCCGCTAACGCGGTCACTGATGCCGCATTGACGGATCGCGTGCCAAAAGGACACGACGTTAACCGCCAGCACGGGCCGGTCCAGCCAACGCTCCGCTTCGGCGGCGACACGCGCCGCCGGCAACGCCGTCCCCAGCGTCAACAACGCATCGACGTCATCGCCGGCGAGTTCACGCAGGGCGTTGCGGATATCCGACTCCGGGACCTGCGCGATCAGACGCGGCGTCGCGCATTTGAGACCCTTGAGCCGGACCACGTCGAAGCCGGCCTCCACGAAATAGGCGCGCACGATTTCGTCACCGCGCGGCTGGTGCGGGGTCAGGATCGCGATCCTCCGGGCACCGAACTTGTCGAGCGCCGCTACCGACGCGATCGATCCCATCGTGATGGCGACGCCGGCACGCTGCGCCAGGTCCGACTGCAACCTCTCGGTGGCGGCGGTGCCGCCCCAGAACGTCTCGAGCGCAATGCCCAAAATAAGGTGATCGAGACCGGCGGTCACAATCTGATCGATCGCCGCCCCGATCCCGTCACGCATCATCTGCATGTGCTCGTAGAACGCCTCCTCGGTATTGAGAGGTCGCTCCTTGATCGTGACACGTCCGGTGTGGCAGGTCACGCCAGGAACCCGTAATGCATCGGTTTCGGGCTGAACGGTTGTATTTGTAGACGGAACAATAACGCCAATGCGTTTTCGATACCCAAGAGTATCCGGCAAGATGCGGGCTCCCTGTCGATGGGCCTGAAAAAGTACCGGTGCCTGGACCCGGTTACAAGCAGGTGCGATTCACCTGAGGCACTGGCGCGCTCGATACCCACGCGAATGCGCGGCGCGCGCCAAGGTCCGCCGATCCGTCCACGGGAGTGCCGTCGGCGTGTTCGCGGCAGATATCTGCTAGGCTGAAGCCAGGCCTCCAAGCGCAAGGTTTTTTGAGATGTCAACCGGTCAGGGAGCAAAAGCTAGGAAATTCAACATTCAAGCGCCGCTTCTGATCGCAGGCGCCGGTGCTGCAGGACTGTGCGCAGCCCTGGCGGCGAAGGATGCAGGCGCCGACGTCGTGGTGGTCGAACGTGATGCCATACCGACAGGCTCGACGGCGTTGTCAGCAGGGCTTATTCCGGCCGCCGGCACGCGATTTCAGCGCGCCAAGGGAATCGACGACGGTGCACCGCATTTCGCCGATGACATTCAGCGGAAAGCACAGGGACAGGCAGATCCCGTCCTCGTTGAAGCCGTTGCACGCGGGGCAGGTCCGCTCGTCGAATGGCTCGCGGACCGGCACAAACTTCCCTTCGACGTAGTCGACAATTTCAACTATCCGGGACATTCAGCCATGCGCATGCATGGTTTGCCGAGCCGTACTGGCCGGGAACTGATCGACCGATTGCGCAGTGCCGCCGAGGCAAATGAAATCGTCATTGTCACCAACAGTGCCGCCGCGCGGCTTTCGGTGGATCCGAATGGCCGCATTCTTGGAGTGGAGGTCGTCCGCGGCGATGGCATGCGCGAATGGATCGGCTGCAAGGCATTGATACTCGCCTGCAGTGGTTTCGGTGGAAATGCGGACCTGGTGCGCCGCTACATTCCAGAAATGGCAGGCGCGCTCTATTTTGGCCATTCGGGCAATCGTGGCGACGCCATCATTTGGGGCCAGTCCATCGGCGCCATGCTTTCACATCTCGGCGCCTATCAAGGCCATGGGTCAGTGGCGACGCCACACAATATCCTGATCAGTTGGGCGGTCATCATGCAGGGGGGTGTTCAGGTTAACGGCGAGGGCCATCGTTTCAGCAACGAAACGAGCGGCTACTCAGAGCAGGCAGCCGAAGTGCTGCGGCAACCGGGCGGATTTGCATGGAACGTATTCGATGAACGAATTGCCGGCGTGGCGCGACAGTTCGAGGATTTCCGTGAAGCCGAACGCTCGAGCGCAACTCTTACCTCCGACGGGATCGCAGAGCTGGCGGGGGCCATGCACGTTCCCCCGGAAACTTTGGTCGCCGAATGGAACGAAGTCGAACGTTTGAAGTTGATCTGCGGCCAAGATCGTTATGGTCGCAGATTTCTTGCGGGGCAGGCATGCAACCCGCCGTATCATGCAGTTAAGGTTACGGGCGCGTTGTTCCACACGCAAGGTGGCCTTGCAGTTGATGCAGAAGGCCGCGTCAAGCGGAAGGATGGAACAAACTATCCGAACCTTTTCGCGGCCGGAGGGGCGGCAGCCGGCGTGTCGGGCTCAATTGCAGCAGGATATCTATCTGGGAATGGCCTCTTGACAGCCACCGTCCTCGGCCGCTCGACGGGAGAAGCTGCGGCGGGGCAAGTACTGCGTTCAACGTGTTCGTCCCAGTAGAACACCTTGCGCGTCGGGGGAAGGGTTGCACGACAGGCCACACGACGGCGATTAAGGTGGCGGCTCGGTGCCCTCCTCGTCAACGCGCAACTGATCTGTAGCTGCGCATCGTCGGGGTGCAGCGACCGCATGGGCATGGAAATATTCGTTCGCGTCTTGAGTGTTCCTGTGATTGAACAGTCAACGCCCATTGAATGGCTGGCGCATTCGTTGCTACGTCTTTGCAGATCGAAAAACTCGTGGAGGACGCCATGCGTAAGTTGTCGAGTCTTCTTATCGCTCTCGGTACTTCCATCGGCCTGATGGCCACCGCGCCGGCTAGCCTCGCTCAGGACAAAACGATCAAGATCGGAGGGTTGCTGCCGATTTCGGGCCCTGGCGCCTATTTCGGCGCACAGGACAAGCAGGGTGTCGAGCTTGCCCTCGAAGAGCTCAACAAGACTGGCGTCAATGGCTACAGGTTCGCCATCAAGTATGAAGATTCTGCCTGCGGCCCCCTGCCAGCGACACAAGCCGCCAGGCGCCTGATCGATCAATACAAGCCGGACGTGATCATCGGCGAAGAGTGCTCCGACGCGACGCTCGCTATCATGCCAACGGTCGCGCAGGCGAAGATCCCGCTCGTCAATGCCGGCTCTTCGTCGATCAAGGTCACGGAGCCAGGCAATCCGTGGACGTTCCGCATCATGCCGAACGAGGTCATGCAGGGCATTGACATCGCCACTCACGCCTACAATGACCTCAACGCGCGTACCGCCGTCCTGCTCTACGAAAACACCAATGCGGGCATCGGCAACGCCAAGGTATTCAACGAGACCTTCACGAAGCTTGGGGGCAAGATCGTCGCTGACATCGGGTTTGGCCGTGAGGTGAACGACTTCACTGCGATTGCCACCCGCGTCGCTGGCCTCGGAAAGGTCGACGTCATCCCGACGTATACGCTTGAAGGGCAGGGCCTGAAGATCACGCAGGCGCTGGCGCAGGCCGGGGTTGTGAAGGGCGGCGATGGCCCGGCGATCCAACTCGGCACCATCTGGCTCCCCTTCGGCTTCGAGCAAAAGGCAGGCAAGTCGTCGAGAGGCTATATACGCATCGTGCAGTTTGATCCAACGGACGAACGCGAAATCGTTCGCAACTTCGTCAGGAACTTCAAAGCCATGTTTAGTTCCGATCCGACGCACCTCAATGCCCATGCCTACGACCAGATCATGCTGATCGCCGACGTCGTGAAGCGCGGCGCCACGGACGCACAATCAATCCGCGACACACTCGCCGCCACGAAGGACTTCGTCGGCGTCACCGGCAGCGTGGAGTTCGACAAGACGCACCAGAACATCAGGAAGGATACGATCCACTACATGGAGACCAGGCCGGACCTGTCTTGGAATGCCCTGAAGTGGAACTGACCGTGTGACCGCTGCGATCGTCATCCAGCAGGCCATCAATGGTGTCGTCCTTGGAAGCCTGTATGTCCTCGTTGCCCTGGGCCTCACGCTGATCTATGGCGTGCTGGTCCAGATCAACTTTGCCCATGCCGACTTCGTGACGATTGGTGCGTTCGCTGCCTACTTCTTCATGCATCTTGCCGGCGGCAGCTATCCGGCGGGCATCGCGGTCGCGCTCGTGACCGGTGGCGCGCTCGGCTGGTTGATCAACCGCTCGATTTTTGCGCCGTTGCGACGAAAGGGAGGCGAACTGCCGCCCCTGATAGCAACCATCGGCGTGTCTGTTATGCTGCAGAACGCGATGCTGGCCTGGTTCGGACCCGTGCCCTACGCATTTGAAACACCTTACAGCCAGCAGGTGTTTCGAGTCGCTGGTACCTTCATCACGATGCAAAGCATCATGATCATCGCGGTGTCTACCACTTCAATCGCGCTGCTCTATGTCTTCATGAGATGCACCTTTCTCGGGAAAGCGCTTCGTGCGGTTTCTCAGGACTACGAAACCACCGGGCTGATGGGCATCAATCCGAATCATCTCGTCCTGCTGACCTTCGTGCTCGCCTCGGCGCTCGCCGGTATGGGCGGTGCGATGCTTGCGCCCGTGCTGGTGCTGACGCCATTCGCAGGCGCTACAGTGATCGTGAAGGCATTCGCGATCGTGATCATCGGCGGCTTTGGCAACGTGGAAGGCACGATTCTCGCCGGCCTGCTGGTCGGGCTGATCGAGAGCTATACGACGCAGTTTCTCGCGCCCGGCCTGATCGACATCGTCGTGTTCGGCCTGCTGCTCCTGATGCTGGCGTTCCGCCCCACCGGTCTCATCTCCGAGAGACGTGAAGAGAATGTCTGATATTCCCAATGCACCGGAGAGCGGCTGTGGTCACCGGCCAGGGTCGCACCGGCTGGGATTGCTCGCGGCTGCGATTGTCGTCGTGGGGCTGCCGATGGTGTTCACCGGCAGCTACTGGCAGGCGAACCTGACCCTCTGCGCCATCAACGTCGTGCTCGCACTCGGGCTAGATTTCATTCTCGGCTATGCGGGCCAGCTCAATCTCGGCCAATCGGCCTTTTATGGCATTGGCGCCTATGCCTCAACGCTGCTGGTCATGAACGGCGGCTGGCCTTTCTGGGTTGCGTTCGTGACTGGCGTTGCATTATCAGGCCTCGCCGGGATGTTCCTCGCACTGTTCGCCGTTCGCCTGCGCGGGCACTATCTCGCCATCGCCTCTCTCGGCTTCGCCGTCATCACGTATCAGATCCTCCTCAACTGGATTAGTCTCACGCAGGGTCCGCTCGGTATTTACGCCATCCCGCCACCGCCTGGCCTGAAGATCCCTGGCGTTCCGGAAATCAGTTTCGCCAATCCGGTCGCGCTGTTCTATCTCGTCGCTGGCTTCGCGCTACTCACCTACCACGTTCTGAATCAACTGGTGCGCTCGCCGATCGGCGAAACCCTCACCGCGATCCGCGAGGACGAAATCTCGGCGGCTTCACTAGGCATCAACGCGGCGGCGTGGAAGGCGTTTGCTTTCGGGATCGGAGCGGCTGTCGCCGGAGCGGCCGGCTGCTTCTACGCGACCTTCGTCGGCACGCTGGTGCCGGATGCCTTCTTCATCACCGAGTCGTTCATGATTCTCGCGATGGTAATCGTGGGCGGCATGGGAACGCTGATCGGACCGGTCTGCGGCGCGCTCCTGCTCACGCTGCTGCCGGAGCTCCTGCGTGCATTCGGCGACTGGCGTCTCGTCATCTATGGCGCCGCGCTGACGCTCGTCGTCATGTTTGTGCCGGGCGGACTTGTGCAGGCGGTCCGGATCCTAAGCGCTAAGCTCGGCCTTGCCCGCGGGGCGGCGCGATGACGGCGCACGCCGGTGGTGAGGTGACGCGTAGCCCGGTGCTGTTGCGCGTCAGGGGACTGCACAAGAGCTTCGGCGGCCTGCGCGCCATTCACGACGTGTCGTACGACATCATGACTGAATCGGTGTTCGCGCTTATCGGCCCGAACGGCGCCGGTAAGTCGACCATGCTGAATCTGATCAGCGGCGTCTATCAGCCCGACTCCGGGTCGTTGCACTTCGGAGGCCGCGATCTGACCGGTCTGCCCGCGCACCGCCGCGTGCGGCTGGGCATCGCACGCACTTTCCAGAAGATCCGGCTGTTCAAGCAGCTATCTGTGCTTGAGAACGTGATCGCCGGCTTCCACGTCCATCACGACGTTCCGACATGGCAATATCTGGTTCACGGCGCGGCCTTCCGGCGCAATCAGGCACGTTGCCGCTCCGAGGCGGTGGAATTGCTGGCCTTCGTCGGGCTTGCGAGACAGCGCAACGCACTTGCGGGTTCGCTGTCATATGGCGAACAGCGCATGCTCGAATTCGCCCGCGCGCTGGCGACCAAACCGCGCCTTCTGCTGATCGACGAACCTGCCGCCGGCCTGAACGCTGCCGAAGTGGATCGCCTCCTCGACCGCATCCTGACAACACGCCGCAATGGCGTCACCGTTGCGGTGGTGGAGCACAACATGGAACTGGTAATGAGCGTTGCCGATCGCATCCTGGTAATGGACTACGGGCAGCGCCTGTTCGAGGGCGTTCCAGCGGATGTGCAGAAGGATCCGGCGGTCGTCGCGGCTTACCTCGGCGGGGAGTTGATGTGAGCACGCTCCTGAAGGTCGAAAATCTCGAACTCGCTTACGGCGCTTTGTCAGTCTGTCGCGGTATTTCCATCGAGATCGATCAGGGCGAGATCGTCGCGCTCATTGGGGCGAACGGTGCCGGCAAGTCGACGACCTTGCGCGCCATTGCAGGCCTGCTGACGCCGCGTGCTGGCTCTATCATCTTTAACGGCGAGGACATCACTCGGCTTCCCTCGCACGAGCGCGCACTGCAGGGTATCGCGCTCGTACCGGAGGGCCGGCGCGTCTTTCCGTTTCTCACCGTACACGAGAACCTCGAGCTAGGCGGCTTCAGGAACCGCCGCGATGGCGACAAGGTCCGCCGCATGATCGACGGCGTCTTTGACATGTTTCCGCGTCTGCACGAGCGTAGCGGCCAAAACGCGGGCACGCTCAGCGGCGGCGAGCAGCAGATGCTCGCGCTCGGCCGCGCTGTGATGTCGGAACCGAAGCTTCTCTGCCTCGACGAACCTTCGCTCGGCCTCGCACCGCTGGCCGTGCGCGACATCTTCAAGACCATCCGCACCATCAATGAAGGCGGGACGGGCGTGCTTCTGGTCGAGCAGAATGCGCGCCACGCGCTCGAGACCGCGAGCCGAGGCTACGTGCTGCAAACCGGCAACATTACCGTGAGTGGCCCGTGCATCGCGCTTGCGAAGGACCCACGCGTTCGCGAGGCATATCTCGGCCGCGCGGCCGCCCGCGCGAACCCATGACACGGCCGACTTACTTCGCCAGAATAGAGCCCGCCATCGCGCGCGAGTCACGCGCCGGCCAGGTGCCGGGTTGGCCGCCAGAAACAGCTCCTGCGCGCGGGCATTGAAAGCGGCCGGATCCTCCAGATTGATGTTGTAGCCGGCATTGGGCATCACGACCAGCGCGGCGGTTGCGATCCTCTTTCTTCATCAGGATGCCCCGGTTCGAGCCAAGGGCGGTCCTCGTCGCTTGTAATCACCGGGGTTGGCGCCGTGATGGTCTTCATCTTGTCGACCAGTTCGTAAGGTGACGGCCACCGGTGTCCTCGTAATAGCTTGACCCCGTCATCGGTGGCCAGATGCGGCATGACTCCCCCTCTCGTTCAGAATGCGGATGCCCGTGCCGAAAGGCCGGCGTCGATGGTGACTACGGAACCGCTGGTGTAGCCAGAATGACCGGACGCCAGGAATGCGATCGCAGCAGCGATCTCCGCGGGGCTGGCGCCGCGCCCGAACGGCAGCGGCTTGAACAGATGCTTCCAGTTCTCCTCGCTACCGGTGCGGTCTTTGGCCTTCCTCTTCATCAGGCCGACAAGACGCTCCGTTTCGACCGGCCCCGGGTTCAACGCGACGACGCGGACGCCGTCCCTGTGGCTGACACAGCCGAGGGACTGAGTGAAAGCTGTGAGCGCCGCGTTGCCCGCTACGCCACAGATGTATTCCGGATCATGCGTGTCGGCGGCATTGCCGACCACGTTGATGATTACGCCTGCTTTGCGCGCCTTCATCGACGCGTAGAAGGCGCGGCACATGTTGATATAGCCGAAGACCTTCAGATCCCACGCCTTACGCCACGTCTCATCGCTGACGTCGAGCAGCGTGCCGGCGGGGATAGCACCGGCATTGTTCACCAGGATATCGATGTTGGGATAGTCTTTCGCGAGCTGATTGACGTTTTTGCTGTCAGAAAGATCAGTCGCGATCGTATCGACACGCACATTCGATGTCTGCACGATTGCGGACTTCGCGGCCGCGAGGTTCTCAGCGCTGCGCGCCACCAGGATCACGTTGCAACCTTCGGCGGCAAAAACTTCAGCCGTCGCGCGGCCGATCCCCTTCGAGCTGCCGGTGATCAGTGCGGTCTTGCCCACAATCTTCAGGTCCATGATGCCTCCTTGAAAACCAGAGGGGCCCCGAACTATGAAACGGCACAGATGCCGCAGCCAACGAAATTAGGCGCATGGCAGAAGGCCGGTCAGGAGCGGGGCGGTCGTTTCTCATGCCGTGTGGACAATATCTGGCGGATCACCGCGCGTCAGGAGCGCAGATACCGCGTCCGGGACGTGGCCATGCCAGCTGGTGATGCCCTGCACGGCCACCGCGAGCCTGAGCAATGCGCGATCAGACCGCGGACGGCCGACGATCTGCAGCGCAACCGGCATGCCGCGGTCGTCAAGGCCTACGGGCAAAGCGACGGCAGGAAGACCGAGCATGTTCACGAACCGCGTGTATTGACTGAGCGCGTAGAGCGTACGCGCACTAAACGATGCTTCTCGGGGATCGCATTCTGCAGCGCGTGGCGTGCAAATCGCCATCACGGGAAGCACCGCGATGCCTGCCGATCCGAGGAGCTTTTCAACGAATGCCAATGCTAACGCGGGACGCTGTGAGATTTGGGCGCCGAGTGTTGCATCGTCGGTATCGAGGCCCTTAGCCAGCCGCTTGCGCAGCACCGGATCGATCGACGCTTCATCCAGCAGATGGCGATGGGAACGCGCAGCCTCGGCCTGCATGATCGTGAGCACCGGCCCATCTGCGGATTCAAGCGGCGTCTTGCTGTCGTTATAGGTAAGTGCGACACCGCTCGCAGCGATAGCTTCGATGCCGTCCCGGCAGGCCTTGCGGATGGACGGGTGTGCATCGCCGAGCGCATTGCGCATGATGACCGCACCACTGATCGGGGCATTGGCCGCCGGAAGTTCTCCCCCGAGCGCATCCAGTCCCGGCTCAAGATCGGCTGCACTGCGCGCGAGCAGGCCGATCGTATCGAGCGTCGGCGCGAGCGCCATTGCGCCGCGCGTCGATACGATTCCATGGGTCGGCTTCCACGCCGTAAGCCCACAGCAGTGCGCTGGGATCCGCAGCGAGCCGCCGGTGTCCGAGCCCAACGCGATCACAGCCGAGCCACTTGCAACCGCCGCTGCTGACCCCGATGACGATCCGCCTGAGATAAAGTCGGGATTCCACGGATTGCGCACACGGCCGCACACCGCATTGTATCCGGATGGCTCATAGGCGAGCTCGGTGAGTGCCGTATACCCGACGCGGACACCGCCAGCCTCGTCGAGGAGCCTCAATACGTCAGCATAGTCGTCATTGACAGGTTGCTGCCGCCGCAATCCCCAACAAGGGCGCCGGTCCGGCGCGGCAAAGATGTCCTTGGCAGCGTACGGCATGCCGCGAAGTGCGCCTTCAAGGCCACCTTCAGCCGGCCCTTCGCATTCACTCCGGATTAACGCGTACGCATTGAGGCCCGGCTCCAACGCACGAGCCCTCGCCGAAGCAAGCGCGCCTAGCTGCTTGCGCGCTGCGGCATCAAGCAGCGACCAGTCCTTGAATCGCGCGTGCATTGTCAACCTGCGCCCGTCGTGGAGCGAATATGCAGGGTTCAATGGAAGCGGCGCAGAGCCGCAAGGATCTCCTCGACGGAGAAGCCCTTACCTCTCCCGCCGGCTCGTGGTATCACGCGTCGCGTGTTTATGAAACTCCATAGCCTTGCAGTGGCGCTCGCGCGACCTGCAAGCGATCCACGCACAGCTCACTTAGCAGCATGGGAACTTCACTCGCGATCCTCATGCACTGAACGTGGGGCGGCCCACGGGCGGCGGATGCGGTCGTCCGCCTTGAACGCCGCGATCCGGTCGCGATAGCTCGCGGTAAGGGCGATGTCGTCCCAGCCGTTAAGAAGCCGCGTGCGGCGAACCGGATCGATCGCGAAGCCGAAAGTGCGGCTGCGGCACTCGATCGTCAGTTGCTCCAGATCGACAGTTAGTTCAAGCCCAGGCTTGGCAACCAGCGCGGCCATGAGTTCCGCAGCGTCCGCATCCGAGACTATCGCCGTGAGCACGGCATTCTGCGCGGCATTGCCGGCAAAGATGTCGCCAAACGACGGCGCGATCACGCACCCAATGCCGTAGTCGCGCAGCGCATAAACTGCGGCCTCGCGGGAGGAACCGCAACCGAAATTCCGGCCGCCCACGATGATCTTCGCGCCGCGCCAAGTCGGACGATTGAGCGGAAATTCCGGCCGCTCGTGCCCGTCGTCGCCAAACCGCAGATCGTAAAGCAGCACTTTTGCGAAGCCGGCGGAACGCGGCAACTTGAGATAGCGCGCGGGAATGAGTTGGTCGGTGTTGAGGTTGGCGACATCGAGCGGACAGGCCGTCGCAGTCAGGCGCGTGAACTTCTCCATGGCGGTTTCTCCCGGCGACTTCTCCAGGCAACTTGGCGTCAGACCTTTCGTCCCGACAGGAATGGCCGCACGTCGGTGAGGTGCCCGGTCACGGCGGCGGCGGCTACCATCGCCGGCGACATCAGGTGCGTCCGCGCGCCTGGCCCCTGCCGGCCGCGGAAGTTGCGGTTGGTCGTGGATGCGCAGCGCTCGCCAGGAGGGACGATATCGCCATTGATGCCGACACACATTGAGCACCCAGGTCCTCCCCACTCGAGACCGGCGTCGCGGAAGATGCGGTCGAGCCCCTCCTCCTCTGCCTGACGCTTGATCCGGGCGGAGCCGGCCGAGACCAGTCCTGGCACCTTGCTGGTCCGGCCCGCAAGCACCGCCGCTGCGGCTCGCAGGTCTTCGATGCGGGAATTGGTGCAGGAGCCGATGAACACGCGATCAATCACGATCTCGGTCAGCCTGCTGCCCGGCGCAATCCCCATGTAATCGAGCGCGTCGCGCAGATATTTCGCGCGGGCCATGTCAGTCTCGCGTGTGGGATCGGGCACGCTGGCGTCGATCGGCAGCGCATCTTCGGGGCTGGTGCCCCAGGTAACGATCGGCGCGATCGTTGCGGCGTCGAGGTAGACATCCAGGTCGAATGGCGCGCCGCCGTCCGTTGCCAGCGCCGACCAGTCCTCGACAGCGCGCTCGAATTCGACGCCTTCGGGCGCGCAGGGGCGGCCTTTCAGCCAGGCGAACGTCTTTTCGTCAGGCGCGACCATGCCGCAGCGGGCGCCGGCTTCGATCGCCATGTTGCAGAGCGTCAGCCGGCCCTCGATCGACAAGTCACGAATTGCGGAGCCCGCGAACTCGAGGGCGTGCCCGGTGGCGCCGTCGGCGCCGATTCGCGCGATGATGGCAAGAACGATGTCCTTGGCCGCCACGCCGACAGCGGCCTCGCCATGGACCGTGACCCGCATGCGCCCAGGCTTCCTTTGCCAGATCGTCTGCGTCATCAGGACGTGCGCGACCTGCGAGGCGCCGATGCCGAATGCGCAAGCGCCCAACGCGCCGTGCGTTGAGGTGTGGCTGTCGCCGCAAACGATTATAAGTCCCGGCAGTGTCAGCCCCTGCTCCGGCCCGACGACGTGCACAATGCCTTGCCGTGGATCGCCCAGCCCGAACAACACAATGCCGTGCTTCGCCAGGTTCTCCTCAAGCTGCCTGACCATGTGCGCGATCTCGGGATTGGTGATGTCGCGACGCACTCCGCGGGTGGGAACGTAGTGGTCGGCAACGCCGAAGGTGAGACCGGGCTCGGCGACGTTCGCGCCCCGCTCTGCCAGCCTGCTGAACGCGTGGAATGAGCCTTCGTGCACGAAGTGGCGGTCAACCCACAGCAGCGACTCGCCGTCCTCGCGGCGAGCGATCTCGTGGGCCGCCCACACCTTGTCAAGAAGGGTTCGCTCTTCGTCCATGGCCCGGCTGCCGACTCTCTTTCCGCCTCCTCATTTTGTATAGTAGACAGTATCAAGTAAAGCTGGGTGGGCGTTCGGGGACGGCGTGGCATGTGCATAAACGTCGTCGCCCGCCGGTCGCATTCCCCGCACGGCAAGGACGCATCCAAATGAGCCGCCGCAACATGGAGCATCCGTTATGCTGAAGGACCGCGTGAACTGCAGTCGCCGCCAATTCCTGCAGAGCTCCGCATTGGGCGCAATCTCGATTGCGGCCAGCGTGGTCGGCGCACCGGCCGTGTTGCGGGCCCAAGGCGCCGCCGTCAAGATCGGCGTGCTGCATCCGGTGTCGGGCGCCCTGTCGTACTCCGGCCAGCAGGGCCGGATCGGGGCTATGATGGCGATCGAGGACATCAACGGAGCGGGCGGGATCAAGGCCCTAGGCGGCTCGAAACTCGAAGCGATGCCCGGCGACGCCCAATCGACGCCGGAAGGCGGCAATGCCGAGGTCGAGAAGATGAATGCGGCAGGCGTCGCGGCGAT
>Ga0126370_10000704_pt1 | contig 14325 bp, 13 predicted proteins | sample PanSoiMetaPlot_3_FD_92586 | JGI IMG/M metagenome (GOLD analysis project Ga0126370, IMG submission 92586) | Tropical forest soil microbial communities from Panama - MetaG Plot_3 | ecosystem: Environmental > Terrestrial > Soil > Tropical forest > Bulk soil | place: Panama | collected 2016-02-17 | reverse complement strand
TATCGCTCTCCTCGAACGCAGCTTCGGTGCGGTAGAGGCACTCGGTGACCGCCCGAAGGTGCTCTCGCCCGCGCCGCGGCGCCAGAAAGCTGCGAATGTCGGTCGCAAACGAGAGCACGCCGACCTGGTCGCCTTTGTCGAGCGATACCTTGGCCAGCCGAAGCGCCGCGTCCACCGCGTGGTCGATCTTTCTGCGGCCCGCGCTGCGACCGGCCATGTGGCGGCCAGCATCGAGGAAGATCATCACCCACTGATTGCGGTCCGGCTGGTAGACCCGGACCATCGGCTTGGCTCGGCGCGCGGTCGCCTTCCAATCGATGGTGCGAAAATCGTCGCCGCTTCGGTAATCGCGCAGCGATTCGAACTCGCGACCTTCGGCCGGGCGGCGCTGGGTTCGCGTGGACGGTTCATCCGAGGCTCGGGCCAGCGCCAAGGCGTCGCGCGCGAGCGAGGTCAGGTCCGGGTAGACCTTGACCGTCTCAGCGGTGGCGATGCTCTGCTGCCGCGCGCACAAACCGAGCGGACCGTTCAGGCGCATATGCAGATCGCCGAAGCGAACGTCGCCACGAGTTGGGGGAAAGACTCGATAGGTGAGCTCCGCCTCCGGCGTTGCGGCGTCCAGCTGGAAGTTCATTCGATGCCCGGCGCTGGTCACCTCCGGCGGAGGGCTGTCCCGAAGCTGCCCCCGAACCGCCGCGCGGCGCAGCAGCTCGAGCCGGATCACGACCGGGTTTGATCTTCCCGACGAAAGAATGCGCGCCAATTTCCGCTCCGCGCGGAGATCCTTCACGCGCGGGGCGAGGAGAAAGTCCACCGCGCAAAGAATCACCACACCGAGATCAACCCCCGCCGCAATGAGAGCGAAGCGCGAGTTCGCAATCGCAAGCGCCGCCGGGAAAAGAGCGGCCGCCAGAACTGCCACTGCCCGGCCGGTTGGAACGGGACGGCTCACCGGGGCACGGCGACCCGCCCGAGCGTCTGGCGAATGACATCGTCGGTGGTCGTCCCCTCCACTTCGGCTTCCGGCTTCAGAAGAAGACGATGGTTGAGAACGCTCGGCGCGACCTCCTTCACGTCGTCGGGAGTGACAAAATCCAGCCCGTTCAAAGCAGCGCGCGCCTTTGCCGCGGCAAGCAGATACTGCGAGGAACGCGGGGATCCTCCCAGGCGGACGCGCGGGTCCTGCCGAGTATCGCGCACCAGCTCGACCACGTATTCGACGATCGACGGATCGCAGCGGATCTGTGCCGCGCGGTCGCAGAGCGAGTCCAGCTCCTCGGCGGAAAGGGCGCGACTCACCACCGGCGGCTTGCCTCCGCGCTGGTGAAATGCCGCCACCAGCGCTCGCTCGGAAACCAGGTCGGGGTAGCCCACGCGCACGCGCATGATGAACCGATCGAGCTGTGCCTCGGGAAGCGGGTAGGTGCCCTCGAGCTCGAGCGGGTTTTGCGTGGCCACTACGAAGAAGCGCCCGTGGAGCAGATGCGACTCGCCATCGATCGTTACCTGGCGCTCTTCCATCGCTTCCAGCAGCGCGGCCTGGGTTTTGGGGGGCGTTCGGTTGATCTCGTCCGCGACGAGAAGCTCGGTGAAGATGGGTCCTTTAATCAGCCGAAAGACGTTCTCGCCCGGATGAAAAACGTTCGTGCCGAGAATGTCGCTGGGCATCAGATCCGGCGTGAATTGGACGCGCGAAAACTGAAGGCCCAGGGCGGATGCCATGCAGCGGGCGATCAGCGTTTTGGCCACGCCGGGTACGCCCTCCAGAAGAACGTGGCCGCGCGCGAGAAAGCCGGTGATGAGATCGGTGATCACGCGACCCTGGCCGAGCACGATCCCGCGCAGCGCCGCGTCGAGCTGCGCGATAGGAGAGTGGGTCGTCATCCACTTCCAAATCTACCGCGATGGAGCGGGTGAGGGTGGGCTTTCGGCGCGTTAGCCGGCGCGGTGGATCGATGCCAGGTTGCCTCACCCACTCGAGACGGCACCGCCGACTCCACCGAAAAGAGCGCGGCCCGCGCCTCGTTTTTTGACAGCCACAGCACTGCTGCGCTTCGCAGCAACTTGAAGCGCTTTCGTCCTGCGCTTCCGGGATTGACGAAGAGCACGTCGCCGTAGCTCGAGATACGACCCTGATGGCTGTGGCCGCTGATCACGACGTTGGGTCGCTCCCGGGCGATCAATGCCGAGGCGGCCGCATTCAAGTGTCCGGGCTTGCCCAGGTCGTGCAGAATCAGGATGCGGTGGCCGGCAATTGCCTCCGTACGCCACGGCGGAAGCTTGAGCGACAGCGGCGGGGTGTCGCAATTTCCGAGAATGGCAAGCACGGGTGCGATCGATTCGAGACGATCGAGAACCTCCTGCCCACAGACATCGCCGGCGTGAAGAATGAAGGCGCTTCCCCGGAAGAGATCGCTCAACTTGGGATCGAACAGGCCGTGCGTATCGGAAACGACGCCCAGCTGGATTGCCAACTCTCCCATCAACTCGCTCTTATCCATTGATCCGAGCGGACGCAGCAGCGATGCGATCGGACCTGCGAGCTTCAGTTCTTTGCCGCCGCCGATTTTGGGATCGAGCTTTCGGGCACGTAACTCTTCGCGCGCCGCGGTCCTCCGAGCGGCTGCGATCCCCAATTCTTGATCTCTTCCGCTTCAAGCCGTTCCACGGTCGCTGGAATCTTGGCCCACTCATCATCGGGAATGTGAAGGAACGCGTCCACCACGTCCGGGTCGAATTGGGAGCCTCGGCATCGCTTGATTTCCTCCTTCGCGGCAATCAGTGGTCGACCCTTGCGATACGGTCGGTCGGACGTAATCGCATCGACGGCGTCGGCCACGGCAAAAATTCGAGCGCCGATCACGATGTCCCTGCCCGCTACGCCATGCGGATATCCGTGACCGTCAAAGCGCTCCTGGTGTTGAAGCACCACCATGGCGGCCTCGTGCAAATACGGCATCTTCGCGAGCATCCGATAGCCGAACTCCGGGTGGAGCCTCATCTCGACCCATTCCTCCGGAGTCAGCGGGCCGGGCTTGTGAAGAATGGAATCGCGCACGCCGATCTTGCCAATGTCGTGCAGAAGCGCTCCCTGCTCGATCACGCCGAGCTGCTCTGCGCTCAGGCCCAGCGCTTCAGCGATTCGCCGCGAATAGAGCGAAACGCGCCGCGAGTGCCACTGCGTCTCGGTGTCCCGGTAGTCGAGGGCCGAGATCAGTCCCTCCAGCAACCCGTTCGTTCGTTCGACCACCAGTCGCTCCAAGTCCTTGTTGATCGAGACCAGAGCCTGATTTTTGGCGGAAAGCTCGCCGGACAGCCGCTCGTTTTCCGCGACCAGCCGGAAGTGCTCGACGGCTTGCTTGACGCACGAGGATAGGTCGGCAATCGACCAGGGCTTGCCGAGTATTCGATAGACCTCGCCCCGGTTGATCGCTTCAGAGGCCACCTTGAAGTCCCCTGCCGCGGTCAACAGCACTCGAACCGCCGCCGGATTGTGCTTGCGAAGCTCGGCCAGCAGCTCGACGCCGTTCATGTGCGGCATCATGAAGTCGGTGATTACGACGGTAAAATCCCGCTCCTGCATCGCCTGCAGCGGGTCGGCGTGACAGATGACCTCGTATCCTTCGGCCTGAAGAATTCGCGAGAGAGCTTGAAGGATCAGAGCGTCGTCATCTACGACCAGGATGCGGTTCATCCATCCTCACAGTCGTCAGGAAGTGGAAAGCCTGACACAGGCGGTTTGGAAAGCGAATAGGTACTCGCTGGATGCGTTGCGTCAAATAAGGCGCTCAAGTTGACCAACGGCTCGTCTTTTCAAGGCGTTGCGCTTACCTTAGCGGTGGGTCCACCACTTCCACCTTGCTACTGCAAAACCCCTTGTTTATTGTTCACGCCTCCTACCGTCGGATTTGTAACTTCCTGATTTTTCCGGAGAAGTATCGGATGGCTAATGCCCAGGGCGGGCCCGTCCCAGTAGTCGTCATGGGGCTAGGCTTCATCGGGCAGGAGATCGCGCGGGCCGCTCATGCTTCGCCGGAGCTGACGCTTGTCGGCGCGGTCGATCGAAGCCCGCTCCTCGTCGGCCGCAGGGTTGGCGAGCTGATTGGCGTTCCCTCCATTGCCTTCAAGGTTTCGTCGCAGCTCGAGGAGGCGCTTGGGCGTCACCGCGGAGCGGTCCTTCTCCACGCGACCGGATCGCGGCTGCCGCAAGTGATGGATCAATTGCTGGCGGCGATCCGCGCGGGCCTGTCAGTGGTCTCCACCTGCGAGGAGCTGTCATTTCCGCATTTGAAGCACTCTGATCTCGCCGAGCGGCTCGAGCGCGAAGCAAAAAAGGCCAACGTCTCTGTTCTTGGCACCGGCGTCAACCCCGGTTTCGTTCTCGATCGATTGGTCGCGACCGCCGGCCAAGTTTGCGGAGAGATTCGCCGCATCAGCGCCACGCGCGTCGTCGACGCTCGCTCGCGAAGAGAAGCGCTGCAGCGGAAAATCGGCGCCGGGCTCTCCGAGGATGAATTCACCGAGCTTGCGGAGAAGGAGGAGATCGGCCACGTCGGACTGACTGAGTCCGCTGCGCTTTGCGCGCTCGGCCTCGGCATCGACTGCGACGACTTCGAGGAGGAGATCGTGCCGATGATCGCAGAAGAGGACATCTCGGGCGCCGCCTTCCCGGTGAGCAAGGGTCGCGTGGCCGGGATTTGCCAGACGGCACTAGGCCTCGACGGAGAACAGGAGCGAGTTCGCCTCCAGCTGACGATTGCCGTCGGGGCAGAAAATCCGCGCGACCACATCGCAATCGAATCGGATCCGCCGATCGAGCTCGAGGTCAAGGGCGGGGTGGCCGGAGATCGCGCCACCGCGAACGTTGTGGTCAACGCCGCGCCGCGAATGACCTCGGCCGACGCAGGCCTTCTCACCGTTCTCGAGCTGCCTGCCGGAAGATAGGAATCCGCCATGCTGGATAAGAACGCGATCGGTCGTTCATCTCCGCCCACTCTCAACGAGGTGGAAAAGGGCGCGATCCGGCGATTTGCAGAGGCGCTGGGCGATTACAATCCCATCTACTACGACGAGGAATACGCGCGCGCGTTGGGCTATCCGACAATCGTCGCGCCGGCGACTTTCCCAGCGTCCTTTCACTCCGCGGCCGATCTGCGCGAGTTGCTCGGGGTCGGAATCAAAAGCCTGCTCCACGCAGAACAGGCTTTCGACTATGAGCGCCCGATCATCGCCGGAGATCGGATCTACGTGTCTACCCGGGTAGCGGATGTCCTCGAGCGCCAAGGTCCTGCGGGGAAGATGGATGTGGCGATCATCGAGGACGAGGGCAGGGATGAAGAAGGAAACCTGGTCTTCAAAGCGCGCAGAACGCTCGTCGTCCGCGCCACGCGGGAGGGGATCTGATGCCTACCCGCAGGCTCTACTTCGAAGCAGTTCACGTGGGCGACGAGCTGCCGGCGCTGGCGAAGGCTCCGGTCGATCGCGTTCAGCTGGCGCGCTACGCTGGCGCCTCCGGAGACTTCAACCCCGTTCATGTCGATGAGATTTACGCCCGCGGAATCGGCATGCCCTCGGTGTACGCGCCGGGAATGCTGGTGATGGGATTCCTCGGGCAGCTTGTCTCCGACTGGGCCAGAGGTGCTCAGCTTCGAAAGTACGGCGTGCGATTCATCAAGATGGTCTGGCCGGGCGACACCGTGGTTTGCAAGGGTCGCGTCACCGATCGAGCGGGAGAGGACGGCCGCTACTTTGCCGAGCTTGAGCTGTGGGCGGAAAACCAGAAGGGCGAGCTGGTGATGAAAGGGCAGTCGCAGATCCAGCTCTTCTATTCGCTCGAGGACGAAACTCGCCAGCGCGCCGGTCAGCCACCGATCGTGGTGAACGTTCCCCGGCAGAGTCTGATCATCCAAGCGCCTCCACCACCCTCTCCGCCGAAAGCTGAAGCGGCTGCCGCCGAGGAAGTACCCACCGCCGTCGTCGCCAAGAAGGTGGCGCGCGAGAAACCCGCCGCCAAGAAGGCCTCGATCCGGCCTGCCCGGCCCAAGAAAAAGGCGAAGAAAAAGTAGCGAAAACAAAGCCCTGTCGCGTTCCCGACGCATGGCGTCATTTTAGATTGACTCCCAAGTCAACGAGAATGAAACTATGGGCTGGGCCAAAGGCAGCGACGGGAGCATCGATGAACGGTGGAATCAATCGCTATTTAGCGGATCTTCGCGAGTTGCAGTTCGTCCTTCTGGAGCAGTTTCGATTTGGCGAGATCGCTGGTCGGCCGCCGTTCGAGGCGTGGGGCGCGGACGAAGCAAAGGCAGTGCTCGAAGAAACCTATCGTTTCGTGCGGGAAGAGCTCGGCCCGCTGAACAGCACTGGGGATCGCGAGGGCTGCCGACTCGAAGGCGGTCAGGTGTACACGCCCAAGGGCTTCAAGGACGCCTGGCGCAAGCTGTACGAGACTGGATTTAAAATCATCTCCGTTCGACCCGAGCTCGGGGGTCAAGGAGCGCCACACGGGCTTCAGCTGCTGATTGAGGAGCTGCTCTCCGGATCCAATCCCGCCTTCAACATGTACCCCGGGCTCGCCTTCGGCGCGGCGGAGTTGATCGCCGAATGCGGAACACCAGCGCAGGTTCGGCGCTATGCGGAGAAGATGTTCGCCGGACTTTGGGGCGGCACGATGTGCCTGACCGAGCCGCAGGCGGGCTCGGATGTAGGCGCCGCCCAAAGCATTTCGCTCAAGAATCCAGACGGCACCTACCGGATTCGCGGCACGAAAATCTTCATCTCCGGCGGCGACCACGATTTGACCGAGAACATCATCCATCTGGTGCTTGCTCGAGTGGAAAACGCCCCGCCCGGGACGAAGGGGCTCTCGCTTTTCATCGTTCCCAAGAAGCGGATCAACGCGGACGGCTCCACCGGACCCGCGAACGACGTCCAGGTTGGCTCGATCGAGCACAAGATGGGGATCAACGGTTCGGCCACCTGCGTCCTCAATTTCGGCGAGAACGACCAATGCCGTGGCGAGCTTGTCGGGGGCGTGGAAAACGCCGGAATGAGCCAGATGTTCCGAATGATGAACGGCGCGCGGATTGCCGTCGCGGTCCAGGGCTTGGGAGTCCTTTCAACCGCGTATCTCAACGCGCTCGCCTATGCGAAGGAAAGAAAGCAAGGTGCCAACTTCAAGTTCTGGAAGGATCCGACCAAGCCGCGCGTACCGATCATCGAGCACCCCGACGTGCGCCGAATGCTGCTCGAGATGAAGGCGAACACGGAAGGCATCCGGGCGCTTCTGGTCAAGCTGACCACCCACGTCGATCGCAGCCGGCAGCTCGCCGGAGTGGACGATGAGAAGGCGAACTACCACCGCGGCCAAGTGGAGCTGCTCACCCCGATCGTCAAGTCCTACTCTTCGGACACTGCTTTTCGCCTCTGCGCGCAGGCGATCCAAGTCTACGGCGGCGCCGGCTACCTGCGCGATCATCCAGTTGAGCAATACTGCCGTGACGCGAAGATCTTCTCCATCTACGAAGGTACCAACCACATCCAGGCGATGGACCTGGTGGGGCGCAAGCTCGGCCAGGCGGGCGGCTCACACTTCCAGGACTTCATGCGGGACGTCGGCGAGTTTGCTTCGCAGCATCGGACCGATCCTCGATACGGGTCGGCGGTGGAGACGCTCGCCGCTGCGCAGGAAAGCATCATGCAAACCGCCCTGGTGTTTTTCGCCTGGTCGCAGTCGGACAAGCTGCAGCTGATCCCGCTCAACGCGGGCCGCTTCCTGACGCTGATGTCCGAGCTTGCGATCGGCTGGTTGTTGCTCGATGCCGCGTTGATCTCCGAGAAGGCACTGGAGTCCTTGCCGGCCTCGCACCCCGATCGCCAGTTCTATGAGGGGAAGCGTTGGTCCGCGCTCTGGTTTGCTCGCAACGTTCTTCCGGGCGTGGAGCACGGTGCTCGCTTGATCGCCGCCGAAGACTCCTCGCCGATGGAAATCTCCGAAGACGCATTCGCTGCCTGATCGCGGCCAAATCGCTGTTTGCTGACCGAAGAAGTCGCCGATGTCACTTCGGCGCTTCCCTGACCCCGATGGCCAGCTGCGCGAGGCCAGCCGCTTTGGCCATCTCCATGACCTGGACGACTTTTCCGTGCGCCACGCCCTCATCGGCTTGGACGATCACCAGGGTCGCCGGGTTCTTCTGCTTCGTCTCGTCGAGCGCCTTCTTCAGCTCGTCCTCGGTCACCACGCTTCCCGCCACCACCAGTCGACCGTCTGCAAGAACGGCCACCGAAAGATCGGACGCCGTCGGCGTAACATCGGCCGAGCTGCCTTTGGGCAGATTGACTTTGAGCCCCGCTTTCGCCCCGCCGCCCGGACTCTGATTGACGATCACCGAGCTGGTCACCATGAAGATGATCAGCAGAACGAGGAAGATGTCCGTCAGCGGTGTGATGTTGATTTCCGAGAAGACGTTTTCAGCGCCTTCTTCTTCTCCGGATCCCGATCCGGGCAGCGTCCCCATCGCCATCGGTCAACCCTCCGCCGGGGATTCCACCGTCGCCGGTAGCGCGCTCTGCGTTTCAGGAGGTGGCCCGCTGGAGGAGGCCGCCCCGATCGGTCGCTCTCGCAAAAGCTCGAGGAACTCATCCGATAGAAGGCGAAGCTCGATCGACACCCTGGCGAGCCTGGATTGGAAATAGTTGTAGAGAATCACCGCCTCCACCGCGACCAGAATGCCTCCGGCGGTGGTGATCAATGCCTCGGAGATTCCAGTCATCACCACCGCGGTGTTGCCGGTGCCGCCGGATCCAACGTCGATCCCCAAGTCTCGGAACGAACGCATGATGCCGGCGACCGTCCCGAACAGACCGACGAAAGGCGTAGTCGCTCCGATCGTTCCCAGAATCCAGAGGTGCTTTCGGAGCCGCAGACCGACCTGCGCTCGCTCGCGCTCGACCGCTGCCTGCAGAGACTCGCTCGAGCCTCGGGTCCGGTCGAGGCGATCGAACGCGGCAAGGTAGATGTCGGCGGTCGGGACGTCCGCACGCTCGGCGGCGGAACGCCCGGCGGCGACGTCGCCTCGCAACAGGTGCTTGGCAATCGTTTCGCTGAGCGCTCGAGCCTGCTCGCTCAGCCCCCAAAGAGCGATGGCGCGCTCGATCGCGACCACGACGGCGATAACGGACGCGGCAAGGATCACCCCCATGGTGATCCCGCCCAGTCTCAGATAGTGAATCAGCTCATCGAAACCCATAATGACCCAGTCCGGACCTGGCCCGGTTTTGAAGATTGCGCTTTAACTGCTCGGCCTGCCTGCGGCATGCGAGGCATAAGGCCCAAGAGCGGTGCAATGCAAATAAGGCGACCGCCTGGAGCCCGGCGAGCAAAGCGTCCGGCATGTTGGAACGCCTGGCTGGCCGCATTGTTCCTTGGAATTTTGCTGTCCTGCACGAAGCGCATTGACTTCGGTCCAATGGGGGAGATTCACAATCCTGAGGAGCTCCTCAAGCTGACAGATCAGGGCGAGCGCGAGATCGCTTCAATAAAGGGAGAAGCCAGGCTTCGCGTAACCTCCCCGAAGAATAATGGATCGTTGAATACCTTCGTCGCCGTCGCCGAGCCAGACAAACTTCACCTGGAATCCCTGAATTTCTTTGGCAAGCCGCAAACGATCCTGGTCAGCGCCGGAGGGCGCTTCGAGCTCCTGGACTCGGACGGGGGCAAATATTATCGCGGCCCGGCGAGCCAGGAAAATCTGTCGCGCTTCATGCCCGTTGCGGTGCCGGTCGGCGACCTGGTGAGGATGATGCTGGGACGTGCTCCAAGGATTTCAGCGCCAGCGACCCTCAGCGTTGACCCGGAGAGCAAGTCGTACATCATCGCCCTGGCTGCGGCCGATGTGCAGCAGACGCTTTGGATCGATCCCTCGAGCCACCGCGTCAAGCGCAGCCAGGTGCGCGGTCCGCACGCTTACGATGTCACGTTCGAAGAATTCCGAGGCTACCGGTCCACCGAATATCCGCGCGAAATTACGTTGAACGTGCCGAGTGAACACACTCGGCTAGAGCTGACGTACCGAGACGTCGAGATCAATCCGCAGCTCGCTCAGCCCTTGTTTGAGCTCGCGCCACCCAAGGGCGTCCAAGTCATCGAGCTCGACGAAGCCGGGCAGCCGAGGGCGGGGTTTCCATAACCCGCCCCGCGTACTGCTGTGGCCATTTGCCGCCCTACCGCGACGGGCGAATAAAAGCGATGATCATCCCTTCGCCTCGCGCGCGGACGACACACCCGCTGACGCGTGAGGGAGAATATGCTCCCTGTCGCGCTGAAGCCGCCAAACGTTCTCGGCCTTTTGTTGCTGGCCGGTGCTGTGCAGTCGTGCGATGGATGTCCGGGAGCGACAAGGCAGGCACAGGGCGCTCGAGCTCCGTTGTTGCCGGTTAGCAAGGAGTGGTTGGAGGGGAAGTTGCCTGCTGAGGTAAGCGGCGGCACACCCTCACCCGGCGGAACGTTGGCGGTCCGCCTCTATGCGGAGCCACTGGGCCTCAATCGTCTGCATGATGAGCAAAAGGAAGGCTTGATGGTGCGCTACACCGTCGGGCCGATCTACGAGACCCTTTTCGAGCTCGATCGGGATGACCATCCCCGTTACCGGATGAAGCCGCTGTTGGCGGAGAGCTACGAGGAAAGCCCAAACCGGCTACGGCAGACGATCCACCTGCGAAAAGACGTGAAGTTCCACAACGGCGAGCCGATGACCTCGCGCGACCTGAAAGCGGTGATGGACGCCCTGCTCAACCCGGAGAACGCGACTCACAGCTTCCGCAGCTCGTTTACCGATCTCGCTGGATACGAGGCACCCGACGACTACACGTTCGTCATCAGGTGGAAGGGACCCTACTACCGCGGATTCCGAACGTTCGCCACGGCCTTGCCGGTGATGCCGGCGAGCGCGCTCCAGGGAGACTTTGACACATTGCCCATCAATCGGGCTCCCATCGGCACCGGTCCATTCAAGTTCAGCGCTTGGGAGCCGAACAAGGTGATTTCACTCGTGCGCAACGAGAAGTACTGGGGCGACCGGCCTTACCTCGACCGGATCGATTTCCGGATCGCCAAGGATGATGCGATCGCTACCCAGATGTTTGAGCGCGGCGATTTCGATCTGATGGTTGCAATACAGCCTTCCGTGTGGCGCGCGCTCGAGGCGCCTGAGGCGAAGAACGCCTGGGCAGTGAGCAATTACAACCGAATATACTTCGCTGATTACAACTACAGCTGGATTGGATGGAACGAAGAGCGTCCCTTCTTCAACGACTCGCGAGTAAGAGTCGCTCTGGGAATGCTGTTGCCCTACAACCGCGTTTTTCAGGAGATCGACCTCGGCCTCGAGATGCCGACGAGCTGCCCTTTTTATCTCGAGTCGCCGTATTGTGATCCGGACGTCGAGCGGCTGCCGTACAATCCGGAGGCCGCAAAGAAATTGCTTTCCGAAGCTGGCTGGGTGGACACAAACCGGGACGGGGTAAGAGACAAGGACGGCATCCCGTTCAAGTTCACTCTTCTCACTCGCGTTTATTCAGTCCGCTTGACCAAGATTGCAGAGCTGCTGCGCGACGAGCTGAAAAAGGTCGGCATCGAGATGGACATCGAGCGAGTGGACAATGCCACGATGAAGGACCGCCGCCTCAAGCACGAGTTCGACGCGCTGGCGATGAACTGGAGCAATCAGGATACCGAGGAGGATCTATTCGAGCTCTTCCACTCCAGCCAGCGCGGCGCTGGAAACAGCATCTCCTACCGCAGCATGGAAGTGGACCGGCTGCTCGAACAGGCGCGGGCGGAATTCGATTTCCAGAAGCGGATCGAAATCAACCGCCGCATCCATCGCCGGCTGTTCCAGGATCAGGCGTATTACTTCATGTCTTCGCATCCGACGCTGGATGCAGTGAAGAAAAACGTGAGGGGCCTCAAGCCATCGGTTGCCTGGTATGATTTCCGCAGAATCTGGATTCAGCATTGATACAAATTGCGGTCGACGAGAGACCGCCGAGCGCTAGGTGAGGCGCTCCGAGTCCTGCTGCAAAGCACTGTGGGCCGTGGTCGCATTTTGGAGCAGCTTGCCGGCCAGCGCGGCTGAATTTCGGATGCAGTCGTTGAGGCCGACTCCGCGATACGCGTTCCCGGTCAACGCGAGCCCTGGAAGCTTCGAGGCAGCCTCGTCGATGCGTCGCAGGCGAGCGAGGTGTCCGACGTTGTACTGAGGAATTCCTCGGCGCCAGCGGACGATTTTTTGGAATGACGGCGGGTCCGACAAGCCGAGGGTGCGCTCGAGATCGGCTCGCACCGCGCGAACGAGCTCGCCGTCATCCAGGCTGAAAAGCTCCGGCCGCCGTGCGCCTCCTACCATGCAGGTGAGGAGGGTGCGTTGCTCCGCCGAACGCCACGGGAAGATGCTCGAAATGAAGAGCGCGCCGAGGATGCTCAAGCGCTCTTGCGTCGGCACCAGGAACCCGAATCCGCTCGGTACCGAGGCTTCGCGCCGCGCGTAGCCGAGGTGAACCACGCAGATGGGCGCGTATTCGATTGCCTCCAGCTCCGAGGCCAGAAGACCGTCGATCGGCTGAACCAATTTCGAGGCGACGTACGACGGCACCGCCAGCACCAGCTGCTTCGCATCGATACGCTCCTGCGCTCCCCCCGATAGGACCTGCAACTCCCATCCCGTTCCGGTGCGAGCGATTGCCTGCACATCGGTCTTCAAGCGAATCGTCGGGCCCAGCTCTTGTCCCAGAGCCGAGGTCAACCGGTCGAGGCCGCCATCGAAGCTGCACAGCGTGCCCGACGGACCGGCGGTCTCGGTCGCCGCGCCGGTTCCCCGCCGCTGCCTCTGGAGCCGAATCATGGCCAGAATCAGGCTGCGATGATCACGCTCCAATTCCGCCATCCTCGGGAAAGTCGCCGCCAAGCTGAGCTTCTCCGAATTGCCGGCAAAGATGCCCGCCTGCATCGCATCCACCAGAACCTGGGCCGCGCTCTTGCCGAGGTGCCGGCGCGCGAAGTCGGCGAGTGTTTCATTCTCGGGATCCTCGGCTCGTCCGCTGAAGAGCTCAGCCGCCACGCGCAACCGCGCACCGAGCGGCAGGATGTTTGATTTCAAAAATGCCGGGGGCGAGGAAGGGACTTCTCGCAAAGTGCCGCGGGTGTAGATGAACCGCCGCTTCGCTGCGTCGTCGGCGGACCGGATGCGGTCGGTCAGGCCCAGCGCTGCCGTCAACTGGCGGGTTGCCGGCTCTCGATCGAGAAATCCGTTTGGTCCCGCCTCGGTGATGAAACCTTGCTGCACCGTGCTCTCGATCGTGCCGCCCACGCGCGACGAGGCTTCGAAGAGAATGACCGAAGCACCCCTGCGGCGAAGCTCGAATGCGAGCGAGAGGCCCGAAATGCCTCCCCCGACGATGGCGATCGCACCCGGCGCGTTAGTTCTTGTCGAGCCGGGATTTATCGAGCCTACCAAAGTCTCTCTTGTCTGGTTGGTCACCGCGGCCATATTTGAAAAAGACCCGATCGCCGTTGTGCAGCTGAGCGAATTCCTCCGTCGCGAGGGTGAAGATAATTGTATGAGTGCTTCCATCGGACGGGTATTGGCTGAGTGTGAACTCTTTGTCGCCAATCTGCAGCACGGCAAGCTCACCGCGGGCGGGGAACGGAGCCTCGCTGTGCAGCTCGATCCTGATGTTCTTGCCACCGGAGACAGTGTGTATGGCTTTGATTTGATTTCGAGTCATCTCGGCTGCTTCCGGCGCTAACGCACAAGCGAGCAGCATTGCGCCAGAACCGGCCCACGAAACTTTCCAATTCCTGCTCGACACGCGCCGATTCCACCGGACCTCAGATCTCAGCGTCCGCTTGCAAGCTGGCACGGCGTGTGTGCTCAGTCAAGCAGACACAGCGCGGCTGGAGATCCGAAGGGCAGCTAAAGCACGCGGACGCGAAGCGAAAGCGAAGCCGAAGCGCAGCCGCTGCGTAAGCGGAGGGGAAGCCAGCGGAGCGACGCTAGGGCGCAGCTGAACCCATCGCGAGCGGCAAGCCATCGCTAAGCCGAAGCCGAAATCAGAGGTGAAGGCAAGCCTGAATGCGACGCGGCGTGAAGCCAATGCTGGGTGAAGCGAAGCGGGCGCTCATCGCCGTTTAACAGCGACTCCGTTCTGCGATTTCTACACGCATGCCTGTTCCGCCGCGAGAACTCGGCGCTCCACGCCTTGGGGGCGTGCCGCGAACGGAGTGTGCGGACGGCAAACAAGTGGAAAACCGGGTTTGCCCGTATACTC
>Ga0126370_10000703_pt1 | contig 14351 bp, 17 predicted proteins | sample PanSoiMetaPlot_3_FD_92586 | JGI IMG/M metagenome (GOLD analysis project Ga0126370, IMG submission 92586) | Tropical forest soil microbial communities from Panama - MetaG Plot_3 | ecosystem: Environmental > Terrestrial > Soil > Tropical forest > Bulk soil | place: Panama | collected 2016-02-17 | reverse complement strand
CATTTCTAGCGCATGAATGTGCTATTTGGCGCGCATATATGTTGGTGCTGGTTTAGTCAAGAAAACTTTCATGCTTCAAATATATAATAAATGGGACTTTGGATGAGGAATATGTAGGGCAAGGGCAATACTAAATTACAGTCGCAGTACTACTCATCCTTAGCATTTATATCATTTATTATTATTTCTATCTTATTATTATTATTAATCTCATCTTCTTTTCATAGGACCTTTGCCGCTTCGCCTACTTTTAATCTCCAAGTCATACCTGACCAGAGAAATGATTGGGTTCAGACTTATGGTAATGACAGTACTCATTTAAAATCTGATTTCGCAGAGTTACTCCAAACAGATTATCTTAGTGATGGAAAGACTTTACAGGCCACACTTTGGTTAGCATCAAATTTGCAAAATGCCTCTGCATACCATCAGTCATTTAAAAAGATTAGTTATGGCATGCTCGTTAGGGTTGCAAGTTCTTCTATAAACCACGGGTATAATGGTGCTGATTATGACTTTTATGTCGAAGTAGTTAATGGAAAATGGAGTCAATATCTTTACCAACTCTCATCTACCGGCGCTTATGTGCTTATATACTCTAAGATAAATTATTCAGAACCTTTTGGCGGTCCTGAAGTAGGTCCCGGATATGTTAAACTAAAATTAAATCTAAGTTCAATAAATTATCCTAGTAATTATGGTATATTATTCTATACTGCAGAATCCTACAAATCAAATGAGGTTAGAGATTTTTCAAGCTGGCTTGATATTCCTCCCTCTCCTGTTAAAATATCAACATTTCCAAATAATATAGTTGTAAGACAAGGAGAACAACAACTAATTTCTGCTGATATTTTTAAGGAACCTAGGTTGTATTCTAATAATGTTACAAATTTAACTTTTAATATTCCAGGTAAGAATTCTAATTCTGATTTCAACTCTAGTGGCTTACATGTATCTATCCAAAGAATTCAACCCCCATTATTTAAGGTAGTAGCGTCTCCACAAACACCGTTAGGCATATATACTGTGCCCTTCACGACTTCTTTAGGAATAACAACCACAGTTACACCTACAAAACCTATTTTTATTAACACTGCAAGCGGATTTGTAGATCCAGAGTTTATGATATCCAAAAAATATCCAACTACTGGTTATGTAACCAATCCATTTATGAATTTGACAATCACCGTAGCGCCACCACTTAATCTTACTGACGAATTCAAAGGCTTTTGGATTGTTTATGGACTGCCAATAAGTATTATTGCGGGAGGCTTTACGGGAGGCTTTGCGTCATTAATCTTTGATAGATTTAAAAAACCTCGAGGGAAAGCAATATGACGACGGCAAGCGCGCTAATCAGTACTATTTTCATTTCCCTTGAATCCTGAAGTTGGTTGAGGGCATGCACGGAAACCCAACCATGTAGCTACGGATTCCCTCTGTAGATGTACCAATCGGCTAATTCTGGATCTTCAATCGTTGTTATACAACCAAACGAGGCTTCGTTCTCATCCATCCCATTTATGCGGTCCGTTTACCGAACACCATCCGGTCATATATCCCCGGACGAATTCTTTTGTATGGAAATAGAAGGTTTTACCTCGCTGGAATATATAGACGCCTCGACAGGTTGGCTTGAACGTAACTTGTGCATCATGAACTCCACAATTGAATTCGGTTTGATACGCAGCTTGAGGATACTTTGAGTGTGGAGCTCGAGTTGTGCATATGCACTCTGCGAACCCATCATCAGTCCTTTTCAGACATTTTGAATTCCGAATTCTATTCTATTAAAGGGCCTAATTTAACGGACAAGTTTGATGCGGGCCCGGAGGGATTTGAACCCTCGACCTGACGCTTAGGAGGCGTCCACGCTATCCATTCTACGCCCGATTTTCTGGTCTGCGCTACAAGCCCATAATACTTTGCATCTTTGCGCCAATTTATATTTAATCTAGAACCGTAATTTGGACTATTATCTTTGCAGCTTGCCAAGATTATTTATTTTTGTTGATGTTCTTATCTTTGGTATTGGAATTGATAAGAATATGGCTCTCTATTTGGACTTTAGATTAAGTAAATTTTTACTTGCATTTTGGATCAGGTCATATCCTTGCGCGAATATTGCATCTCATCGTGACTAGGAATAATATATATATACTATCTAAGGGGAATCTTCCATGGCTAAAAAAATTAGGGTTGCTATAGCAGGAGTAGGAAATTGCGCATCAGCCCTAGTACAGGGTATTAATTATTATCGCACAAACAGGGGCGATATTCGTCTGGAAGCTTTTGATAATATTAACAGTAAAACTAATACTAAAAATAACGAATCTGGTTTATCTGATAATAGCGAAGACGAGAATCGTAGCAATGGTTTGGGTTTGACCGCCTACAACTTGGGAGGATATGACCCTAATGACTTGGAATTTGTAGCAGCATTTGACGTAATTGATTCGAAAGTAGGAAAGGATCTATCTGAAGCAATATTCGCCGAACCAAATAATACTGTAATCACCTCTCATGTTAACAAACTGGACGTCAAGGTACAGAAGGCAGAAGTTCTAGATGGTATAGGTGACCATTATCATGGCAAAGTCCAAATTTCTAACAATGCATCAACTGATGTTGCACAAACACTAAGAGATACGCATGCAGAAATATTGTTAAACTATCTACCTGTGGGTAGTAGGGAGGCAACTCAATTCTATGCTGAAAAATGTCTTGAAAGCGGAGTTTGTTTTATAAATGCTATACCTGTGTTTATTGCATCTTCTCCAAAGTGGCAACAAGCATTCAAGAGTAAAGGTGTGCCATGTGCGGGGGACGATGTGATGAGTCAAATTGGGGCGACTGTCTTGCATAAAACGTTAGCAAAGTTGTTTGTGGATAGGGGTGTTAACATAGATGAAACATATCAATTGAATATCGGTGGCGATATGGATTTTTATAATATGCTTGACGAAGATCGTTTAGAAGATAAAAGGATCAGCAAAACCAGTGCAGTAGCTGCGATGGCACCATACGAAGTTCCAATGAGGATTGGACCGTCTGACTATGTCAGTTTCCTTAAGAATGACAAAATTTCATACATATATCTTAGAGGAAAATATTTTGGTAATATACCTGTTGAAGTTGACGTTAAATTAAGGGTCGTCGATGCTTACAATAGTGCAGGTATAATGATTGACGCCATAAGAGGTGCGAAGGTGGCTTTGAATCGAAACATTTCTGGCTCTTTAGAAAGTGTTTCAGCATATTGTTTCAAACATCCACCTTTACAAATGTCGTATAATCAAGCGAAAAAGAATTTCATCGATTTTGTAGATGGCAAAACAGATATTTGAATTGTGCGCGATTAATAACATGATTACTAACTAAATACTCTGAAAAGATCAAATATGCATCCGAGCTGCAACGTACCATCTAAATTCTAAATACTCCATCTCTTACGTGTAACACTAAATCTATTTACCAAAGCAAGATTCATTCCTTATTGTTATAATAGTAAGATCTTAATCAAGGCATCAGTGAGTTTCTATTTGTGCACGTCTTCATGAAAGATCTTATGTAAAAGTTCACATGCCTTGCATGTGATTGGTGGTCCTAATACTAATTCATTAGTGTTATCTTATCTAGAATCTATTTACTAATATTGTCTTGACTTGTACGACTTCGAAACCGAATTTCTTGTAGAGATCAATTGTGTTTTCGCTAGCCAATGAATGAACAATAAGACTTTTGGCATTCATCGTTATCATACTTGATGCTGCGTATTCGATCAACTTCGTTGCAATACCATGATGTCTATATCGTTTTAAAACACCTAAACAGTATAATCCAACAACGTCTTGATATTTGTATAACAGCATACACCCAACTGGGGTATTTCCACTATCAGGGAGACTGGCGATAGTTAAGACAAATGTTCCAATATTATGTTTAATTATTTTGCTTGTTTCACGCTTCCATTTCGGAACAGAAAATGCATCACAAAATATCCTAACCCAGGGCTCAGATTCCATGTTCACTTCTACTTTGACAGGTTGACCGTACTTCCGCGCATTCCTTGAACTGAATTGATTGGATATTTTTAACACATTCAGTTTATCAAGTGTTTTGAACCCTCTTCCTCTGATTAGGTCTGTTAAATCGTTGTCATGTGAAATGTCTGAGATATGGACATAGAGATCACATTTGTTTTTTGCACATATCTCTGAAGCTTTGTCCAAAGTCTTATCTATGTCAAGACATAAATGGAGCCTGTTTAATTTATTGAAAAAATAGTCTTCATTTAGTTTTTCATTAAGAAATAAGTTGGCGCAGCAGTCAATTCTTTGAAACGTCGTCCATAATGAACAGAAGTGATTCTCATTATCTTCTATTGGATCACTAGTAATAAAGACCAAATATATTCGTCATCTTTTCAAGAACATTCCTGTCAATACCCTTCGCTAGTCCCTCCATCAATATACTGAGAGCTCCTGGTGTGTCAAAGTCATTATCTAATCTTGCTTGAAACTCTGTAAAAATCTTGTTACTATATGCGTTATTATTACTGGTCTTTCTTGAAAGAAGGCAGCTAGCAATTAGATTATCAGTCGCAATAAATTTCCGAAGTTGGCTCTTGGAAAAGGATAATTCTTCACGATAGTGAGTGGACAACAAGTACAATTTAATGACATTGGGCAAAAATTCTTTGATTAAGTCTCTTATTTTTAATGTGTTTGATAACGAATTAGACATCTTGTTCCCTCGGATTGTAACGGTACCTACATGAGTCCACCAGCCTACTGGTCTATTAGCATTAGTAAGTATTCTCAATTGTCCTAGAATAGTTTCATGATGCGGATAAATCAGTTCTTCCCCGCCGCCATGAATGTCATAGTTCCCATCATAAATTGACATGGCTACAGAAACGTCTTGTGTATGCCACCACGGAGTTCCATTTCCTAATGACGAATTGTAAAATTGTTGACATGAGAGACTGGAATACCATAGAAGCACGTCTTCTGGATTTCGTTTGTTAGGAGCTATATCAATCCTGAACTCCCTAAGTTTGTCACAAGACATGCCAGACATTTCCCCATAACTGGGGATTTTCCTTACATCAATATACATGTTACCAGATGCAGAATATGCAATTTGGTCACAAGATAGCTTTTTTATTATATCAGTTGCCACATTGACGTAATTCGATACTCTGGCGAATAGCAAAAATCTATCTGTTCCTAACGAAGAGATATCCATCAAGAATTCATTCATGTAATAATTGGACAAAATCTGGGCTGATTTTCCGATACTTGTTGCCTTAGATGAAATTTTTGGGTCTAGATCAGTGATAATAACTACAGCAGCAACACTGAAACCTTTATGAACTAAATACCTAGTCATAAGATCATAAAAACAAAGTACCCTTGCGTGTCCTACATGGCACGTCTCGTACAACGTTGGACCACATACGAGAATTCTAATCTGATTCGAAGATGGATCTAGGATAATCGATTCAGAACTTAATGTATCAAATAGCTTCATGCTTTGAGTTCAAGCGTCATCCTATAAAAAAGCAATTACATTGAGAGGAACACAATTTAATGATCAATATAATACACAATGACTCACAATATCTGATTCCTATGCTTTGAATATAGACCTGTATTGACCGCTTCTAGTACTTTGTGATTCTGACAAGTCAGTGCAGTAGAACTAACTTTAATAATCTTACTTCTTAGTACAGGCTGCAGAGGATTGAGGCTAGAAAAGAAGCTAAACATCAAGGATTTGGAAAGTCATCTTGATTCACTTGATCTAGACGACGGGGTTAGAATAGACGATTCAAAGAAAAAGATGTTCATTAACAAAACCAATGCTGATGAATTCATTTTGCAAATAAAAATGCAAAATGGTAGTGAGAATATATACTATTACAGATCAGCATCTAATGTTATGCGTATGGTCAATACTACATTTAATGGAAAATTTTCAATTTCGATCTATTGAAAACTGCATATTACGAGATAATATGTGTAAAGGTAAATCCAAAATGCATTGAAAAGAACTTAAAAACGGCATATACCCATGTTCACCTATATAGAAGTTAGAATGTCATGTATACGAAAAGTGAGTGAGTTTGATTTTCGCGAATCACACTACTATGCATTTTCAATTTTAGTAGATACATCATATTGACAAATTGTTTTAATCTCAGAGATTAGTTTATACCGCTACACTCATTTAATAGATTATTAACTACCTAGTACTGTGTAGTAATGCTGTTGACCTGCAGGCAGTGTTTAGGAAAGGTCATAGAGGGAATCTAGAGTAACTTTGAATTCTTCCCAATGTACGCAAATATTTCACGGGTTGAAAACTTGGGACTGCCCAAAGTCTAGTAAGGCAGTTAAAAGATAAGTAGATGGAACCCTAGATGATACATTGTCATGCTAAAGAGGTAACCAATGTCTTCAGGAGATATCATGATAGTTTTAGATTAGGTAATAACTTCATTTTTGCCTCTAACGGTAGGCGACAAAAGTCTATTTTCTGAAATACGTGTATGGATCCATAATAATCGACTCTATTCTTGTTTTAATTAGTGACGCCAAAATCGGTGAGATAACGATCTTATATCATCTAGCCCGTGAAACAGAAACTTCGATAGTGGAAACATTTCTTGTTCTACCATCATCAGACTGTATGCTCTCGGTCCCTACCTTCACTGGCCCCACTTTGTAACCAAGCGTATCCATACGTTTGACAATTATTTGGGCAACATCGACCGCCCTAGTGATACTCTTTCCTCTAGCTTTTATCACCACAGTTGGTTCATTTGCGAGTTGAACTAATGTAGCTGTCACATATGTCATAAGAGGCTTCTTTCCAATAAAAATCTCGTTGCTTGGTTTACTTGAAATGCGCGCATTTGTAGAGGACATCGCGTGAAATTATGCCTGTGAGTGAGATATATAATGTTTGTTAATGCTATTCAAAATCCAAATTTGCCTCAACAAGACTGTTGCTGAATAATTTTAGATTTTAGAACTTACATGAAACTTTCATTAGCATATGAATATTCCCGAGGACTTAATTTCAGGTCTTAGACACAAAAAAGATCTTTTCGAAATGCGTAAGCATAAATTCCTTTCTAGATCTTTTTTATCCAGGACATATGTGCAATTGATAGAAGTTAGACTCGTGGATTCAAACGGTGTTTCTGACACAATTTTAGATCTGAACAGGCGGAACGATAAACCTTGCAACTGTTCAAATATCAGATTGGAATATAATGCATGATCCAGTGTCAGGCAGGAAGTTAGATCTGTTAGACTTGGTAATTTTTCTTATAGCCTTTGCAGATATCTATGACTGGTTTACAATTCGGATAGATTACTTGACAGGAAATATATGAACAGAATTGAATTCGTCAGTTTTGGATAGATCCTTAAGCGATATAAACTAGAATTTCTAAATTTGCGCTTTTCATAGAGTGTTGACCATATGATAATCATCAGTGTCCTGTGTCAATCTGCGAATATTTCTTCAATATTTTTTCAATTTCGAGGGGATTTTTTGATATTTCTTCCACTGCCACGGGATCTTGAACCTCATAGCAATGAAGCAGTTCTTCGTGATCTTTGAAAAAAAGAAAGACTCTTCCTTCGAATAAGCAGTGGTATAACTCATCTGTATTCATTTTTTCCGTTTGTAACTTGATACCATCGGGTTGAATAGTGACAGGATAATCCAAAGTAACTTTCCTTTGACGACATGATAAAAAAATTTAACTACTCGTGTCTCAAGCCACTAAATTCAAGATAATCAAGTTCTTGATTATCTCTTCATTGTCTAATGTAATTGTTTTTAGTGACGATTGCATGCTTATGCCGTGGTCCTAAAAGACTATTTGTTGATGATACGATTGCCGAATCTGTTTACTGTCCCGTCTAATATCATAGTAGGTTATGTTACACTACAGGTATATCCGAATAGCGGACTGTCAATTTCGCTGCCATTGATAATTTTTTCATCTTGCTTGATCTATGCGGCTGGAATAATCTTCAATGACTATAGTGATATTGAAACTGATCGTCGAGAAGGGCGTATAAGACCATTGGTTTCTGGATCTGTTACTAAGAGACCAGCATTAATTTTGGGTCTTAGTTGTCTTGTTCTGGCTTCAGTTATTTCAGGAATTGTGGGTTATTTAACATTTCTTCTTTCATCTATTATCATTTTTATAGCACTAATTTATGACTTCAAGCTAAAGCAAACAAAAGTTAGTTCTATTATGATGGGTTCAGCACGTGCTTCCAATATAGTTTATGGGGCATCACCGATACTAATCGGTGGCATATTTGAATCAGAACAGATACAGCGACTCATTATAGAATCTGCTTGTATATTTATTTACGTAGTAGCAATAATGTTCGTTAGTGCAAGAGAGGCGAGGGTACATCAATCTAATCCGAAATGGCTTCTTGTGCCAATCCTTCTGATATTAGTTGTAGTGACTGTCATGATTACTTCAGTGATTTTGGGAAAATTTAAAGCAGATTTACTGGTAAATCTGGCGATTCTAATATTCATAATTTGCTATGCTTTATTTAGGTTAATAAGACGAATCAAGTCGGAAATTGGAAGTAGGCAAATTCAGAACCTTGTTAAAATTCTCATTCTATGTATGGTGATACTTGATTCGTCATTCGTAAGTGGTGTTTCTGGACTGCTCTTCGGAACAATTGTTGTATTATTCATAATCCCAGGCATGATCCTTTCTAGACTTCTCTATGTTACGTGATTGGAATCATTTTTAAGTAATTCGTTCAGCTCAGTAACAAGGAGACGGGTGCCAAATTGAAGCATACTATCGTTATTAACATGGTTGGACTTGAGCATGGACACCTGGATTCGGGACTACCAAATTTGGCTAGTATTGCTAGCCAGGGAGAATCGTCCAGAATTGAGCCGGTCTTCCCTGCGGTTACCTGTACTGTTCAAGCCTCTCTTCTATCAGGCAGACGACCAAATGAGCACGGAATTATTGCAAACGGTTTCTATGACAGAATTAATCATAACGTTTGTTTTTGGGAACAAGCTAGCGGCTTGGTTTTGGCAGATAGGATTTGGGATAAAGAATCTTATCTGGGAAATAAAATGGAATCCAACTTCAAGAGCGCAGTGCTTTTTTGGCAAAATACGATGTACGCCTCAGCAGATATAGTTGTGACTCCAAGACCACTTCACATGGAACAGGCGACAATTCCTTGGTGCTATTCGAAGCCTGTCGGTTTCTACGATGTGAAACTTGCTCAAAAGTTGGGAGGATTTAATCTGGCAACTTATTGGGGACCATTTGCATCCCGTCAATCTAGTGAGTGGATAACCAACGCTGCAAAGTATGTATTGGAATTTGAAAGGCCCAACCTCATGTTATTATACTTGCCGCACGTTGACTATTCTGCACAAAGATTTGGAAAAAATAGTTCACAAGTATTTGACGATTTGAAATATGCCGACTCGTTAGTGGGTGAATTAATGGATGAGACCAAGAAATTAAATCTCTTGGATCAGACTCAGTTTATCATAGTTTCAGAATATGGCTTTAGCGACGTAAAGTCGTCAGTTAGTATTAATTTAAAGCTCCGAGACGCAGGACTTTTGGCAACTAGAAAGATCGAAGGAAAGGAATATTTGGATTATGAATTTAGTCGGGCCTTTGCGATGGTTGATCATCAGGTCGCTCATGTCTACACCAAAAATAACTCCATAGAGGAAACTAAGAGAATTTTGGAGAATGTCGGAGGAATCTCTGAAGTCTTGACTTCAGATCAACAGAAAAAGCTGTATGTAGACCATAACAGATCGGGTGAGTTAATTGCGATATCTGACAAAGATAGTTGGTTTAATTATTATTGGTGGTATGATGAGTCTTTGGCACCTAGTTTCGCGCGCACAGTAGATATTCATAGAAAACCAGGATATGATCCAGTGGAGCTCTTTTTTCAACCTTCCACTAAGTCTATTCCACTAGATGCGTCATTGGTAAAGTCCTCTCATGGTCGCATGCCAGATCTTGACTCTGGAGATGGATTTGCTACATATCTATCTAATCGTAAAGGGTTTATGAGTGAACACAAGAATGTTAATTCTATTCCGAATTCATGCGACATTGGAAAATACCTCTTGCAACTGTTGACTTGAGATAAACGTAAATCCTATTGGATTGATTAGACTTGAAATATGCCATAACGCTTTCCTCCTTTGGCCATTCTAATGAAGAGTTATTCATAACCCTCACAAGACTGCAGAAACAAGGATATGACGCAGTGGAGCTGCTAGGCGATCCAGTAAGTCCTAACATAAACACAGTAAGAGACACCTTGGATAGTTTTGACTTGGATGTTACTGGGATATCTGGTATGTGGGGGACAAGAATGCGCGATGGCGCGAAGTTTCAAACCAACCTTGTTAGTAACAATCCTGCGTTTGCAAAGAGTTGTATCGAATACACCGAATACTGCTTGAAAATGTGTAACCTGTTTGATGGTAAACATGTGAATATCTGCCTCACATCTGATGATCAGCGCTTGTCAATGTATGAAATGACGCACGGAGTTGAATCTCCTTATGAAAAGGAACGGATAATCGAGAACAAAATACTGCCAGTACTAACCATCCTTACCAGAATTGCCAAGGATAATGGTGTGAGACTTTTGTTGGAACCTCTAAATCGGTATTGTAGTCAAATCTGTAATACAGCACGAGAAGCTGGAGACATAGCTGAGAAGATAAATCATGATAGTTTTGGAATATTGTTAGATACATATCATATGAATATAGAGGAGCCTTCTTTTGAAGGCGCGATAGAAAGTACAAAAAAGTGGTTCAAGCACGCACACTTTGCAGACAGTAACAGAAAAATGCCAGGATATGGGCATATCGAGTTTAATTCGATTGTTGAAGCTATAAAGAAGATCGGATATAATGAATACATATGCTTCGAGCCAAATCTATCCAGTGATAACTTCAAAGAATCGACAAAACAAGGTTTGGATTATATCAAAAAGATGGAAAATTCAATTTGAATAATAATTACATCCAAGTGGGATTTTAATGATTCATAGCTATATTACACATGACTATTTGGGAATCTTAAGAGGCATGATGATAAAAGGAAAAAGTATTTCCAATTGATTGTTTTGTTCCGAGATTGGTTCAAACAGTTGATGATCTGTTTGCCCAGGTCACGATTGAAAACGTGCTGACAGCTGATCCAACTATGCCAGCAATCAATGCTCCAATCATTGCCTGATTGAGAAAGTTTGGAACTATTCCTGCAAACCAATTAGCCACCCCTGGTAAAGATAAGTAGCCTATTGAACCAACTGCAAAACCAAGTATCCAAAAAATCAATAACGCAGTCCTTCTAGACATCTAATTTTCCTCCAATGACTACGTGATTAGATCTAAGGTCTTTCTCAACAAGTGAGTGACTACAGGGCGAAAGCACATCAAAATTATCATAACCGATTTGATAAGGATGTTAGTTAATTTTTATGAATATATCATACACAAAATGTGTTTTCATTTAGAACTTTTTTCTATAATTTAAGAATAGATCTTATTCTTACCCAGAGTATATGGGTTCAAGTTTGTTAGAGTGCCAAGTTCAGAGATTTTTTTAAACTATGGTGAATAACTTATGACCATTCCAGATAAATATGATGTAGCCTGCTTGGTTTTGAACGAAGCATGTTATTAAGAGATTTTTTAAACCCATTAGGGGCACAGTGTGGACTTCGAAATGATCTTTTGATAGGGCCTATTGAAAATCAAAAAGCTGGTCTGTATTCTGTTGAAAATCCTATAAAGGTCAGAGAACGAAAAGAGTTAAGAATTATCACCTGTATTGGGTTAGGAACATCAGAGTATTCTGACTTTAGTTCCTCTCGTGCTGAGAGTTATTCGCGCGGTTTGTTGAGCGAGTACATGGACTAGGTGTTGTGATGACTTCCCAGGGTTATTTTACCAGATGCCCAGAATGTCAATCAGGATTAATCCATGACTACAGCAAGGGTGAATATATTTGTCAAAACTGTGGCTGTGTAGTGATGGATCAGGTAGATGACTATGGGCCAGAATCAATTTCTACCGACTTCGAAGAGAAATCAAAAAATACCCGTGCAAGTGGATTCACCAGCTACTCACTTCATGATTTCGGCCTTAGGACTGAGATCGGATTAGGTTCAAAGGACTACAGTGGCAAGTCGATAGACCAACACATAGCTGAACAAATGAATAGTATGAGGAAATGGCATTCTAGGATCAGAGTCGCTACTCCTAAAGAACGTAGATTGTCAAATGTGTTGTCGAAAATCAATGAAATATGTTCTGGACTGTCTTTGCCTAAGACTATTACAGAGACCGCGGCTATGATCTATAGAAATTTTGAAAATAACAACGATGCAAAGGGCAAGTCCATCTTATGCATGGCAGCAGCTACGATATACATGGCCTGCAAGAGGTGCTCGGTAGTGAGGTCATTGGATGAGATAGTCAAAGCTGGAGGGACGCTAGGATATGAGAATACTAGTTGTAAATTGGCATCTAAATATTACAGAATGATGGTGATGGAGATGGGAATGTTCGGCAATTTCTCAAAGGGTGATGATCAGAAGGATAGTAATGGAAATGACAAATCATTTGCTTCAACCCAAATATTTTCCCAGAATAGAAATACTTCGAATTCAACACAATCGATAACTCGTCGGCTTGAGGATTTAGATCACAGTAGATCAAGCACTACTGTAGAATCAACCACGAAATCTACTGAAAGCAATATGTCTTTGCTGGGCCTGAGAGCAAATCCTGATTCTGTGTCGGAAATAAAGGGGATTTCTCCGGCTAGTAATACACCAAATAGTTATATAATTGGGTCAGGAGAGACTTCGAGTACACAATCTTGCGCTATCACCACTCCTAGTCAGCAGTATCATTCATACCTTCAACAGGTTTCGATTTATTCCGCTGCCACTGTAGCCATAGATCATTACATTTCAAAGCTTGCGAATAATGCAAAAATCGATACAAAGGTGGAACGACTGGCTATTGATATTGCACACAAAACGAGTAATCATTTTCTTGCTGACGGAAAATCTCCTCACGGTTTGGCAGCTGCTTATATTTACATGGCAGCCGCCCTGCTGGGATCTAGTCTGTCGCAAGTCGAAATCTCCGAAATAGCAGGCATTACGGAAGTAACAATACGTAATCGATGTAAGGACATTTTATGCAACTTTAAAATCACAATAAAGCTCAAGCCACAGTCAAAGGATTGACAAACAGGATGTACAAAGACTCAACTTTTTTTTACCCTTTTGAATCGGTTTGTAATTGCAATGATATTTCAACACTATTGAATTTTAAAATAATTCAAATAGTATGTACTCAAGATTTGCAAATGCCCGCGGAAAGATTCTTCTTGATTAGAACTCTCACTGTAAATTCCCTTTAGAAGGTCCACTTTTACATGGGTGCGATTTATCACAAATCTGAATAGACATTTCGTTCTGTTTTGTATTGTTATTTCCCAGGCTGCTATTGTTATTAGTATGATAAGATTTAGAGTTTTTTCCTTGATTCTTTGTAGGATCTGAACTATTAGAATCATTAGTTGCAGCTACTGTGTGAATATTATTGATGAAAACGTAGATCAATAAACCAAAAAATAGTGAGACAGTCAAGAATTGTCTTAATTGTAATAGGCATCTCATCAATAAATTAATAGAGAACCGATCCAAAATACTTTATTAATCTATTTTATTAAATCTTCCTCTTGATCCAGTTTCTATAGAATTATACTAGCCTGTTTGCGCCATAAGATATCTGATATAAACTTCAATTACTGATAGTACGCTTTTGCTGCTTATAGAGAGATACTAATTCTTCAATTTTGGTTGCGTCTTCAGCGATTTTGTCATCTCGAACTTTCCCTGTAAATTTCGGAAATCGTAGTGCCAAACCGTAGTTCTCTCTTAGGATATTCATGCCTGCAGTATGGATGGGGCTCAACGTGATCTCAGATGCAACGATCTCGATAACTATTTTCGGTTCAAACCAGACATCCATCGGCATGTCAGCATCGACTCGTGGATGTTTGTGCTTTAGCAGGTACTTCTCAAGATTATTGTATAAATCACTCAAATGTTGATCTGTAAAACCAGTTCCCACTTTTGAGGTAGTCTTGAATGTATCACTTGCCGGATCATATGCCGCGAGCAAGAGGGCACCATATTTTCCTACCCTTCTCCCCCTACCATATAACGCCCCAACTATTACCAAGTCTAGTG
>Ga0126370_10000702_pt1 | contig 14363 bp, 11 predicted proteins | sample PanSoiMetaPlot_3_FD_92586 | JGI IMG/M metagenome (GOLD analysis project Ga0126370, IMG submission 92586) | Tropical forest soil microbial communities from Panama - MetaG Plot_3 | ecosystem: Environmental > Terrestrial > Soil > Tropical forest > Bulk soil | place: Panama | collected 2016-02-17 | reverse complement strand
GCGGCCTTGGTCTTGTCGACGTTGCCCGGGCTCAGCGCCGGGATCAGCCGGGCCTTCGCCTCCGGCGTTCGCACGAACAGGATCCGCGCCGGGCACGAATTGGCGCTCGTGGGCCCGGACCGCATGATCTGGTAGATCGCGCGCAGCTCGGCGTCGATGACCGGCGTCGGGAGCCAGCCGTTCTGCGTCCGGGCGTTGAGGAACAGCAGATCGAGAGCCTTTCCGTCCAAGGTCACGTGGCGCCTCCCGCGTCAGTTCTTCTTCGCGTCCTGGATCGCCTGCCACACGCGCTCGGGCGTGGCGGGCATGTCGAGCTGGCGCACGCCCACCGAGGCGAGCGCGTCGATGACCGCGTTCATCACGGCGGGCAGGGCCCCCACGGTCCCGGCCTCGCCGGCGCCCTTGGCGCCGATAGGGTTCAACTTCGTCGGTACCGGATTGCTCTCGATGTGCATGTCCGGGAAGGTGTCGCCGCGCGGCATCGCGTAGTCCATGAACGACGCCGTCAAGAGCTGGCCCGACTCGCGGTCGTACACGACCTGCTCCATCAGCGCCTGGCCCACACCCTGCGCCACGCCGCCGTGGATCTGGCCCTTGAGGGTCACCGGGTTGATGACGGTGCCGACGTCGTCGACGATCGCGTAGCTCACGATCGCCACCGCGCCCGAGTCGGGATCGACCTCCACCTCGCACACGTGGCAGCCGTTCGGCCAGGTGGCCTGCTTGGGCGAGAAGGTCCCGGTCTCATAGAGACCGGGCTCGACGCCCGGCGGGAGCTGGTTGGGCTGGAAGGCCGCGCGCGCGACCTCCCGGAGCCCGACGGCGCGATCGGTCCCGACGACGCCGAACTTGCCGTCGTTGAATGTCACGTCCGCCTCGGCCGCTTCCAGCAGGCGGGCCGCGATCTTCTTGCCCTTGGTGATGACCTTGTCGGCGGCCTGCCACAGCGCGGTGCCCCCGATCACGGTGGACCGCGAGCCCATGGTGCCCATGCCGAACGCGACGCGATCGGTGTCGCCGTCGACGTAGAGCACGTCGTTGGGATCGAGGCCGAGCCGCTCGTTGAGGATCTGCTTGAAGGTGGTCTCGTGGCCCTGGCCCTGGTTCTTGGAGCCCATCAGGACCGTCGCGCTCCCGCTCGGCGCGAACCGGATCTCGGCGAACTCCGGCTGCGGGCCGGCCGCCTGCTCGATCGGGTTGACGATCGCCAGACCTCGCAGCTTGCCGCGCCGCCGGGATTCCTCGCGGCGCGCCGCGAAGCCGGCGACGTCGCCGAGCTTGAGCCCCTTGTCCATGTTCGTCGTGAAGTCACCCGAGTCGTAGGTGGCGCCCAGCGGGTTCTTGTAAGGCAGGGCGGAGGTGGGGATCAAGTTCTTCCGCCGGAGCTCGATCGGGTCCAGGCCGAGCTCGCGCGCGGTGTCGTCGATCAGGCGCTCGAGCACGTACGTCGCCTCGGGCCGGCCGGCTCCCCGGTACGGCGCGGTCGAGTTGGTATTGGTCATGACGCACGACACGTGCACGTATGCGGCCTCGAACTTGTAGACGCCCACCAAGGTGACGACGTTGCTGAACGTCGCGAGCAGATTCCGGTCCGACGAGACGTACGCGCCGACGTTCGCGAGCGTCCGCACCCGGAGTGCCAAGAAGCGGCCGTCGGCGTCGAGCGCGATCTCGGCCTCGCTCACGTTGTCGCGGGCGTGCTCGTCGGCCAGGATCGCCTCGCGCCGCTCGCACTGCCAGCGCACGGGCCGCCCGAGCTTGCGCGCCGCCCACAAGACCAGCTTGTGCTCGGGGTACTGCCAGCCCTTGGTGCCGAAGGCGCCGCCGACGTCGCCCGCCACGACACGGATCTTGTGCTCGGGGACCTTGAAGATGCTGCTGGCCAGGGCGTTGCGCACACGGTGCGGGTACTGGACGTCGGCGTAGAGCGTGTAGCGGTCCTCGTGAGGATCGTAGACGCCCAGCGAGCCGCGCGCCTCCATGAACTGGGCGTGCACGCGCGTGATGACGTAGCGGCGCCGGACCACGCGGTGGGCCTTCGCGAAGGCCGCCTCGGTCGCGGCGCGGTCCCCGGATTCGAAGATGCTGCTGATGTTGTCGGGGCATTCGTCCCAGACGGGCGCGGCCCCGGGCAGGGTGGCGTCCGCCGTCGCCGTCACCGACGGCAGAGGCTCGTAGTCGATCTGCACTAGGTCGGCCGCGTCCTCGGCCTGCGCCCGCGTCTCCGCCACGACCATTGCGACCGGGTCGCCGACGTAGCGGGAGCGGTCGCGGCTGAGCCCGTGGTGCGGCCGCGCGAACATCGGGCCGCCGTCTGGGCGCTTGCGCTTGAGGGTCATGCTCATGGTGCCGAGCCCCGCGACGTCGGCGCCGGTGAAGACGGCCAGGACGCCCGGCGCCCGCAGCGCCGCCGCCGCGTCGATCGCGCGGATGCCGGCGTGCGCGTGCACCGATCTCAAGATCACGGCGTGTGTCTGGCCCGGGATGTTGACGTCGTCGAGGTAGCGGCCGCGGCCGCGCAGGAGCCGGACGTCCTCGACCCGCTTGATGCCCTGTCCGATGCCGTACTCGCCCATCAGCCGCGTCCTCTCTTCGTCACCGCGTCTTCGTCACCGCGGGAGCAGGCGTGCGCCGGGCGCCGCGAACTCCTTCGGCCACACCACGACCCACTTGCCGTCCTGCACCTGCTTGACCTTGGACAGATCGTCGCCGTAGTTGTTCGGCCCGTCGAAGCGAAAGCGCCCGCCGATCGTCTGGACCTGGTTCTTTCTGAGCCACTGGGCCAGCACCTTGTCGTCGAGGCTCTTGGTCGCCGTCACCGCCGCCTCGAGCATCTGCCACGCCGCGTATGAGCCGGCCGCCTGCGTGTCGACGTTCGTGTAGGGCACGCCGGCCTTGGCCGCGCGCTCGTGGTAGGCCGCGGCGAACTTCGCAGCAGCTGGATTGTTCAAGAACGGCGGGTGCTCCTCGAAGAACGTCATCGAGAGGGCGAGCTTCGCCTCCGGAGCCGCGACCATCGGACCCGGCGCCGGGAAAAGGTGGAAATGCCGGCGCGGCGCGTAATCAAGGCGCTTGAGCTCTTCCAGGACCAAGTTGCCGTCCAGGCCGAGTGCGCCGACCCACAGGAGGTCCGGATTGGCGTCCTTGATGCGCGCGGCGATCGGGCCGAAGTCGCGCGTGCCGAACTCATACTCGAGATAGAGCAGCTCTTTGAGACCGCGTTGCTTGGCCACCTCGCGCGCGCCCGAGGACTGGAACTGGGCCGAGGGGAACTTGCTGGTGACGATCGCGAGCGTCTTGGGCGGGTTGGCGGTCGCGGCCACTGCGTCGAAGACGACCGCGGGCACCGTACGATTGGGCTCGGGCCCGAAGGGCGCCGCGGGGAACTGCATCTCGTACTTCGCGAGGTGCGGCATGCCGAAGCTGTGATGGATCAGTATCTTCTGGTGGCGCTGGGCCACACCCATCGCGGCGATGATGCCGGCCGTCGCGTAGGGCCCCATCAGCAGGTCGACCTTGTCGACCGTGATGAGCTTCTCGTAGAGGCTCCGCGTCACCTCGGCCTTCGACTGGTCGTCGAGCACGATCCACTCGACGGGCCGGCCGAGGAGCCCATTGGCGCGATTGAGCTCCTCGACGTAGATCTCGGCGGTGATCTTGTGCAGTAGCGCGGTCGCCGCGAGCGGTCCAGTGAGGGCGAGAGTGCCGCCGATCCGGATCGGCGGGCCCGCGGGCGCCGCGATCGCGCACAATGCCAAGGCCAGGAGGACGACGGCGGCAAGCGCGCCCATCAGCGCTGGAGCTTTTCGCGAGAGCATCGTCTGCCTCCTCAGCAGCGTCGGAAAAGTCGCGTCGGCGGGCGATATCCGCGAGCGATCGTCGCGAGCCTAACCGGGCGAGGAGTCGTCAGTCAAGGGGACTGGGCGCGCGCAGCAGTGACAGGGGACGGCGAACGTCCGGAGCGCGGATCAGTGCGAGCGCGCTTCGAGCTCGCCCCGTAGCTGGGTCAGCTCGACCGGCTTTGCGAGCACGGCCACGACGCCTTCTTCCATCCGGTAGCCGTGGGCGCTCTCCTCGAAGCTGGTGATGACGATCGCGGACGTGTTGGGCTCGTAGCGCCGTGCGAAGCGAAGCAGGTCGAGCACATTGAGGGTGACGTGCCGCTCAGACTGGACGTTGTCGTCCAGCAGGAGGAGGTCATACGGCTGCGAGAAGATCGACGCAAACCCGCCCCACATGTCCTCGACCGCCTTCACGTCGTGACCGTCGCCGGTGAGGATGGCTCGCAGCCCCTCCCGGGCGTGACGCTCTCTCTCGACCACCAGAATGCTCAGCGACATCGGATACTCCCTGGCTATCGCTGCAGCAACGAGCGTGCCCGGACCGCCCCGCGAGGCTCGGCCGAGCGCCAAATAGCCGAAACCGCGGGCCGCGCGTCGGTTCCGACAGGGCTCCCGCGGGGCGGCGGGTGAAAGAACTACCTCGTAAGAGTTACTTGGTCGCGCCGGCGAGGTCGTCGGTCAGCGCGCGCGCCTTGCTGGCGAGGTTCGCGGCGCGCTGGTAATCGCGCTGGTCGAGGGCGCTCTTGGCCTGGTCCAGGAAATTCTTCGCGGTCTTTAAGGTTTCTTGCTGAGGCGGCTTGAGCGTGCGCCCCTCGAGCTCGGCCACGGCCTCGCTGACGTCGACGATGCTCTGCCGAGTGCTATCGAGCAGCCGCTGCTCGTCCGCCGCCGGGACTTCCGGCCGCAGGGCGGGCGAGGTCGGGCCGGCCTTCGGCGGCGCCGGCACGGCCGGGGGCGGCGTCGGGCTGGCCGTGGTCGCCGGCGGCGGCGCGGCAGGCTTCTGGACCAGCGTCTCGGTCGCGCAGCCGGACAAGAGCCAGAGCGCCGAGGCGGCGAGAAGGACCCGCCGGCTCACATCGTCACGCTGTTCGACGCCACGGGCAGCGTGATGACCATCACGGTGCCGCGGTTCACTTCCGACTCGACGTCGATGCGGCCGTCGTGCATCTGCACAGTACGATAGACCATCGAGAGCCCGATCCCCGAGCCCTCCGACTTGGTCGTGTAGTAGAGCCGAAAGATCTTCTCGAGGTCCTGCGCCGGAATGCCGACCCCCTCGTCCGCCACGCGGATCTCGACCGAGCTGTCCGCGCCGAGGCGGGCGCCGAGGGTGAGGGTCCCGCCCTTGGGCATCGCCTGGATCGCGTTGGTCGCGAGATTCGTGAACGCCTGCTGGAGGAGCTCGGCGTCGCCGGCCACGGGGGGCAGATCGGGCACGACGTCCTCGGCGATGCGTACGCCGGCGCGCCCCGCTTCCGGAGCCATGAGCCGCGCGACCTCCGCCAGCAGCGACTCGACCCCCACCGGCGCCAGGCGAATCTCGTCGGGCCGCACGAACTTCAGAAAACCCTGCACGACGCGGTCGAGCCGAACGATCTCCTGCGCCATCACGTCCAGGTTCTCGCGGACCGCCGGCTGGCTGCCGCCCAGGCGCGCCTTCAACAGCTCGAGGTGGATCCGCATCGCGTTGAGCGGGTTTTTGACCTCATGGGCGACGCCCGACGTTAGCCGGCCGAGGGCCGCGAGCTTCTGCGAGTAGGTCACGAGCGACTGCACCGCGCGGACCGGCTCGAGGTTGCGCAGCGCGAGCACGCCGCCGCCCGCGCGGTCGCCGTCGGGGATGCGGTAGCTCGACACCGCCAGCTCGCGCGACTGTCCGTCCGGCGCGCGGATCTTCACGGCCGCGTTCCGGCGCTCGATGCCGGCGTCGAACAGCTCGGCGACCAGCGACGCCAGCGGATGATCCGCCCGGACCATCCCCAGGAGCGCGCCGTCGCCGGAGTCGAGCGCTCGGTCGAGCAGCCCCTCGGCCGCCTGATTGCAGAAGACCACTTCGCGCTTCGCGTTCAGCACGACCACCGCGTCCTCGAGGCTGTCGAGGATGCCCTCCATCCGCGCGCGGTCGCTCTGCCAGTGCGATTGCTCGGTGTGAACGCGCTCGCCCAACCGGTTCACCCGCGCCGCCAGCTCACCGAGCTCGTCGTCGCGCGTCAGCTCGACGGTGGCGCCGTACTCGCCGCGGGCGAGCCGGTCCATCCCGTTGGCGATCTTGCGTAGCGACTGCAGCAGGAGGTGACCGACCACGAGCCCGACCGCGACGGCAACGCCCAGCGCGACCAACGCGACGGCCAGGCTGTAGAGCGCGGCCTGCGTCAGCTCTTGCTTGAGGAGGCTCGTGGATACGCCGACGCGCACCGTCCCGAAGGGACGGTCGCCCTGGCGCATCGGCACCTGCGCCTCGTACACCTCGGGCTGGCCGAAGAGCGAGGTCACGATCCCGAGGGTCGAAAGCTTCTTGAGGCGCTCGAGGCTGTCGCGCGCCGGCAGGATCTCTCCCTCGAGCTTGGGATCGCTGTGGGCAAGGACGCGATCGGCCGGGTCGACCACGGCCGCGTACACGACCGTGCGCGAGTAGCCGATCATCCCTTCGAGGAGGGCGCGGATCCCCGGGTCCTGCTGCAGGAGCGCGGGCGAGGGCGCCGACGAGCCGGCCACGACGCGCGCGCTCTGGTGGTACAGCTGACGCGCCATGACCTCGCCCTCGTCCGTCGCGGCGCCGAGGGCGAGCCGGGCAACGTTCGCGAGGTGCGCCACTGTCGACGCCACGACGATCAGCAGGGCCACGACCGCGAGCGCCAGGACCTGCCGCGCGCGAAGCGTCAGACGCATACGCCTCAGGCGTTGTATTTGTGGAGCTTGTTGTGGAGCGTCTTGAGGCTGATGCCGAGAATCTCGGCGGCGCGGGTTTTGTTGCCGCCGGTTTGCTTGAGCGTCCGGAGAATCAGCTCGCGCTCGGCGTCCTCGACGGTGGTGCCCACGGGCAGCACCAGGTCGGCCTCGGTCACCGCGGTCGGAGGCTCGATCGGGGCGCCGAGGGGCGGCAGGTGCTCGGCCCGGACCAGGTCGCCCGAGCAGACGATCACCGCGCGCTCGATCACGTTGCGCAGCTCGCGCACGTTACCGGGCCAGCGGTGGCGCCGCAGGACGTCCAGCGCGCCCTCTTCGACCCCCCGGACGTTGCGCCCGTGTCGCTCGTTGAATTCCTCGACGAACGCCTGCGCTAGGTCGGGAAGATCCTCGAGCCGGTCGCGCAGCGGCGGCAGCGCGATGGCAAAGACGTTGAGCCGGTAGTAGAGATCTTCGCGCAGGGCCCCGTCGGCAAGGGCCTTCGCCGGCTCCTTGTTGGTCGCCGCGATCACGCGAACGTTCACGTGGATCTCGGCCTTGGCGCCGAGCCGGCGGAACTGGCCCTCCTGGAGCACGCGGAGGAACTTGGCCTGGGTGCCTGGCTGCATCTCGGCGACCTCGTCGAGGAACAGCGTGCCGCCGTCGGCGAGCTCGAAGCAGCCCTGACGCCGCTCGACGGCGCCGGTGAACGAGCCGCGCTCGTGGCCGAAGATCTCGCTCTCCAGCAGGGTCTCGGGGATCGCGGCGCAGTTGACCGCCACGAACGGCCCGCGGCGGCGCGGCGAAAGCTCGTGGACCGTGCGCGCGACCAGCTCCTTGCCCGTGCCGCTCTCGCCGGCGATGAAGAGCGTCGCGTCCGTTGGCGCCGAGACCTCGACCTGGCGCATGACTTCCATCATGCCGCGTGAGCTGCCGAGGAGCCGGCCGAACGCGCCGCGCTGGCGGAGCTGGCGGCGCAAGAGCTGCACTTCGCGCGCGGTCTCCGAGCGCTCGAGCGCGCGGTCGAGCAGGAGCTGCAGGCGCGTGGGATCGACTGGCTTGGTGAGATAGTCGTAGGCGCCGTCCTTGATGGCCTGCACGGCGGTCTCGATGCTGCCCTGGCCGGTCAGGAATACCACGGCCGTGGTCGGAAAGTCGCGCTTGAGCCGGGTGAGCAGCTCGAGGCCGTCGATCCCGGGCATCACCAGGTCGGCGATCACGAGATCCGGGGCGCGAACGGTGGCGCGCTCGAGCGCCTCCTGACCGTCGCCGGCCGCGGACACGTCGTAACCCCACACGGTCAGGAGCTCCTGCAGCCCCTTGCGCGAGGCGGGCTCGTCGTCGACGACCAGGATGCGATGGTCCTTCATGTGATCCGCATGTCCGAAGCGCTCCGTCGCGACTCCCGCCGCCTCGGACGACGCGCTCGCGGCGCTCGCGTCGGGCCGCGAGCCGCCCGGCAGGGCGGCGTTGGAGGCCTCAGTGTACCCCGGCGGACTCTTGCTCATGACGTCGCGATACCGAGACGCGCGGGCCTGGCGTGGACCAGCCGCAAGTCCGGATTTCTCCACGATCGGACCGTCCATTCGAGGCGCGCCCGGAGCTCGACCCGGTGACCACAGGGGCCGAGCACGATCGACATCATCTCGTCACGATTCTCCTGCCAGTCCTCGACCCACCGTAGTGCGTGACAGCGTCCGCACATCATCGTTTTAGTAGGGTTCATTGGTTCCTCGCGTTGTCAGGAGCCTCGTGTCGTCCTGGTCCCCGTTGAATAGGCCTACGCACAAGTGTCGTGCGGGTGAGCATCGGTCGTGCCAGGGCTTCCCCGGATGGTGCTAACTAGCTGAGTCTTAACGAGTCGAGTCCGATGGGAGCCTACAAACCAGGCAGGATCGACACGGGTGCGAGCAAGAAATACCTTGTAAGATTTACACGAACGTCGGACGTCCCGTCAGTATCGCGACAGGTCAGCGAGAGCCCTGCGGGGCCTCTTCCTTGGGCTCGCGGGAAGGACGCCGGAACCAATCGGTCAGGCGATTCCAGCCGTCGAGGACGTGGTCGATCACGCCGCGATGCTGGTCACACAGCGGCGGCTCGGTCCCTGTGAGAAACGCCTCGCGCACGATCACCGGGCACGCCCGGGCCGCCCGCTTGCCGTTGGTGGCATCGATGTCCGCGAACGAGATGCCGGCGGGCGTCTCGAAATCCGTCTTTTGCGGATAGGCGTCGAGCGCCTGCTTCATGAAGTCGAGCCAGATCGGGAGCGCCGCCTTGGCCCCACTCATGCCGTGGGGCTCGCCGTTGTCGAAGCCGACCCACACCAGGGCGAGCAGTCGCGGCGAGTAGCCGACGAACCACGCGTCGCGGCCGTCGTTGGTGGTCCCGGTCTTGCCAGCGACGACGTCGGGAAGCCCACTGGCGCGCACCGCGCTGGCGGTGCCCGAGGTGACGACGCCTTTGAGCAGCGAGGTCAAGAGCCAGGCTTCGGCGGGCGACACGACGCGCGCGGATTCCTCCGCGGCCGCGGGCTTGACCTCGTCGTCGCCGAACTGGACCGTGCGGATCCCGGAGACGGCGGCCGGACGGATGCCGCCGTTCGCCAGCGGAAGGTACGCGCGGGCCAGCGCGAGCGGCGTGACCTCGAATGCGCCCAGGGCCATCGCGGGGACGGGCGCCAACTGGCCCGAAAGGCCGAGGGCGCGCGCAGTCTCGATCACGTTCGGCAGGCCGACGGTCTGCGCGATGCGGACGGTGGCCGAGTTGAGCGATTGCTCGAGCGCCTGTCGCACGGTCACGATGCCCTCGTAGCGGTCGTCGTAATTCCGGGGGCTCCACGGCTCGCCGTTGAACTCGAGCGTGATCGGCAGATCCTCCACGCGGGACGCGGGCGTGAAGAATGGCGCGCCGTCGCCGGCGCGCAGGGCGGCGAGAAAGACGATCGGCTTGAAGGCCGATCCGGGCTGGCGCCGGGCGGACGTGACGCGATTGAACTGGCTGGCCAGATAATCGCGGCCGCCGACGAGAGCGCGGATCTCGCCCGTTGCCGGCTCGACCACGAGCACGGCGACCTGAAGCCGCCGAGCGGGGTCCCGGCGATAGCCCGGCGGCAGGCTCGACTCCAGCCGATCGAGGCCGCGGACGGCCGCCGCCTCCGCGAATCGCTGGAGCGACAGGTCGAGCGTCGTCGCGATGCGGACGCCGCGCACGCGCGAGATGCCTTCGAAGCGCTGCTCGAGCTCCTGCCGCACGTAGTCGAGGAAGTAGGGCGCCGACTGCCCCGGGCTCACGAGCGAGCGCACCTGCACGGGCGCGCGGCGCGCGCGCTCGAATTCGTCGGACGTGATCATCTTGAGATCGCGCATCTGGGCGAGCACGACGTTGCGGTGCTCGCGCGCGCGATCGGGGTCGACCGCCGGCGAGTAGATGTTCGGGCCGCGGATGATCGCGGCGATTAGCGCCGCCTCCGCCGTGGTCAGCTGATGCACTTCCTTGCCGAAGTATGCGCGCGACGCCGACCCCACGCCGCGGATCGCGATCGGCCCGCGCTGGCCCAGATAGATCTCGTTCAGGTAGGCCTCGAGGATTCGCTCCTTCGAGTAGCGCGACTCGACGACCGCCGCCAGCCACGCCTCGCGCAGCTTGCGGAAGAAGGTGCGCTGCGGGCTCAGAAGCCGGACCTTGACGAGCTGCTGCGTGATGGTGCTGCCGCCCTCCTTGACCCGGCCGGCCCGGAGATTAGCCCACGCCGCGCGGAGCAGCGCCCGCACGTCGAGGCCGCCGTGCTCGAAGAAGCGATGGTCCTCGGCCGCCAGGACCGCATTGATCAAGACGCGCGGCGTCTCCTCGATCCGCACGGGCTTGTGGTCTTCACCCGGCCGGTCCGTCGCGCTCGCGAGCACCTCGGGCTCGAGCGTGACCGAGGCAACGTCCTGGCCCGCCCGCGTGAGCTTCGCGATCCGATCGTCGACGACCTGCAGCCGCACGAGGGCGGCGGCGTCCTCGCCAGCGCGAAGATAGATCTCCCAGGTGCCCGCGGAGCGCCTGAAGAGTCCGGGCGAGGGCGGCGTCGCGCGCGTCTCGGCGTATCCCAGGCGGGCGAGAGTGGCCGGAAGCCCGACGCGCTGGACGTGCACGCCGGGAGCGAGCGGCTGCCCGGCGGCGTAGATGAAGGTCGCGCGGCGGGCGTCGGCGCGCTCGAATCGGCTGAGCTCGATCGCAGAGTAGACGAATGGGGCACAGACCGCGGAGGCGATCGCTATGCCAAGAACCCATCGTCTCCACCGCCGAAGTTGCGCGATCACTTCCACTCCGAGTCTATCAGGCTCGACGGTCTATGCTGCCGGTGCGGCGACTATGCTGCCGTCGCGGTGACGGGCTGACGACTAGGAGCGGGGCGGAGCGAGGGGATCGGGCTTGCCGAGCGCCGCGGCCACGGTCTGATGCAGCTGGCCCAGACCCACCGGCTTGGCGACGTACGCGAAGGCTCCCATCTCCATCGCTTTCGGCTTGAGCGTCACGTCGGGGCTGCCCGATATCATGATGACGCGGATCGCGGGGTCGAGAGCCCGGATGCGCTCGAGCACCTGGACGCCGTTGAGGCCTTCCATCATGACGTCCAGCACCACTACGTCCGGGCGGTATTGCGAGACGGCGATGAGCGCGTCACCGCCGTGGGCGGCGGCGTCGACCGCGTAGCCGGCCTCGGAGAAGTACTTCGTCAGGATCGTGACGAGGTCCGGCTCGTCGTCGACCACGAGGATGCGGTCCGTAGCTGTATCGGGCATTACCCTACGATTATCCCTCGCACGGCCTCGCCGTCCTAAGCGGATTGAGAGACGCGCGAAGCTTTAGAATTCTCAGATGCTTGCGACCGGCTTCGCCTCGGCTTCGGCGCCTGCCTCGAGCTCGTCCGGCGTCGTGTCCTGGTCGAGCCAGAGCGAATGGCCGCACAGACAGCACTTCCACAAGAGCCGAGTCGTGGCCAGGCACGCAAACCGCCGGGCCTCGGAGACGTGCGACTTGTCCAGGGCAAGTGGTCCACCGCATCGGCACGTCATCATGGGAGCACCTCCGCCGGGCGGGCAAGGTGCATCCTTCACGCCATCAATAACCATGCGATTCCATGGGAGTTCTACCCGATCCTGCCCGGGCGGATTGGCAACAGGAAGGACGGGTGGTGACCGTCCTCGTCAGGCGTCGTCGAGCGACTCTCAATGACCGCGGCACGGCTCATCGACCGATTGCAGGCGCTCTTCCCCGAGGCCTCGCGAAGGAGCCTCAAGCGGTGGCTCGCGGGCTCGCGGGTTCGCGTCAACGGCGCCGTCGTCACGCGTGGCGACGTCGAGATCGCCGCCGTCGATCGCGTGGAGCTGGCCGCACCGGCACCCGCCTCGTGCCCCGCGCCTTTGCGGCTCGTTCACGAAGACGACGACATCCTGGTGGTCGACAAGCCGTCCGGGCTCTTGACCATCGCCACCGAGCGCGAGCACGAGCGTACCGCCTACCGGCTCCTCGGCGACTGGCTCGCGGGCCGTGGTGCGCGCGCGGCGAGGCTCTTCATCGTGCATCGGCTCGACCGTGAGACGTCGGGGCTCATCGTGTTCGCCAAGTCGGTAGCGGCCAAGCAGCATCTGCAGGCCCAGTTCGCCGCGCGCACGGCCGAGCGCGTTTACGTCGCCCTCGCCGAGGGTGTGGTGCGCCCGGACGAGGGCACGCTGACGCAGCCCCTCGTCGAAGATCGCGCGCTGCGCGTGAGGATCGCCGAGCGAGGAGGCGGGCGGGAGGCGATCACGCGCTTTCGCGTCCTCGAGCGGCGGCGGGCTGCGACCTTGCTCGAGCTCCGGCTGGTGACGGGCCGGCGCGCCCAGATCCGGGCGCAGCTCGCCGCGGCGGGCCATCCGATCGCGGGCGACACGCGGTACGGGAGCCGCACGGATCCAATCGGGCGACTGGCGCTGCACGCGACCCGGCTCGCGTTCGCGCATCCGCGTGGCGGGCGCGCGAGCTTCGAGAGCCTGCCGCCGGCCGGCCTCGGGCCGCGCGTGTGACTCGGTGCTATGATCCGCGTCGATGCTATATGAATACCCCTGAGAGGAACGCCCGTGAGAGCCGTGTGAGCGCTGACGTCGCGGGCCTCGCGGCCGCCGTCGAGCGGATCGCGGCCGACCTCGCCATCGCCGAGGAGCCGGCCGGTTTCACGCTGGCGCTCGAGGGCGAGAGCCCCGCCGAGACCCATGACTGACTGGACGGTCCAGACCTTGGCGCGCGCGATCGCCGCGCGCAAGATCTCGCCGGTCGAGGCGACCCAGAGCTGTCTCGACCGCATCGCTCGGCTCGACGGGCGCGTCCACGCGTTCATCACGCTCGACGCCGACGGCGCCTTGGCGGCCGCGCGCACCCTCGAAGCCGAGCTCGCCGCCGGACGGAGCCGGGGCCCGCTGCACGGCGTGCCGCTCGCGTACAAGGACCTCTGCCAGGTGCCCGGCTTGCCGACCTCCTGCGGGACGAAGACGCGCGACTACTTCGTCGCGCCGGTCGAGTGCACCGCGGCGGCGCGCCTGCGCGAAGCCGGGGCGATCACGCTGGGCAAGCTGAACATGACCGAGCTCGCGATGGGCCCCTTCGGGGACAACGCCCACCACGGCGACGTCGACAACCCGTGGAAGCTCGGCCATTGCGCCGGAGGCTCGAGCAGCGGCTCGGCCGCGGCGGTGGCGGCCGGCTTCGCGCTCGCGACGCTCGGCAGCGACACCGGCGGCTCGATCAGGCTGCCGGCCGCGTGCTGCGGCGTCGTCGGCCTCAAGCCCACGTACGGGCGCGTGAGCCGCGCCGGCGCGATGCCGTTGTCGTGGTCGATGGACCATCTGGGGCCGCTGACGCGCACGGTCGCCGACGCGGCGCTCGTCCTCGAGGTCGTCGCGGGCCACGATCCGCACGACGCGACGTCGAGCCGCCGGGGCGTGCCGTACTACCAGCGTACGCTCGAGGGCCCGATCGGCGGCCTGCGGGTCGCCGTCCCGGAGAACTACTACTTCGACGGCATCGATGCCGAGATGGCCGCCGCGGTGCGGGCCGCGGCGGGTGTCCTCGGCGGCCTTGGCGCGCTGGTCGCGCCGGTCCGCGTTCCCGACCCGCGCACGCTCATCGACGTCGGCAACATCATCTCGCGCTCGGAGGCCGCGGCGCTCCACGCGCGGCTGGCCCGCGAGCGGCCGCACGAGCTCCAGCCCGCGGTGCGGGCGCGGCTCGAGATCGGATTCCACATCTCCGCCTACGACTATCTGCAGGCGCTTCGCCTGCGCTCGCGCCTGGCGCGGGAGTTCGTCGCCGAGGTGTTCGCCGAGGTCGACGCGCTGGTCGTCCCGGTGATCCCCGAGCCGGCACCCGCGCTGGAGGCGGTGAAGTCGGGCACCGTCGACGAGTTCGTCGCCCGGATGGGCCGATTCTCACGGCTCACGCGGCCGTTCAATACCCTCGGCCTTCCCGCGCTCACCGTGCCGTGCGGGTTGTCGTCGGACGGCCGGCCGCTGTCAATGCAGATCGTCGGGCGCCCGTTCGACGAGGCGACGACCCTCCGTTTGGGCCACGCGTACCAGCAGGCCACCTCCTGGCACCTCGAGGGACCGCGGCTCT
>Ga0126370_10000701_pt1 | contig 14386 bp, 12 predicted proteins | sample PanSoiMetaPlot_3_FD_92586 | JGI IMG/M metagenome (GOLD analysis project Ga0126370, IMG submission 92586) | Tropical forest soil microbial communities from Panama - MetaG Plot_3 | ecosystem: Environmental > Terrestrial > Soil > Tropical forest > Bulk soil | place: Panama | collected 2016-02-17 | reverse complement strand
TGGGTCTGACCTCCGAGGCTGACAAGATCGAAGCTGCGGTTCTCGAGGCAGTTCGCCAGAGGAAAACAACCGCCGATATCGGTGGCAACTTAGGGACGAGGGAGGCCGGGACGTGGATCGCCAACAAAATCAGCCACGGATGAACACGGACTGTCGGTCTTCATGTTGGGAGCTGGAAATCATAAGACGAGAAGTTTGTATGAAGGCTTCCAATATTTCGCCCAGGCGTTTCGGCTGGATCGCTTCCCTAGTGCTTTTAGCTGCGCTGGTTGCAAGCGGGAGCGCGCCGTCAGAGGCGCAGGCGCAAAAGCCGACGATCGCGCTCGAGCAGACGGCACAAGCTCAATCATCAACCAATAATCCGCAGAATCAGGTGGGGTCCGCGCCCGACCAGCAATCCGCCGACAAGAAGGTGCAACCCCCAGAGCCGCAAAAGGAAACCCGAATCTCTCCGCAGGAGGCGGAAGAACTGTTTCGCTCCGTCGATGAAATCATCACCTTTTCCAGCCAGGATACCGGGTTACCCGTCTTTCATCCGGTCAAAAGACAGTTGATAGGCAGAGACGAGCTTACCGCTTATCTCGAGAAGCACATGGAAGAGGACAAAGACTCGCAGCGTCTGAAGCGCTCCGAACTTGTGCTCAAGAAATTCGGCTTGTTGCCGCGGAGTTTCGATCTGCACGCATTCCTGCTCGCTTTACTACGGGAGCAGGTGGCCGGTTATTACGACGTTGAGACCCAAACCGTCAACCTGTTGGACTGGGTGGATGCCGAGCAGCAGAAGCCGGTTCTGGCTCATGAACTAACGCACGCCCTGCAAGACCAATCATTCCACCTGGAGAACTGGATGAAGGTCGGCCAGACCGACTTGGGGCTCAGCGAAGCGAATCCGACGCCGGAAGACATCGAGAGAGATGAAGCCCAAAGTGTGCGCCAGGCCGTGGTGGAGGGGCAGGCGATGGCCGTGCTGGTTGATTACATGCTCGCACCGACGGGGCAATCGCTGACGACTTCGCCGCAGATTATCGAAGCCCTCAAAGCAGGCATGCTGGTGGGCACTGCCGACTCGGTGCATTTTCAGAACGCCCCCATTTTTCTGAAGGAGGTTCTCACCTTTCCTTATCGCTATGGACTGGACTTCGTAACTGACGTTCTGAACAGACGTGGGAAGCAGAAGGCTTTCGCGGGCATCCTCGCGAATCCGCCACACACCACCCGCGAGATTATGGAACCGAACACCTATCTGGCGGGCGAGCGGATCCAAACACTGCCGGTGCCCGACTTCGCTCAGCTGATGAAGGATTACCAGAAATTTGATGTTGGCTCCATGGGAGAATTTGACGTCGCCCTGCTGCTCGATGAGTACACGGGTGCCGATACCTCCAAGGCGCTCTATCCGGACTGGCGCGGAGGTTATTACTACGCCGCCAAGCCAAAAGGTGATCCCGCCGCTCCCCTGGCGATTGTTTACGTCTCTCAATGGGCATCTTCGGAGAGCGCTCAAAAGTTCGCCGGAATTTATGCCGACTCCTTAAAGAAGCGATACCGGTCGGTTCACGCTGTGCCGCGAAACGGTGACCGCGACCAGCCTGCCGGCTTAACCGAAGTAATGCACGATGGTGGCGAATGGCTCACCGAAGAAGGTGACGTAGTGATCGATGCTGAAGGCCGGACCGTCTTCATTACCGAGAGTGTGGACGACCTCACGAGTGGAAAGCTGCGGAATCGAGTGTTTGACCGATCTCAAGCCGCCTATCTACCGAAAGGGCTCGAGCACTCTCAGGTCGCACCTCTGTATTCCTCCGTGCTCTCTGCGGTTAATGCTTTTTTGCTTTTAGCTCCTCCGTCACCGATGGCAAGAAACGATAGACCGTCGCCTTCACGGTAAGCGGCTTTCCATCTCGCTCCAGGCCCAAGGTACGCATGTCCCCCGGACTGCCGCTGAGCAGAGACCACACCTGTCCCATGGTTCCGCCGCTGACGCGCGCATTATCCACGGTCAGCAAGGTATCGCCCTTCTTAATTTCGGGCACGGATGGCTTGCCTTCGTGGTCAGCCACTCCGATCACGGTATAGCGCCGGTTGTCGTCCGGGCGCAGGATTACTCCCACGGCATCAATGCCCGGCGGGGTGTATTTGCTCAGCTGCTTGAAATATACGCGCGCCTGACCATAATCGATCCCCACACGGAAATTCAGCAGCACGTCGGCCCCAATCAGCCCGATGGTGGGTACGCCGGCCCGCTTCTGGAACCAATCAAAAGCATCTTCGGAAAGCGGTACGGCTACCCCATTCGTGAAAGCAACGTTCCCGCACTCGATCTCGGGAATTCGTAATAGCCGCCAACCCGGCTCGGCCTCCGATCCCCAGAGATTCGCAGGCCCGATGGCACCGACCATCGACGGCCACCGGGGATGTATTTTGTGCCATTTGGAAACTAATTCGCCAGACAACCAGCTCACGCTGCTGCCCGGGTCAAAGGACACAGTGTGTCTGCCCCCGGCGAGTTTGCAGTCGAGTTGGATAAGGCCTGTCGACTGGCCAATGGAGGCCTGTGTGGCGGTTCCTTCCCAGTGAACCGCACCTGGAGTTGCAATCGTAAATTCCCGGTTGAGGTAGTCGATGATGAGGTCGTAGTTGCGCAACACGGTTGCCGGCAGTTTTATCGAAGCACTGGTTCCCGGGGCAATGCTTTCCTCCATCAGCGCGCGGGCTTCTTTTATCGCACCGAGATCGATCTTCATCGCTCCCACCAGCAGTTCGGCCGGAACCTGCGATTTCTTCGCATCCGGATTTCCGCCGACAATCGTCAAACCCAGCTTCTTCGACAGAGCTTCGCTAATCGACATTTCCGTGTCGCCCGGGTCAACCCAACCGCGTACCCGGGTCTTGGAGCCATCGCGCATCGGGAGGTAAACATCGATAATGATGCGATTGTGATCGAGTGTGATGGGAACGGTTGCAGAATTTGCAGGCATCGTTTGCGAGGTCGCGAACGAAACCATGAACAAGAACGCCAGAAGCGCTGGTGCTGATTTCATGGGTGAATTGTAAAGGGTTCCTTCCCGGTCCGATCTTGCTATAGGGCCGACCTGCCGTCGAGGCATGGCTGAATTCGAAAACTACTGAATTACAGAATGTATAATCGCCAGTTTGTCTCTACAAATCACAATTGTCTGGAGGGTTCTTGGCGGCGCAAGCAGAAATTGGGATCATCGGCGGCAGCGGTTTGTACTCGATGCCGGGGCTGACCGCCATCCACGAGACTCGGCAACCGACGCCGTTTGGCGAGCCCTCCGATGCTTATGTCCTGGGCGAGCTTGAAGGCCGCAGAGTTGCCTTTCTTTCCCGTCACGGGCGCGGTCACCGCATCATGCCCAGCGAGTTGAATTTTCGCGCCAATGTCTACGGCTTCAAACAATTGGGGGTGGAACGAATTGTGTCCCTGGCGGCGGTGGGCTCACTGAAGGAAGAGCACAAACCCCTCGATTTCGTTCTGCCTGACCAGTTCTTCGACCGTACGCGCCACCGGGTAGATACCTTTTTTGGCGGCGGTGTGGTGGCCCACATTGCCTTTGCCGATCCCATCTGTCCGGAAGTCAGCAAGGTGGTAGAAAGCGCGTGCCGCAAAGCCGCAGTGAACGTCAAGTACGGCGGCACCTATCTCTGCATGGAGGGCCCGCAATTCTCGACCAGAGCGGAATCGAACGTTTACCGCAGCTGGGGCATGGATGTGATCGGGATGACCAACCTGCAAGAAGCCAAACTGGCGCGTGAAGCCGAGATCTGCTACGTGACCGTCGCTATGGTCAGCGATTATGACTGCTGGCACCCGCAGCACGACGCTGTAACCGCCGATCAGATCATCTCGGTGCTGCTCAAGAATGCCGAGAACGCATGTAAGGTGATTCAGGAAACCGTAGCCGCCATGCCGCGACTGCGCTCCTGTAAGTGCGGCTCGGCTCTCGCTCATGCGCTCATCACCGAGCGCGACAAAATTCCCGCCGCTGCAAGGCAAAAGCTAAGCCTGATTCTCGACAAATACCTGGAGAAGAAAAACCACTGATGAGCATATTAGCCGTAGGGTCCGTTGCATTCGATACAATCGCCAGCCCTTCGGGCCGCGTGGAAAACGTCCTCGGCGGGGCCTTAACCTATTTCGCTCTAGCCGCCAGCTATTTCACCGAGGTTCGCATGGTAGCCGTCGTCGGTGACGATTTCACCAGGGAGCACGAAAATGTGCTTACGCGGCGCGGGGTGGACACACGCGGCATTGAGCACACCAAGGGCAAGACCTTCCGCTGGGGCGGACAATACCTCGACAATCTGAATGAAGCCACAACGGAATTCACCGAGTTGAATGTATTCGAGCAATTCCAGCCAAAGATTCCTGCCGCGTACCAGGACTCTTCGTTTCTTTTTCTCGCGAATATTCATCCTTCGCTGCAGAAGACGGTCAGGTTGAACCTGGATGGCGTCCGCCTGACCGGAGGCGACACGATGAACTATTGGATCAACCACACCCCCAAAGAACTGATGGAAACTCTCAAGCTGGTCAACATTCTGTTGATAAACGACACGGAAACGAAAATGATTGCCAACGACCGCAGCCTGCCCCGCGCCGCCCGCAAGGTGTTGGCACTCGGTCCGCAGGCGCTGGTGGTCAAACATGGCGAATATGGCGCCACGATTTTTTTTCGCCAGGGGGCTTTCGGAATCGGCACCCATCCTTTCCGCGCCCCGGCGCTTCCCATCGAAGAGGTAAAAGATCCGACCGGCGCCGGAGACTCCTTCGCCGGTGGCTTCATGGGATACCTTGCTTCCCAGGACGAATTGAATCGCGAGGTGTTGAAGCGAGCGTTATTTTATGGCGGTGTCATGGGTTCGTTTGCGGTCGAGCGTTTCGGTACGGAACGGCTGCAGCAGCTCTCACGCGAAGAGATCGATGCCCGCTTCCAAGTCTTTCGTGAACTGACTCATCTGGGATGAGGACTTTGCCTACCCGACGCTGGGATGGAGAGATGCGGCTGGTGACTGCGCTAGCCGCATCAGTGGCCATGGCCTCGTTTGTCTTTTATCTGCGCCACGATCTCATCCTGTTGTATGGAGACGCAGTAGCCCACATCAATATCGCGCGCCGGGTCTTCGACTCGAAAACTCCCGGGTTGCTGCAACTGGGAACGGTGTGGCTGCCCTTGCCTCACCTGCTCATGATTCCATTCCTGATCAGTCGAGCCGCCTGGCAAAGCGGAGCCGGAGGCTCGCTGCCTTCTCTGATTGCGTATGCGTTTGCAGTTGCCGGGATTTTTCGCCTCGTCCGCGGCGCTCTGAGTTTTCCCGCCGACCCGGATCGGGAGAGCCGGCTGGCGGCCTGGTTCGCGGCAGTCATCTTCGCCGCCAATCCGAACCTGATTTATTTGCAGAGCACCGCAATGACCGAGCCACTCTATCTTGCCCTATTCATCTGGGCAATTGTGTACTTAGAGGAATTCACGCAGGCGCTTGCCGCCAGGAACGAAGAAAGCGGCGCGGTTAGGAGTTCTCTAAGAAAATGTTCATTGTGCTTAGCCGCCGCCGCGTTAACTCGCTACGACGGTTGGTTTGCCTCTGTTTTCGTTGCCGTTGCCGCTATCGTTATCGCACTAGTCGCCGGTGAGGCCGTGGACCGGGCTGAATGGCGCCGCGCTGTCAGAGATTTTCTGCTGGTCGTGGCCGCCGCACCTGCCATTTGGCTAGCCTATAACTGGATTATTTACCGCAACCCGTTGGAATTCGCCAATGGACCCTATTCCGCTCGCGCTATCGAGAAGCGAAGCGCAGCCCCCGGACTCCCAATGCACCCCGGATCATACAACGTGTTCGCGGCTGGTCAGTACTTCCTGAAATCGGCGGAGAGCAATCTCTCGGAAGGAATCCTGCAGAAAGTCTTGATTGGGGTCGCGATCCTGGGCTCGATCCTGTGTTTTCTCGTGGAGCGAAGGCTGGTTCCGCTACTGCTGCTCTGGTTGCCGCTTCCGTTCTATGCACTGTCGATCGCTTATGGCGGTGTGCCCATCTTCGTTCCGACCTGGTGGCCATTCTCCTATTACAATGTCCGTTACGGGATCCAGTTGCTCCCGGCGGTAGCGACTTTCTTCGCGGTCAGCGTCTATTTCCTGACGACCCTCGCCCGTTCCGCGACCGGCAAAGCTGCAGTGACAGCGCTGGCAGCGGCCGTGGTGATTGCAAGTTATGCTTCCGTGTGGCGAGCGCAGCCGGTTTCCTTCCGCGAAGCCTGGGTTAACTCGCGCAGTCGCGTTGCACTGGAGCGGGCACTGGCCGCTAACCTGGGAAAAATGCCGCCCGAGGCTACACTCTTAATGTACCTGGGCGATCGTGTCGGTGCCCTGCAGCGTGCCGGTATTCCGTTATCGCGAGTCATCCAGGAAGGGAATCACCGCACCTGGAAACAGCCATCCGATCCTGAGGGCTTATGGGAACGGGCACTGGCCAATCCGGCTGCCTTGGCAGACTACGCCATTAGCATTGGCGATGATCAGGTGGCCCGGAGCGCCCGCCAGCACGCCTTGCCCGCGCTGGTCATTGTGGAAACGACGGGACAACCGCCTGCTACCATCTATTCGACCCACAAACCTTGAGTCCCTCGGCATCTGAGGAGGCACTCAAGTCGGCAATTTTTTCGGTATAAAATCTACGCGGAAAGCCTCATGGAGTTCCTTCGACCATTAATTCATCGCCTCGGCGGAGAATTGTCGGGCATGATCCCGGCCGCAATCTTGCGACTGATCGTGGCGGCGATTCTCGGCGGCATCATTGGACTTGAGCGTGAACTGCGGCACAAAGCAGCCGGCTTGCGCACAAACATGTTCATCTGTTTCGGCTCGGCCATGTTTACGATTCTGTCCGACGTATTGGCCCAAGAACACACGGGCGATCACACGCGCATTGCGGCACAGATCATTCCTGGCATTGGCTTCATCGGAGCTGGTTCGATTCTGCATGCCCGCGGCTCGGTGACCGGTCTGACCACGGCGGCAACCTTGTTCGTGGTTGCCTCCGTAGGCATGGCGGCGGGCGGCGGCTTGTACCTGACCGCGGCGTTTGCGGCTGGCTTGATTCTGATTTCGCTTCGCTTGTTGGGAAAATTCGAAAGGAAGATGAGTTTGAAGGCCATGCTCATCGCCTACGAAGTCACCGGCCGCGGCACCGAACCCATACTCGCTGAACTGAATCGCATCCTGGAATCAGAGCACCGGACAATGCAGAACGTGCGTGCGGCTTCGACCGACGGTCACTCCCGCGTGGTGTTCTCATTGGAGGCCTCAGACAAGGAACATAAGGAAGTTGAAGTCCTCCTGCACCAGTCTTCCATCTTCTCAAGCGTCCGGTCTCTGGGCTCGGCTGAACGCGAATGATCCCGGGCGTGCCATTCGTCAAAGCCACGGCTTGCGGCAATGACTTTCTTGTCATTGAAGGTATGCACGCTCCCGCCGACCTCGCCGCATTCACCAGACGCATCTGTGACCGCCATTACGGCATAGGCGCGGATGGGGTTGAGTGGTTATTTCCCGCGAGTGATGCCGACATACGCGCCCGCTTGCTGAATGCGGATGGTTCGGAGGCCGAAATCTCTGGCAATGGCACACGATGTGTTGCCGCCCACATTGCTTCGGAGCAGGCGAGAGAGAAGATAATCGTGCGCACGGGAGCGGGGCTGAGGGCTTGCACGTTGATCGCACGAAACAACATGAGCTTCGAATTCGAAGCCCGTATGGGTGTACCCCAAATCGGGGAGGAGTTCTCCATCAAGCTGGCGTTTCGCGAGGTATGCGGCATTCCCGTTTCCATGGGGAATCCGCATTTCGTGGTTTTTGTAGACGAATTTGCTCCCGGATGGCAGGCAGAAGCAGCCGAAATTGGCCGGCACCACGATTTCCAGCATGGCATCAATGTCGAGCTGGTGTCAGTTCGGGATAAGGGCCACATCGAAATCCGAATTTTTGAACGGGGGGCCGGGGAAACCCAGTCCTCTGGCACCGGCTCTTGTGCCTCTGCCGCAGCCGCTATCGCGACCGGGCGGGCGAAATCACCGGTCAGAGTTCAAGCTCCCGGCGGGGTACAACTAGTGCGCTGGGAGGGAGATATTTATCTGCGCGGGTCAGCCCAAATTCTATGTCGCGGTGAATTCTTTCTTTAGTCTCGGAGTTGTGCTGAGAAAAGCAAACAGGAAGCCGTTTGGAACAGCTTCAAACCTGCTGGCCCTCTGGCCCGATCGAGGTACCCCGTCCCGCTCGAGCTCGCGCGAATTTTGAGCAGTTTCCAGGCCCGCCTGCGGGCCTGCTTCACCCGCATGAGGAAATGTAGTAATTCTGGAAAGTGGCCGGTGCTCGCCAGTCGGTCTGGAAACGTCGTTACTTACCGGCGCAACCCAGCCTGTTAAGATCGAGCTTCCAATGCTTGTAAGCGACCAAAAACCGCGTGTTAAACCAGCGGTCCTGCAGCCTGGGGACACCGTCGGCATTGTCGCCCCGGCTAGTGACTTTAAGCGGGCGGCACTCCAGGAAGGGTGCAGCGCGCTCCAAGCTCTCGGCTACAAGACTATTTACTTCGACTCCATCTTTGAGAGAGATCTCTACTTTGCCGGATCACCCGAGCGCCGTGCACGTGAACTGGAGGAGATGTTTGTGCGCGAGGATGTTCGTGCCATCCTGTGCGCGCGCGGTGGTTACGGCACGAATTATCTGTTGACTGCACTCGACTCTCCAAAAATCATTCCTAATCACAAGGTCTTTGTCGGCTACAGTGATATCACCACCCTGCTGACCCATTTCTGCGACCGCGCAGGTTTCGTAACTTTTCATGGGCCCATGGTCGCCAAGGATTTCGCTCATTCCGATGGCGTGGACTTGCCATCCTGGCAAGCTGCCATGTCTGGCGCTTCGGAGTGGGAGATTGCTGACGATTCCGGAATCGAACCGTTGATCGAAGGCTCAGCGGAAGGAATTCTTTATGGCGGTTGCCTCTCCCTGCTCGCCGCGTCACTAGGAACTCCCCAGGAAATTTCGACCAGCGAAACGATTCTCTTCCTGGAAGATGTAAATACGAAACCATTTCAGATCGATCGCATGTTGATGCAATTGAAGCTTGCCGGGAAGTTGAAGGCCGTGAGGGGCATCGTGTTTGGTGAGATGCTCGGTTGCGTTCAGCCTGGTGGACAGGATTACACCCTGAAAGAGGTTGTCCTGCGAGTGGTGCAAGATCTGGGCGTCCCAATCGCATTTGGCCTGCGCTCCGGCCATGTATCGCGGCGAAATATAACGTTGCCCCTGGGAGTAAGAGCCGCCCTGAAAGTGAATAGCGACAGCGCTGGCTTGAGAATTCTGGAAGCGGCAACGGCACCGGTCTCGATTCCGACGCATTCAAAATCATGACGGAAAACAAGCACATCCACCTGATCGGTATTTGCGGCACGGCAATGGCGTCGCTGGCCGGCATGCTCAAACAGCGCGGATTCAAGGTAACCGGTTCCGACACCGCCGCCTATCCGCCCATGTCCGACTTTCTCGAATCACTGGGAATTCCCGTCTACCCGTGCTTCGCCGTCACCAATCTGAAGCCTGCACCCCATCTGGTCGTAGTCGGAAACGCCATTTCACGCGGGAACATCGAACTTGAACATGTTCTCGATGAGCGCATTGCTCTCTGCTCGCTGCCAGAGTTGCTGCATGACGAGTTTCTTTGTGGCAAAGAGGTTCTGGTGGTGGCGGGCACGCACGGCAAGACGACAACCACGTCGATGCTGTCTTGGATTTTCCATTGTTCCGGGCAGCAACCATCATTCCTGATCGGGGGTATCGCAGAAAATTTCGGTAGCAGCTTCGCCCTTGGCCAAGGGCGGCATTTCATCCTGGAAGGCGACGAGTACGACACCGCCTTCTTCGACAAGGGCCCGAAATTCCTGCACTATTTTCCCGATGCCCTGATTCTCACTTCAGTCGAGTTCGACCACGTCGACATCTACAAAGACCTGGACGGCGTCGAGACTTCCTTCAAGCGTCTGGTAAACCTGATCCCGAAGCGAGGCAAGATCATCGCCTACGACGCCGCCGAAAGCGTCGACCGGTGCCTGGCGCGAGCGTTCAGCCTAGTCGAAAGGTACGGCTCGACGCGAAGGGCTGGCTGGCGCGTTATTGACTTAAAGCTGGAACCCACCCGGACATCCTGGTCGGTGCTGCGTGATGGCCGTCCTTGGGCCGATTTCGAATTCTCTCTCGGCGGAGAGTACAACGTCTGGAATGCCACCGCGGCCGCAGCCATGGCCGCCAGCTACGGCATTTCCAAAGACGAAATTTCCGCGGCGCTCAAAACTTTTAAGAGTGTTCGCCGGCGGCTCGAAGTCAAAGCTGAAATCAATGGCATTACGATCATCGATGACTTTGCTCATCATCCCACGGCTATCGCCGGTACCCTTAAGGCGTTGCGCTCGCGTTATCCGGGGCGACGTCTTTGGGTCATCCTTGAACCTCGTTCCAACAGCCTGCGCAGGAATGTATTCCAAAGTGAGCTGGCAGCAAGCCTGGCGTTGGCTGACCGGGTGGTAATTGCAGGTATATTCAAGCCCGATGCCATACCCGAAGCCGAACGGCTCGATCTCCACCTGGTGGCGGCACGACTCGAACAGCAGGGTCATTCCGCTCGCGTCATTGCCGACACAGATGCGATCGTCGCCACCGCCGCCCCAGAAATGCTTCCCGGAGATGTCGTCGCGGTCCTCTCCAATGGTGCTTTTGGCGGAATCTATGAAAAGTTGCCGCAGCGGTTAGGGCTAATCGGGGCCAACACCGCCGATGCCACGCACAGCAAGAGTTCGGTTGAGACCACTTCAGCATAAAATTGACCTTATGCTCGAAGACACCTGCCCACGCTTGTTTTCTCTTGCTGCGCGTAGCCATGGTTGCAAATTGCGAGTCACAAGCGGGAACTGCCGTAGGAATTTGAGTTTTCCGGCGGGGATGTGGACAATAACCCGGCACCTTAACGGAGACTCTGGCCAGTGATTCGAACCGTGATCATGCTCGTCTTCTGGACGGTCGCTGCGTCCATAGCCGCACTGGTAGGGTTTCCATGGACTTTCATTACCGGCAACATCACTTTTCTATATCGCATGAGCATGTGGAGCGCTCTGGCCGGGGTTCGCCTGGCCGGAGTTCGCGTGGAGACCATCGGGCTGAACAAAATCGATCCGGCCCGAACTTACATCTATATGTCGAATCACGTCTCCAATCTCGACCCGCCAATTCTGCTGCCGCTCATCCCGTGTCGTACTTCTGTGATGGCAAAGAAAGAGCTCTTCAGCTATCCCATTTTAGGCAAAGCAATGCGCTTAGGAGCGCTTGTGTCGGTTGATCGCGGAAACCGCGACGCCGGCATAGTTGCCGTGCGGGAAGCCTCCACGGTGTTGCGGCAGGGCATCAGCATGAGCATCTTCGTGGAAGGCCACCGCTCTTTCGACGGCAAGCTGCTGCCCTTCAAGAAGGGACCGTTTTATCTTGCCGTGGCCAACAATGTGCCTGTCGTACCGATTACGATTGTCGGTACGCATTACGTGATGCCCAAGCGCAGGTTTGCGGTGAAGGCCGGAACGGTCAGGATTATTTTCCACAATCCGATCGAGCCGAAGGACTTCGGCAGCCGGGAGCAGTTAATGGACAAAGTGCGCGCGGTCATTAACAACGGCTTGCCACCTGAATACCAGGAGAACAGCATCGTCACCACAGATGCTTCTCAGCCTAATGCTGGAGAGTTTTCCGAGCACGAGGGAGATGCTCGTACCGCCTGATTGCTGCCTAGACTTCTCTTCTTGTGCGCAGCGCCTTTGCCATTTCCGGCAGGCGGTTAAACACCGCCGCACATCGCAGCCAGAGCCTGTTGTCAATCGCCGGATAGCCGCTTACGACTGCCTTCGCCGGAACGTCATTCGGAATTCCACTCTGCGCCGTCGCGATCACGCCATCGCCGATCTTGCAATGGCCGGCGACTCCGACCTGGCCCGCGAGAATAACGTTGTTGCCGACTTCGGTGGACCCTGCAAGCCCGACTTGCGCGCATAGCAGCGTATTCTCCCCCACCCTGGAACCGTGCCCAACCTGGACTAGATTGTCGATCTTGGTACCGCGAGCCACGTAGGTTCGGCCAATGCTGGCCCGGTCCACGCAGGCGTTCGCCTGAACCTCGACCTCGTCCTCGAGAACCGCTGGGCCGGACTGCACAATTTTCTCCCACTTTCCCGAATCGTCCTTTGCAAAACCGAATCCGTCAGCTCCGACCACGGCCCCATTCTGCAGGATGACATCGTTGCCCAAGCGGCAGTGCTCGCGCACTACCGCGTGTGCATGTGCAAAGAAATTGTTGCCAATCCTGGCCCCGCGGTAGATCACCACGTGCGCTAATAAAACTGCGTTCGTTCCAATGTCGACATCCTCATCGATTACCACGTAAGGCCCTATATGTGCGCTTCCTCCGATTCGTGCTGAGCCGTGAATAACAGCGCTGGGGTGCACACCGGGGGCGTACTGCGGCGGCTGATAGAACAACTCGACGGCCCGCGCGAAAGCCAGGTACGGATTCTTGGATCGCAATAGAGCGGTATGAATTGCCGGAAAGTCCTCGGTCACGATAACCGCGGACGCGGAAGTAGTCTTGGCCAGGCCGGCATATTTGGGATTGGCCACGAAGGTGATTTGCCCTATCCCCGCTTCTTCAATACCGGCAACGCCAGTGATTTCCGTTTCCGGAGCTCCGCTTTCGAGACGCGCTCCGAGGACTGATGCAATCTGTGCAAGCTTCATAGAAAATCTCCCGCCCGGCGGGAACTAGCGATTCTAACGGACTGGGCGGTCGGGAACGTAGCCGATCCTGCCCAAGACCTGGCTCGGGCTCCAGATTCTTATCCGGAGCCATGGCCGCACTCAAGGGCGTATTCCCGGGCGTTTTCTGAAAAGGGCTATAGCAATTTGCCGGGCGATAGTCCGATTTGGCTTCAATGCCGCTTGGCTGTTGACTGGTGGCTGCATGGCTGTCATGGAATGCATCGGTTTTCGGCCAAGCCTCCCGAGTACCACGCTGGGTGCACGTTGGCGGATTTGTCTTCCGAGCGCTGACAGGATTGCACGATGTTTAAAAGAAATACTCTGTAAACAAGCCTGATTCCGCGACGCCTGCAACCTAGCTCTTCATGTTTATCAGCAGAAACAAAATCACACAGCCCGCGCCGAGGTCCTTAGCTGTTTTGTGCGCAATGGAGGCCAGAGCCGGAAGAAAAAGAAACTGGTCTGTAGCACTTAGGAAGACTTGCTGAATGCCGGAGCGGCAAAATGTAGCCAACATCGATCTGGATTGAGCTCTGACGCGTGGCCGACGGCTCTCATAGGGAAATAAACCCGTTGCTTGCACCGGAAATAGTTAATGCGATATGGCCTGATCTCCTCGACCAGTTGGTAGAATCCTCGATCGCGCGCCCAGAGCAAGGAGTAGCGGCAAAAGGCGGGGGACAACCTATAATTCCCAGAGTAATGGACAGATTCGAGAAAGAGAAAACATGAAAGTCACAACGCATACTGCTCGTATTTTGTTGGGCTTGATCTTTTTCGTGCTTGGCCTAAATCCGTTCCTGCATTTCCTTCCCGCAAGATTGCCTTCGGGACTGGCGGGCCAGTTTTTGAATCTGCTTATACAGTCACACTACGTATTTTTTTGTCGGCGCCGTTCAGCTTGTCGGCGGTGTGCTCTTGCTTGTGAATCGTTACGTTCCGCTGGCACTCACCCTGCTTGGACCGGTGATCGTAAACATCCTGCTGTATCACTTTCTCTTATCTCCGGCGGGCGCGGGGTTAGCAATTTTCGTCACGATTCTTTGGGGATTTCTGTTTTTTCGTCACCGTCAACACTTCTCCAGCCTGTTTGTGCAGCGGACCTCCTGAATATTTCCTCGAACATTCCAACGGCAATGACCGAAGAGGCTCTCTGCCGACTCGACGCCACTCCGGTCTTCGCGGCGGTGGTCGCGGATATCTCCGTGTAACCGCTTCTGAGTTGGCCGATCACATAAACGACCTGCCGCAAACCGCTTAAATCTTCATCGACTGCAGGCGCATCATGTGCTGATCGCGCTCGGCAGCGACTCGTATCTTCAGGACCCCCTCAGAGAGGCCCAGTACATTGAGTGACTCCAGGTGGTTCCGCGCGCTACGCTCTTGAAGATGTGGATGAAAACCACCCCAGAGACGATTTTTCCCGCACGGCGCATCGGACCTTGACGCCAGGCTACGAAGCGAGTTTTGTTGTTTTGTCCGGTAATCCGTTAAGAGACTTCTCGAACGTGACCCAC
>Ga0126370_10000698_pt1 | contig 14403 bp, 14 predicted proteins | sample PanSoiMetaPlot_3_FD_92586 | JGI IMG/M metagenome (GOLD analysis project Ga0126370, IMG submission 92586) | Tropical forest soil microbial communities from Panama - MetaG Plot_3 | ecosystem: Environmental > Terrestrial > Soil > Tropical forest > Bulk soil | place: Panama | collected 2016-02-17 | reverse complement strand
TTTTTGCCGCTCCAAAGTTCAAAATGTTCCGCAATCCAGAACAATAGGGAGCCATCTCGCTGGCCCGATTTTCGACTCAGCTTGCGTCGTTCCGAACTCTCTTTCTGTTAATCCGTTCCTCTCTATGTCATCCCAGCTTGATTACCGTCCTACGGAGCACGATGAGACCACCACGACTCGCCGATAAACCTATCGTTCAGACCTTCCACGCCGCGATGCGCAGCCGCCGGTAATCCAGCACCCAATTCCCATCGTGAGACAACTCGCCCCGGCATTGCCGTTCCACCTCGCGAATCCACCGCGACGCGTCCGCCTCGCCCATCTTCTCCACGAAGGTCTTCCGGAACACCCGGATCCAGTTCTCCAACCCACGCTCGCCCTCTTCCAGCACCGTCGGCCGGTCGAAGAGCGAAGCTTCTCGCACCTCCAAGCCATGCTTTTCGAGTATCTCCGCATATTCCGCCACGCTGGGGTAAAACCACGGTCCCACTTCCTCGGGAGGCCGAATTTCCAGCGCTGCAAGTGCTTTGTGAAACGCCGCTACCAGCTTCTGGATGTTCCCCTTGCCGCCAAACTCCGCCACAAAGCGTCCTCCCGGCCTGCCTGTGGAGGCAGGCTTTAGCGCCCGCGCAACTCCTGCTATCACCTCCTCCGCCTCCGGAATCCAATGCAGCACCGCATTGGAAAACACCGCATCAAATCCCGACCTGTCGTCTCGCAACTCCCGCGCATCCATGACCTCAAACAGCAGTGTTGGAAATTTCTTCCGCGCCTGCGTAATCATCTCCCCGGAGCGGTCCACTCCTAGCACTTCCGCGCCCCGCGCCGCAATCTCCGCCGTCAACGCCCCCGTCCCGCACCCCAAATCCAGGATGCGCTCACCCGCCTTCGGCGCCAGCAAATCCACCAGCCCCCTGGCCTTCTCATACACAAACGCATGCTTCGCGTCATACTCTGCCGCATTCCACTGATTCGTCATGAATTCCAGTTTAGTACAGACAGAAATGGAAGAGTGAAAACGGAAAGCAGGGGGTACCCACCCACAATGGCGATGCAACCGTCACTCGGCGAAAAAGAGGTTTTGGGCGAAGGGCCATTCGGAGTCGAGCCACTGGGCCTCGAGGTGGAAGCCGGTACGTTCGGCCATTTCGGGAATTTCCTCGGCTTTGTATTTGTGGGAGCTTTCGGTCCAGATGGTTTCGTCTTCGTTGAGGACAACGCGCAGGTTGGCTGCGGGGATGCGCACGCTTTGGCGGCAGGTAGAGCGGAGATGCATTTCGATACGGCAGTCAGCGAAACTCCAGCGTGCTTCGTGGCGGAAGCAGCTTAAATCAAAATCAGCGCCCAGTTCGCGGTTGATGCGCGCGAGCAGGTTCAAGTTGAACGCGGCGGTGACGCCGGCGGGATCGTCGTAAGCAAGAAGCTGTAGCTCGACCGGTTTTTCCAAATCGGTACCCAGCAGCAGGGCATCGCCGGGACGCAGAGTGGCGCGCACTTCATGCAGGAACGCATCACCAGCTTCGCGGTCAAAATTGCCGATGGTGCTGCCGAGAAACAGCACTAGCAGGCGGTCGTTCTTGCCGCGGCCATTTGCAACGGAACGCAAACCTTCGAGGTAGGGTTGTTCGTAACCGACCACGCTGACGAGATCGATCTGCGCCAATTCTTTTTCGCACGCGGCCAGAGCATGTGGTGATATTTCGATGGGGTAGTAATACGTTTTCTGTCGCTTTGCGAGAGCTTCGAGAATCCAGCGGGTCTTTTTTCCGGACCCGCTGCCAAGTTCCGCTACACGGACGGGCGATGGGATGCGCGAGACGATTTCCGCCGAATATTGCTGGAGCAAACGGGAGTCCGCGCGCGTGAGGCCGTACTCGGGAAGAACGGAAATGGCCTCGAACAGTGCGGAACCCACTTCATCGTAGAGATATTTCGAGGGCAGCTCCCTTTGCCCTTGCTTGGTAAGGCTTGCGCGCACGTCGGCGGCGAATTCCGACACGTGGCGCTGCGACAAAACAGGCATCGACATTTTGAGTCTCCCAAGCTGGGCGGCGGCTAGTCCTCGACGCAACGGAAGGTTGCGTATACGTAAGGGTAATGCGGCTGGAACCAGTTGCGGAACGACCGGCGCAGTATACAGGAGGCCGTGCGGGGAGAGCCGCCTTTCACTACGTAATGTCGGCCATCGAAGAAGTTTGCGGAGTAGCCGGGATAGAAGGGCATTGGCGTGAATCCCGGGAAAGGGGCGAACTCCGTTCGCGTCCATTCCCAGCCGTTGCCGACGAGGTCGTAAACACCAAAGGCGCTGGCGCCCGCTGGATGCGCGCCCACGGGAGAAGGATCCCAGGAGCCAAAATCAAAATTGCCGTGGCGCTCGGTTGGCGGCTCATTGCCCCAGGGATAAAGGCGCTCTTCCTCGCCCTTCGGAGTTCCGTAAGCGGCACGATGGAATTGCGCTTCCGTCGGCAGCTTCCGCCCGAGCCAATTCGCATAGGCGGTGGCCTCTGCGTGACTAACATACACCGGCCATTCCTGCGGGAGCCGGATTTCGCCAAACATGGTGCGATAAAGCCAAATGTTGCCTTCCGCCCTCCAGAACACTGGATGCTTGATGTTTTCCTTGGTTCTCCAGGCCCAGCCTTCAGGCGTCCAAAGTGCGCGATTCTGATAGCCTTCGGCCTGGATGAACCGCAAGAAATCATGGTTGGTGACGTTGTGGCTTTCGATGGCGAACTGGGGGATGGAGACCTCATGGGCAGCGAGCTCGTTGTCCCAGCCAAATTCGAGTTCCTCCTCAGCATCGTGGCGTCCGTTAAAGTGCTGCAAACCCAGGGTAGCGTGTCCCGCATGGATTTCGACGAGGTGCGACTTCACGCGCGTAGCTTTCCACACGGCTTTTTGCGGCGGACCCATTTTTTTGATCGCGGGCAAACAATGCAGCATGTAGGCGAACGTCTCCGCGTGCATCAAGCGATGCTCGATAGCGACGTGGAGCATTTGCATCAGTTGAGGGTGGCCTTCTTCCGGGTGCTCGAGCCCCTGTTCGATCGCGTGATCGAGTTCCTCGCGCACGCGTTTGTTGTAACGCTGGATTTCCTGAAGAGTGGGCCAGTCTTCCGGAGCATCGGTTGGTAGGCCATTACCAATTGGGTCAATGCCGAAGGAAAAAAGCTGATCGAAGGTTCGATGAAAGGAAGCCAAACCGAAAGCGCGTTGAGAGAGGAGATTCCAATCAAAAGCCTCAAGATGGCCGAGATAAAAAATGATACGGTGGCGTTCGGCGATAGGCCGGTCGTAATGAGCCTCTGCGCGGACCACTTGGAAAAGCTCATCGGTGCGCGCGCGGGCCTTCAGTATGCGGGTATGCAGATCGTGGCGGATGCGGACGGCAGTTGCGGCGAGTGCTCCCATGGCGTTTTCCCCTTCTTTTGATGATCTGCCCCAGAGAAGGATGCGCCTAAAATCGGCGTCGGGAGGCGAAGTACATTACTATGTTCACGCCGAGAATTGGGGCTGTCAACCGAAATGAATGCGAAGATCGAAAATTTTACGGGAAATTCAATTGAATTTCGGGATGTGTCGTTTCACATAAACGATATTCCCGGGCGCGAGGTGATTTCCGGGGTTTCGTTGAGTGTTCCAATTGGGGCAACGGTGGTGCTACTTGGAAGGAGCGGCAGCGGGAAGACGACGTTGTTGCGGTTGATTAACTCTATGCTACTGCCGTCGCGGGGACAGGTGTTGGTGCAAGGGCTGGCAACGGCGGAGTGGGATCCGATTCGGCTGCGGCGGAGAATTGGATACGTTATACAAGAGGCGGGGCTGTTTCCGCATTTCACGGTGGCGGAGAATGTGGCGCTGGTTCCGTCGCTCGAAAAATGGCCTCGCGAGCGGACCGAGGCGCGCGTGGTGGAATTGCTGCGGCTTGTGGGGCTCGAGCCTAGCGAGTTTGCGGAGCGGCGGCCGCGCGAACTTTCAGGCGGACAACGGCAGCGCGTAGGCGTGGCGCGGGCGTTGGCAGCGGACCCGCCGATTTTGTTGATGGACGAGCCATTTGGGGCGCTCGATCCGGTGACGCGCGCGGAGCTGCAGCGCGAATTCCGCGCGCTTGCGCGGCGTTTGAGGAAAACGATCGTTTTTGTAACGCACGATCTGCGTGAGGCGCTAATGCTGGCGTCGCGGATTGTGCTTTTGGAAGCGGGTCGGATTGTTGCGGCCTCGACTCCGCAAGATTTTTTGCACGTCGATCATCCCGAAGTGCGGGCATTTGCGGCTTCGCTGGAAACCGGGCCTGGAGTACCGGCATGAGCACAGGCTTGAGCGACTGGTCTTTCTTTATGGAGCACCGCGCCGAGATTCTTGGCGCGACGCTGGAGCATTTGGAACTCGTCCTTGTTTCCATGCTGATAGCCCTGTTGATTGCTGTTCCGCTGGGAATGTTTATCGTGCAGCGGCCGGCTCTGCGCGCGGTGTCCATTGGCATCGCGAACGTTTTTCAGACGATTCCGAGCCTGGCGCTGTTTGGATTCCTGATCCCGATACCGTTTATCGGCGGGATCGGCAAGCGCACGGCGATTGTCGCGCTCGTGCTGTACGCGCTATTGCCGATTCTGCGGAACACTTATGTAGGATTGAGTGAGATTGACCCTGCGGTTCTGGAGGCTGCGGAGGCGATGGGTATGACTCCGGCGCAAATCATGTTGCGAGTACGCTTTCCGCTGGCGTTTTCGATTATTCTTGCGGGCATTCGTACTGCAACCGTCCTTACTATCGGCATTGCAACCATTGGGGCGGCCATCGGCGCGGGTGGGCTGGGGACGTTTATTTTTCGGGGCGTCGCGCTGGTGAGCGATTCGTTGATTCTGGCGGGGGCGATTCCGGCGGCGCTTTTGGCACTGCTTGCGGATTTTTTCCTTGGATTGCTGGAACGGCGTTTGAGGGTCGTGTGAAGATGCGGCGCCTTCCGCGGCTGACTCTTTGCTCGGCATGTTGCCTCGGCGTCTTTCTGTTCAGCTTTGGCTGCAAGAATTCCGCGCAAACTAAAATTACGATTGGCTCGAAGTTTTTCACCGAGCAGGTCGTCCTGGCCGAGCTTTTGGCGCAGCACATCGAGGCGAGGACGGGAATTCCCGTCATTCGAAAAACGAACCTCGGGGGAACTTTGCTGGTGCATAAGGCGCTGCTATCGGGAGACCTGGATCTCTACGTGGAATATACGGGAACGGCGCTGACGGCGGTCCTGAGCGAGAAGCCGCAGGGAAGTGCCGCCGACGTGTACAACCGGGTCAAGAAATTGTATGCAGAAAAGTTTCATCTGGACGTAATGGAGCCCCTGGGCTTCGAAAATACTTTTGCGATGGTGATTCGCGGAGACGACGCGAAGAAGATGCAGATTCACACGCTTTCTGAGCTTGCTTCGGCAGCCCCGAAATGGCGAGTCGGCGTGGGATACGAGTTCCTGGAGCGGCCGGATGGTTTGCCTGGGCTAAGCGAGCGATACCATTTGCAGTTTGCAGGGGCGCCCAAAGTGATGGACCTCGGGTTGATTTATAGGGCGCTGGTGGACCATCAGGTGGATGTGGTGGCCGGGAACTCGACGGACGGGTTGATTGATGCGCTGGGGCTGGTGGCGTTGGAGGACGACCAGCATTATTTCCCGCCGTATGACGCGGTGCCGATTGCGCGAGAATCCGCGCTCGAGCGGTTTCCGCAACTGCGCGGGGCGCTGGCCGATTTGGGCGGCAAAATCTCTGCAGGCGACATTCGGAAGCTGAACTATGAAGTGGATGCGCAGCATCAGGATACTGCGGCGGCGGTGCGGGCATTCCGAGCGGCGAAAGGGCTCTAGGGCAGCACGAGTTGCGATTACAATGACGGCGCGGCCAATGCTCTTGAGGAGATCACTATGAATGGAGGCTTCTCATTGAAAAACCTAATGTGGGTGACCTTTGTGCTGGGCTTCGTTCTGGGGTGGAGCGCGACGACAGCGCGTGGGCAGACGCCTTCGCCGGTACTTCTGGTGCTTAACAAAGAGGACGCTACGCTTTCGATCATCGATCCGGGAACGCTGAAGACAGTAGCACAGATTCTGACGGGAGAAGGGCCGCACGAACTTGCCGTTTCGGACGACGGAAAGATGGCGTTTGTTGCGAACTACGGTGGGCGCACTCCGGGCAACTCAATTTCGGTGATGGATTTGGTGGCGCAGAAAGAAATTCGCCGGGTAGAGCTGGGCGCGCTGCGGCGGCCGCACGGCATCGTTTTCGCGGAGGGCAAAGTGTGGTTCACCGCCGAACAGAACAGACTGATCGCGCGATACGATCCCGCCTCAGACCAAATTGATTGGCTATTGGGCATCGGCCAGAGCGGGACACACATGCTGCTTTTCTCGAAGGATCGGTCGCTGCTTTTTACTTCCAATATTGGCTCGGATTCGATCACCGTGGTCCAGCGTGGCTCCGATCCCTTGGTTTGGAATGCTGCGAATGTTTCCGTCGGTAAAGGGCCCGAAGGAGGCGACATTTCACCGGACGGACGCGAGTATTGGGCGGCAAATTCCGGAGATGGCACGGTTTCGATTATTGACATCGCGACAAAACGAGTTGCGCAGACGCTCGATGTGCAAGTGAATCGCTCGAACCGACTGAAATTCACTCTAGATGGCAAGCAAGTTCTGATTTCGGACTTGGGGAACAATGCGCTGGTGATTGTGGATGCAGCGTCGCGAAAGGTTGTGAAGCGGCTGAATCCCGGACGTCAGCCCGAAGGGGTTTTGATTGCACCGGATGGCGCTCACGCGTATGTTGCCGTTGCGGGCGATAAGAACGTTGCGATCCTCGACCTGAAAACACTCGAAGTCAGCGCGCGCATTCCCACAGGCGCCGGTCCAGACGGAATGGCCTGGGCCGCGCGCCATTAAGTGAGTTGCCGGGACGTTGACCTTTAGACCGACCAGCCCTGGCGGTACTCGCGTCGGAGGTAGTCGTTGGCCTGCGGCAGATTGGTGACCCGCATGTTGGAGCCGTCGTAGGAAATCTTTTTTCCGGCTTTCAGCGCGACGATGCCGAGCAGCATCACTTCAGTGAGTCGCGCGGCATATTCGAACGGGCAAGACGGTTCGGTTTTTCCTTTGCACGCATCTACCCAATTCATTTCGTGAGCTTCGCCGGGGATGCGTGGAAGTTTCTGCGGCGGCTTGCCGAACGAATCGTGAAGCGATTTGGGCAGAAGGCGCGGATGCGCACCGTAAGTCTCGTGCAGCAGCTTGCCTTTGCCGCCGATGAGCAGGGCGCCGCCCTCTCCGCTTAGTTCTTCGTCGCCGAGCTCTTCCGGCTTGTTGGGTTTCAGGCCACCGTCGTACCAAGTGAGCTTGACGGGCGGCAGCGGTCCGCGAGCGGGGAATTCGTAGAAGGTCATGGTGGCATGAGGATAGGTTGCGCCGTTGAAAGGCGTTGAAATTGTCTCCACGCTGGAAGGCATTCCAAGATTCAGCGCCCACATCGAGTGGTCAATCAAGTGGGCGCCCATGTCGCCGATGGCGCCGACGCCCCAGTCCACCCAACCGCGCCAGTTGAACGGATGATAGATGGGGTGGTAGTCGATGTTCGGTGCGGCCGCGCCGAGAAAGAGATTCCACGCGAGCGTGTCGGGCACGGGATAGTTGCCGGCCATGGCTGCGGCGAGGCGCTCATTGACGCCCTTACCGTTCCAGCCAAGTTTGTCGGCAGGCTCCTTCAGCGCTTCCGGGCGAGGGATACCTTGCGGCCAGTACCCGAGAGGGCGGTTGGTCCAAATGTGAATTTCGCGAACTTCGCCAATAGCGCCGGCCCAGACGTATTCAACGGCAGTGCGCGCATCGTCGAGGGAATGGCCCTGGTTACCCATTTGTGTGGCTACTTTGGTTTCTTTTGCTCGCTGAGCCATTTTGCGGGCTTCTTCGACGGACCACGTGAGCGGCTTTTGCACGTAAGCGTGTTTCTGTAGGTCCATGGCCGCGAGAGCGATGGGAGCGTGCATGTGGTCGGCCGTGGCGACCAAGACCGCGTCAATGTCTTTCTGTTTTTCAAGCATCTCGCGATAGTCCTTGTAGCGCTTGGCTCTCGGGATATGTTCGTTTTTGAGGCGGACCATGTTGTCCAGGCGCGCTTTAGCTCTCACGGGATCGAACGGCGCTTGCGATTGGCCCGGAGCAGGAGTGGTGGGATTTGCCAGACGGTCGCGCAGTCTCTGGATGTCCGTGTCGAGCCGTTCGAAACCCTTCTCCACGTAGCCCCAATCCACGTCGCAAAGGGCGACAATGTTCTGGCTAGAAAGGTTGATGAGGTTCTGACGGCCCATGCCGCCAATGCCGACGCCGGCGATGTTCAGCATATCGCTTGGCGGAGTGAATCCTCGGCCCAGAACATGCCTCGGGACCAGAGCCGCAGCGGCGCTGCCTGCGGCGACGTCCGTCAAAAATTTTCGCCGCGTGAGTGCCGTGTTTTCTTCGGTTCCGCGCTTGGGCTGAACCTTTGCCTCTTTTGTTTCTTCACTCATAGACCTCTCCTGCATCCCTCTCGCGGGAGACATTATCTCTCGACTCGGGGTGCTTGGCGACAGTGTTGTTTTGCGTAGAATGGTACGGCGTTAGGGCCACGGTTGAACGAGGAAATATTATGCGCCCCTAAGCGGTCTGCTTGTTTGATAGACGAATCTTGAACCGATGAGGCGGCGGAATGAAACGTGGGCAAATTCTCTTAGCGTGCTGTTTGGCGCTGGTCATTCTCGGCGGGATCTACACAGCCCTGCTGATCCACCGGGGCTTCCGCGCCAATGAAGAGCCTTCGACCTTCGAGAAGGTAGTGGCGCGAATGGTGCGGAACCTGTCGATTCCGGGAAGCGCGGCCGGGCAAGTCAATCCGTGGAAACCCACTCCGGAAAACTTGCAGGATGCGCGCGAGCATTTCCTCGCGCGCTGTGCTACATGCCACGGGACGGATGGTTCGGGCATCACCGAGGTTGGCCGGAATCTTTATCCCAAGACCCCCGATTTGCGCGCTCCCCGAACGCAAGCTCTCACCGACGGGCAAATCCACTACATCATTCAGAACGGCGTGCGCTTGACGGGGATGCCTGCCTGGGGCCATCCCCATGACGAGGCCGACAATGAGGGGTGGAAGCTGGTCCTGTTTATACGCAGTCTTCGGCCACTTTCCAATGAGGAGCATGGGCAGGAGAAATCGACGACCGCCATATCACATTACACAGGGTCGCAAGCTTGCGCAAAATGTCACCAAGAGATTTACGACCGGTGGAAGAAGACGCCTATGGCCAACGTGGTGCGGGATCCGAGCGAGCATCCAGAGGCGATATTGCCCAATCTCGCGAGCGATCCCATTGCTAAGTTCACGAAAAACCAGGTCGCGCTGGTTTATGGGAGCATCTGGAAGCAGCGCTACTTCACGCGGATTGGCGATGATTATTATCCCGAGCCGGCGCAGTGGGACGTCACGCACCGCGCCTGGAAGCCCTATTTTGTCGCCAAAGGGACCGATTGGTGGGAGCCGTTTTATCCGCCCGACAACATGCAGCGCCCCACAGGGCCGACGTGCGATGGCTGCCACTCGGTGGATTACAACATTCAGACCAAGAAAGTGGTGGAGTGGAACGTTGGCTGCGAACGCTGCCACGGACCGGGGAGTGAGCATGTGGCTCGGCCGACGCGGGTGAATATCCTGAATCCGGCGCGCATGGATTACGTCGAAGCCAGCGACACGTGCATTCAGTGCCATTCGCAGGGCCGGCCGCTCAAGAATCCGATCGAAGGGAAGTATTACGATTGGCCGGTTGGCTATCGCGTTGGCTTGAAGCTGCACGACTTTTGGCAACTGGAGGAGCACACGCTCGGGCAGACGAGTTTTACGCATTTTGCAGATGGCACGGCGCACAAGAACCGCATGCAAGGCAATGATTTCGTGCAGAGCGTGATGTATCGGCGTGGCATCACTTGCTTCACCTGCCACGACGTGCACGGCACCGGCAATTACGCGCAACTGCGGAAACCGGCCGATCAACTCTGCCTGGATTGCCACGGGCCGCGGTCTCCGAACGGCCCGCGCGCGGCCACTTTGGAGGAACACACTCATCACCAGAAAGGTTCGACAGGAAGCGAGTGCGTGGCGTGCCACATGCCGAAGATAGAGACCACTCTTGGGGATGTTAAAGTAAGCGCGCACACCTTTGCCGTGCTATCGCCTGCGATGACCGACAAGTATCAGATTCCGAATCCCTGCACGCTGTGTCACACCGATAAGTCCACAGCTTGGGCGCTGGAGGCGCTTCGCCAGTGGCCGGAACGGTCGCCGTGGCGGCTCGAGTAGATCTTCATTTGATTTGGCAGTCCGCAATGTATTGCGCTTAATGGGTTGGAGCGGCTAGACTGCGCGCATGAGACATCTGCAAACACATTTTGCTGCCGTCGTGATATTTTTCTCCGCTGCAATACCTGTACGTGCTCAACAGCCCAAATCCATTTTTTATATGACCCGCGAGCCGCTATCTGTGCGATCGTTTCTGGCGCATGCCGACAAGGTGGATATCCTATCGCCCAACTGGTACTCCGTGGATTCGAGCGGATTGGTTTCCGGCGGACCGAACCCGCAAGTGCTGGAAACGGCGCGGCTACACCATGTTTCGGTGATGCCGCTGGTGGTCAACGGCGGGTTCGCTCAGGAACAGGTGGCCAAGTTTTTTGCGAATGCCGTTGCGAAGCAGCAGGCCATCGCCGCGATGGTGCAGGCGAGCAAAGAGAACGGCTACATCGGTTTTCAATTGGACATGGAAAACGTGAATTGGACCGACCGCGATGCGCTTTCCGATTTCGTCCGCACAACGGCGGCCGCTTTCCACAAAGAGGGACTGCAACTTTCCATTGCGACGATTCCCAACGCTCCCGGGCACCCCGGCGAGACCGGGTTTTCCAAGTGGATCTACGAGAACTGGCGGGGCGCGTACGACCTGAAGGCGATTTCCCAGGCGGTGGATTTTCTTTGCCTGATGACTTACGACCAGCACACGACGTGGACCGTGCCCGGCCCTGTGGCCGGATGGAACTGGACGGTTGCCAATCTCGATTACGCTCTGAAGGTGGTGCCGCCGCAGAAGCTCGCGCTGGGGATTGCTTTGTATGGCTATCACTGGTTTGCGGGGACGCCGATCAAGCCGCCAGACAAGAGTGGCGACAAGCCCAATCCCACATCCGACTATATTTCCACAGACGACGCACTGGATTTGGCCAAAGCTTACAGCGGGCACCTCGAGTGGGATCCGGTGGACCGGACCGCTTGGCTCTACTTTTACAGAGATGATGAGCGCGAATGGATCTTTTACACCGACGCTCGTACCTTCAAGGAGCGATATTCACTCGTGAAGGACCGCGGGTTACGCGGTTTCGCTTCGTGGGTACTAGGCACGGAAGACGCCGGGATCTGGGACCTGCTGCCTAGTCACAAATAACTTCTTTCGGTCGAGCGAGAAACACTTACCGCGAAACGTGATCGCGTTGCTTGGAATCCCAACCAAAATGGAGCTTGGGGTAAGGAAGTGACTTGCGTAGTTTGTCCGCCAAGTAGCGCCGAGGTGGGCATGCCAACGGAAATTCCAGGAATTTGCACACGCAGAGCGAAGGAGGAAGATGCTCCAGGTATTCTGGTGTGCCTACGAGAAGCTTTCGAGGAATTTCGGAGCCGATACACTCCGCAAGCCTTTCTTGACACGGTGCTGACCGCCGAGACCTTGCAAGTGCGCCTCAAAGAAATGAACGTCTTCGTGGCAGTCAATTCGGCAAACCACGTCGTAGGCACAATCGCGTGCACTGTTCTGGGTTCAGGGGAGGGGCACCTTCGAGGCATGGCGGTGATGCCTTCAATGCGCGGCAGCGGTTTGGCCGCTCAACTATTGGGGCAAGCGGAACGAGAGCTGCTAACGCAAGGCTGTGTTCGCGTCACCTTAGATACAACCGACCCGCTCGAGCGCGCGATGCGCTTTTACGAAAAGCGCGCATATCGCCGGTCCGGTAGAACCTCGGACTTCTTCGGGATGCCTTTGATCGAATATGAAAAGTCTCTGCCCTGAAAGACTCCATACTTAAGGCCAAGGGCAGAGCAGGTTGTTATTGTTTGACAGCCGTTTGCAGCAACTGGCAATTCTCGACACACTGCCAGGCTTGCATGAGAACTTCCGCCTTTTTGTGCGGCACTTTTTCGCCGGCTTCGGGCGCGACAATCAGAGACTGCGGCCCGTCAGCGAGATTGAACGTGCACTGAAACTCCAAGGACTGCACGCCGCGTTGCTGGCACGCATTTTTTTGAAGGGCGGTTTCAAACGCACCCGGTTGCGAGTGAAACTGATCCGCAACTTGCGAGGGAACCATGGCCACAACCATCGGGACGGGCGACTTGATTTTGATGCTGACCTGTTCGCCGTCGTGATCCGGCTGGAAGCCGCCATAAACTTTCAAGAAAGACGTCAGCTGATATTTCTCCCGCACGTGCTCCATCCAGCGAAACTCAGGCTGTATACAATTCTCGACGCAATCCCAGCGGTAGTACTGGACGTGCACGTCGTTAGGATCCTTGAATTGGCGCGGCGAGGAGCTTTGACGCGCGCTATTCAGCACCGCAGCGATTCCAGAACCTACTTCGCGAATGGCATTGTTTTGCGTGGCCTCCATACCGTTCAGCACGACACCAAGCCCCGCAAAGACGGGCGTCCCAGGACTGTAACGTTCATCGCGGATAACCAGCGTCATGGGTTCGACCGGGAGTTCGCAAACATACGTCGTTTCAACAACGTGCTCGCGCAAGCATGTCTGAGGCAGGCTTGCAATGGTCTCGGGGTGCTGCAGCGCAGAGTTCCAGGCCGATTCGGGCGTCATGAAGATGGTGACCGGCTTCTGCGCCCTAATGTCCACGTGATTGTTCTGGCCAACGGCGTTCGGGTGATAGGTCCGGCCGGTGTGATAGTTCGCGGGATCCAGGCGCACGGTTTCATCGTTGGCGGGCAGCCAATTGAAGACGCGGTCTTGCGCGAAGGAGGTCCCGCCAAAAAGACATAGCGCCAAAGCTGCGAAAAGGAACTGGGTCTTTGGGGTTTTCATTGATTACTCCTGTTTCTTTCATTGGAGCGCGGCACATTTTGGACGGCAATAGGCCCCAAGTAAGTGTGTTTTCTGCGAGTATCCTGTCCGAACGGCCAGCAAGATTTGGCTTTCCATGATCGCTCAATAGGTGAGCGACCAGCCAATCAGCGTCATGGCGAGGACCAGGACGAGCATGCCGGTGCTGACAAGGCTTAGGGTTCGCCCATGTCCGAGCAGATAGTCTCGGGATTCCGGGTCAATGCACAAAACGACGGTCACGACCAGGACCACGGCCCAGGCCAGCAAAACCGGCAAGCCCTGATACCTGCTGATCATGGAGAGAAACTGGCCGGGAGGTTGCCCCGCCGGAACCCACCACGGGATCATAGGAGCAACGCCGGCGGCAAGCGAGAACGTCAGCAGCTTGCGGGTGAGCCAGCCCTTCAGCTTGGGGCGGGCTTCCTTCCATATGAAGTAGTCCCAGGCAAGTAGGCTCAGCGCCAGAGGCACCCAGCCGTAGAATGCCGCCTGCTGGTTGAACCAGGACCAGCTGCGAAACAGAAGCTTTCCGTGGTGCGCATTAGCAAGCCGGGGCAGCAGGAACAGCCCCAGCACGGTATTGCACAGAACAGCCACCAGAATGGTGACCAAGCTCATGAATTGAAACCAATACCGCGTGGGCACTTTCTTGCAGCGAGTGCACACGGACTGTTTGGGCAGGAAATTCAGTCCACAGCGATCGCAGTACACAGTAAATTCTCCCGTAGGGAGGGGATTCGAACTAACTCGCTGCCAGTTTAGGGCGCGCGCGGCGCGAAAAACTACTGGCCCCACGGCCAGTTTTGGTGCGGTCGTGCTCTCTTGTACAAAAGTTGGCTCGAAGAATTGATTCGAAGTTGTGTGCCGTAGACAAAGTAGAGGTATGGAGGCAGATGAGCACCATACCGAGTTGCTCATCATCAAAGGCCTTTGGTAGAGTGCCTGTTCGCTGCAATTGCTAGCCAGCGCAGGGAGGAACCTTGACGATTCCCAAATATGCACTCGACATTCTGGTCTGCCCGGTCTGCAAGACGCGGGTCGAATTGCTGGCGGATGAATCCGGGTTGAAATGCGTTTCCTGCCAGCGCGTTTATCCGATTCGCGACGAAATTCCTGTGATGCTGCTTGAAGAGGCCACCATCGTGGAAGAAAATCAGAGTCGCTAGCAGGAGTCCGCCCAGCTCGCATGACCACTCCCCTCACCCATTCCGTTTCCCGGTTAAAACGACTGCTCCCGCGTTTGCGCG
>Ga0126370_10000697_pt1 | contig 14406 bp, 12 predicted proteins | sample PanSoiMetaPlot_3_FD_92586 | JGI IMG/M metagenome (GOLD analysis project Ga0126370, IMG submission 92586) | Tropical forest soil microbial communities from Panama - MetaG Plot_3 | ecosystem: Environmental > Terrestrial > Soil > Tropical forest > Bulk soil | place: Panama | collected 2016-02-17 | reverse complement strand
CTGCTCGAACTCTGGCTCGGATCGAACATCGACGTAGACCCAACCCTCTTCCAACAAAACCTTGGCTTCCTTCGGCGAGACCCGCTTCATCGCTCCTCCAGATATTTCTCGGCCGAATACCCCAAAGCGCGGCTTTCGTCACGCTCGGGGGCGCTCGCTCGTGGCCCCCACAGTGGCTCGGTGGCGCTCCGCCTCACATCGAGTCGTCGGCGCACGCGTAGTCGGAGCATGTGCTTTGCGCTCCGCCGGGGCAGCAAAATGGCGATCCGGCACAGCACGTCAACCCGCGAGAGTAATCACATACATCGCCCGTCACGCCGCAGGCTGGCTCGCAAATGAAACACGGCAACGAACAGGGCGGCGTCTGAAAGTAACAGGCTGGGCAACAGCCCCCATCGACGGGCAGGTAGCCGTCCGGACAAACGCAGGTTGGGTCTTCATCGAGATTCGAATTCGTCGACGCGCTTACTTCCGACACCTGGTCCAGTGGGGCCGCAGTGCACACGAGTGCAGACACCAAGATGGGCAAAGCGCTCTTCAATGCTGAAGACATATCGTCCCTCCTTGCAACGACTCATCCCCGTAGATCGCTTTCGTTTACTCGTCCGTAAGCAAAACGCAAGTCACAACAGTTCAGCGCGGCGATCGATGCTTCTAGCAATAGGGTCGCGACAGGCTCGGTACAACGGGAGGACCGGCCGAGGCACCAGGAGTAGAATGAAACCTTCATTCTACGCTCGCAGCGTCCGGGAGGGGCGCGCCGCGCCGAGGGATCGCCCGCTGCCGGCGTTGCTGAGACTTGCTCGATCCACCGTACTGCGCTTGTATGCAAGCCTCACCGGGGGGGTGGGTCGTTTCGCGGTAGGGTGAAGTGATGATCGGCTACTTTTTTTGGCACTGGCCGAGCGCCGATGCGACGCTCGACTTTTACGAGCGCAGCTTGCTTGCGTTCCATGCTGCTCTTCGCGCTCATCAGCCGGATGGGTTCAAGTGTTCCTCGGTGGCGCGGGTCAGCGGCGCGCCCTGGATTCCCGGCGGTCGAGGCTATGAGGACCGCTACCTGGTGGCGAGCTTCGGCGCGCTCGGAGTTCTCAACGACGCGGCAGTATCTGAGCAACTTCGACTGCCCCATGACACCGTCGCGCGAAGGGCCTCGGGCGGCATCGCCGGAGTGTATCGGCTCAGATTCGGAGACGCCGCCTCGAGCGTGAATCGAGGCGCGACCTGGTTCAGCAAACCCGGTGCGTTGTCCTACGAAGAGCTATCGGAGAGGCTGGCACCGCTCCTCAAACGCGGCGCAGCGCTTTGGCAGCGGCAAATGACGCTCGGGCCGACACCCGAATTCTGCCTCGATTTCAATGAAAAAGTGGAATTGCTGCCGGAGAGTCTCCCGCAGTTCGTCTCGGTAGAGCCGGTGAAGAACTAGCCGCGCAGCCGGCGCCGGTCATTCGTCCATGCAGCGGCTGCCGAAGCACCGTTTCTGTTTTTCCTTGAGAACAAGCTTGATATCGAAAACGTACTCGACCGCTACGGGCTTGCCCTCAAAAAGGATCGGCTTGTACCTGCGCGTAGCGAGGGCGTCGAGCACCGCGCGGTCCATGTATGGAAGCGAGTGAATGATGCGGCAGTTTTCCAGCGCGCCGCGCAGGTTGATCACGCACTTGGCTCGGATCGTCCCCTGGACCCCAGCCTCCAACGCCTCGCGCGTGTAGACGATCGGACTTCCCTGCAGTTGCTCAGGAGCGCTCATGCCCTCCCGGAACGAGAGGACGGCGCTTGGCGGAGGGGGCGGCGCGACGGGGAGAGGTTCGCGCGCAATCTCCTTCGGCTTGGCGACCTCCAGGCTGGCGACGACCTTCGACTCATCCTCAGCCGGGGTCTTGCGGAGCGCTGGCGGCTCTGATTCAGGAGTTTTGGCCGGCTCCGGAGCTTCGCGCGGCGGTGGGGGTTCTCTCCTTCTCGATTCGTACGACGGCGGCCTCGAAGACGAGATCGGCTGTAGCCTTTGCGTAAGCACAACTTGCGGGCCCGAGCCGCCCGTGCTCACGGTGAGCGGCTGATATCCGCGGAGCATGAAAATGAGCTCTGCATTCGCCCTGCCGTTGGACCCAGCAGGCACATCCACCGACAGAGGGGTGTATCCAACACTGTGCCCGTTGAGAAAAACGCGAGCACCCGCCGGCTCAGTCGAAATTTTGAAGGCCACGGTTTTGGCAACCCGGGCGGGAGGTGAAGGCGTCTTTTCTGTTTTCACCGGCGCGGGGAGCGGAGCGGCGGTCGACGGGACTGCTTCGGTGGGCTGAGCTCTCTGCGGCTCCGGTTTCGCGCTGTTGCTTCGGTGAGTCAGATAGGCCACCGAAGCAATGAGCAGAGCCACGCCAATTGAAACTGGAATCAGCGCGGCGCGCACCTTGGGGTTGTCGCGCAGCAGCTGCAGCGGCTGAGTCAACACCAGGGGATCGCTGGGCGTGCCCAGGGCCGGCGCCGCGTTCCGGGCGCTGGCCGTCCTCGCCGAGGGCGAAGGAAGAGGAGGCGGCGGGGGAACAACGTCGATCTCGATTGCGAGCGTCCCTTCCGACGGCGGCTCAGCGAGCGGGATCTCCGAGCGCGGGAGAATCTGCGACGGCGAGGTGTCGATGTGAACCGCGCCTTCGCTTAGAATGCCCGCCGCGCCGGCGGCATTTGCCGCCTTGCGCATCGCCTCCAGCACGTCGTCCATCGACTGGAAGCGCCACGCGGGCTGCTTCTCGAGGCACTTCATCACCAGCGCCTCGACTTCTTTGGGCACCCGAATGTCCGGCCGAACCGTGCGCATCGGCGCCGGGGCCTCGTTCATGTGCTTGAACATCACGTCGATGGCATCCTTCGCCACAAACACCGGTTGCCCGACCAGCATCTCGTAGAGCACCGTGCCTAGAGCGTACACGTCGCTTCGCGGATCGGCTTGGTTTCTCAGCTGCTCTGGCGCCATGTATCGAGGCGATCCGAGCAGCATTCCGGGATTGGTGATCTCCGACTCGCTCGCGTCGCTCTCGCGCAAGAAGGACTTTACCAAACCGAAGTCGAGCACCTTCACCGAATCCTGATCCCCTTCTTCGGTGAGGAGCATCACATTGGCAGGTTTTAAGTCGCGGTGAACAATTCCGAGCTTGTGAGCTTCGCGCAGCGATCGGCAGATTTGCTGGGCGATTCGGATACAGCGCGTCCAATGAAGAGGACCGCCCGCGAGAACCTGGGAAAGCGGCTGGCCGTCGAGATACTCCATCGCCAAATAGAAGATCCCGTCCGGTGTTTCACCGTAGTCGATCACCGTCACGGTATTGGGGTGCCGCAGCTTCGAGGTGAGGGATGCCTCGAGGAAGAATCGCTGACGGAAGCCCGGGTCCACGCCGCCGTTGGGCGTCAGAATCTTGACCGCTACCACCCGGTCCAAGGGCGACTGAATCGCCTTGTAGACCTTGCCCATGCCTCCCACGCCGATCGGCTCGAGGATGGTGAACCGGTCATTGAGGACTTTTTTCCAAAGCGGTTCAACCACGTCCGACGCGGAGGGTTCCGGAGCCGACGTCGCTTGATTTGCCGGCGAAGCGTTGGGCATACACGAAAGGGGCGGCCTTTCGGTCTTCGATTTTAGTGGCGCGCCATCCAAACGAGACAGGGCGACAGCTGCGCACAGCTTGTTTCAAGGTCGAGACCGACCCGGCGGAAATACAACTCCTGGTGATCTCGTCTCGGGCTCGCGGCGCGGGTCCGGGGTGACCGCAGCAAACCGAGTCCCGCACCGGAGTCAATATCCCCGGGGTGTGCGCAACAAATCAGTGGATTGCTCGAGCGCCGCTTTCCGGTTTTGACTCCGGCGCCGACTTTCCCGCCAGCGCCACCTCGAGCACCTTCTCCGCTGAATCCGCGAGCACGAACCGAATCGATCCCCGCGCCTCCTCGGGAACCTCTTCCAACATGTCTTCATTGCGCTGCGGCAAGATGATAGTTTTCACCCCGGCGCGAAAACCGGCGAGCACCTTCTCCTTGATTCCACCCACCGGCAAAATTTTGCCGCGCAGGGTGATTTCCCCGGTCATCGCCACATCGTTTCGAACGGGTACGCCCTTGGCCAGGGATGCCAGCGCAGTCATCATCGCCACGCCCGCGGACGGGCCATCCTTGGGAATCGCTCCCGCCGGGACGTGTACGTGGATCGACTTACCTTCGAAGACCTTGGGGTCGATGTCGAGCCGCGAAGCATTGGACCGCACAAAGGAGAGCGCGGCTTGGGCCGATTCCTTCATCACCTCGCCCAGCATCCCGGTGAGCAGCAGGTCTTCCCGCCCGGGCACCATCGTCGCTTCGACGAATAAGACCTCGCCTCCGGTCGGTGTCCAGGCGAGACCGGTGGCAATACCCGGTCGATCGATTCTCTCCGCGAGCTCGTCGTAAAAGCGCCGCCTTCCGAGGAGCTCCTGAAGACGTTCAGGGCCGACGACGATGGGAGGCTTGACCCCCTCGGTGATCCAACGCGCCGCCTTGCGCGCGATCGTGGCAAGCTGCCGCTCGAGATTTCGCACGCCCGCCTCGCGCGTGTACTCGCGGATGATCTTCCGGATCGCCGCGTCGTCGACGCGCAGCTCGGATGGGATGAGGCCGCCGGCGGCGATTTGCTTGGGCAGCAGGTATCGACGGGCGATGTGCAGCTTTTCTTCCTCGGTGTAGCCCGACAGCGTGAGCACTTCCATCCGGTCCAAAAGCGGCGGCGGAATGGTGTCGACGGTGTTGGCGGTGCAGATGAACAGCACCCGAGAAAGGTCGAAGGGCACCCCGAGATAGGTGTCGACAAAGGCCTGGTTCTGAGCGGGGTCCAGCACTTCGAGCAGCGCCGCGGCGGGATCGCCGTGAAAGCTGGCGCTCATCTTGTCGACCTCGTCGAGCATGAATACCGGGTCGCGCGTCTCCGCCCGTCGCAGGGCTTGAATCACCCGCCCCGGCAGCGCTCCGATGTAGGTTCGCCGGTGGCCGCGAATTTCCGCCTCGTCGTGCACGCCGCCCAAGCTGACGCGAACAAACTTGCGCCCCATCGCGCGGGCGATCGACTGGCCGAGCGAGGTCTTCCCCACTCCAGGTGCTCCGACGAAGCACAGGATGGGCTCGCGCCGCGCCTCGTCCTCCGGGGTCACCGGCAGAGGCGATGAGTCGCCGCTCACCGCCGGCGCGTGAACCTGGCGTTCCTGCCGAAGTTTTTGCACCGCCAAGTAATCGAGGATGCGTTCCTTGATTTTCTCCAGGTCGTAGTGATCTTCGTCGAGAATCTGCCGACTCTTGGCGATGTCGATCTCGCCGCCGGTGGTTTTCGCCCAGGGCAGCGCCACCAACCACTCGAGGAAGGTTCGGACCATCCCGTATTCCGGAGACCCGGGCGGCATCTGCTCCAGTCGAGAGATTTCGCGCTCCGCTTCCTTGCGCGGCTCGGGTGGAAGCTTTGCTTCCTCGAGCTTTTGGCGCAGCTCGCGCACCTCGGAATTCTGCGACTCCGACTCGCCCAGCTCTCGCTGGATCGTCTTCATCTGCTCGCGCAGCATGAAGTCGCGCTGCGATTTCGACAGCTGCTCCCGCGTGTCGGTGGTGATCTTCTTTTGCAGCTCCTGAACCGCAAGCTCGTGCTGCAGCAGCGGAACCAAAGTCCGCAGTTTGGCGAGCGAGGTATCGCCCTCGAGGATCTCCTGCCGCACCGCCGCCGGCAGCGGCACTGCCCCGGCGATGAAATACGCGACCTGAACATTTCCTCCGAGGTTCTCCAGAACGCCGCTCAGCTCCCCATGAAGGTCGGTTCGAAGAGCGATCAGGCGCTCGAAAAGAGAGCGCACGGTTCTCGCCAGCGCCTCCACTTCGTTTCCGGTGGATTCGACCTCAGGCGCGGGCCGAATCCGGGCGATGAAGTAGGGCTCGGTCTGAACCAGCTCGTCGATTCGGAATCTCTCCAAGCCCTGGACGACGAGCTGCATCGTTCCATCTTGGTTTCGCACCATTTGATGAATGACCGCTGCGGTTCCAGTCCCATAGAGGTCTTCGAGTCCAGCGGCGGTGCCCTGGGCGCGGCGCTGCGCGACCAACCCAACCACGCGGCTGGTGCGCATCACGTCGTCCACCAAGCGCAGCGATCGCTCCTGACCAACGTTGATCGGCATCACCGCCAGCGGAAACATCACCGACTCGCGGAGCGGCAGAATCGGCAGCAGGTTGGGTATCTCCGGCACAGAGACGGTGCGAGGCGGGTTGGGTCCGGGGGTCATCAGCTTGGGCTGGCCTTGGGAAGATGCACGGTCAAGAAGCCCTGCTCGTACCGGGCGGTGACGCGCTCGCGGTCAATGTCACCGGGAATCGGCAGCTCGAGGCGAAACGGTCCATAGCGAATCTCGGCGAGGTGGAATCGCGCCTCTGCGCCGCTGGATCGCCAGGGCCGGTCGCCCTGGATGACCAGCACATCCTGATAGAGCAGGATCTCGAACTGGTCGTCGGTCATTCCAGCGACCTCGATCTTCACGGTCAGCTCGCCATTGCTCTCGCAGTAGTCCACCGGCGGGCGCCACTCCGGGCGGGCCATTGGAATCGGCAGCGGCAGAATCCACGGATCCCCGTACAGGCGCAGCACTGCCCCGGGACCAAGCTCTCGATAACGGACGCTCAGACGGCGAAAACGCATTTTTAGTCCATTGGACGCGGACGCTTATAGAACGGACCGCTCATTTCAGCAGCTTAATAAAGCGCGGCAGTCAATTTCGCTGCGTTCTGCGCAGGACACTTGCGCGCCGCGGCCTCAATTCGTCAACTGCTTCGCCGAATTGGAGAGCGGGCCGTCGCTGACTTTCTTACCGTCCTTCCAAACCCCGCTGATTGTCTTGGTGTTGCCAATGCTTGTCGACGGATCCTTGTCGAGCACGATGAAGTTGGCCTTTTTCTGCGGCTCAAGAGTTCCGCATCGATCGTCGATCTTCAGCAGCTGTGCGCCATTTTTCGTCGCGACGGTAATCGCCTGCATCGGGGTCAATCCCGCTTTCACCAGAAGCTCGAGCTCCATATGCTCTGAAAAGCCCTGGACGCGAACCGGCTGAGCTCCAGAGTCCGTTCCCAGCGCGACAAGAACTCCGGCGTCAAAGACTCTCTTCACATTTTTCAGTCCCATCTGGAAAGCGGACATCTCCAGAGCGGTGTTTTTATTGCTGCGCACCTTTTCTTTGTACTCAGGGCTGGTAATCATCTGGAGGACGCCCGGCTCCAGCGACGCCTGGAAGTACGGATCGTTCAGCCACTCCGGAGCGTCTTGATAGGCAAAAGCAAACTCATCCAGCGAGAGCGTGGCGACATAAGCGACCCGCCGCTTCTTCATCTCCGCCAGCAACGCGTCATCGATCTCGCCATCGCGCACGCTGTGGGCGATGATGTCCAGCCCAAGACCTACCAGCTTCCTCGTATCCTCGAGATTGTAGACATGAGAGGCAACTCGCAAGCCAAGCTTGTGAGCTTCATCGATGATCGCCGAATAGATCTCCGGTTTCATTATCGGCGGGTACTGGCCCCAGAAATCATCGACCCAGATCTTGAGCACGTCCGGCTTTTTCGCGGCGAGCTGCCGGAGCTCCTTGCGAGCTTCCTCCGCTGAATCAGGTCGGAAGACGCGATCCATGCCGAAGCTTATCGGCGGCAACGCATCCTTCACGCCGAAGCCCATGCCCGCGGTGTAGATCGTGGCTCCCGGCAAGGTGCCTTTGTGCGAAGCCTCGCGCAGGGCGAAGATCTCTTCGTGATCGGTGCCCAAGGACAGGACCGCGCCCACTCCGTATGCCTCGTAGCGAAGCAATTGTCGTCGGATGTTGTCCTCGGTGTAATTGGCAGAGGACATCGTTGTGCCCTTCAACAGGCCCAAGTGGCCATGGGTGTTGATCATCTGGGGCATGATCGTCTTGCCCTTCATATCCATCACTCTGGCATCCTTAGGAACGGATGAGCCGGCAGGCCTTATCGCCAGGATTCGATCGCCTGTGATTACGACGTCCTGATTTTTCTGCGCGGCTTTTCCCGTACCATCGACCACCACCACGTTCCGTAAGACAGTCGCCGTTGCAGCGATGTCTTGACTCGCGGTGGTGACAAATAACCCCAGCGCGGAAGCGATCGCGATCGTGCCCATCTCTCCTCCCTCTGGTCAGGGGCTTCCTTTAGCGCTCTTTGGAACGGTGGGTCAAAACAGTGCTTGCCGAGGTCAATTTTTCCAGCTTGAGTGCCGACCCGCAGTCATGAGTTGGATCCAAGCCAACGAGCCCTTCTGCAGACGCACCGATTCGACTCCAGCGATCGAGCTGACGATCGAAGCGAGGGCGCGGAACATCGACGGCTTCTCCGTTGCTCGAGTGCTTCCCTCGGCCGCGCGAAGGCTCGTGGGTCCTTTTATTTTCTTCGATCACTTCGGACCCGCCGAGCTGGCGCCGGGAACTGGGATGGACGTCCGTCCCCATCCGCACATCAATCTCGCGACCGTGACCTACCTCCTTGACGGCCGCGTTCTTCATCGAGACAGCTTGGGCTCCCAGCAGATCATCCAGCCAGGCGAGATCAATTGGATGACCGCGGGACGCGGGATCGTCCACTCAGAGCGAACGCCGCCCGACTTGAGAGCGAAGGGCTCGCGCCTGCACGGCATCCAGCTCTGGGTCGCTCTCCCCAAGGAGCACGAGGAAACGGGCCCGGAATTCCACCATCATCCGGCCGACACTTTGCCCGAGCTCGAAGAAGATGGCGTACAAATCCGCGTGCTCGCCGGCTCGGCTTACGGCGAGATTTCGCCGGTTCGGACGTTCTCGCCGCTCTTCTACGTCGAGGCTTCGCTGCCCGCCGGGGCAACACTGGTGCTCCCACCCGAATACGAGGAGCGAGCGACCTATATCCTCGAGGGGATCGTCTGCTGCGGCGCGGAGCGCGCGGAAGCGCATCGGATGCTCGTTTTTTCGTCCGGCACGACAGCGGTTCTTCGAGCCGAGGTCGCTTCTCGGGTGGTGCTCCTCGGCGGAGCCCCGATCGGGCCGCGGCACATTTGGTGGAATTTCGTTTCCAGCTCGAAAGAACGCATCGAACAGGCCAAGCGCGACTGGAAGCAAGGGCGGTTTCCGAAGGTTCGCGGCGACGAGAAGGAATTCATTCCGCTCCCCGAGGGCTGATCTCCTTGCGAGATCTTGCTGGAGGTAATGCATGGACCGGATCAGGATTGAGGACTTGCTGGTGCGCTGCGTGCTGGGACTGAGCCCCGAAGAGCGCCGCGAAAAGCAGGACGTCCTGATCAGCGTCGCGCTGACGGCCGACCTCGAAAAACCGGGGCGCAGCGATCGATTGGAGGACGCGGTCGATTACCGCGCGGTAAAGAAGGCTGTTCTCGCTGCCGCAGAGAGCTCGAGCTTCCACCTGGTCGAGGCGCTCGCGCAGCGCGTGGCCGAAGTCTGTCTCTCACACGCCGGCGTGCAACGGGTTCAGGTCAAGGTCGAGAAACCCGGGGCGCTTCGTTTTGCTCGCACTGTTTCAGTGGAGATCGAACGCGCGCGAGCGTGATGCCGATGCGAGTCTTCGTCGGAATCGGCTCGAACATCGAACCGCGTTCGAACATCAAGAGCGCGCTGGCTGCGCTGCACCGCGCCGTTGGAGTGCGCGCCGTTTCCACTTTCTATCGAACTCCAGCTCTGAAGCGCCCGGACGATCCCCCCTTCGCGAACGGCGTGGCCGAGCTGAGCGACGCACTGGCTCCGCTCCAACTCAAACGACTGTTCCGGCGCACCGAGCAGGCCCTCGGGCGGCAACGGGGACCGGACCCCTATGCGCCTCGCACCATCGATCTCGACCTGCTCATCTATGGAGACATGGTCTGCAAGTCCGATGAGCTGCGCATTCCCGATCCCGACATCCTCGAGCGGCCCTTCGTTGCCGTCCCTCTTCTGGAGCTTGCGCCGGACCTGGTCATCCCAGGTTCGGGGGCAACTCTTCGCGCTGTCACCGCTTCGATTCCGCCGTATCCAATGGAAGCGCTTCCAGACCTGACCAGCGAGCTGCGAAAGGAGCTCTCAAATGAATCGTGAGAAAGTGGCAGGACTCGTCCGCGAGATTCTTCGGGAGCTGGGGGAGGATCCCGACCGGCAGGGGCTGCTCGACACCCCGAAGCGGGTCGCACTGTCCCTGGAGTTCCTGACGTCCGGCTACCGCGGCGATCCGACGCAGACGATCCACAACGCCATTTTCAGCCAAGAGATGCACAACATGGTGATCGCCCGAGACATCGAGCTCTACAGTCTCTGCGAGCACCATATGCTGCCCTTCTTTGGCCGCTGCCACATCGGCTACATCGCAAAGGACCGCGTGATCGGCGTGAGCAAGCTCGCGCGGCTGGTTGACTTGTACGCGAGGCGTCTCCAAATCCAGGAGAGGCTGACCGATCAAATAGCGCATTCCTTGCTTGACGAGATGAGCGCCGATGGCGTGGGAGTGGTGATGGAGGCGCAGCACCTTTGCATGATGATGCGGGGGGTTGAAAAACAAAATTCGATGATGACGACCTCAGCGATGCTGGGCAGTTTTCGGGGATCTGTCGCAACGCGGACAGAGTTCTTGACGCTGATTGGACGCCACCGACCCTGACGAGGGATCAAGAACCGGGGAATCTCAGATGAGCTCGCAAGATCGCCAGCCGACCGGACCCGATTTCGCGTCCGGCTTTGATTTGGCCGCTCTCAGGGAAGGGCAGAGCGTGGCCGGGTACGTCCAGGGAAAGCTCGTTCTTCTCGCTCGCAGCGGCGGACGAGTCTTTGCCATCGGCGGGAAGTGCACGCACTACGGCGGTCCGTTGGCCAAGGGTCTGATCGTCGGAGAAACCGTCCGGTGCCCATGGCACCACGCCTGCTTCAACCTGCGCACCGGAGAAGCGCTGCGCGCTCCAGCGCTCAATCCAGTGGACTGCTGGAACGTGGAGCAACGGGGCGACAAGGTTTACGTGACCGGCAAGGCGGCGACCGCGCCGAAGCCAAGAACCCGGGAGCCTTCGAAGAAGATCATCATCGTCGGAGCGGGCGCGGCTGGAAATGCCGCGGCCGAAATGCTCCGGCGCGAGGGATTCGCCGGCTCGGTCACGATGATCGGTGCGGATCCATCGATCCCGTACGATCGTCCGAACATCTCTAAGGATTACCTCGCCGGCACGGCGCCGGAGGACTGGATTCCCCTCCGCTCTCGCGACTTCTATGCCCAGCAGGAAATCGACTTGGTCCTGGGCGTGCGCGCGAAGGCCATCGATCTGAAGCGCAAGCAGTTGCTTTTGGAAAATGAGGCGACGCACTCGTACGACTCGCTGTTGCTGGCGACCGGAGCCGACCCCGTTCGCCTCAAAATACCGGGCTCGGACCTTCCGCACGTGCAGACTCTTCGGACGCTCGCGGACAGCCAGGCGATCATCGCTCGCGCGAAGGAGGGGCGCCGAGCCGTGGTGATGGGAGCGAGCTTCATCGGACTCGAGGTGGCGGCGTCACTGCGGGCGCGCAATGTGTCGGTAGACGTTGTCGCCCCGGATTCCGTGCCGATGGAGCGCGTCCTCGGCCGCGAATTGGGCGAGTTCGTGCGCCGGCTGCACGAGGAACACGGCGTGACGTTTCACCTCGGTCAAGCCGCTCGCGCGATCGACGAAGCGAAAGTTACTCTTGCCGATGGCAGCTCGATCGACGCGGATTTCGTGGTGGTCGGGATCGGCGTTCGTCCCTCCATCGCGCTCGCCGAGCAGGCCGGGCTGGCGATCGACAACGGCGTGCTCGTCGACGAGTTTCTTCAAACAAGCGCCCCGGATGTCTTTGCGGCCGGCGACATCGCGCGCTGGCCGGACCCTCACAGCGGCGAGCGCATCCGGGTGGAGCACTGGGTGGTCGCCGAACGGCAGGGACAAACGGCAGCTCGAAACACCCTGGGCTTCCGCGAGCTATTCAGCCAGGTGCCGTTCTTCTGGAGCGCTCACTACGACGTCACAATCAACTACGTCGGCCATGCGACTCGCTGGGACCGCGCCGAGATCCATGGCAGCCTCGAGGCCCGCGACTGTCGAGTCGACTACATCGCCGGCGGCAAGGTCAGGGCAGTGGCGACGATCGGACGAGATCGCGAGAGCCTCGAAGCAGAAGTCGAAATGGAGCGCGTTCACTCGAGCGCCATTTCCTGACCACAGCATCCCAACAGCACGGCGGAGAGCCTAGCGTTCGGTGCGCGCCAGCGCCGATGCGCACGACTAAGTTTCGGAAGCGGCGTCGGGGCGGGCCGCGATTAAATGCTTGACGATCGCCTCGGTACCCGGCTTGACCAGCTCGGCCAGGCGGGCTTCGGCATCGCGCTCCTCCACGGTCAACCGTTCGTGCTGGCGCAGGTGGTCTGCCCAGGAATCGACGATGTAAGTCTCAACGAACCGGTCCGGCGCCGCCTGGTCGCGAAACAGCTCCCATTGATATGCACCACCGCGCCGCCGCAGTCGTTGAAGGGGACGCGTGGCTTCGACGAACTTCTTCACATTCTCGGGTGGCACTCGGTACTCCAGCGTGACGAGAACGGGGCCGTCCTCGGCGGCTGGCTCGCAGACAAGCGCCGGTTTCGGCCAGTGAAGCGAAGGAGAGAAATCAGGCGCACGGGAGCTCAGTCGAAACCAACTTCGCCCCGCCAGGCTCCCAGCCAGCATCGTGGCTCCGCTGACGATGAAGGCGATTCGCAACGTCGTCCTTTCCGCGAGCGTCCCCCAGGCGACGCTGCCGAGGGCGATCGCGCCTTGAAAAACGATCAAGTAGATGGAGAGCACCCGCGCGCGAACCCACGACGGAGTTTCGATTTGGACCGCCACGTTGAGACTCGACAGCATAAACATCCAAGCCACTCCGCCGGCGAGCATCGCGCCGGCCGCAAGCCACGCGCTGCGCGCGAATGCGAATAGGAGAAGTACCACCGCGAACCCGATGGTTCCGGCAGCCAACGCCTTATCCAGCGAGCGCTCCATCCTCAGCTTCGGAAGGAGCGCGGCCGAAATCACCGCGCCAACCCCCATGCACCCATAGAGCAGGCCGAAGCCGGCGGAATCCAGCGAAAGCTCTCGGCGCGCAAAAATGGGCAAGAGAGCCAGCAGACAACTTCCGGCAAACAAGGCAACCCCCGTCCGAAAGAAGGTCGCGAGAAGCTCCGGCGAATGCCTCACAAAGCGCAGTCCGCTCTGCACGGCGCGAAGCAATCGCTCTGGTGGAAGAGTTGTGGCCGTCCGAACAGGCCGCCAGCGGATGAGCACCGCGATGACGTACACGAACGTTGCAGCGTTGAGGAAGAACACGGCGTACGGGCCCACGGCCGCGACCACGAGCCCGCCCAACGCCGGAGCGAAAGCCCGAGCAACGTTGATGGAAATTCCTCCGAGCGCCAGAGCCTGAGGAAGATCGCTCCGCGGAACCAGGTCCGGGACGATCGCTTGCCAGACCGGCCCATCGATCGCGGCCCCTATGCTCATCACGAATGAAAGTGCGATCAAAATCCACGGCGTCACTGCGCCGCCGAGAGTGAGCAGGCCCAAAGCCAACGCGGCGAACATCAGCCAAGCCTGGGTGAAGATCGCGAGGCGACGACGATCGACGACATCCGCCAGCGCGCCGCCGGGGAGCGAAAAGAGAAAGATCGCCAAGCTGTCGGCGGACTGGAGCAGCGCCACAAGCAAGGGTGAAGGGCTCAACGAGGTCATCAACCACGCCTCGCCGACCTGATGCATCCATGCGCCGAAGTCCGATACCAGCCCGGCGATCCACAGCGCGCGGAAAACTGCGTACCGCAGCGGACCCCAGACCGAGGGCACAGGTTCGGCTTTGGATTCTAGCGTCGTGTTGGTCAAGGCGAGCCCTGACGGCCATTACTCCATCAATCAAAGGCGCTGCAAACCTCCCCTCGCACAACTCCTGAGCGCGCGCACGGCAAGGGGTTGACGCTGCTTCGGTGATCGACGGATGGTTCAATGGTACGAAGGAGCGTGACCGAAGCTCAGCGTGCTCCGCTTGAATCAGTTTCTTTTCAGTGACTCGCTTTCGCCATGATCGAGGCAAGACCGGTCGAAAATGACTCGCAACTGGAGCAGATCCTCGATCTGCAGCGCGCCAATCTTCCCCGGAACCTGAGCGCCGGGGAGGTCGCAGCGCAGGGCTTCGTCACGCTGGAGCACTCGCTCGACGTTCTCAAGCGCATGCACGCCGTCGCGCCCAGCTTCGTCGCGCTCGACGGCGATCGACTGGCCGGTTACGCGCTGGTGATGCCCCTCGAGTGTCGCTCCTTCCTCCCAATCCTCGAGCCGATGTTCGAGCGCCTCGATTCGCTGGGAATGCTCCGCCG
>Ga0126370_10000696_pt1 | contig 14410 bp, 12 predicted proteins | sample PanSoiMetaPlot_3_FD_92586 | JGI IMG/M metagenome (GOLD analysis project Ga0126370, IMG submission 92586) | Tropical forest soil microbial communities from Panama - MetaG Plot_3 | ecosystem: Environmental > Terrestrial > Soil > Tropical forest > Bulk soil | place: Panama | collected 2016-02-17 | reverse complement strand
TGTCGGCCGCGCTATGGAGACTTATGGGAAAGCAGTTGAATCTTACGGGACTCAAGTCCAGGGATTTGCCGAGGCCCAACGACAGCTAAGCTCGACCTTTGGCAAGGTCGGTCAACTGATGACCGAGAGCGCACTCGACTTCCAAAAACTGAAGAACGAGACCGAGGCTAAGGATTTGTTCTTTCAGGGACTAGCCGGAGTTGGCCAACTCAATCAAGAACTCTTCTCGAAAGAGGGAATGAACTTCGTTAATTCTGTTCCTGGGTATCAACAGAAGCTCCTGGCCCTTCGCGAAAGGTTGCTCAAACAGGCATCAAATCCAGAAGCCGCACGCCTAGTAGATCAACAAATTCACAGGTTCATTGGGTATAAGCTCGAGGATGCAGGGTCGCGCGCTGGCACTGAGATGCTAAAGGCGAATAGGGGAGCGACTAAGGACGCTCTCGACTCCGTTATCGAAAATGGCTCGCTCGATGATACAAGTGATACCGAGTTCAAGACCGGGCTGAAAACTGTCGCTGATTTTACTCGGCAGAACTGTGAGAACACTGAGGGCGGCACAATCGCGGCGGACTGCGAATTGCAAGTGAAGAACGCTCAATCCACCTATGTTCTGAAGTCTATCAAGAATACAAAAGACCCAGATAAGGCGCAGCAGGCCCTCGATCGCTATGCACCCTTCATGCGAAAGGATCACTTAGCTGCGGCCGTCCAGTATGTCAGGGAGAGTCAAGGGAACGCGATGGCAACTAACGATGCCGATCGTATTCTTAAGGGGGAATCTGTTCTCGAGGGCTGGAAAAGGATCGAGCCTTATCGGCCGGATATGACGCCTGAGCAAAAGCAAATTTATCTTGATAGAATAAATGAGGCGAAAGACACCAAGGGTTATTCTCTTGGTCTGTATACCCATTATGGAAACAATCTGGCGGCGCGTGCTAATCAGGCGATGAAGCAGTTGGACGAGGCTCATTACAATAAGGTTGCGACCAACGTGCAGAAGCTGCAGGATTACCTTGAGGGTGGGCCAGGAAATATGGACCCATCTAAGAGAATCGTGAATATGGACGCTGTAGTGGGGCCAAAGGCTCCGCCTGAAATGGATGCTATCTATAGATCGCTTGATGGTAAGGGTCAAAAAGCTGTCTTTGATACAGTGTCAAATCTGAGTCGAACGGTCGCGCCGTCTCCCGGACAGAGTAAGCGGTTCAATGATCTCATTGCCTGGGTCAACGAGCACCCGAAGGAAGCGGCCACAACGGTCATAAGCGGAGAAGATTTGCCACAGTGGATGATAAACGCTGTTCGCGCTAAGCAAGATGAGATGCTGAATAAAAGGGCACCTTCGGGCTACTACAATAATGTTCTGGTGAAGGACCTCGAGACCTTGGCTAATTCGATAGGCGTTAAGCGGGACCCGACCGAGGGGTCTCGTTGGATGAAGCTGCGTGGAATCTTCGACACTCATATGGAGGAGTTCAAGAACCGCAACGGCCGTTATCCTGGGCAGAATATTGAGGATCAAGGTAAGGCGCGAGAAGAAATTCTGGGCAATATTAAAATCCTTATGCCAGAGGTACGGACACAGGAGGGTACCTTCTGGAATACATATGAGAGGCGATTCGAGATTAAGGTGCCTCCGGCCGAGGTTCCCAAGATCACTAAGGATTTCGAGGCTCGCTACGGATACACACCATCGGCTGATCAAATCCGCTATTGGTACTTCTCAACCCATCAAGGAGAGTTACCAGAGAGGAAGTAAATGCCTGACCCTGAACTCCCCTCTAAGATGATTGATTATGGCGCTGCGATGGACGCCAAGCAGCGGACAGACGCCATTATCAATCTCAAGACGATTGATCAGACACCAGACACTGCGGCGAGAACCCTCCGTAACTCTATCCAGCAGGGGCTGCCGTTCGGCTTTGGGTCCATTGATCCGGAGGGGTTTAATAAGGACGCTGAAGAGACTAAGAACAAGAATACGCTCAGCGAGCACCCAAGGGTAGAGAAATATATAGCAGATAATGAGTTTGCTGCGCCCATCTCCCACGATGATCTGAGTAATTTGGGGATGGTGGAGAAAGCTCTAAAAGCGTTTAGTTCCGGCTATGAATCTGGCGTATTGACTGGTCGACTCGGAACGGTTGCCTCTGGTTACACTAAGGGCTTGGGACCGCTGCCAGAGGAAGCTACTCAAATTCTCGAGAAGATGAAGAAGCAGCCAAAGTTCGAGGGCTTTGGCTACGGTATGGCACAGAATGTCGCTTCGATGGTTGGCCACTTTATTCACGCCGCCGGTGGCCCTGGTGGATACGCCGGACTAGCTGCCGGTGCGCTCGCTGGGACCGCCGGTGGTCCCCTCGGTGAAGTCACAGTTCCTGTTGGCGCGTTCGGCGGTTTCCTTATTGGCACATTTTCTAAGATGGCGATTGACGACGCTACGAGCGCATACCTCGAGTTAGATAGGGAGGTTTCACCCTCAGGACAGAAGATACCAGAGGTGGCCAAACAATCTGCTTCGCTTGCCATTGGCCTGGCCTCGTTCTTCGGAATGAAAGCTGGAGCAACACCCGCTGCGAGAGAATTTGCCAAAGATTTAGTTAAAGAGGCGCTTAAGAAACCGACGATCGCTCGAGCGCTTGGTAACGCTGCAATGAGCACAGCCGAAGCGGGAGCTACCGGAGGGGTTGTCAATGCCGGAATGGAATTTGCTAACACGATAGCTAAGGACGTCGCGAAATACACTACTGACCCGGAATTCAAGACGATTATAAATGACCCCGAGAAGCGGGCTGAATTTCGCGACCGTCTAATTGAGTCGTTCGAATTAGGGGCTGCGCTAGTCGGCACCGTTCATTTTCCTCTCGCCGGCGCGTCCCTTTTAACTGATGCCGTGCGAATCAATCAAGCAAAAACTGATCAAGCAAATCTGGATACGGTACGGAATACTGTTATAAATAGCGACACGTTCAAGCGAAGCCCAGAGGCAATGAGGGTCCTGATTGGAACCGTCTTACCTGGGGAGAAGCTATCAATTCCCGCCGACGCGATTGCAGAGCGTCTCCGCTACGATCAAGCCGTTCATCTGTTTGAGGGCGTCGTTGATAACTTCGTGGGCAAATTTGATCAGGCATATATGCACGGCGGCGATATCGAGGTTCCAATCGAGAAACTGTTGACGGCTCCCGATGAACTTTGGAACGCCCTCCGAGAGGATTTCAGGGCACACGACGGAGTGACTCCGCGCGAAGCAGCAAAGCTTGCTCAGAGTGGGCCGGAGGCTTACGCCCCAATTGAGCCAGAACGCGTAGCAGTTCCTGCTATTGAACACAAAGGTCAGCTTTATTCTGGGGTAATTCATCCAGATGCTGTCGAGAACGCGGCCAAAAAGCTTGGTGTAACTCCAGAAGAAATAATGGCGGACCCGAGTCTTGTTGAGGGCTTCGTGACAACTGCTGGACGATTTATAGGAAGGGAGGAAGCTGCTAAAATGGCGGAGGCTCATGGTCAATTCGAGCCTATCGCTGGCGAGGAGTTAGGTGCGAAGTTGTATGCAGATAATCTTAAGACCCTCGAGGACCCAAAGGCGTATGCAAAAGCTCACGAGGCAATAGCTCGGTCTCAGCGCGGACAGCTTCTTCCTGGAGAAACAGTTCCACTCCTCGAGGATCTTCGGCCAACAGCCAAGAGGGAGATGTGGTTGAAGCCGCTCTTTAAAGACGCAGCGGCGGCGGGGATGACTAAAGATGAGTTCAAACGATACTCCAAATCGTTTGCTGACGCGGATGCCAAAGAATTTGAGACAGAACTCGCGCGCAAGAAAAAGCTCATAGAGAAGCGAGAAACAAAAGAGTGGAAGGAGAACGAGAAAGCTGTTACGGATGAGGTCGAGATGGATTTGGCCTATCGACCTGATATTCTGGCGGACAATTATTTCAGGACAGGAATGATTGGCCCTAACAAACACGAGGTAGTTAAGCTGGATAGGGATGGGCTCGTCGAGGTTTATGGGAAGGACGTTCTCGATCAGCTGCCTCGGTCGTCGTATGGAAAGGATGGGGTCGATCCAGCAGATCTTGCAGGGCCGCTTGGTTTCAAGACTGGACCCGACCTCGTTCGCGCGTTGCGCGATCTCAAACGCGAGCGTGGGGAATTATCTCCCAAGCAACACTTCGATAAACTGGTTGATGAGGAAGTAGCAGATCGAATGGAGGACCGCTATGGCGATCCGGTCCAGAACGTCTTGGACCGCGCGCGGGAGATGGTTGGGACCGGCGGGCGAGCCGATCTAGTCTCGGATGAGTTCTTCGCTCTCGCAAAACAGATTCATGGCGATCTACCTCCACAATTTAATAAGGAGACGATAAAACAACAGCTGGCTAAGAATTTCAAAGAGCGCGGTCAGGGTGTTGTTCGCTCTAAAACATTCGCTCGCGACGCTGGCACCAACGGACGTAAGGCCGAATTGGCACTCTTGGCTGGGGATAAAGAGTCGGCGTTCCTCTTTAAGCAACGCCAGTTTATCGCGCTCGAGATGTTTAAGCTCGCCCGCTCGTTCGAGCGACAGCAGCGAAAGACTCAGCGCTTCATTGACAGGTATCAAGATAATGTCGTTCTTGACAAGGTGGATCAGAAATACACGGATCAAATTCATGGCGTGCTTTTCGATGTTGGTCTGGATATTCCAAGAACTCCACAGAATTTGGGCGAGGCTGTTGGCAAGACTAAGATAGACGACTTCGTTCAAAAGGAGGCGGCCCGCGGTCGCTTGATCGAAGCGCCTGACATTCCATTCGGGAAGCAATTTCAAGACTTCACGGTAGGGGAAGCGACGGCCTTTGGTAAGCTCCTCGAGAGTCTAGATTACAATGGAAAGGCCGAGAAATTTCTGTTGAAGGGGCGGGAGCAGGTAGATTTCAATACGGTCGTGGATGAAGCTGTACTTAACATGAAGGATATTCAAGGGCGACCTAAGACGCTCGAGGACAACATTCTGCGAAAGGCTGGTCGAAGCATAGATGCCTCCATGATTAAGTCGGAGCAACGCGCAGAGTGGATGGACAAAGGCAATCCTGACGGCCCTGCAACGGTCTCTTATTATCGCCCGTTAAGTCAGGCGGAGACGTGGAAGCTAGATGTGCTCCGCGAGCTTGGCAAAGAGTTTCAGAAGACCGCTAAGAAGTTTGACAGGAAATGGAGGCGTAGCCTCCGGGACTCGGTTAATAATACTACCTTGATCGATCACGATACTGGTAAACCAATGGAGCTTGATCGCGACGCTATGCTCACGATGGCCCTGAACATGGGCAACGATTCTAATCGAGCCAAGCTCACGCAAGGGTACGGCTGGACCGAGACTGATGTTATGTCTTTCCTGGACGCCAATATGTCTAAGGAAGATTGGGAGTTTGTTCAAGGAACTTGGGACACGCTTAAAATCCTCGAGCCGCACATTAAAGAGCGGACCCGTCGAATGACGGGAGTCGCTGTCGATCTAATCGACCCTGTTCAAGTTGATACGCAGCACGGTTCCTTCCGCGGCGGGTATTATCCGCTGATCGAAGATGACCTGTCCAAAATCATTCGGCAGAAGGAAGATGTGAACGTCTTCGATAGTCCGGTGTTTCAGCTCTTGCCGACGGCCGCCGCGGTTAAGAAGCGCACCGGCAAGATGTATCCACTGTCCCTTACGTTAGACGCACTCCGCCCACGTCTCGAGGAGACTGTGCATTACCTCGCATTCGCTGAGCCGGTCCTCAACGGCAGAAAGTTTATTGGCGACCCGCGGATCAGAAAAGCTATGGCAGATGCCTTTGGGCCTGAATCCATTGTGCAAGAGGATAAATGGTTAGATCATGTTGCCTCGAATGGCGGGCAAATGGATAATGCTGCCCTTAACTGGTGGGTTCGAGCCTCGCGTTACGCACGCGGTAACGCGACTGTTATGGCTATCGGCCTCAACACCGTTACTGCTGTTCTCCACGGTGGCTCAGCATTTCTGAACTCCATGAGGGAGGTTGGTTGGGAAGGGAAAGCTGCATTTCTGGCGAAGACGGCTCAAGTTCCGGTGGAGACGCTGGCGCTCGTTTATAACAATACGATAGCTAAGATATTCAAGTCGCCAGAGCTGGCCACACCTCTGTTCGATCGCGTCTATGCTAAGTCGGGAGAAATCCGACATCGCTCCGACAAGATCGACAGTGACTTCGGAACCCTTTGGGAGAAATCCCTCGGTAAGAATACCCTGCGAACTCAGTTCGCCCATTTCTCAATGTCCCTCGTCGCCAATTTAGACTTGTGGTCTGCTATCGCCACTTGGGACACGATAAATGAGATTGGCTTGCGAAAGGGTCTCGGTGAAGAAGAAGCCATTGCCCGCGCGGAGAAAGCTGTGCGCGACGCGCATGGCGCTAGTGGCATAACCGATCTGGCCGCCATTCAACGAGGGGGTGAATTTCTTAAGTGGAATACGATGTTCATGGGCTATTTTGTTCACAACTATAATCGGAACAGAAATACCGCTCGCATTGCTATGGACAAGACGATGCTGCAAGGGAACGCCAAGTGGGCCGCCGTTGGTGCTGGCGCAATGTTCTATCTTATAGGCCCCGCCCTCTTGCATGAGGTTCTTCGAGGGAAGGAGCATAAGAAGGATGAGGGTTGGGGATCATATATGGCTGATGTGGCCACGATGGGTATTGCCTCGCAACTCGGCGGTGGTATTCCCTATCTTCGAGATGCGCTCTACGCGATAGAGCATGGTAAGGCCCCCAGAACAATTCTGGAAGATGTAATTGGGGGCTGGACCGCTCCATTTCGTGACCTCAATAAGTGGGCGCATGGAGAAAAAGTTGATAAGAATTATACTCAGCACGCTATCGAGTTCCCAGGTTGGGTGTGGGGGCGGAGTAATCGCTGGCTTGGCAAAGAGGGACAGTTTCTCTGGGACTATGCTCAGGGAAACAAGAACCCACAAAGCTTTAGTGAATGGTGGAGGGAGCTGGTTACACACTATCCAAAACCGAAGGAAGAGGGAGGACGGACCAGGGGTCATGGTCCGCATTTCTAATGAGCCAGCGAATGGGATATGTTATGTTTGCTGCGCTGATCGTAGTGCTGGCATTCTCATTCCTTATTGGGTTTATGCTGTCGGTGCCTGGACAGGAGCATCTGCCACCACGAGTACCAACCAAGTGGGATAAGCACATATTGGAGCTGGACGCGGAAGCCTTGGACCGTGCCTATGTGGAGAATAGCATCCGGCTGTTCTCGGTATGGATGAAGGACGAGCATGACCAGCCTCATAGAATGTTAGTTGGTTTAGCGAGAAGCCGAAGGGCATACGCCGATGCTCGGGATAGGCTAGAGTTACGCAAACGAGATGTCGAGCAAGGAAAATGACTGACCACCGAGACCCCAACGCTACCCATCGCCATGCTTACCACGCGTTCGAGGACTTCGAACGTCTGCGTCGTGAGCCTTGGAATGAGCATCTATGGCATAGCGTAAGTCATCATCTGCGCCATACTGTTTGGCGAACCTGTTTAGATGTACCACGGCGGAAGCGCCACTATGTCAGGAGAAGTTGCCAATGATGAACCCAGGCGCTCTTGAAGAAGCTGGTAAATTTGCCAATAGCGTTGCATCGGCCCTAGGTTCACAACCAATGACGTTGGCGATGATTGTCACCAACGTCATGCTGATAGTCTTTATGTTCTACAGTCAGAATCAGTTCTACGATCAGCGACAAGAACTCAGCAAAATGTGGATAGCTGAGAACTCACGTGTTATGGAAATGCTATCACGCTGCATAGTTCCTAAATAGGAGGACAGGATGAGAATAGCAATCTCTAGCGGGCATGGGAAGTATGTCTCTGGTGCGGTTGGGCCATCGCCCTGGGGCCTACACGAGCATAACGAGGCGGTTAAGGTTGTCGATGCTGTAACGCCACAGCTGAACACTGGCGGCAACTCAGCAATCAGCTACGAGGATACGACAAGCCGATCACAGCAGGAGAACCTTAATCGGATTGTAAACTGGCACAACTCACAGCAACGGGATTACGATGTGTCGGTGCATTTCAACTCCAACGGAACGACCTCCGGCACGAGGGGCTGTGAGGTCTACTACTATAGTCAACAGGCGTTAGCGGCGAGGGTGTCGGCTGCGATGGCCAGCAGCGCTAGATTTACTGATCGAGGAGCAAAGAAGAACACAGGCTTGTATTTCTTGAACTCGACGAACAAGCCAGCGATCTTGCTTGAGGTCTGCTTCGTCAATGCCCAGGGTGACGTTAATCTATATAACCAGAACTTCACGCCGCTGTGCACAGCTATTGCTCAGTCGATTCTAGGTCAAGCTACACCAGAACCACCAACGCCGATCCCGCCAACCAGCTGGAGGACCGAGGGAAGAATGAGTTGGTTTGGTGGGCCTAACGACACTGGCGTATCGGCAAGTGAAGGGCTTGCGTTCATCTACAACTACGACACGGCCAAGCATCTGTTCCTACCACAGCAGCCACCGAATACCACAGGTCTGGCAAGGAGGCTCAACCCTGACATCTTCTATGTTGCTTGTCGGTGGGACTACAACTTCCCTGGCACGTCGAAGAACGATCTAGCACGAGCTTCGTATCAGGCTTTGGTTAGTGCAAACGGCAAGTCGTTCTTCGCTTGGCCAGCTGATTGGGGTCCACATGGAAGCACCAGCCGAGTTGCAGACCTATCGCCAGGGTTGTGTTCGGCCCTCGGCTTAACCACCGATGACACCTGCGAAGTCATCTATCCAGCACCGGTGGAGTAACATGACCAAGATGGAGTATCAAATCGGCCGAATACTCAAAGCCCTCACCGCTCTCGACAACCGTATTCGTCGTCTTGAGGCAAAGGCTAAGTCAGATGCCTCCATTCCTTGGACCGCTAGCAACCAGCGTCGTCGAGGGGTTAAAGACCCAACCGATGACGCTGGCGCTGGTAGTCATTAACCTAGCGCTGCTCGGGGTTGTCTGGTTTGAGACGAACCAGATATTCGTCATGCAAAGCGAGATCAATGCGCTGCTGTCCAAGTGTATTGATCCGGAGATTCTGCGGTCACTGGGTCTGTTGCCCAGGACGTGAAGCCGAGCGACGATACTGCTCGGAGTAGAGACTTGGAGCGAATCGCAAAGTAGGAGTCAGAGGAGGGAAGCCCTGGCATTGCTGGGGCTTCTTCATCACAACGCCTCCGGCTTTTTACGAGGAACAAAACCAACCCCTGATGGAGGGCACGGCTTAGCCTCAATATAGCGCCCGCGAATCATGATCTCGATCATCCGCATGATATTGTGAGCCGGGACTCGGTTTTTAAGAAAGTTAACCAATGAATATTCTGGAATGATTTGACCAGTCCGCATGTACTGGAGGTTGAGAAAGGAATGAGCATCCTCAATTACAGAGCGATCGCCCCCAGACGAAATTGCCATAAATATGTCTGGCATCATTTTCTCTGCCTCGAAGAGCCAGTGAAAGGCTGCACCTACGTCCGCTTCAGTGATGAACTTATCGTTCGACCGCGAGGCGCAAGCTATCATACAAAGTTTAATAATGTGCGAGGTCCTGCGTGTGACGTAGTGCGTGAGCTTGGTATGCTCTGGAATTGGCGCTCCACCGGACATATGCCAATCCCTGACAAGCCTACGAGCCTCTTCGGACCAGCGCATTGGCCCCTGAAGATTGAAGATTGTTATGAGGTCATGGATGAGATCGGAGCGGTCATCACTTGGCCGCTCCCTGAAAATGTCGAGGAGGTTTACTTCTGCGCTGTAGACGAGGATGGTTCGAGATATAAAACCCTGGTCCCAAGCGCCCTCGGGCATGACAGCATTGAGATAAGATGGAGTTGTGGCGGCCAAAATATTGAGCTGCGGTTTAGGGATTTGAATGTGGAGCTTGGCGGTGCGCCGGCGCTCATCGTAAGGCGCTCCATCGTAAATAGCAGTCAGTGTATTCATAAATTCATTATCCCAAGCGGGGATCAGAACACCTAATTCACCAGCAATAATCTGGAGCGAATTGAATATACTGACGGGGGTTGCCGCTAGCCAGTCAACCGTCTCCCGCTTCGCTTCCGAAAGGGCGTCGATTAGTGAGGCTCGAGTGATGGAGGTTGGAGCGACGTGGAGGCCACGGACCTCTCGCCAAAGGCGCTCGATTTGAGTAAGCATGAGCGTCTTGCCGATCCCTGGCTTCGTCACCAAGATCACATACAGATTTGGATAGAGACTATCACCAGCGGTCTGGACCCAGACCTTCCTTTCAAGAACTCCGGCGATCCCACTAATTGCTGCCCATGTTCGAAGAATCTCCGGCGATGGGAAGTGTTTGGTCTGCTCGACGAAGCTCTCTATCCATCCTTGGTTAAGTCTCCTCGATGCGAGCGCGGCCGTCACCTGCGGCATTGTATTTCTTCAGGCCGTTCGGGTTGTTGTTAGACCAGTTGGACCAGTTCCAGCCGGTCTTGATTTCGTAGGGTATCTCGAGAACGCGGTCATACTGAAGAGGCACGGGGTAGAGAATTAGCTTACGCAGGTGAGGTATTATTTCGTCTTCTTGTTCCTCCGGATACTGGACGAGAATGGCATCGTGTATCTGCATCAGCAATTGAACCAGGTTGGCTTTCCAAATCTGGAGCATCCCATTATTTAGAATATCTGAGCACGATCCCTGCGGATCATACGCTACGGCTTCTCGAAGGGTAGAATGGTCTGCGAGTCGTCCGAGGAAATATCGCTTTCGTCCCAATAGAGAGATGAGATAACCATCTCTTCTGAGGGTCGTAGCGGTCTGACTATGCCACCTGATGTGCGCGGGAAACCCTTTGAAATATGCGGCCTGAAACTTTTTAATAACGTCTGCATCAATTTTAGTGTGTTCCTCCATTGTTCCAGGGGAACCCAGATAGTTAGTTCCATGACCGAGGACTTTGGCCATATGTCTATAAGTATGCTGGCGATAGAAGGGTTGCTCTGCAAGCTCACGGTCGCGGCGAATATCTCCAGTCCATTGTAGATCGGACCACGCCATTCGACTAACGGCAGTATGGAGGTCCCCGGACTCGCAAGCGTCAAGGTAAGTTCCGTCACGGAAGAGGTTCCACTCGATCGCTCCGACACAGCGGCTATCTCCTTGTGAGGCGTCTAGTTGGGCGAACTTCATTCCTGGGTCGGCGATGAAGATTCGTCGGAGTTGCTCTTCGATGTTCTGGAGATTCGTTCCAGTTCCGAAATCAGTGAAGGAACTACTGAATCGTCCGGTAGACGTTCCAGCGATATTGTAATTTGTTCTGATCCTACCATCAGCGTCAATTTCGCTCCTGAGAACTCCAACTTTCTTGGCGAGATCGCGGCACGCGAGGACACTGTTAATAATAGGTCGTGCGTGAAAATAGCTTTGCAGCTTTTCAAGCGCAGTTCGGTCTGTAGTAATCTTACCGTCCTTGAAGATTGGATGGATTCCGAGAACGGTGTAAAAGATGTGCTTAGCCTGGGCGGGCGATCGCCAGTTGAATTTCGGGACATCATAAACCTCCCTAAGATACTCATTCAGCGCCGCTTCGATCCCCGCAATCTTACCCTCGAACGTGGCGATTAATTTATCCCTCTGCTTTATATCGATACGGACTCCGCGAACTCTCATCTCCATAACCGGCCCCTGGAGTTCCTTCGAGAACTCATATGTTCGTCGAGTAACGTCCGTCAGGCTCGGCTCGATCACATGGAATATTTCTGAAGTGACCATCGCGTCGAGGCCATTGTAAATCCAGAGCTTTTCCATCTCCGATTTAGGGCCATCGACTCCCCCGATCGTCTCGATCGATTTGAGATATTCAGTATTTATGATCTTCACTTTATCAACCTATATTCGACTGGTATCCCCAACACCTCTGCTCGCTCAATCGCATCCTGCATCCCCTTACTGATCCCATAATCGCTGTAGACAACCATTGCATCAGCTTGAGAAATCCAGGCGAGTCCCGCCTCGATCCCTAGCTTACGCTCCGCAGCGATGTGGTCGCATAAGATACCTGGCTGCGTAAACAGCAAGTGTGAGGCGATGGGCGCCTCTCCACGAATGACAGAATTACGAACGCATTGTCTTGCATATTCGACATTGCGCTCGATGTCCCCTGCATAAGGGGACTCAAGCACGACTCGTTTCATTCATCCCTCTTTAATGTTCCCATTTCTTTCGAGCGCATCATCTTCCACGCCGGCTCATTCGTGTAGACGCTCCCTAAGAAGCCGAGTCCTTTTTGGGATTCAGGTTGGAGGGCATGGTGGAGGAGCATGGTATCCTCGGCACAGTTCACGACTTGAGCAAATCGTTTGGTTGCGAGGATTCCGACGTCGAACAATCCGTTCTGGAAGACTTTTCGGCTTGGATGCTCGAGGCACTTCCTAACAAAAAGCCAAGCCATTCTCTCATCCTCGACAGATCCCCAATAACTTCCGTCTGCTCGGCGGGTGTCAATGAACGGAACCACGAGCGAAATTCTGTTTGAGGGAGCAAACCCAACGCAAGAGATTTGGTCCGAAGCTGTCTCAATATCGACGGAAAGCTCCTCACACCTTGATATGTACTTTTCATAGAACGTCTCCATGTCTCGGAGCGACGGCTCAATCCAGATGGCTCGCGTGGGTCGCCGAACCTCTGGGAACGCTGACTCCCGTCTGCCCTTCTCCAGGTCCAAGATGGTTATGTGTCGGAGCGCCCATTCCCTGAGGATAGCGGCTGGATGGTAGACTGGTAAGCATTTGTGTCCAGTATTGGCTTGGAGGATAGTCCCTCGAATTTTAGATATACCGGCTTGTCCGGTGAGTGCCCATGTAGCAGTGCCACCAAGAGCGATAATGATATTCCCCTTGAATTGGGCGAGTTCGGCTCGGAGTCTTTCCAGTTCTCCAGTGTACTCACGGCGGACATATTTGCCGGGTCGGAGAGGTCGAAGGTTAGGGATACCCTCAGGTTTGCTACCACATAAATTGGAGATTTCATTTGTCGGCCTCGGTTTAAGGTTGAACACATTTGTCGTCAGAAACTCGGGGTGGGCATCCCACACCCTTAACAGTTCGTGCGGATCGCGAGCGTTCCAATACTTCTTCATGTAGAACTTGTCGTTGATAGTCAGGTCCATAAGTCCCGACTCGCCCAACATCTTGATAAGTTCGAGACCTGAAGTGCCGACGAAAGCGTGCTTTACGCGCTCCTCGTTCTCACCCCAGGCCTCGCCAACTAACGCTATCACGTCTTTTCTACCCAATCGTCAGCCAACAGATCGGTTTGCGAGCACAGCCACGGTACCAGATCACCTTGCGCCGTACTGATATAGACGTAAGGCAATGTCATCTTAGAATGTCCGTCTGGATACTGCAGCTCAAGCCACATATTCTTGGCGTTCCAGCCCGTTCGAGTTACGCGTCTGCCTGCACGCATTTTCGATATCGCTCGCCCGATGTCCATTAGTCCCTCCATGTGATCGCCTTGACCGTCCACATCTGCGCGCCTTGCGCCTCAGTGATGGCGATTGAGAAGAGACGCTTCTTCTCGGCGTCAGCCGTGTTGTTGCGCATAGTATTACAGTGGTCGATTATTTGAGCGTAGAGCCCTTTGAGCAGGTCCACACCCTTATCGCCACTCGGATTGAACGCCAATCCGACCGCTTTCTCACCAAAAGTAAGTAGCGGGCTGGTCATGCTGATAACTCCCTTAGGTTGCGGGCTTGCCTCAGCTTAAGGCGCGCCCTGTCCACGAACGTCGGGTCTATCTCTAGCCCCAATACACGTGAGGCGTCTAATGACTCCGCTGCCCGAAGGGCGGAGCCGGACCCGCAAGTTGGATCGAGCATCGTTGTGTGCTGATCGACGATCATTCCGAAGAAATAACGGAGCATCGGCTCTGATTTTTCAGACATATGACTATCGCGGACTGAGGGCGCAGCATAAGCGTTCGAGACTGCTCGCACAACTTTTCGATCTCCTCGATAGCCGAAGAACGCTGTTTCATATATTCGTCGAGGGCCTCTGGATGGATCAGGCAGTATACCAGCGTTGTCGGATTTGAGCCAGATAAGAGGGTGGCTGGGGACAACGAAGCGCGTTCGGAGAAGTTCAAGGGTTTCCCCGTAGTTCTCCATTGAGAACCAGAAGACGATATGAGCACTAGCAGCACAAATACGATCGAGATTATTAAGCAAGCAATTAAGTAGGGCTCGATACGTCTCTGGGGTGTCATCGTAACCTCCGTGAGCGGGGGCAGACCCTTGATTAAAGGCGTCAGCGCCGATACCATAGGGGAAGTCAACGTGGAGAAAATTGAAGCGAGGGCCCTCGTATCGAGGTGCCCACTCAATAAAATTCTCCTGAAGGAT
>Ga0126370_10000695_pt1 | contig 14416 bp, 11 predicted proteins | sample PanSoiMetaPlot_3_FD_92586 | JGI IMG/M metagenome (GOLD analysis project Ga0126370, IMG submission 92586) | Tropical forest soil microbial communities from Panama - MetaG Plot_3 | ecosystem: Environmental > Terrestrial > Soil > Tropical forest > Bulk soil | place: Panama | collected 2016-02-17 | reverse complement strand
TGAACTGCTGGCCGCAGCGAGAATGCTGGGCATCGAACGAATCGCGCGAATCGGTGGAGCGCAAGCCATCGCCGCACTGGCTTACGGCACAAAGAGCGTACCGCGAGTGGACAAGATCTTCGGGCCGGGGAACAAGTACGTAACCGCTGCCAAGCAAATCGTCAGCAATGACTGTGCCATCGACTTGCCCGCTGGCCCCACAGAGGCCGTCGTTTTCGCGGAGCGCGGCAATGCACGATGGATTGCGGCCGACCTTTTTGCGCAGGCGGAACACGCAAAAGATGCGACAAGCTTTTTTGTGACAACTTCGCGCGTCCTCGCCGACGAAGTTCAGCGTGAGATCCAAACGCAACTCGAGAATACGCCTAACAGCGTGGCGCATTGCTCGACTCAAGCTTGCGGAGCAATCGTTCTTGCGAAATCTGCGGGTCACGCTTGTGAATTCATCAACCGGTTTGCTCCCGAGCATCTCAGCCTTCCGGAAAACGGACTGAAACTCCTTTCAAAAATTCGAGCGGCAGGAACCGTCTTTCTTGGACCCTGGGGAGCGCAGCCACTGGGCGACTACGCCACTGGAAGCAATCACGTTCTGCCGACCGGAGGCTGGGCACGCATGCGCGGCGGACTTTCCGCGGCCGACTTTGTAAAATGCATCAGCGTGCAAACCATCGGCCGCGGGGGATTCCTCAAGCTTGCTGAGGCCGTGGAAACTCTTGCGGAAGCAGAAGGGTTGATGGCCCACCGCAACGCTGTGAGAGTCCGCCGATGAAAGTGCAATTGCCAGTCCGTCAGGCCATTCTCGATCGTCGCACCTACGAGGCGCCGTCCGAAGGGCGGTCGGGCAAAGTACGGCTAGACTTCAACGAGAACACCTCAGGCTGCTCGCCCGCCGTTCGCCGCGCACTGGCTAAGCTCACGGTCAAACAACTGGCGATGTATCCGGAGTATCAAAAGCCCACGGAGCGACTGGCACACCACTTTGGAGTTAGCCCTGAAGAGTTGTTGCTCACCAACGGTGGCGATGACGCATTACGCGTTTTCTTTGACACCTTCGTCGAACCGAATACGCACATTTTGATTTGCGAGCCGACCTTTCCCATGTATCGCTACTGGGCGGAGATTGCCGGCGCACAGGTCTGCGCGCTTCGGTATGGCGCGAATATGGAGTTTCCACTGGAGCAGGTTCTTGCAGGGCTGCTTAAAAATCCGCGCGTTTTGTTTATCGCCAATCCCAACAATCCGACGGGGACGCTAATTGGCGAAAAAGAGCTCCGATGCATCCTGGAGGCCTCTCCGCGAACGGCCCTAGTCATGGATGAGGCTTATGCAGAGTTTTCCGATTTCACAGCTCTGCCCTGGATTCATGAATATCCGCAATTGTTTATCGCGCGCACGTTTTCCAAAGTAGAAGGGCTTGCGTCGTTGCGGCTTGGCGCAGTGATCGGCTGCGCAGACTCACTTGCGCTCGTCCGCCGCGCGATGCCTCCGTTTCCGGTCAATCTTGCCGCTCTGGTAGCAGCAGAGGCGGCTTTACGCGATGGGCGCAGGATGCGGTCGTACGTTGCAGAAGTGAAGCGGCTGCGAGTGAAGGTTGCCAAAGAATTGTGCGAACTGGGCATTAAGACTTACTCGAGCGCGGGGAACTTTCTACTGGCAGATTTGGGAACAGAGGGACCAGCGTTTTTTCGCAAGCTGGAAAAAAAGGGAATCCTGCTTCGCGATCGCAGCAAGGATATGGGCAGCGGGTTCGTGCGCATCACCATGGGAACTTCCTCGGAGATGCGAAAGCTGCTCCAGATCATTCGAAAGGAATGGAAGCCGGCGGCGCGAACGAGGCGGCTCCCGTGAATTGAAGATGGCTCGCACGGCGACAATCCATCGAAAGACAAACGAGACGGACATCCGGCTGAAGCTTGATCTGGATGGACGTGGAAAGGCTCGTATCACCACGGGAATCCGCTTCTTCGACCACATGCTCGATTTGGTCTCGCGGCATGGAGCTTTTGATCTGGAAGTGAACGCGCGCGGCGACCTTGACGTGGATCAGCACCACACGGTGGAGGATGTGGGCATCACGTTGGGCGAGGCGGTGAAAAACGCTCTTGGCTCGAAGCGTGGCATCTTGCGCGCCGGATATTTCTTGATGCCCATGGATGAAACGCTCGCCGCCGCCGCGGTGGACCTCAGCGGACGGCCCTGTTGCGTTGTTAACGCGAAGATTACGGCGGAACGGGTAGGCGACTTTCAAGCGGAACTAATGGAGGACTTTTTTCAAGGCTTCGCGCAGGCAGCAAAGGCCAACGTTCATCTGCGCGTTCTGTATGGACGTTCTTCGCATCATCAAGTGGAGGCTGCCTTCAAAGCCTTCGCGCGAGCGTTGCGTTTTGCCGTGGCGAAAGACAAACGCCTGCGAAAAGTGTTGCCCAGCACCAAGGGGCTGCTATGAAAGTCACCATCATCGACTACGGAGCGGGGAATGTGCCTTCTGTCGAGCGCGCACTACAGCGATTGGGCGCAGCCTCCGAACGCACCAGCTTGCCGGACAACATTGCTGAAGCTGAAGCGTTGCTCTTGCCGGGTGTCGGACACTATTCTGCGTTGGTTCGCGCGCTCGATGAACAAAGGATGCGCAGACCCTTGGTCGGCGCTATCCAACGCGGGGTCCCCTTCCTGGGGATTTGTCTCGGCCTGCAAGTGCTTTTTGCCTCAAGCGCAGAATCGCCGCAACTGCACGGCCTGAATCTTCTACCGGGCAAAGTGTGTGCGCTGCCCTCTACTGTGAAACTCCCGCACATGGGATGGAACCAAGTTGGGCGAACTCGTGAATCTCGGCTGCTCGCCGGAATCGATCCCGCCGCGTACTTTTATTTTGCTCATTCCTTTGCCGCGCCCGACTCGAACGGCTCAACCGCAGCCACCTGTGTTCATGGTGCCCTTTTTGCGGCAGTCGTGGAGCAGCACAATATTTTTGGAGTGCAGTTTCATCCGGAAAAGAGCGGCGATTCCGGCATGCGCCTGCTTCAGAATTTCCTGAGGATCGCGGCATGAGTTTGGCGCATCGCATCATTCCCTGCCTCGATACCGACGGAGTGCGCGTGGTGAAGGGCGTGAACTTTGTCGGTTTGCGCGATGCCGGGGACCCTGTTGCTCTTGCCGCTCGATATAACAAGGAAGGAGCCGATGAACTGGTCGTCCTCGATATCGCGGCTTCGCGTGACCGGCGGCCCACTTTTTTGGAGACCATCCGGCGCGTCGCGGCGGAGCTTTCCATCCCGCTCACGGCAGGTGGCGGCATCAGAACGCTGGAGGACGGCCGGGCCGTCGTGCGGGCCGGAGCAGACAAGGTTACAGTAAACACCGCCGCTGTCGAGCGCCCCGAACTCATCTCGGAACTTTCGCGGGAATTTGGCGCGCAAGCGGTGGTTTTGGCTATTGATGCCAAACGCAACGGGAGTCATTGGAATGTGATGGTGCGCGGTGGGCGCGATTCCGCGAATCGAGACGGAATCGAATGGGCAAAGAGCGGAGCCGCATTCGGCGCGGGGGAAATTCTGTTGACCTCCGTGGATCGCGACGGAACGCAGGCGGGGTTTGACACAGAACTCACGGCGGCCATCTCCACAGCCGTGTCCGTTCCCGTGATTGCCTCTGGCGGTGCCAAGTTGCCGGAGCACTTTGCCCAGATCTTCAAGGAAGGCGCGGCGGATGCGGCTTTAGCCGCATCAATTTTTCACGATGGCCTGCAACCTATTCGCACATTAAAGGAGTTTCTTGCAGCCAGAAACATTGAGGTTCGTCTCCCGTGCTGATTCCCTGCATCGATCTGCAGGACGGTCAAGCCGTTCAATTGGTGCACGGCCGAAGGCGTGAACTCGCCGTTGCCGACGTGTTTGGCCTCCTCCGGAGGTTCAGCAAGTATCCATGGCTCCATGTCATTGATCTGGATGCCGTCATGGGAAAGGGATCAAACGGCGAACTTGTTCGCGCGCTCTGCACGCAAGCCCGAACGAAATTTAAAATGAAAGTCCGCGTCGGCGGCGGGATTCGCACTATTCCCTGCGCTAAGAGAATTGCCGCTTGGGGTGCAAGTCAGATTGTCATCGGGAGTGCCGTTTTCCGCGGGGGGAAAGTGAACTTGCAGTTCCTGCGGCAACTCACGCGAGAAGTGAATCGCAAGCGCATCATCATCGCGTTGGACACCGTGCAGGGGCAAATCACGATTCACGGCTGGCGTCGGCGAGTGGCCCTCCAAGCGGAAAAAGTGATGGCGCAACTCGAGCCATTTTGCGCAGGCTTTTTGTGCACGGACGTAGACCGTGAAGGCACCATGACTGGCGCCAACCTGAAATGGTTCCAGAAGCTGCGTGGTGCAACGAATCATCCCATCATCGCCGCCGGAGGCATACGGACGAAACGCGAGATTGCGGCGCTCGAAATGATCGGTATGGACGCCGCCGTTGGCATGGCCCTGTACAAGAATTGTCTTCGCTAAATTCGACTAGGGTTGGAAAAAGCCATCAATCGTCAGCGGAGATATGCGTCCGTAATGTATTGCTGCACCATCCTCTGCGTGTTGAAGAACGAGCCATTGATGGCAATGGCGTGCTGCATCACTTCAAGGAACTTGTGGCGCTCGCTGTAATACAAGGGAAGAATCACGCTTTCCAATTTCGCGTAGAGCGACTCAGCCTCCGCTTGATTGTCTGTCGCCGAACCGTTGCCAGAGCCGCGGCGCGGTTCTCCAATCGACCAGCCCGTCACTCCTTCAATATGTCCCTCAACCCACCAACCATCCAGAATACTTAAGCTGGGCACACCGTTGAGCGCTGCTTTCATCCCGCTGGTGCCGGATGCTTCGAGAGGAAACTGCGGCGTGTTGAGCCACAGGTCCACGCCGGAAGTCATTTTTCCGCCCAACTCCAGGTTGTAATCATCCAAAAACACAGTGGGCACATTTTTCCGCAGCGCTTTTTTCGCTTTGTAGATCCGGCGAATAATGTCTTTTCCGCCCGCGTCATTAGGATGAGCCTTGCCGGCATAAATGATCTGAAACTGGCCGGCGTCCTTGGCAATCTGGCGCAGGCGATCGAGGTCGGAAAGAATCAGGTCCGCGCGCTTGTAGCCCGTGGCGCGCCGAGCAAAGCCAATCGTAAACACTTCTGGGTCCAAATGGAGACCGGTCTTCTTGCGGACTTCTTCGAGCAATTCGTGCCTAGCGATAAGATGCGCCGACCAGACATCTTCGGCAGGCAAGCCCAGTGCGCTGCGCAAACTAAAATTGTCCTCGCGCCAGGAAGGAATATAACGGTCAAAGAGCTGCTGGAACGCGGGGCAAGTCCATGTTCCCGCATGAACACCATTCGTGATGGCATGGATCGGCACTTCGGGAAACATCTGGCGCGAAGTCTCGCCATGCTGCTTGGCTACTCCATTGACGTAGGTGCTCAGATTCAGTGCCAGCTGCGTCATGTTCACCGAAGCCCCGCTGCGCGCCGCGTCCAGCAAGCCCGAAACATTTTGCTCCGCTTGCAGGATTCGCTTCACAAGATCCGCCGCAGAAGCGTCGCTCAAATCAAAGAAGTTGATTTGTTCCGGGAACACTCGAGTGAGGTATTCCATCGGGAACCGGTCGTGCCCGGCAGGAACAGGCGTGTGAGTAGTAAAAACACATTTGCTGCGAACTTTTTCGATGTCTTCCCCGCGGATGGAAGTCCGTCCCGCCTTCTGCGCCTCTTCGCCAAGCAATTCTAGCGAAAGGAGCGCGGCGTGCCCCTCATTCATGTGAAATCGCGTGAGTTCGTTATAGCCCAACGCGCGTAGCATGCGAACGCCCCCAACGCCGAGCACCACTTCCTGGCAAAGCCGGTAGTAGGAATCTCCTCCGTACAGTGAACCCGTCAGATTGCGGTCGAACTCCGTGTTGGAAGGTAGGTCGGCATCAAGGAAATACACTGGCACTTCCCACTCATGAACGCCCTTTACCGAGTAACGCCAGCAGCGCAGCTCCAGGCGCCGGTTTTCAATGGGGACGCTGGCGCGCGCCGGCTCTTCGGTCAGAAAATCTTCCACCCGCCAGCCGACAGCTTCTTCGGTTTGCGAGCCATCTTCCGCAAGCCGCTGCGTGAAGTACCCTTTCCGGTAAAGTGGCGACACGGCAACCATGGGAAGCCGCAAATCTGCGGCGGCGCGAATCGTATCGCCTGCCAGCACGCCGAGCCCGCCGCTGTAGCTGGGCATGGCGTTCTCCAGCGCAATCTCCATTGAAAAGTAGGCGATGAATCGTTTTACTGAATTCGGCTGAGTCGACATCTCTCTCGCTTTTTGGTTGGGGATAGAACCAGCGCCCTATCGAGAAAAATACCTTTCTGTAAAACTTCTATTGTCGGAGATAAGCGCGTCCCCCGCAAGGGATCTATGCCGAGAAATCGCGCTAAGTTTCCATGGCCCTTCAAAAGAAAAAAAGGGGCACGTAAAATCGTGCCCCTCTTTTGAAGGCTGGGCCGCCCTTTGCTGGCGAGCCGCATCCGCCGGCCCCTGGTGCTTAGCTAAAACTCGAAGCGCACCGAAAGCTGCGCCTGCCGCGGATCACCTACGCCCACGCGCAGGAACCCGTTAAAGTCAAAGAGTTGCGGCGACGACAACGGATTCACGTTGTTGGTGTTATTGAACGCGTTGAACATTTCCAGTTTCGGAATGATCCGCATGCGTTCGCCCAAATGGAACGGCCGGTCTACGCCGAAGTCAAAAGTGAAGAAGGCATTGTCCTTACGCAAAGAGTTGCGCGGCAAAACAACGCTATTAACTATTCGAGGCTCGGGGGAGATAGGCTGCGCCGAATGAGCCTGCATCCGGGCGTTGGCATCCAGTCCCCAAGGCAGATTTGCGACAGTAAAGAAGTTAAATTTGTGCCGCTCATCACGATCCGAATAGCTATATTCCTGCGCGAGATTGTGCAAATCCACGTACCGGAAGGTGAAGGGGTCCCGTTCGTTGGAATCGTCGTCCCTGTCTACCGAGTATGTGTAGTTTCCATCAAACAGCAACCGATGACTCAAGCGCTTGCGCATGCCCACAGTAAAGCCACGATAAAGGGATTTTGAAGAGCTAACGGTGTCGGTAATGGAGCCCAGGTTCGGAAAAGGAGGATTACCGAGGTAAGTTACGGTGTCGCCCGAGGTCGGTACAACAGACGTGGGTCCCACGTTCGGATTGATGAAACGCGTCAGGTGTACACCCTTCGACCATGTAAAATCAAGGTACGCTGCGTAATCGCCGACAAGCTGCTGCTCATATCCAACGTTCGTCGTGTAAATGCGCGGGTTGGCGTAGTCTTTGCTGAAAACCGTTACCCCCGGCTGGAACGGGAACTGTCCAGGCGGCACTAGCGGGATATTGGACGTCCCGGGATAGGTCGGCGGAGGTCCGCCCGCTGAGTTCTGGCCACAAAAGAAAGGGCCATTCGGAGGGTTGGGTTGGAATTTAAAGAGGCAGGTCCCTGCGGCAAGCTCCTGTTGCTGGACGCCGTTCGTTGTGATAGCGCCAACCTGCGTGAGCATGTTTTGCCTCGCGTTGAAAATGCCATAGCTTGCGCGAAGAGCGGATTTCCCGTTGCCTTTAATATCCCAAGCGAAGCCAACGCGCGGCTGGAATTCCTTGTTCTGATTGTGAATAGTGCCGTCTGATGGGAAATTCGGGTCGCTCAGATTTTGGCCATACGCGGTTTTGGCAGGCGCAATGGTAGGACTGGGAAAGTGCTGTGCATCCCAACGCAAGCCGTAGTTAAACGTGAAGTTGCGCCAAACCTTCCAGGTATCCTGCGCGAACAACGAAAAGTCCTCATTGGCAATGCTGGATGCGCCGGACTGATCCAGAGTCTCCCCTTGAGTGGTCGGGCCGTGTTGCAGATAAAGAAGCATTGGGCCACCCGTGAAGGCCGAGCCGTTCGGGCAAGTGCCATTCGAGCTCGCGGAAATGCCGGTGACTAAGGAGATGTCCGTAAAGGTCCCGTCTGCGCACTCCGCAGCCGTTGGCCCAAATCCCGTCCCCCCAGGCGTTGCATAGTGCAGGAATCCCGTAACGCTGTCGAAGATGTATCGCCCGGTAAAGAACCCACGAAAAATCTGCGTATTGCGCGTGTGAATCCATTCGCCGCCATACTTCCAGGTGTGTTTGCCTTTGACGATAGAGAAGTTGTCTCGAATATCCGAGCGATAAATGAGCTCGTCTACTGCTGGCTCAAGGAAGAAGGGCTGCCCAAAGCGGAAGTTGGGTACGAAACCCATTGCCGTGTCCGGAACCGAGGAAGTATCAATAGCCTCACGGGGCCGCGTTTCGCGGGAATATGTGAAGTGGGCTTCGTTCAACATGGTATTCGAGAGAGTGCTAAACCAGTTTGTGTTGACAGCCTGGATATGTGAGGGGCCTTCGATACCGTTGGCGGAAGAGCCGTAGGTTGGCACGTCGAAGGTCTGGTTCGGGTTCTTCGACCAGTCAAAGTTATAAGACCCGAAAATCTGGTTCTTGGCATTGAGGTTGTAATCGACGCGTCCAAACAGCGCGGCATTTTTCTGCTGATGGATGACGGGAAGGCTTTCGTCCGTATTCTTGAAACCAGCCGGGAAGGTCGCCGTCTTGAAATAGTTCAGCAGCACCTGCCGCTGGCAGTCGCCGCTGGCGGAAATTTGCGCGTCGGTAATGTTGCTGTTGAAAACGGGATTCTGAATGCCGCAAGCAGCGCCGACTGTCGCGCCAAGAGCTGGCCGATTTAGATTTTCGCGAATCCCTTCCGTAGCCGCAAAGAAGAAGAGCTTGTCCCTGAGGAGCGGTCCGCCAAAACTTCCGCCAAACTGATTGCGGCGGAAATCCTGAAGCGGCTTACCGTCCGAAGTCGCCGCCGTCAAACCTTCGGTCCGGAAGTACTCGAACGCAGCTCCATGCCAGTCATTCGTCCCTGATTTTGTCACGACGTTAATAACGCCGCCCGCGCTGCGCCCAAATTCCGCGTTTGCTCCACTCGCGGTAATCTGAAATTCCTTGACCGCTTCCAGCGTGATATCAATCGCCGCGCGCTGTCCGCCCATCTGCTCGCCGAAGAATCCGTTGTTGTAATCGCCGCCATCCAGGCTGATGTTGTTGAAGATTCCACGCTGGCCGTTGATGTTGATTTCGTCGCCGTCCGGCCCTTGCGTGATGCTCACACCAGGCGTCAGCGTTAGCAAATCCTCGAACTTGCGCCCCAACACAGGCGTTGTCGCCACGGAAAGTTCATCCAAAGTGGAAGCCGACTCCGTCTTCGTCACCTCAACCACCGGCACATCCGTCACGACAATTTGTTGCGCGACCGATGAAACTTTCATCGTCACGGGGATATTGATTGTCTGCCCGACCGTGAGATTCACGTTCTGTTGCAAAACGGTCGCGAATCCCGACTTGCTGATGGTGAGCGTGTAACGTCCGGGGGCAAGGCTCAGAAACGCGAAGTGCCCGTCGGCATTCGACGTTTCTGTTTGTGCGAAATTCGTGTCGAGGTTCTTTGCTTCTACCGTCGCACCTGCTACGCTTCCACCTTTTTCATCGAGGACGTCGCCCTGCACGGTTCCTGAAGTAATTTGCGCCTGCCCCCCGGCGGCCGACGCAAACCACAACCCAAGTGCCAAGACAAAGCAGGCACGCAATAGTTTTTTCATCTTTCTCTCCCTCAGATTTTCACACCCCGTTTTTCGCAGCCAAGGGGGCTCTCTCAGGCGAGAGCCGGCTTGCGAAAACATTTGCGGCAACGAGTGTAGGCCCACTCCCTTTCAAAACACAAGCCAGCGCCTGTGGAAACTCTTGAAAGCGGTGTCAAATTCTCGATGTAATCCATCTGTGCTATGCGGGCGTATTCCTCCGACCGGCAGTCTGCAGGCGAATTGTCAGTTATACTCACCGCTGTGAACGCAACTCTCGATGGCATTCGCGTTATCGAATTGACAGAAGCTCTCGCCGGCCCGTATTGCGCCATGCTGCTAGGCGATCTCGGCGCTGATGTCATCAAGGTCGAGCGTCCGGGCACTGGCGACCAGTCGCGAACTTGGGGACCGCCGTTTGTTGGCAGCGAGTCCGCCTATTTTCTCGCCGCCAATCGCAACAAGCGCTCCATCGCCCTCAACTATGACGATCCCCTCGGCGCGGAAGCATTTCAAAAGCTCATCGCAAGTGCTGACGTTTTCCTTCACAACCAGCCTTCTCGGGCATCACTCCAAAAACGCGGAATCGACGCCGAAACACTCTGCACGAAACACCCGCGACTCATCTATTGCAGCATCACCGGCTACGGCTTCACAGGTCCCAAAGCAGAAATGCCCGGCTACGACATCCTCGCGCAAGCGGAATCCGGCGTCATGAGCTTCACGGGCGAGCCGGGAGGTGGGCCGATACGCTATCCCATTGCCATCGCGGACATGACCTGCGGGATGTACGCCGCTCTGGGAATTCTCGCGGCGCTCTTCAACAGAGAAAAAACCGGGCGCGGCCAAGTCCTCGACATAGCGCTTTTTGATTCGCAACTGACGTGGCTTGCGAACGTGGGCAGCAGTTATCTGAACGCAGGCGTTTCTCCCCAGCGTTGGGGAAACGCGCACCCAAACATCGTCCCTTATGAAGTTTTTCGCGGCAGCGACGATCGCTACTTTGTCGTAGGAGTAGGCACTGACGCGCTTTGGCAGAGGTTCTTGCCCGTGGTCGGTGTCCAAGATGAAATCGGAAACGATGATCGCTTTGCAACGAACGCGGATCGCATCAAGCACCGCGCCATTCTCGTGCCTCAACTGCAAAACATTTTTTCGCGGAAGACCGCTGCATCCTGGCTCGAGAAATTCGTCGCCGCCAAAATCCCCGCCGCGCCCATCAACACCGTCGCTGAAGCCGTAAGCACCGCACAAAGTCAAGCCAGAGGCTTGATCGTCCAGCTCGAGCACCCGGCCATCGGCACAGCAAAAAGCATCGCCAACCCGATTCGCCTCTCAACAACGCCAGCAAGCTACCGCCTGCCCCCGCCCCTCCTCGGTGAACACACCGCCGAAATCCTGCGCAGCCTCGGCTACCCCGAAAACGAAGTTCGCACACTGGCTGCTAAACCCGCCAATTGATCGCCTACCTTCACTAGTACAGCGGCGGTCTCCCGGAGCCACCAAGTAAGCTTGTGTTCACATTTGCAATCGTATGCGTTCCTTCATTTCCGCCCCACGCAAAGAGTAAGAATACTTGAGGAAACCCGCCAGCCCGCAGCGTCAGGCCGGAGGCGAAGCTGTGGATCCAGGTGTTGGATCCCAAGTCCCCGCGCGTCAAACCTACTTTCCCTTCTTCCGCCGTGATTGAAAATCCAAGCGGCCCCCAAATTGAGTGTTCCAGTCCTTGATGAAAAAACATTACATTCGGCGCCCGAAAGCGGAAGTCTTGGTAACTGCTGAGCGAGGGATTGCCGTTGATATCCACCCCGCCAAGCGTCGGCTGAAAGTAGAACGGCACAACATTTCCTCCCGGAGTCATGGACTCGGCAAGAAAAAAGCGCAGATCCACCGTGCCCTGCATATCTCGAGTGATTTCCGCGCATTCCGGGTGCGCCGGATCCGTCGATAAGGAGCAATCATCCGGACCATTCGGATTGTTGTCGCGCGGCAGTAGGTAACGCGTTGTTTTCCTGTAAATCACGAATTGATGCGTCAGATCTGCGGTGAGGCGCTGAAACGAAAAGTTGGAATTCCCGGGCGTGAAGAATTGCTGGTAAGCCAGGCGGTAATTCAGCCTGAGAAAATCCTCGAAGTATGCCGGACGAATTTGTATTCCCTCGCCAAGCTGCAAAGTTCCCGGCTGGCTGGTTAGGCCTGGCGCGCTCGCTTCTGTGTATAGCGCGCCTATCGTCGGGCTCGGCTGGCCGGTGCTCGGGCGAATCTCCACGAAACGCCCGTTGACTTCGCCAAACAAGCTCGCGTTCAACCGCTGATAGAACGGCTTAACCGCATTCACCCCACCGATGATCTCCCGCATTCCGTAGAACGCCCGGCCAGCTTGAGTCGTTGCGGGTCCCAGGCCAAAGTAGGTGAGCTTGTTTAGCGAAATGGCCTGGGCATACAAATTGACAATCGCATGTTCAGGAAGCTCCGAAAGGACGCGGACCTTTTTTTCCTTAGTTCCAAACCCGCCGCCAATCGCTTTTTCATGGGTGTCCACAAACTTCACATACAAACCTGCTCGCCACGAGCCGTTGATCGAGCCCACCGCGTCGGAGTTCCAACTGATTCGCCAATTGTCAGTTGTCTTATGCCCCAAATAGGCAATCCCCGCGCCGAATCCGTTCTGCGGAGCGATACTGCCCGCGGCAATGTGCACCGGCTTCCCGGTAAAGAGCTCTTCGGCACAGCCCAGGACCTTAAACGACCCACAACTTTCTCTGAGTTTGTCTAGCTCGCCAGAGGGGTCAATTTTTTGCGGAGTAGCTGATGGTTGTGGAGGGCTTTCTTGCGCGCGCGCACGTGCTGTCCCCAGAAGCAGAGCCGCTGATGCGAGGGCCGTCATGAGAACCTTCATCAGCTGCTCCTCCGCCTGGCCTGCTTACTCTTTGGTTTGCTCGCCATGGCCCTCCGTGCCCGCTTGCGCTGAGTTGCCTTTCGCGGTTTCTTGGCGCCTTGCGGATGCAACAGAGCTGTCATCTTCTTCAGATATTTGCTCGCGTGAAGCTCAGTCTTGATCTTGGAAATGTCAGTGAGTTTTTCCCCGGCCTTCACCAATCCTTTTTCGAGTTCGTGGAAATGCTTGATCTGGTTTTCGATCAATTGCGATATAAAGCGATCGTGGTTGTAGGCGCTTTTAGGAGTCTTGGGAACCTTCTGAACCAGCTTGTATTTTTTGCCCATCATTCATCCTCACACGTCAAAAACCCAGCAATCGTCATCTGGCCGCAACGCATTCGTCAGTGGAATTAGAAAATTCTCGGAATTCTTCTCGCGTGAAGTCCGCTGATCGTAGTTATTCAAAAAGAAATTGGTCACCGTTCCGGGAATGCAGGCGTGCTCGAAAACAAGTCCGTTATTTGCGTCTTCGGGACCGGGGATTACCGTCCCTCTTGGAATGTATGGAGAGATCAAAATGGCGGGTACCCGCACTCCCAGGCGGTTGAAGTTAAACGCCTCGCCTGTTCCGGTTTTTTCTGGCGGCGCACTGTAATCATCCGATTCACAAGCAGGCGGCACGACATGGTCGTAAATTCCCCCGTGTTCGTCGTAAACAACCAGCATTGCGGTGGTTTCCCAAAGCTGTGGGTTGGTTCGAATGGCGTTGTAAGTGTTGGCGATGAATCTCTCGCCTTCCTGCACGTTGTGATCGGGATGCTGATCCGAAGCAAGGATTTGGCCGGCTCCCGGCCCGGGATGGTCGTTGTAGCAGGGCTCGATGAAACTGTATTCAGGAAGCGTGTTGCCTTTGCAGTCGGCAATGAATTGGCTGTAACTTCCAAAAATTTGCGGCTGGTTCTTCAGCAGATTCACAATTTCCATCGTCGAGCTTTGCTGGTCGTAGTAATAAATCTTCGCGGTGTGCCCCGCCTGTATCATCCGCTCGTAAATGCTTTTGATGGGATCTTGAATGTAGAACAGGTTCATGTCCACGTTGCCGAACGAAGTCCCGTAATGCGCGAAAGCCCGGTTGCAAATCGTCGGCCCGGGAATCGAGGAGAACCAGCCGTTAAAAACTGCATATTCCGTGGCGAGCCTCGTCAGCACTGGAAGCTGGTCTGGCGTGAAGTAGGACATGATGGCTCGCGAGGCAGCCGCGCTCGTGCCTTGCGTTGCGTAGCTCTTGATGAAACCTTGCATGTTCGCAACACGCCCAAGTCCCGCTGCTGCGCCTCCAAAAATCTGCAGGTCCACCCCTGGGAAGTGATGATCCGGATCGTGGTCGAGCTGGCCTTGAAACTTCGCATTCGGCTGCACTTTCACCACCGTGCCGTTCGCGTCGGGATTGGATTCGTTGCCGGTGAGGCCATTAATTTTGGGATATTTCTTCATCAACCCGCCCAGCATGTGGTCGAACGAGCGGTTTTCCATCATCAGCACGACGATGTGTTTGAGGTTATCCAATCCGGCTGGCGGCATAGTCCCCCCACGACTGTCGAAGATAGGAATGATTCTCTGAGAGTAGTGACAAAAGACACCCGAAACGTTTCAACGGCTGAGGAAATAGCAAGGCTGGGTATTGCGGCGTCTCTTATAACTCAATTAGTAAAAGAAAGCTACAAGGCAAGGAGGCCCGCAGGAGTCTCGTAAGTTTGGGAGCGCGATCGCGACGCGCGCTAGATCTGGCGTGCCTGGGCTGGCTTCTGAGGTTGTGAGCTACGTTCGCTTATTTTCGAGTGACGGGATCCTATGGGCGGGGCGCCTTGGCG
>Ga0126370_10000694_pt1 | contig 14426 bp, 8 predicted proteins | sample PanSoiMetaPlot_3_FD_92586 | JGI IMG/M metagenome (GOLD analysis project Ga0126370, IMG submission 92586) | Tropical forest soil microbial communities from Panama - MetaG Plot_3 | ecosystem: Environmental > Terrestrial > Soil > Tropical forest > Bulk soil | place: Panama | collected 2016-02-17 | reverse complement strand
GGCCAGACCTAGGCTCTCCCACGATCGGATTACGGACGGCGAAACCCCCACCTGCCGCGCTACATCTCCGATTTTCAAGTAAGGTTCAGACATGAAATTAGAAAATTAGCACGAAATCCTACCGCCACATTTTGCATGAGCTGCAGCCGTTTTTTGTCCTTGACAGCGGCTGCCCCGCTTCACTAACCTTGCGGGATTATAGCAAGGTTGTTGCGGTAGCAACTAGAAGCTTTCAACAGAATTCCCAAAATCTCTCCCGGATATGCGGAGGTTCCATGCCGTCACGCCGAGCCTTTTGGTTCGCACTATGCCTTACCGCCGTCTCACTCTCGATGCCAGTTTTACTCCCTGGCCAAGGTACTACCGGTCGAATCGTCGGTCGGGTCTCGGATCCCGGAGGAGCGGTCTTGCCGGACGCGAAAGTGACGCTCGTCAATGAGGCCACGGGCGTAAGCCGTGATGTGAAGACCAGTGGCAGCGGGGATTACGATTTCGTTGAGGTACCCGTCGGCACCTATCGACTCGAGTTTGATTTGACGGGATTCAAGCGGAATGTGCGTCGCGGCGTCAATCTGGATATCAACCAGGTCATCACGCTGAATATGACGATGCAGATCGGAGCAGCCCAGGAAGTTGTGGATGTGACTTCCGAGGCGCCTTTGGTGGAGACCACGAGCACGCAATTGGGCGCGGTCGTTGGAGACCGCGCAGTCAGCGAACTGCCACTGAATTCGCGTGACACCTACCAATTCTTGCAACTGCAGCCAGGCGTAATGTCGACGGCGGGATCAAGCAACTCGATTGTCTATGGCAGCAACAACGCCGGTGCAGTATCGGTAAATGGCGGCCGTGGGCGTTCGAACAACTTCAGCGTTAACGGCGGCGATGCGAATGACCAGTTCGTCAATTTACCCACGGTGCAACCCTCGCCGGACAGCATTCAGGAATTCCGCGTCCTGACCAATACATTTGACGCGGAATATGGCCGGAACTCCGGATCAGTAGTGAACGTTGTCACGAAATCGGGGACGAACCAATTCCACGGCAATGCTTACGAGTTCTTCCGCAACAAAGTGTTGAACGCGAATTCGTATTGTTTCTCGCCCGATGGCTGCCCCAAGCCGAAGTTCAATCAGAACCAGTTTGGTGGAACGTTTGGCGGGCCGATCGTCAAGGACCGCACATTCTTCTTCGCATCGTACGAGGGGCGGCGAATCCGTCAGGGAATTCCTTCCCCGGCCGTCATCGTACCGAGCGCGGCGGAGCGCCCTAGTGCTTCTCAGCCCTACGCGGATTTTTCTTCCGAGTCCACTTTTAGCGGCGTTTTGAGTAGTGCCTATGCCCTGAACAACAGGCCGAATTGCACAACTGCGCTGGGAAACGCGCCAAATATTCCGGATAATTCGAATTATTCTGACCTCTTTCCCGGGAACATAATTCCGCTGGGCTGCATGGATGCCACTGCGGTTGATTTGCTGCAGTTGGTGCCGACACCGGCCAGCGGCGGCAGCATATTACAAACGGTTCCAGTACAGCCTGAGCGAGGCGACCAGTTTACGGTTAAGTTCGACCATCGCATTAACAACAGCCAGAACCTCAGCATCTACTATTATTTCGACGATCATCACCTCGTCTCACCCTTCGCTCAGTTCCAGGCAGCCGGAGCGAACATCCCCGGATTTGGTTCGGCCACCAGTGAGCGATTCCAACAATGGAACATCACTCATACGTGGACCATCACAAACAGCACGGTCAATGAGTTTCGGTTCAATTACAACCGCGAGGCACAAAGGACTTTCCAACACCCGGTAAGAACCAGCCTGGTGCAGGATTCCTGTCCGACGGCGCCTGGATGGCTAACCAGCGCACTGGGAACCGTGCCGTGTTTTTCAGATGGGACGCAAAGCAACGCAACCGGAATTCATCCTGGACTCGGTACCCAGCACGAGGGGTTACCATTCATTCAGCTGAGCGGAGGATTCACGATTGGCAACAATGGCGAAGGCGAGTTACCGCAGGTGGGTAACTCATTTCAGTGGTCAGACAGCTTGAGCAGAGTGGTTGGGAACCATTCGCTTAAATTTGGGGGCGATGTCAGGCGGCAACGCTTTGACCAGACGCTCTACTTTGATGTCAGCGGTGAATACTTCGTCGACGGCACCTCAAGCAATTCGACGCTGGGGGACACGGTGTTCTCGGACTACTTGCTCGGCTTCCCCGGCTCCTACGGCCAAGGTTCCGCGCAGGTGGAAAATGTCCGCAGTACCGGTCTCTACCTGTTTGCACAGGACAGCTGGAAGATCAAGCCGAATCTCACGCTCAACTATGGGCTGCGTTGGGAACTGAACACGCCAATTGCCGACATCAGCCATCACGTGCAAACATTCCGTCCGGGACAGTCAACAAAAGTTTATCCCTGCCAGCTCTCGCAGGCGAGCATTGATACGCTCGGCAGCAGCGATTGTAGTCCGTACTTCCCGACAGGATTACTGGTACCCGGCGATCCAGGCGTGCCCGCCGGAATGACCCAGACGTATTACAAAGCGTTCGCTCCGCGCATCGGTATTGCGTGGAGCCCTGGAACATCAGGAAAGACGAGCATTCGCGCTGGATGGGGACTGTTCTATAACCCGATCGAACAACTCGTGCTGGAACAGTTCAGCGCCGAACCGCCTTTCGGGGGCAGCACATTCCCTGTCGATACTCTATTCAATCAGCCATTCCTGAGTCAGGATGGATTAACGACCTATCCCAACCCATTCAATGGAATTCTGAATCCGACGCGCGGGCAGCCCGTCGACTGGTCTACGTTCCGGCCAATTCTCTTGTTCGGCCAATTCCAGCCGAAGATGCGTTCGCAGTACTCAGCGCAATACAACCTCACCATCCAACATCAGCTCAGGCATGACATGAGCGTGATGGTCGGGTACGTCGGGTCGCAGGGACACCGCTTGTTGGCGACTCACGATCTGAACTATGGGAATCCGCAAACCTGTATCGACCTGCAGGCGATTTCTGATCACTACGCCAACATTAATCCAAATGATCCTAATGTTTCAGCGTACAGTTGCGGCCCCTACTATGCCGATTCAGCTTTCCTTCTACCAGCCAATACGATACCGGCCGGTATGACTTTGACGATGCCTTACGGTTCGCAAGCCACGGTCACGGGACCGAACCCGACTGACATCAATCTGGTGGGACTGCGAAAGTATTCGTCTCCACAATGCGATCCGTTCACCGGAAACGGCTGCCCGGTCGACGGTGTTCCAGTCTTCAGCAGCATCTTCGCCCAGGATACGATTGCGAATTCCGCCTACAACTCGCTGCAGGCGTCTCTTGATAAACGATTCGCTCACGGCTTGCAGTTCACAACTGCATACACGTTTAGTAAGTCGTTCGATCAAGCCTCGAGTTTTGAGGGAATTATCAACCCGATCAATCCCCGCCTCAGCCGTGCGTTGTCTTCGTTCGACGCGCGGCACCGGTTGGTCTTCAGTTATTACTGGGAATTGCCTGTTCAGAAGTTCAGCGGCGCGAAGGGGCAGATCCTGAATGGCTGGGCCCTATCGGGAATCACAACTTTCCAGACGGGCTTTCCGATCCGAATCACGACACTGGATGATCAGGAGCTAATGTACAGCTTCGATTTCGAACTGCCGGGCGAGCCGGACCTTGTAGCGCCGTTCCGTAAGATGAAGCCGCAAAGCAACGGCAACTACTTCTTCGATCCGGCCTCCTTCAGCGAGGACAACACCTTCGGTCGGATTGGAAACTCGCCGCGTACGATTTGCTGCGGGCCACATATCAGCAACTCGGACTTCGCAGTCCTCAAGACCTTTACAATATCGGAGACGAAACGAGTCGATTTCCGTGGGGAGTTCTTTAACCTGTTTAACCACACTCAATTTTTCAATCCGGACGGAAATTTCTCTGACGGCCCGCAATTTGGGCAGGTCACTCAGGCCCGCGATCCACGCCTGATGCAGTTTGCCCTAAAGTTCTTCTTCTAATGCAAGACCCCGGGTAGTCAAGAACTGCCCGGGAAATCTAATGGCCCACAGACCATGAAAGTCTCCGGCCTGAGTTTTCTTGGAGAAAGAGATGTACCCCGATCTACAGAAAGAGCTTTCGACCTTTGAACGCCGGACCCCGAAGTCCGCTGAGGCCCACAAGAAAAATCTCAAACGCATTCCTCTTGGTGTAGCGAGCAACTATCGCGCATACGATCCGTGGCCGATCTTCGTGAAAGAGGCCAGCGGCAGCAAATTCCGCGATTTGGATGGAAACGAATACATCGATCACAACCTGACCTTCGGCGCGTTGATGGCCGGACACTGCCATCCGGCGGTGATGAAGGCCGTCGAGAAGCGCCTTTCGACCGGAACCATGTTCGGCATGCCGCACGACATGGAATGGGAACTGGCGGAAGAGATTTGCAATCGGTTTCCCGTTGAGATGTGCCGCTTCGGCAATAGCGGCACCGAGGCCACGATGCACGCGGTTCGCCTTGCTCGTGCCGCGACCGGCCGCGACAAGATCGTAAAGTTCGAAGGCGCCTACCACGGACTGCATGACAGCGCTTTGGTCAGCGTGAAGCCGCACGCTCCCGATTTCGGCGACATTCATGCTCCAACTTCCGTGCCTGGAGGCCTGGGCGTTCCGAAGGCTGCCATCGAAAATGTGAAGATCGCAACCTTCAACGATCTCAATACCGTCGAGCGCCGCTTCAAAGAGAATCCCGGAGAGATCGCCGCGATCATCCTCGAACCCATCCTCATGAATGTCGGCCTCTGCTTGCCGCAGCCTGGCTTCCTCAAAGGCTTACGCGAAATCTGCGATAAGAACGGCGCGCTGCTGATCTTCGACGAAGTGAAGACCGGCGCGAAGCTTTGCTGGGGCGGCGCCAGTGAATACTTTGGCGTGAACCCAGACATCATTTGCCTGGCGAAATCAATCGGCGGAGGCTTGCCGCTCGCCGCTTTCGGCACGCACAAATCCGTCATGGATCTCATCTCGCAGCACAAGGTCTTCCACGGAGGAACCTATAACACGAATCCTGTATCGATGGCTGCGGGCTTGGCGACGTTCCGTGAGGTTCTCACGCGCGACAACTATGCGAACGTCGACAAACTGAGCAAGAAGTTGGCTGAAGGTTATCGGCGCATCATCGCGAAAGTCGGCTTGCAGGCATATATCGCGCAGGCTGGCGCGAACGGCGCGTTGATGCTCTATCCGCAGGAGATCGTGAACTATCGCGACTGGACGGTAGTTGACGTCGATCTGTGGCGCCATTACTGGTTCGGTATGGTCAATCGCGGCGTGATGGCTCAGCCCTACTGGTGGGACGAGCAGTGGACGATATCGGTACAGCATACCGACGCCGATATCGACAAGCACATCGCCGCATTCGACGACATCGCCGCTTCGCTCGCCAAAGCACAGCAGGAGCGCAGCGAGCGCGTCCCGGCGGAAGTTGCACACTGAGAAATAGTGGTCAGTGGAAGTTGTCAGTGGTCAGCTGAACTGATCATGGACGCTGGCCACTGACCACTAAGCACTGACTACGAATCTTGTCCACCACCACACAAGCCGAAGCTCAGCCTCATCTCATACGCGCCCTAGGGCGTCGCGATCTGGTGCTGCTCTTCGTGGTGGCGGTATTCAATTTGAATGTCGTTCCTTCAATCGCCGCAAACGGCGGCGTAACTGTGTGGCTCTGGATCATCTCCCTGCTACTTTTCTTCTGGCCACAAGGCATTGCCGTCATTGAACTCGCACATCGTTATCCCGGCGAGGGCGGCGTCTATCTCTGGGCCAAAGAGGTCTTCGGCGACTTTCACGGATTCCTCTCCGGCTGGTGCTATTGGACCAACAACATGCTCTATGTGCCGACGGTGATGCTGTATTTCGTCGGCGTGTCGGTGTACGTGCTCGGCCCAGGTCATCAAGGCCTCGCGGATAACAAAATTTTCGCCTCGATTGCATCACTGACTCTGTTGGCTCTGCTGACTCTCTTTAATATTCTGGGCCTCGGCGTCGGGAAGTGGATCAACAATTTGGGCGCGATCGGGACCTTTATCGCAGCAGCGGTGCTGATTGGACTTGGAGTGGTGGTCTGGTCGCGCTTCGGAACAGCGATCACGCGGGCAGATTTCGCCATCCCCCCAAATCCGAAGTTCGTGCTGAATTCCTTCGGCGTGATCTGCTTCGGTCTAGTGGGCCTGGAACTCGCTTCCGTGATGGGCGACGAGATTAAAGATCCGCAAAAAACGTTGCCGGGCGCGGTGGCACTCGGAGGCGTGCTCTCTGGCGCTCTCTACATCGGGGCAACGCTGACGCTTTTGATCGCAGTCGGCAAGAACGTAAACGTCTTACAGGGCATCGTACAAGCCGTGACTCACATGGCGGGCCGGGTGGGCATGGGATGGCTCAGTGTGCCGTTTGCCTTGATGTTGAGTTTCTCGATCGCGGGCATTGGCTCGGCATGGATGGGCGGCTCCGCGCGCATCCCGTTCGTCGCTGGACTCGATTCCTATATGCCGTCGTGGCTCGGTAACGTGCATCCGCGTTATTCCACGCCATACGCGGCGCTGATCGTGCAAGGAATTGTCTCGGCCGTTTTGGTGATCTTCAATTTTGCCGGTGCCGGCGTTCAGGAAACATTCCAGAAGTTGTTGTCGCTGGCAGTCGTGCTGCAGTTGGTTCCGTTTGTCTACATGTTTGGTGCGTTGGTGAAATTTGCGGTCAGCGAGCAGAAACCGGCGGGCCAATACGGAAGAATCACGTTGTTCCTTGCGGGTCTTAGTGGATTGCTGACCACGATCCTCGGCATCGCGCTCGTGTTCTTTCCAGCACAACAGATTACCTCGATGTTCTGGTACGAAGTTTGGATGGTGGGCATGACGCTATTGGCCATTGGCCTGGCGGCGTTCTTCTTCTTCGTCTATGGGCGCCACAAGGCAGTCCCTCCGGTTAAGACAAAGTTGAACCATGTGGGGACAACCGCCGCGGCTGTCCCGGCGAGCGAAGCTCGCCACTAAAGTTTGTGTAGGGACGGACGCAGCCTGCCCTGAGCGCGGTCGAAGGGTCCGTCCCGCTAGCGCAGCTCGCGTGCAAATGCCGTAATCATTGCCGGCTTCAACGCGCGAAAGAGATCGTATCAGGGTACGGCTTCAGCCGTGCCATCGCAGTCGCAAAAAGATCCGTGCTTTAGCCCCAGGAGGCCACGATGCCGAGCGGAGTGCAGACCGAAGTCAAAACCTACCAGATGTTCATCAACGGCGAATGGGTCTCCGGCAAATCGTCGAAGACGTTCCCCGTTTACGATCCCTCGACGGAAGAAGTCATTGCCCAAGTCCCTGACGCTAACGCCGAGGATGTAAACCGCGCCGTCGCGGCCGCCAAGACAGCCTTTGAAGACGGCCCCTGGGCAACAACGACCGCCCAAGAGCGCGGACGCGTCCTGTTCCGCATGGCCGATGAAGTTCGCCAGAATCTTTCCGCGCTGGCCGAACTCGAATGCCGAAACACCGGCAAGCCGATCGTCGAAGCGGAGTTCGATCTCAATGATGTCGCTACTTGCTTTGAATACTACGGCGGGCTTGCCACGAAGATCATCGGCCAGGTCAATCCTGTTCCCGATAATGCGATGTCGTTGTCTCTGAAGGAGCCAGTCGGCGTTGCTGGACAGATCATCCCGTGGAACTACCCGCTGTTGATGGCAGCCTGGAAGCTTGCGCCCGCCATTGCTGCGGGATGCACGTGCGTTCTGAAGCCCGCGGAGCAGACGCCTCTCACTGCGCTCGAGTTCGCGAACTATTTCGCGGACTGTGGTCTGCCGCCAGGTGTAGTGAACATCGTGACTGGATTCGGCGAGACCTGCGGCGCCCCGCTCGTGCAACACCCCGACGTCAACAAGATTGCGTTCACTGGCAGCGCGGCGGTGGGCAAGATCATCGTGAAACAAGCTGCGGATACCGTGAAGCGCGTGACGCTGGAGCTTGGCGGCAAGTCTCCCAACATCTTCTTTGCAGATGCCGATTTTGAAGCCGCGATCGACGGCGCTCTCTTCGGCGTGTTCATCAATCAAGGTGAAGTCTGTTCCGCCGGAAGCCGCATCCTCGTGCAAAAGTCCATCTATAGAAAGTTCGTTGACGCCATGGCGGAGAAAGCGAAGAAGATCAAACTTGGCCCGCCGCTCGAACGCGAAACCAAGATGGGTCCGCTGGTCAGCAAAGAGCAATACGACCGCGTCAATCAATATCTCGAGGTTGGCAAGAAAGAAGCCAAGCTGGCTTCCGGTGGCGGACGTCCAGAGAAATTTACCAAGGGCTTCTATGTTCAGCCGACGATTTTCTACGACGTGAGCAACAGCGCCCGCATCGCCCGCGAGGAAATCTTTGGGCCGGTCGCAGCGGTGATTTCATTTGAAGACGAGAAAGACGCGATGAAGATTGCGAACGACTCTCCGTATGGCCTGGCCGCGGCCGTCTGGACCCGCGATATCTTTAAAGCCATGCGTGCTGTCAAGGCTCTGCGCGCAGGGATTGTCTGGGTCAACCATATGCAGCCGACGTACGTGGAAGCCCCGTGGGGGGGATTCAAGCAATCCGGCTTCGGCCGCGAACTCGGTCCGTGGGGTATCGAAGAATATCTGGAAACGAAACAGGTGCACATCAACCTAAACGAAGCGCCAATCGGCTGGTACTGAAGACAAGTGGTCAGTGGTAGTGACCAGTGATCAGTGGCCGGCGGTGAGAGAGCACTAGCTGACGACAGTAGCCGCGAAGCGGCCAAAGAATGCAGCCCACGGCGCAAGCCGTGGGTAAAGCCAAGAGAAGACAAAAGCCCCGAAGGGGCGGAAGAAACGAAACGCGAGATCACGATGTCGACGATTCAGCTCCGCACACCGATTCCTGGCCCGAAGTCGAAAGCCCTCCACGAGCGCCGCGCAAAAGCCGTGCCTCGGGGGCTTTCTCACGGCACGCCAATTTACGTCGCCAAGGCCGAAGACGCCTGGCTCGAAGACGTCGACGGCAACCGCTACCTGGACTTCGCGGGCGGCATTGGATGCCTCAATGTCGGTCATCGCCGCGAAGCCGTGGTTGAAGCCATAAAAGACCAGCTCGACAATTTCCTGCATACATGCGTCCAGGTTACGCCGTACGAGAACTACGTGCGCTTGGCCGAGCGCATGAACGAAGTCACGCCGGGCAAGTTCGCGAAAAAGACAATCTTCGTCAATAGCGGCGCCGAGGCTGTTGAGAACGCAGTCAAGATCGCGCGTGCGTATAGCAAGCGTCCAGGCATCATCGCCTTTGAAGACGCATTTCATGGGCGTACGATGATGACGCTGGCGTTAACCAGCAAAACGCATCCGTACAAAGCTGGATTCGCGCCGTTTCCGAGCGAGGTTTATCGTGTTCCCTTCGCGTATTGCTACCGCTGCTCGTACTCGAAAGAGTACCCGTCATGCGATCTCTACTGCGCCCGGCACTTAGAAGATACGTTCAAGCGGGTGGTGGCGAATGAAGAAGTTGCCGCCGTAATTTCCGAGCCGGTGCTGGGTGAAGGCGGATTCATCGCCCCGCCGCCCGACTACTTCCGTGTGCTGATCGAGCTTTGCCGTAAGTACGGGATCCTATTTATTGCGGACGAGGTGCAGTCCGGCTTCGGGCGTACCGGTAAGTTGTTTGCCAGCGAGCACTATGGAATCGAGCCAGACCTGATCGTTACGGCCAAGTCTCTCGGCGGAGGTCTGCCGCTGGCTGCCGTCAGCGGCCGCGCCGAAATCATGGACGCTCCAGGAGTCGGTGGATTGGGCGGAACGTTCGCGGGCAACCCGCTTTCCTGTGCGGCAGCGTTGGCGGTGCTCGACCTGTTCGAGCGCGAGAACTTGCTCGCCCGTGCTAACGAACTGGGCGACCGCTTTCAGCGCCGTGCGTGCGAGTGGCAGCGCCGCTGGTCTCTGATCGGCGATGTTCGTGGCTTGGGCGGCATGCAAGCGATCGAGCTAGTGAAGTCAGCGGAGACGAAGGCCCCAGCCACTGACGAAACCAAGAAGATCTCGCAATACTGCTATGAACACGGCCTGATCACGATCACCGCAGGAACGTACTCAAATGTGATCCGCGCGCTAGTCCCGTTCGTCATTACCAACGAGCAGATGGACGAAGCGCTCGACGTGCTAGAATCCGCGATCGCCAACGTCTGCGAGCAGAAGGCCGTAGTGGCGCAGTTGGTTTAGCAGCGCGAGCCTAGCGGCGCAACGCTCTTTGAGTTTGTCATCCTGAGCGAGGATTGCACTTCGCGCGTAGCGCTAAGTGCAACCGCAGTCGAAGGATCCCTATAGCTGTATCATTAACTCTCTGGGGAGCCCGGCGCCTTTAGCGGTCCTCCAGCGCACAACATTCTTCGCGACAGCGAAAGGCATTACCACAATGACTGTAGCAGCACCTCCTTCCATCAAACTGACCAACTACATCAACGGACAATGGGCCGCGTCGCAGGCGTCGGAATGGCGCGATGTCATCAATCCCGCCACGGGAGACATCCTGGCGAGCGTTCCACTCGCGGGAGCAGCCGACGTCAATGCCGCTGTGAAGGCGGCTGCCGCGGCCTTCCCCGAATGGCGCCGCACTCCTCCGGAAGACCGCATCCAGCCGCTTTTCAGGTTGAAGATGCTTCTCGAAGAGCACATCGACGAGATCGCCCGCATCATCACCATGGAAAACGGCAAGACATTCGGTGAAGCCAAGGCCGAGATGCGACGCGCCATCGAGAACGTTGAAGTGGCCTGCGGCATTCCGATGATGATGCAGGGCTACAACCTGGAAGACGTCGCACGTGGCATCGACGAAATGATGATCCGGCAACCGCTCGGAGTGGTGGCGGCGATCGTTCCGTTCAATTTCCCCGGCATGATCGCGTTCTGGTATCTGCCTTACGCGATTGCGACAGGTAATACGTTCATCCTCAAGCCGAGCGAGCGCGTGCCGCTGACCATGCGGTACATCTACGAATTGCTCGAAAAGACCGGACTGCCGAAAGGTGTGGTGAATCTGGTCAACGGTGGCAAAGCGGCCGTCGACGCGCTGATTGATCACCCGAAAGTTCGTGCGATTAGCTTCGTCGGATCAACCCCGGTTGCGCGCTACATCTATTCCCGCTCGGCAGAACAGGGCAAGCGCTGCCAGTGCCAGGGTGGCGCCAAGAATCACGTCATCGTGCTACCCGATGCGGATATGCCGATGGCCACACAGATCATCAGCGACAGCGCCTTCGGTTGTGCCGGACAGCGCTGTCTCGCCGTGTCCGTCGCAGTGACAATTGGCGAAGCGCAGAAAACGTTCCGCGACTCGATCGCCGAAGCCGCTGCGAAGCTAATGGTCGGCAACGGACTCGAAGACGGCGTGCAGATGGGCCCAGTGATTACTCCACAGAGCAAGGAGCGTGTGGAATCGCTGATCGGAGTCGGCGAGAAGCAAGGCGCCAAGGTTCTTCTCGATGGCCGAAACACACAGATTCCGCGGCATGAGTCGGGCAACTTCGTGAAGCCGACGATTCTCGACGATGTACCCGCCACCAGCGAGCTCACCGATACAGAAATCTTCGGCCCGGTACTGAGCCTCGTCCACGCTGATAGTCTGGATGACGCTCTGGCCTTCCTCGAACGTAGCGCCTACGGCAACCAGGCGTCGCTATTCACGTCAAGCGGATCGGCAGCGCGCCGATTCCGCTACGAAGCGCCTGCAGGGAATATCGGTATCAACATTGGAGTCGCCGCTCCCATGGCCTATTTCCCTTTCAGCGGATGGAAGAACAGCTTCTTCGGCGACCTACACGGTCAGGGCCGCGACGCCATTGAGTTTTACACCGATAAGAAAGTCGTCGTCGAACGGTGGGCCAAGGAGCACAGCCGGAAATTCTGAATATTGTGCCATCGAGCGATTGAGTCATTGAGCGATTGCTGAAAAACCCCTGCACCACGATCGCGATTTTCAATCGCTCAATCACAAAATCGCTCAATCACTCAATGCACTGAGGAAATCATGACTACTACTCTCGCTACGCCCACCATGTCTGGCCAGGAAATCGTCGACCTCACCAAAAAACACACACTCTTCGAGTGGTCAGCACAGTCGAAGGTCGATCCCATCCCGGTTGCCCGCGCCAAGGGCATCTATTTCTGGACGCCGGAAGGGAAGCGCTTCATCGACTTCAATAGCCAGTTAATGTCGGTGAACATCGGCCACGGCGACGAGCGCGTGATCAACGCGATTCACGAGCAGGCGCAGACGCTTGCCTATGCGAATCCGTTTATGGCCACGGAGCCTCGCGCACGGTTAGGTGCGAAGCTGGCCGAGATCACCCCTGGCGACATCGACACATTCTTCTTCACCAATGGCGGCGCCGAGGCCAACGAGAACGCGATCAAGATTGCTCGCTTCTTCACCGGGCGTCACAAGATTATGGCGCGCTACCGCTCGTATCACGGCGCGACGGCCGGCAGCATCTCTCTAACGGGCGATCCGCGCCGATGGGCTGCTGAGCCCGGCATTCCCGGCGTGGTGCGCGTGCTCGATCCCTATCACGGCATCGAGCGCGGATGGGAATCGGCCGAGTCCTCGCTCGCCATGATCGAAGAGACTATTCAGCTCGAAGGCTCACACACCATCGCGGCCTTCATCCTCGAGAGTGTCGTCGGCACCAATGGCATTCTCATTCCGCCCGACGGATACATGCAGGGTGTGCGTAAGCTGTGCGACAAATACGGCATCCTGATGATCGCCGACGAGGTCATGGCCGGATTCGGCCGCACCGGCGAATGGTTTGCCATCGACAACTGGAAGGTCGTGCCCGACCTGATCTGCATGGCCAAGGGACTCACTTCAAGCTATCTGCCGCTCGGCGCGGTCGGTATGCGCCACCACATCGCGCAGCACTTTCAGAATAACGTTTTCTACGGAGGACTGACCTACAACTCGCATCCTATGGGCTGCGCCGCAGCACTGGCGACAATTCGTGTGTATGAAGAAGACAACCTGATCGAGAACACGCGCAAGATGGGCGCGCTGATGAAGCAGTTGCACAAAGAGGTGCAGGCCAAGCATCCATCCGTAGGCGAGGTTCGATCGATTGGCCTATTCGGAATCTTCGAGCTGATTCGCAGCCGCAAGACCAAGCAGCCGATGGCGCCCTTCAACGGCACTTCCGAAGAGATGGCGGCGCTCGGAAAATTCTTCCGCGAGAACGGACTCTACACCATCGTGCGCTGGAATTCGTTCTACACGAATCCTCCGCTCTGCATCAATGAAGAACAGCTGCGCGAGGCCTTCGCGATCATCGACAAAGGGCTCGAAATTTCGGACAAGGCAGTGAACGATTAACCAGTCTTCAGGCAGCGCGCTTAGTTGCCCGCGACCGCTTTGGAAAACTGCCGGTGATTTTTCGAATGAATCCATGCAGGGCATGAAATCCGTTCCCTGGCAGGAACATGAACGGACACTCTCCGGGAATAAGTTGGATCCCTTTCTCCTGGCAGAGCTGAACGGCGTTAGCGCTGACGGCGCCGTCGCCAGCCGCGCGATACATCCAGATCCGACGGATGCCTGCCTCAGCGCAATCTGCGACCACCGCGTCGGTGGTTAAGGGAGACGTCATTAACAATGCAGCATCCACCGGTGGTTGGATGTCCTGCACTCGCTTGAAGCAGCGTTGTCCCAAAATCTCGCTGGCTTGCGGGTTGACGGGAACTACGTTATACCCTCGTCGGCAGAGTTCCTTGAAAAGCAACATGCTGAAGTCTCCGGGATCTCGCGAAGCACCGACCATCGCAATGCGCTTCTGAGCGAGGAAGTCTTCGATCACTTCAAGTGATGTGTGGGCCGGCATGGTCCCTCCTGACTGAGCGAAAGAGTAAGCCAATCTCGGAAAGCCGGCAGTGATCCAGGTCACCGATGGACGCTTGTGGGAAAAGCCCGCCGTCGGCCAAAACAGGCGCCAGAAGAGGCTTTCGGGGTATCCCAAACCAGCTCCTTTTTGATGCCAAGCGCCGCTTTGGGCTTGCAGATTGGCCGTCGGCGGAGCACAATTTACTCCATTTAGAAACACGCCCAACGGGCCGTAGTGGGGAGTCGAACTCCACTCGAAGAAAGGTCGAGATGAGGAACTGCATAACTTTTACCTTGCTGTCGGCGTTGACGGTGACCGCCTGGGCACAGCAGAACGCCGTGAATTCCACGTCCACAGCGCCGGCCAGCACAACTTCTGCCACAAGCGAGAGAGAGCCCTTGGCCTCGCCTCGCCCAAAAGACTTCTGGGATGGGGACGACCCGAATGTGGTGAACCTGATCGAGCATCCCTTCGCCACGAAACGGTATGTGCAAAAGCTTGTCAATCCGATTCGTGACCGCGTAACTGAG
>Ga0126370_10000692_pt1 | contig 14435 bp, 12 predicted proteins | sample PanSoiMetaPlot_3_FD_92586 | JGI IMG/M metagenome (GOLD analysis project Ga0126370, IMG submission 92586) | Tropical forest soil microbial communities from Panama - MetaG Plot_3 | ecosystem: Environmental > Terrestrial > Soil > Tropical forest > Bulk soil | place: Panama | collected 2016-02-17 | reverse complement strand
CGGCGCCTTGACCAGGACCCCGACCTTGCCTGGCAAGTGAAGCCGGCCGTCACGCCGCAACTCCGCAATGCGCGCGAGCATCCGGTCGGTTCCTTCCGCGGCTTCGACCGCGATCACGTGGTTGGCGGCCGTGACGACCGCCTGTCCAACATCGAACCGGCTGATGGCAGAGAGCAACGCCTGGCCAAGGGCAATGTCGGCTTCATCGCGCGTTGAAGGCGCGTGGCGTCCGAGGCGGCCCTCCGGGACTAGAATCTCGGGCGCCACGTCGTGGGCGCCGACCAGGCGATAGCCAAGCTGCTCAATGATGCGGGCGACATGCGACAAGAGGTGGTCGTCGCCACCCCGATAGGCGGCGATGATGCGGGGCAAGAGACGCAGCGTAAAAATATCGATGCGAAGCTGGCTGATCGAGGGCCGCGTCACGGCCCCAATGAACACGACCTCGCGGCAACCGTCCGCCTGGGCCAGACGGTGCATGTGTCCAACTTGCGCGAGCCGAACCCAGTGGTGCGGATAGCGCGCCACCTCCTGCGCATCGGCCCAGCCCGCGAGCGCAAACAGCACCACGCGCCGACTCCGGCGCATCACGGCGTCGGCGACAGCAAATGGAAACTTGCCGGCGCCGCAAACGATCGCGAGCGGCCCATTGGATGGCGCGACATCGCTCATGGCGAGGCGGCGACGTTGTCCGGTTCGACGCCGGTGTCGGACGTCCCCGACTGCGCTGGATGCATCAGCGGCCGTGACTGCCCCGCGTGGATGAAAGCAATGATCCTGCCGACCAGGGGATCGCCTGCGAATTCGCGCTCGACCGACGCCAGGCGATCGCGAAACACACCCTCGGCGAGGAACAAGGCGTGATATGCCCGGCGCAGACGGATGATGTCGTCGCGCTTGAACCCGCGCCGACGCAAGCCGACCACGTTGAGCCCGTTGAGCGCGGCGCGCTGGCCGATTGCAAAGCCGAACGGAATGAGGTCCGCCGCAACCCCGGTGACACCGGAGACCATGGCGCCCTCTCCGATACGGACGAACTGATGCACCGCCGTCAGTCCGCCCAGGACCACGCGATCCTCGAGCGTAACGTGGCCGCCGAGAACGGCGTTGTTGGCCAGCACCACATCGTCGCCGACCTGACAATCGTGTCCGACATGGGAGCCAACCATGAAGAAGCCGCGGTCGCCAACACGCGTCAGTCCGCCGGCATCTTCGGTCCCCAGATTCATGGTTACGCTCTCGCGTATATCGCAGTCGGATCCGACGATGAGCCGGGTCGCTCCGCCGCGGTACTTGACCGACTGCGGCGGCGTTCCGAGTGAGGCGAACGGATGGATCACGGTGTTCCGACCGATGCTCGTGTGGCCGGTCACGTGCACCTGGGCGATGAGACGGCAGCCGTCGCCGATCACAACATCCTTTCCGATCACGCAATAGGGGCCGATGGTGGCGCCGCTCCCGATCTCTGCGCCGCGTTCGATGCGGGCAGTTGAATCGATCGCTTCCATCACTGACCCACGATGATCATGGCGCCGACCTCGGCTTCGGCCACGACCATCCCACCGACCTTGGCTTCGCCGCGGTACCACCACATGTTCTTTTTTCGCGCTTTCTTGATCATGTGATATTCGATCGTGTCGCCGGGGACCACCGGCTTGCGGAATTTCGCCCGGTCGATGGTGAGAAAAAAGACCGCTTTGTCGGGGGACAGGTTCTCGCCGATGCTGCAGATGACGCCGGCGGTCTGCGCCATGCCTTCGATCATGAGCACGCCCGGGAACACTGGATTGCCGGGAAAGTGCCCCATGAACTGCGGCTCGTTCGCGGTGACGTTCTTGATTCCAATTCCGCTTTGATCGCCGCGGATCTCTATGACCCGATCGATCATCAGAAACGGATAGCGATGCGGCAACGACTTGAGGACGGCGGCGATATCCGCTGCTTCGAGCGTGATCCCCTGGTCGTCCATGCCGGGCCTCATTCGCCTTCGCCGCCACGGCCCGCCTTAGCCCTGGCGTCTTTGGCAAGCCGCTCGAGCGTCGCCACTTCCCGCAGCCATTGCCGGCCCGGACGCGCCGGATAGCCGCCCCAACGTTCTCCCGCCGGGATGTCATGCATCAGGCCGGCCTGTGCGCCGAGAACAACGCCAGGTCCGACCGTGAGGTGGTCCGCCACTCCGGCTTGCCCGGCCATGATCACACCATCCCCGACCGTCGTGCTCCCCGATATGCCGACCTGCCCGGCCAGGAGGCAGTGACGTCCGATCGAGACGTTGTGGGCGATCTGGACCAGGTTGTCGATCTTGGTTCCCTCGCCGATGACGGTGTCGCGGATCGCGCCGCGGTCGATCGTGGCATTGGCCCCGATCTCCACATCGTCCTGGATGATCACCCGGCCAACCTGCGGAATCTTGTGGGCGCCCTTGGCGCCGCGGGCGAAGCCGAACCCGTCCTGCCCGATGGAGCAGCCTGGATGGATGATGACGCGATCGCCGATCAAAGCATGCGAGATCGATACATTGGCGCCGATCGAACAGTCACGGCCGATCCGCACGCTGGGCCCGAGCACGGCGCCCGCACCGATCACGGTGCCGCTTCCGATCTCGGCCCGCGGCCCGATCACGGCGCCGGGATCGATCGTCACGCCGTTCTCCAGGCGCGCCGACGGATGGACGAACGCGCCCGGTGCAATCCCAACCGCCTCGAACAGCGACGAGGGGCGCAACGCATCAGGAAACAGGGCCCGCGCCACCTCGACGAAGGCGCGGTAGGGCTCGGCCGTGCGCAACACGCTGATCCGCTGCGGTATGCTGGAGGTCAGGCGCTCACCCGTCAGGCAGACACCTGCGGCGGTCGCTGCCGCCTGCTCCGAATATTTGGTGTTGTCCAGGAACACCAGATCATGCGGCGTTGCACGGTCGAGTGCCGCGACGCCGGTGATATGCCGTTCGAGGTCGGCGCCCGCGCGGGGCTCAGCCCCCGTGAGCGCTGCGATCTCGCGCACCGAGAGGCTCGGACCCTGCCTGAAGAAACGCGGCACGTTCATGCGACTGCCACCGAGCCCGCCGGTGGCAGACACGGTCAGAACGCCGCACCCCCACCGAAACGGAAGTACTGTTTCCGGTCAAAGGATTGCTTCGTCAAGGGGAATGCAAAATCGAACCGGATCGGCCCGAATGGCGATGCCCAAAGGATGCCAGCGCCGACCGATGTGTTAACGAACATATTATTGTTCGAGAGGGTGAGGTGTTCGTTCGTCACCGACCACGAGGTCGGGCCGACATAGTTCCACAGAGATCCGGCATCGGCGAAGACCGCGACCTTCACGCCGGCATCCTTGGGAAGGAAGTAGATCGGTGACTGAAACTCGACGCTTGCACCCCAGTAGAGCGAGCCGCCGAGCGCGTCGAAGGTGGTTCCGGGCGTGATGTCACGCGGCCCGATTCCCGATGGGGCAAAACCGCGGACGAGTTGCGGACCCATCTGGAAATGGTCGAGCATGCGCAGGTTGCCGCCGTCGACGTCCTTCTTGCCCCATCCCGTAATATAGCCGCCCTGCAGGTGCAGCACGCCGACAACATCCTGCAGCACCTCGTAATAGGTCCGGAAGTCGCCGGTCGTACGAATGTACTGCACGTCGCCGCCGACGCCGGCGAAGTCCTGTTTCACCACCGCGAGTATGCCGCTCGTCGGATTGCGATTGTTGTCGAGCGTATTGTAGCTCAGGTCGTAGCCGACCAGCGAGGTGAGGACCGCTCCCTGCGACAGCTCCTTGCGCACCGCCAGCGATGCTTCGCCGTCACTCAAGCAGTTGGTCTGCGCGGGACTGCCCGCGGCAAGGAAGGCATCGTTGAAGGCACCGCTGGCAAACCCGCTTGGCGTCGGGAAGGTGTTGATGAAGTCGGGGTTGCGGTCGTTACAGTTGTTCAGAACGTTAGGCAACGTGACCTTCTGCGAGAATATGGAATAACGCACTTGCAGCCCAACATCCTCGCGCAAGGCAAATCCTAGCCGCGTTGATGCGCCGGTCGTCCTAGTCTCATAGGACGTATAGGTCGTCGACTTCTGTACCTTTGAGGACAAATCGAGGCCCCAGGCAACCCGATAGCCGAGCAGGTAGGGCTCCACGAACGAGAGCTGATACCCGCTCGAGTGCTGCCCGTACTGGACGGCAGCCTTGGCGTAGAGGCCGAGACCAAGCAGGTTGCGCTCGCCGATGCTGACCTCGCCCATGAACCCGTCAGCGGTGGAGAAACCTCCGGCAACGGAGAACTCGCCGGTGGACTGCTCTTCCACGGTGACGTTGATGATGACGCGATCGGGCGCCGAGCCCGGTTCGGTCGTCACCTTGACTTCCTTGAAATAAGCCAGGTTTTTCAACCGGCGCTCGGCGCGTGCGATCAGCGCGCGGTTATAGGGATCGCCTTCGGCCACGTCGAACTCGCGCCGGATCACATGGTCGCGGGTGCGGATATTGCCGCGAATGTTGATCTGCTCGATGTAGACGCGGGCGCCATCCTCGATCGTAAAGGCGAGATTGACCTGCCTCGCTTCCGGGACGCGGTCCGCACGCGGACGGACCGACACGAACGCGAAGCCCTGCCGGGCGGCCTCGATCGTCATGTCCTCAACGGACTTTTCGACCGCCTCGGTGTTGAATACGTCGCCTGGGGACACCCGTAGGCGGGATCGCACGATGCCGGGATCGAGCGCGCGCACCGTTGACCGCACGTCGACCCCTCCGACCCGGAACTGTTCGCCCTCCTCGATCATGAACCGGATCACGAAGCCGTGCAGGTCGGGGTCATATTCGACCGTCGCCGCGAGAATGCGCACGTCGATATAGCCGTGTTTGAGATAGAACCGGCGCAGGAGCTCGCGATCAGCCTCGATTCGATCGGGGTCGTAGACGTTGCCGCTCTGAAGGAACGACAGGATGCCGCTTTCCGCGGTCTTGATCACCTCCTTCAGGCGATAACTCGAATAGGCGCGGTTGCCGACGAATTCGATGGTCTTGACGTTGGTCCTTGCGCCCTCGGCAATCTCGAAGACCAGATCGACGCGATTGTTAGGTAGATCGATGATCACCGGATTGACGCGAACGTCGTAACGTCCGCTGCGCCGGTAGACCTCGACGATACGCTGCACGTCCGACTGCACGACCGGACGCGACAGAGTGCCGCGCTCCTTGGATTGGATCTCGAGCTTGAGCTGCTCGTCCTTGACCTGGCGGTTGCCTTCGAAAGCGATGCGATTGATGACCGGATTCTCCACCACGGTCACGATGATCCGCCCGCCGGACACCTGGATGCGGACATCTTGGAACAGACCGGTGGCGATGAGCGCCTTATAGGCTTCGTCGATCTGGAATGGCCCGATGCGGCCGTCGGGGCCGGGCTTGAAGTAGGAGCGGATGGTATTGGCTTCGACGCGCCGATTGCCTTCGACCACGATGGAATTGACGGTCTGCGCATAGGCAGTGCCCGCCGGCACCACGCCGACGCCAACACTTAATGCAATTCCCCCGAGGACCAGGCAGACGAGACTTAGCCCCCGAATAACCCGCGCACCCCATTCCATCCGCAACGCGCCCTTATCCCCTGTTTGGCCGTTTCGTGTGGGGGTCGTCCCCTCCCCCAGCAGGTCCCCGCTTCTATCGCGATTCAGCGACGATTCAAGGTAACATAGCCCTCGCTTTCCCCTTTATTCCCAACGCGTTGCTCGATTGCCACGCTCAAGGAAACCTCAAGAAACGAGACGTTTTACGATACCACTTATGTCGTTGTAGGTGGCAAAGATCATTAGCATGACGACCAGCGCCAGTCCGATGCGAAATCCTATCTCCTGCGCCCGCTCGGACAAGGGGCGGCCACGCACCTTTTCAATCGCATAGAACAGAAGGTGACCGCCGTCCAGCAACGGAACCGGGAACAGGTTGAGGAGACCGATCGAGATCGAAAGCACCGCTGTGAGCTGCAGGAGCGCCATCATGCCGACCGTGAAGACCTGGCAGGACACTTCGGCGATCCGGATCGGACCGCCGACCTGATCGGCCGCCTCGCGGCCGACGAAAACTCTTCCGATGTACCGCAACGTGCGGTCGATGACGTACCAGGTTTCGGTGACGCCATAGACAAGGGCGCCGAACGGAGACACCGGCTCATAGAGTCGCTCATTCGGATCGATCGAGCGACCTATTCCCAGTTTCCCCCTGCGGTGGACATTGCCAAAGGCGTCCTTGACGTCCTCGAGCCTTGGCGTTGCGACAAGCGTGATCTCCTCGTTGCCGCGCCGGACCACGATGACCAGCGTTTCGCCGGCGCTTTCGCTGACGATCCGTTGCATCTCCGAGAAACTCTCGATCCGGCGGCCATTGATCGAGATGATGATGTCACCCGGCTTGAAACCGGCGGCCTCGGCGGCGCTGCCAGCCTCTACGGTGTCGACGCGCGGCAGCGAACTCGGCTTCCCGACGAAAGCCGCAAAGCCCGCAAAAATCACGATGGCCAGCAGGAAGTTGGCGAGCGGGCCGGCCACCACGATGGCAGAGCGCTTGCCCACGGGCTGATCGACGAAGCTTTCCCGGCGGTCGGCCTCGCTCATCTGCGCGACGGCCGCGTGATCGGGGACGCTGGCCGCGTTCTCGTCCCCCAGAAATTTGACATATCCGCCAAGTGGTATCGCTGCAATTTTCCACCGGGTTCCGCGGCGGTCATTGAAGCCGAACAATTCGGGCCCGAAACCGACGGAAAACGTCAAAACCCGGACCCCGCACCAGCGGGCGACCAGAAAATGCCCAAGCTCGTGGAAAAACACGACAAGGCTGAACACAAACAGGACTGGCAGGCCCCACCAGCAACTTATGATTGGACCTAAATCCATGGATCCATTGTTCCCTGACCTAGGCGCCCGCCCCCCGCAGGCAACCTGAACTCTTAGGATGCCTTTGCGGCAATTTCGGGCAAGAGCGTGGCCGCCAATAACCTGGAATCATGGTCAATAGCGAGTGCGTCTTCGATGGTTGTGGGTTCCCGGGCCAAGCCCCGCCCGGAGGCCATCTCCAGGGTCGCGGCAACCAGGGCCACAATGCCCGCAAACGTGAGGCCATGGGCCAAAAATGCAGCGACCGCGACTTCGTTCGCGGCATTGAGCACGGTCGGTGCGCCGCCGCCGGCTTCAAGCGCCTCCCGCGCCAGTGCCAAAGCCGGGAAACGTTCCATATCGGGCATTTCGAAGGTCAAGCTGCCGTGATGCGCAAGATCAAGCCGTTGGGCCGGCCCGGAGATGCGCTGCGGCCAGGCGAGACAATGGGCGATCGGGATGCGCATGTCGGGACTGCCAAGCTGAGCGATCAGGGACCCATCGCGAAACTCAACTAATCCGTGCACGATTGATTGCGGGTGCACGAGGACATCGATTTCGCTCGGCGCCAGGGCAAACAGGTGATGGGCCTCGATCACCTCGAGCCCCTTGTTCATCAGCGTCGCGGAATCGATGGTGACCTTCGGCCCCATCGACCAGTTCGGGTGCTTCAAGGCCTGTTCCGGGGTGGCGACGCGAATGGCCGCCGCGCTCCAGGTGCGGAACGGACCTCCCGAGGCGGTCAGGATCACGCGCCGTACGTCTTCCCGGCGGCTCCCGCTCATGGCTTGGAACAGCGCATTGTGCTCGGAATCGACCGGCAACACGGTCGCCCCCGAGGCTGCGGCGCGGCGCATGAACAGGTCGCCGGCGCAAACCAGACATTCCTTGTTGGCGAGCGCCACGATCGCGCCGCGCTCGGCCGCCGCCAGCGTGGGCTTGAGCCCGGCGGCTCCGGTAATCGCCCCAATCACCCATTGCGCCGGCCGCGCAGCGGCTTCCACCAGCGCGCTTTCGCCTGCACCAGCCTTGATGCCGGTGCCGGCAAGCGCCTCCTTCAGGTCGCCATAGGCCGCAGGATCGCCGACCGCAGCAAAACTCGCATTCAGTTCGCGCGCAAGCGTCGCCAACGCGCCAGCATTCCGATGCGCGCTCACCGCTTCCACCCGGTACTGCGATCGTTCCCGCTTGATCAGGTCGATGGTGCTGGCACCGATCGAGCCGGTCGCGCCAAGGATCGTGACGCTGCGCTCGGTGGTGGCGCGCGATCGCTGATCCCGGGATGCGCTGTTCATCGACATCGTGGTTACCACACCAGGAGGCCGCGCGCGGGCGCCTGCACGCCGCCATGCGCAACGCCGATCAGCGCCGCGAGAGCGGCTGCCGCCAGGAAGCCGTCCAGTCGATCCATCAGTCCACCATGGCCCGGGATCAGGTTGCTTGCATCCTTGGCACCGAAGCGGCGTTTCAACGCCGATTCGAACAGGTCGCCGCCCTGGGCGGCGATCGAAAGCACGCCGGCCAGGAACGCCAGCGCAAAGAGGTTTGCTAGCCCCGCCGCAATCGCGATGATGTCCGCGGCCACCATGGCCACGATGATACCGCCGGTCGCGCCGGACCAGGTCTTCTTCGGGCTCACCCGCGGAGCAAGCTTCGGACCGCCGAGCGCCCGCCCGACGAAATAGGCGAGGATGTCGGTCGCCCACACGATCGCGAACAGAAACACGATCGCCGCAAACCCATATTCAGGATCGGACCGCAGCACGATCGGCGCAACGCCCAGCAACCCGGCGTAGGGAATCCCGCCCGCCACCCACAGCCGCTGTTCTCTCGGCGCCAACGCTGCGGCAGCCAGCATTCCCATGGCCAATACGGTCACCGCGGCGAGGAGGCGCACTTCGGAGAGGCCATTCGGCGCATCCGCAACTGCGCCTGCAAGCACAACCGCAAGCAGCACCGATGCCCCGCCGGTCATCAGGATGCTGCGACGCTCCGCTACGGCCACGAGCGAGCACCACTCCCACAGTACGATCAGGGCCGCGAGGCCCCAGAACACAACGAAGACCCAACCGCCGATATAGGCCGCACCAACGGCGAGCGGCGCGAGCACGAGTGCCGACACCACGCGCTGTGCCAGTTCGCCCCCGGCGAAGGCGCGCAGCGACCGCGCGGGGTCAGCGCTTGCCATCCTCAGGAACCGGTCTTGGCGATCAGGCCGCCAAATCGACGCTCGCGACGACGGAATTCGGCGATCGCGCCTTCGAGCGCGGCGCGGTCGAAGTCGGGCCAGTAGGTCGGGACGAAAACGAGTTCGCTATAGGCCGCCTGCCAGAGCAGAAAATTCGACAATCGCTGCTCACCGCTGGTACGGATGATAAGATCGGGATCGGGCAGATCGGGCAAGTCCAGGCAGGTTGCGATCCGCTCCGTGGTGATCGCGCTCGCCGGCAGGCGGCCGGCCGCCACCTCGATCGCGAGGCGCTGCGCGGCGCGGGCGATCTCCTGCCGTCCGCCGTAGTTGAATGCAACAACAAGCGTAAGCTTGTTGTTGTGCTTGGTGAGGTCTTCGGCCTCGTCGAGCAGCCGCTTGATCTCCGGATCGAGATCCTCGCGCTCGCCAATCACTCGAACGTGCACCCCGTTGTTGCGCAGTTCGATCAGATCGTTGCGGATGAATCTCCGAAGCAGACCCATCAGGTCGCGAATCTCGGATGGAGGCCGCGACCAGTTCTCCGAGCTGAAGGAAAAGATAGTCAGGATGCCGATGCCGAGATCGCCGGCCGCACGCACGGTGCGCCGCAGCGCTTCGACCCCGCGCCGGTGTCCTTCGCTGCGCGGCAGTCCGCGCGCGGCGGCCCAGCGTCCGTTGCCGTCCATGATGATGGCAACGTGCCGGGGCACGGCGTAATCGCCGAGCTGGACGTGGTTCAGGGCCTCGGCATTCGACATTTCAGCGACACCTCATACGGTGAGGATCTCCTTCTCCTTGGCGGCGAGCATCTTGTCGACCTCAGCGATGATCTCGTCGGTGACCTTCTGCACCTGATCCGACGACCGCTTGCCGTCGTCCTCGCTGATCTTGTGATCCTTTTCCAGCTTCTTGAGAACATCAAGACCGTCGCGCCGCACATGGCGCACCGCCACCTTGGCGGCCTCGGCATATTTGTGCGCGATCTTGACCAGCTCCTTGCGCCGTTCCTCATTGAGTTCGGGAATCCGCAGCCGCAGGACCTGGCCCTCGGTCGATGGTGTCAGGCCGAGGTTGGAGGCCGAAATGGCCTTCTCCACCGCGTGGACCATCGACCGGTCCCAGACCTGCACCGTCAGGAGCCGCGGCTCGGGTACGCTGATGGTTGCCAATTGATTGAGAGGCATGTGGCTCCCATAGGCCTCGACCTGCACCGGCTCGAGCAGGCTTGGGGATGCGCGGCCGGTGCGCAGGCCGCCCAGTTCCTGCTTTAACACCTGGACGGCGCCCTGCATGCGCCGTTTGAGTTCATTCATGTCATGTGTCGCGGTTGCCATGGCGGTGCCCCTTGAAGGCCGTCCGGTCGATACACAGGGCGCTTCGCCTGCCGGAGCGCCCAGCGACGGAAGGCTCGCTGTTTCCTTACGAACTGACGACCGTTGAGCGTCCCTGCCCCTGCAGGATCGCCTCGATCGCACCCTTTGTCTGGATCGAGAATACGATGATAGGCATACGATTTTCCTGGGCAAGCGCGAAGGCGGTGGCATCCATGACACGCAGCCGGCGGTCGATGGCCTCCTGGGCGGTCAGGCGATCGTAGCGTTTGGCCGCCTTGTCCGCCTTCGGGTCGGCACTGTAGACCCCGTCGACGTCGGTCGCCTTCAACACCGCCTGCGCGCCGATCTCAGCGGCCCGGAGCACCGCCGTCGTGTCGGTGGTGAAGAACGGATTGCCGGTGCCGGCCGCAAACAAGACCATGTGGCCTGCCTGCAGATGGCGCAACGCCAGCCGCCGCTCATAGGTCTCGCAAACCTCCGGCATGGCGACCGCCGACATCGTGCGCGCCTTGGTGCCTGCCCGCTCAAGCGCGCTCTCGAGCGCGAGCGCGTTCATGACCGTCGCCAGGATGCCCATCATGTCGGCTGTGACACGCGGGATGCCCTGCTCGGACACCTTGACGCCGCGAAAGATGTTGCCGCCGCCCACCACCACTCCGATGCCGACGCCAAGCGCCTGAGCCGCCACAAGGTCCGCGGCAATACGTTCGAGGGTCGGCTGATGGATACCGAAGGCGTCCGGCCCCATCAGGGCTTCGCCGGAGACTTTCACGACCACACGACGATAGATCGGACCGGCCATGATGCGCTCGCTCGCTGTGCGCCGTCTCGAATGCGCCGTCCCGCTCTCCCGCCGCGCATCGCGGTCGAAGCGTGCCGCCGCAATCAGCGCGATCCGGCGGCGGCCGCCACCTCGGCGGCGAAATCCTTTTCCTCCCGGTCGATGCCTTCGCCCAGCGCATAGCGCACGAAGCCCGTTATCTTGATCGGGCCGCCGACCTTGCTCTCGGCCTCCTTGATCGCCTGGGCCACGTTCTTGTCCGGCTCATGAATATAGGGCTGATCGAGCAGACAGACCTCCTTGTAGAAGGTCTTGAGCCCCGATTCGACAATCTTGTCGACGACATTCGCAGGCTTTCCCTGCGCCCTGGCCTTGTCGGCAAGCACTTCCTTCTCGCGCCTGACCAGGTCGGGAGCTAGCCCGGAGGGGTCGACCGCTTGTGGATTGGACGCTGCGACGTGCATGGCGACCATCTTGCCGAAGCGGACAAGCTCGTCGACCTTGCCCGCCGACTGCAGCGCGACGATGACCCCAATCCGGCCGAGGCCTTCGGCGACGGCGCTGTGCACGTAGGTCCCGATCACGCCTTTGCCGACCTCGAGCAAGGACGCGCGCCGCAGTGTGATGTTCTCGCCGATCTTGGCGACCGATTCAGCGATCGCGTCGGCGACGGTCAGGTTGCCGATCTTGGCCTTCTTGATCTTCTCCACGTCGGTCCCGGCGGTGAGCGCCACGTCGGCGATCATTTTGACCAAGCCCTGGAAGAAATCGTTGCGGGCGACGAAGTCGGTTTCCGAATTGACCTCGACGACGACGCCCTTGGTCGCCGTCAAGGCAACGCCGATCAGGCCCTCGGCGGCAATGCGGCCGGCCTTCTTGGCCGCCTTGGCAAGCCCTTTCTTGCGCAAGAGATCAACGGCGGGCTCCATGTCGCCTCCGGTTTCGTTGAGAGCGGCCTTGCAGTCCATCATGCCGGCGCCGGTACGCTCGCGCAGCTCCTTGACCATCTGTGCGGTGATGTTGGCCATGACAGTCATCCTCTTGGGCCGGTCGATCCAGGCCGTCGTCCTCATCTAGTCGAAGCGAGCCCGACGCGACGCCGGGCGGTCACTCCGCAGTGAGTTCCTTCGATTGCGCGATCCAGCCGTCGATACGGCCGGGCAATCCGATTTCCTCGCCAATCTTATGGGCCGCGTCGGGCTTGAGGTTGGCGATCTGCCAGTAATGGAAGATGCCGAGATCGTTGAGCTTCTTCTCGATCGTTGGCGAGACGTGGGCAAGCTTCTTGAGGTCATCGGCGACCCCGCGCGGGCCCGACAGCACCTCGTAGCCGGACTCGTCGGCGGCAGGCGGCACCTCCTCCACAGTCGGCTCGGCCGCGGCGCCAATATCGATGCCCATCTCGCCTTGCGCGCGCGAGATGCCGTCGATGGCGGCCTTGGCGATGAGATCGCAATAGAGTGTAATGGCGCGGCTCGCATCGTCATTGCCAGGAACCACATAGGTGATCCCGTCGGGATTGCAGTTTGTATCGACGACGGCGGCGACCGGAACGTTGAGCCGACGCGCCTCCTTGATCGCGATGTCCTCCTTATTGGTGTCGATCACGAACAGAAGATCGGGCAGGCCGCCCATATCTTTGATGCCGCCAAGGGCTCGGTCGAGTTTGTCGCGCTCGCGCTGCAGCTCAAGACGCTCCTTCTTGGTATAGCCGCCGGCCTCATGCGAGCTGAGCATCTCCTCGAGCTTGCGCAGCCGCGTGATCGAGCCGGAGATCGTCTTCCAGTTGGTGAGCGTGCCGCCGAGCCAGCGCGAATTGACGTAGTACTGCGCGCAGCGCTTGGCCGCGTCCGCCACTGCGTCCTGCGCCTGGCGTTTGGTGCCGACGAACAGGATACGCCCGCCCTTGGCGACGGTATCGCTCACCGCCTGGAGCGCGCGGTGCAGCATCGGCACCGATTGGGCGAGGTCGATGATATGGATGTTGTTGCGGGTGCCGAAGATGTACTCGCCCATCTTCGGGTTCCAGCGGTGGGCCTGATGGCCAAAGTGGACGCCAGCTTCCAACAGCTGGCGCATGCTGTATTCCGGCAGCGCCATGGTCATTCTCCGGTTGAGCCGCCGCGGACCCGTGAGCTTCGACCTGCCCCGAAGGGCCGGTCGAGCCACCGGACGGCTGTGAGGCCAAGGTCCGCGTGTGAGATGGCGCGCATATAGCGGCCGGAACACGGTATTGCAATGGGAATCGACCCGCCGCTAGCCGGATGGTGCCGGTGGCGCGGCGCGCTAAGATGGCCCTCCAAGAAACGGCGGCGCCACGGCCGGGCCCCAATGAACCGGGCCGCTTCGCCGCACAATATGGCACTGCGGCAATGGGGAGGACGTCATGCCCAGAACAATCGGTGTGCTTGCTGCGATCGGCTTTGCGGCCGTGGTTCATCCGGCGACAGCGGCGGACGTGACGCCGGAGCGATTGCTGGACACCGCCAAGGAGCCTCAGAACTGGCTCATGGTCCACCGCGACTATGACAACTCGCGGCATTCTCCGCTCAGCGGCGTCGACCGGGCAAACGTCAAGGACCTCAAGCTCAAGTTCCTGTTCTCGATCGGCGGCCGCGCGACCGGCGGGACGCTGCGCGGCAAGGAAGAGGCGACCCCGCTGGTCGAGGACGGTTTTCTGTACGTCTCCGACACCTGGACCCGGGTGATGAAGTTCGATGTCCGCAGCGGCACCGAGGCGATCCCGCTGTGGCGTTACGACCCCAAGATCACGAAATCGCGCACCAACCGCGGTCTGGCGCTGTACGGCAACAAAGTCTTCGTCGCCACCAACGACATGCGCATGATTGCGCTCAACAAGGATTCTGGCGAGGTCGTCTGGGAGGTCAATGCCGCTGCACCGACCGATCCTGCGACCGGCACGCCATCGAAGACGCAAGGCTTCACGGCGGCGCCGCTGGCGATCAAGACCCGCGGCGGCAAGGAGCTTGTTCTGCAGGGCGAAAGCACCGGCGGGCAGCTTGGCACGCGCAGCTGGGTCGGCGCCTGGGACATCAATACCGGCCAGCTCGCGTGGCGGACCTTTACCATCCCGGCACCGGGCGAGCCCGGCTCCGAGACGTGGAAGGACAATCACAACGCCTGGCGCATCGGCGGCGGCGGCGTGTGGCAGACGGCCTCTTATGATCCGGCGGCCAACCTGGTCTATTACGGCACCGGCGACGCCTTCCCTGGCCTCGATCCGGAGTTTCGTCCCGGCGACAATCTCT
>Ga0126370_10000690_pt1 | contig 14474 bp, 12 predicted proteins | sample PanSoiMetaPlot_3_FD_92586 | JGI IMG/M metagenome (GOLD analysis project Ga0126370, IMG submission 92586) | Tropical forest soil microbial communities from Panama - MetaG Plot_3 | ecosystem: Environmental > Terrestrial > Soil > Tropical forest > Bulk soil | place: Panama | collected 2016-02-17 | reverse complement strand
GGCTCACGGCTTTGGTGACTACGACTGGAAATACTACAAATTGACGAACGGTCGCTATGTTTTCCAGAAAGAAACGATCCTAGACCAAGAGGTGGCGGGGCAGACCACACCTAATCTGCCATGTACCAACAGCTACCAATAGGCTTTATCACGGCAACTCCCCTCACGTTAACGCAATCAAATGGAGGAGGGTTCCGTGGTTGAACAGTCTTCCCTATGAGGAGGGGACTGCCACCTAGTTGAGTCAGACGGCCGGTCAGCAAGACTTCTGAACATCTCTGGTCTGCCGTACTATTTTCGCGTCAATGGATTCACCGGATTCAGCAACGCACAGCGACGGCCATTATCTATCAACAACATGCCCTCCAAGCCGATTTCTCACTATAATTTTCGGTGGGCACTGGGCACTCAGGACAAAGGACTTGATTTGCGACGAGGAGAAGGGCCATGTCGTTGCGCAACGGGTGTTTTTCCACCATGCTGGCCACGATTGTTGTTGGGTTCATCGCTATCGGAAGCTTAAAGGTTCCGGTCAAGGGGCTTTATGTGCCGGCACGTTATTCGGGGCCACACGATCTGGTGCTTGCTCCCATTGGGTCGAAAGCCGAAAACCGGCCGACGGTTTTTCTTCCGGTCCAATCCAAAGATGTCAAGGATCTGCGTGCCGGAAGTTTGCTGGTGGCGAGTCGGAACCTCGCTGACCCGAACTTCGCCCAAACAGTAATCCTATTGGTCCACTACGATGCCGAAGGTGTGGTCGGATTGATTCTTAACCGGCGCACAGACGTCCCGCTTTCAGGAGTACTTGAGGGGCTCAAGGCGACGGAAAGCCGTTTAGGTCCAGTCTATCTCGGAGGCCCGTTGCAAACTACGGTGCTGTTTGCATTGCTGCAATCGGCGGCGAAGCTCGACGGAGCTGAGCACATTTTCGGCAGCGTTTACCTGATTTCCAAGAAGGCACCGTTCGAACAGATCATCTCGACTCGACCTGACCCTAATGTTTTTCATGTTTATTTAGGCTACGCCGGATGGAGTCCTGGTCAACTTCGGACGGAAGTGCAACTGGGCGCATGGTTCATTTTTCAGGCAGATGCGAAAACGGTTTTTGATGCCGATCCGGATTCCCTGTGGCCCCAAATGATTAAGAAAACGGAGCTAGAGTTGGCGCGGGGTAAGGCTTTAGACGCAGATCCAAGCGCACTGGCGTATACCAACTTCCTCGACGCAATCATGGCCTCAGCCGCAACAACGCGCAGCTCGACCAAGACGACAAGACGACGGTCCTGGATTTTTCTCGGGTAAGAGTCTCCACAGCACAGTACTAGAAACTACGCACTACAAGTACGGCGCCACAGGCTTGTTCGCCGCGCGCTCGAAATCTGCCTAAGGAGGCCCGTGTACGCGTCTACACTGCCCTTTTCCTTGCTTCCCACGTTTTTTCCCGCGAGCAGATTCCTGTGCAGATCCAGAGCGGACCGCTGGTCCTAAGTTCTGACCTCCCAATCGAGGGTCCGACAGCGTCCGGGTATTCGAGACTTCCTGTTGGCTCTTCCAAAAACAAAATGTCTGTGGAATGATTCGAACTTCAATTTCGTCCGCTCGGATTTCAATCGCTTACGTCGGCAGTGTCGATAAGCACGGTTGCGATTGAAGCCAAAGGCTCACCAGCCGCTGTAAGATATTTCGCCTCCCTCCGCTTGCGAAAGCACCCGCTCTCGGTGGTCCTGTCCGTCGAGCAGGGTCACTTTCGGTGCTAGTGGAAGTATGCCCTATCCCACGGCCAGGCTGAGCACGATACGAAGTGCTCGGAACGCATTGTTCACAATGGCAATCTTCCATTCCCTTCCTGGAGATGAGCTCGACCGGTGATGTGCTCAGGTGTCTTCCACGTTGGACTGTCTCGTTCAAGTCGGCGAATCTCCGGGTCATCGCCAGGAGCAGCGAAAGAAGAATATATTTGAGCGTGGTGTAATTGCTTATTCGTTGTCAGCAATGAAAAATTTAGAGCTTGTTATCGCTGGAGGTGCGCTGCATGGTTGCTGAAACATGCTTGTCCACTCCTGTAGAGGTAAGCGTCGTGAAAAAGCTTTTATGTGGCATTTTGCCAATTCGGCAAACCAGGTTACACATTCCTCTGGTTATTCTGTGCTTATGGATTCCCTACTCGGTACCTTCTCTAGCAGCCAATCATCTTCAACTTCACGACGACTGGGCACTGCAGTCTTCTTGTAAGGCGACTGACGGCGGACAAATCATCTCCCGTTCTGCGTATACGCCACGGGGTTGGTATAGGACCAGTGTACCGTCCACGGTATTGGCGGCGCAGGTGAGGGCTGGAGAATTCCAAAATCCTTACTTTGGGGAAAATCTGAGAGAGATTCCGGGCACGGGCTACCCGATTGGAAACAATTTTGCCGAATTACCAATGCCAAAAGACAGCCCCTACATCTGCTCGTGGTGGTACCGGACCGAGTTTCGTTTGTCGCAAGCCTATAGCAGCCGGGTTGTGTGGTTACACTTTAACGGGATCAACTATCGGGCCAACATCTGGTTGAACGGTCACCAACTAGCCGACTCCAAAGATGTCGCGGGGGCATACCGCATCTACGAGTTCAATGTGACTCCGCTCATCTCGACGGATGCGACCAACGTGTTGGCTGTCGAGACTTTCGCCCAGACCGAGAACGATCTGGGTATTAATTTTGTAGATTGGGCTCCCATGCCTCCTGATAAGGACTTGGGATTGTGGAGAGATGTTTATCTAACCGAGAGCGGCGCTGTTTCCGTGCGGTACCCCCAAGTAGTTACCCGCTTCTCCGATGACACATTGCGCCGTGCGGACCTTACGGTGACGGCCGAGCTTCATAATGCATCTAGTCGAGCAGTAGAAGGAGATCTCGAGGGAAGTTTCGAAGACCGTGAATTTCATCAGACCGTGAACCTTGCGCCTGGCGAAATTCGCTCGGTTAGCTTCACCCCAAACACATTCATCCAGTTGCGCGTGAATAATCCGAAGGTCTGGTGGCCGTCTGGGCTCGGTCCACAGAATCTTCATTCCCTAAGAATAAGGTTCCTGATAGGCCATGAAATTTCTGACGATCAACAAATTCGCTTCGGAATAAGAGAAATCACTGCCAAGCTGAACGGATCGTCTGCGGAGCCCGGCAAGATGTATCACATCGGGTCCTCAAAGATTGTTGACACCGACACCCGCCCCTTGCTGTTCCTTATTAACCACAAAAACATCTTGATCCGCGGCGCGGGGTGGTCACCCGATTTGCTGCTGCGAAGCTCTCGGGAGCGCCTCCAAGCGCAGTTCCAATACATACGTGATATGAACTTGAACACCATCCGCCTGGAAGGAAAGCTTGAGAGTGACGAGTTTTTCGACATTGCGGATCGATTGGGAATTCTTGTAATGGCCGGATGGTGCTGCTGCGATCGCTGGGAGAAATGGGATACTTGGGCGGCGCGCGATCTGGAGATTGCGACGGCTTCGCTTCGCAGCCAGATATCAAGGCTGCGCAGCCATCCTAGCCTTTTGATCTGGATGAATGGCAGCGATTTCGCTCCTCCCGCTAACGTCGAGCAAGCTTACATAGGAGTGTTGAAAGAAACTGATTGGCCCAATCCATATGTCTCATCCGCGTCCGCTATGCCTACTTCTGTTACTGGTACATCGGGTGTCAAAATGACCGGTCCCTACGACTATGTTCCTCCGTCCTACTGGTTGACTGACACGAGCAGATACGGAGGTGCCTTCGGCTTTATCACTGAGACGGGCAGCGGACCCGCCATTCCACTCAAAAGTTCGTTGCAGAAAATGATTCCGTCCGACCACCTCTGGCCGATTGACGCTGTCTGGAATTTCCACGCAGGCGCAGGATCGGATTTCAAGGATCTGAAGCATTACAACGATGCCATGCAAGCCATCTATGGAGCGCCTACTGGACTGGATGATTACATCAAGAAATCGCAGGCCATGGCCTACGACGGCGAACGTGCGATGTTTGAAGCCTACACACGGAACAAATACCGTTCCACCGGCGTGATCCAGTGGATGCTAAACAATGCCTGGCCGTCACTCGTGTGGCATCTTTACGACTATTTCCTACAGCCGGCCGGGGGGTATTTTGGCACCAAGAAGGCCTGTGAACCAATACACGTGCAGTATTCATACGACGATCGCAGCGTGGTCGTAGTCAATAATCTTTATCAGGATTTTCCGCGGCTCACGGTAACGGCGGCGCTCTACGACTTCGACTTGCAGCAGAGATTTCTTCGTAAAGCCAGTGTGACTGCGCGTGCCGATAGCATTCAGCGAGTTCTAATCATCCCAGAGATTTCTCCGGCTCCAAAGGTGGCATTCGTTAATCTAGCCGTGCAGAGCAGTGCAGGCGAGGTATTAAGTTCGAACTTTTACTGGCTACCCGCGAAACTCTCTGCTTTCGACTGGGACCTGAAGCACACAAATGAGCACGCGTATTACAGTGCAGTTACTTCCTATGAAGATCTCACCATGCTCAACCATTTACCACAGGCTCACCTGAAAGCATCTGCGAGCATAGAGCACGCCACAGGGGGAGATGCTGTCCGCGTAAGGTTGGATAACACCAGCCCTGACCTCGCTTTCCAGATTAACCTCGGAATCCACGAAGAGAAACGTGAGGACCAAATAGTCCCGGTCTTCTGGCAGGACAATTATTTCTCGTTGCTACCTGGTGAGTCGCGTGTCGTAGTCGCTCATTACTCGGAGCATAAACTCGTCGGTAATCCTCAGTTAGAAGTGGGGGGATGGAATATTGCTCCTCAAACGATTTCTCTCAGCGGGCCTCGGCCGTGAGACCCGCTGGGCGTCGCGGCCTGATGCAATAGATTATGTGTCAACTCGTAACATCTTATCCAACATTTGGCTACGGAACCCCGCAGGCGGGGCTGTGTGTCGTTACGCGCCGCGATGTGCGGTATTGCCGCCGCCGACGCTGCAAAGCTTGTGGCTTTGATTAGTCGTTCCTGAGATTCGTGGCTTGCTTATACGCTCTTCCTGCGCGGTTTTTCTGGAGCGTGATTATTTGGGATGTACCCGCCCACGAAGTTTCGGTTTCGATTCAGCCCGACGACGCTTCGCAGACTTTCTGATCCCTACAGCCACAAGCCGCACGGCAAGCCTGTGGAGTTACCCTCCACGAAGCGAAAGCCCTCCAACAAATCCGGCGTCCGATCCTCTTGCATTTCGCCTCTTGCTTTCGCATGGCCGCCCGCAGAACGAAATGAGATATGAGTTGCTGGCCAGGAAATTGCCGTCGGAGCCGCACGTGCCAGCGCAATTGCGCGTTAATGGCAACAATGATAGTGCTCACGGACATCAGCACGGTGCCGACTGCGGTGGGACACAATCCCAGCGCACCAGGACTCCGTGGGCGAGCGGAATCGCGATGACTTTGTAACCATTGGGAGCCAATTCAGGTAGTTCCATGGTGCCAAACTGACTGCATCATCCAGTCAACCTGTTTCGGCGATGTGACGACGGGGATCAACAAAAGGCCGATGGTTTCACATTACGGGCTATTAGGCGCTATAAATACAATTCTTTACAGACATGCTTTTGACAAACAGATGCCGCAACTTCCCAGTTGCCTCCGCATTTAACTGTGTAGTCCTGAAATTGAATCGGAGGTCAATATGAAAGTTATTGTTTTTGTCCTGGGTTTCTCGCTGGCGAGCGGTGCTCTGAACGTGGCCCTCGCTGGGGAAACGACGAGTGCAAACCGCTTCGACTCAAAAATTGAATCCAACGTCGCACAACTGGCAACTAAGAAAGAGTTTCGTAACGTTCGAGCTTCGGTGGAAGACGGCATCGTTACCTTGACCGGTAGCGTCGACCTGTATCAACAGAAGTTGGACGCGACGAAGAAGGTTCACAAGCTCGCGAAAGTTGAGGGTGTCCGCAACCTCCTGGAGGTGAAGGGCAACATCGTCGACACCCAACTCTCGGCTGTACTGAATCGTAAGTTGTATTACGACCGGCTAGCTCAAGATAACGTGTTTAACTACATCACTGCCTCGGTGGAGCATGGCGTAGTCACGCTGTCTGGCAAGGCACGAAACGAGGTCGACCGCGACTCTGCCTTGTCGCTCGCCGGCAGCACACTGGGCGTGAAAGATGTTATTGATAACGTCAGAGTTGCACCCGTTTCCATTTTCGACGACCAACTCCGAATCAGCGCATTACGTACGATCTATCGCGATCCCGTCCTCAGCCGCTATGCCATTGATCCTGCCAAGCCAATCCGCATAGTGGTGGATCACGGACACCTAAGCCTTTTCGGAACGGTCGCCAGCAGTATGGATAGACAGATCGCTGGTACACGTGCCAGCCAGGTCTTCGGTGCTTTCACAGTAGAAAACAATCTGCAAGTGGAGAAGAAATCCTAGGCCAGTGATCCTGCAGGAGGGGGGACATGTCCTTCCTGCAGGTCTCAATCGCAGACCTGTCCAACTGGCTGCGCCAGCCGGCAAGAACTAGGAATTCTCGCGATGCCGGAGAAACGAAATTCATGTGGTGCGAACTTTAGAATTACCAGCTTGCAGTCAGGCCGGAAGGCGACCGCGTAGCTCGGATTCAAATTCCCTTTTCGTATTTCCTTAGCCACCCACCACTGTGCGAAACAAACTGACAAAGATTTGACAATCAGTTAACACTCCCGGCTGCATCTCTCGTCCGTCGTCATCAGTCCAACGTTGTAGCCGGATCGCACCACCGGCCGAGAGGGAGAAGCTCATATGGGGTGCGCTGAAGTTGAGAGCTGTACCAATTGGCAGGCTCTTCCCATGCGATCTGAAGTCTGATTGCAATGTGCAGAAAAGCTGGGGTAAGGCGCTATGTTTCGCGTCACAAAACACGCCATGTTCGATCTACAGACAGTGTTGCTCATGTGTTGGATCAATCACCTACAGCGCGAGGAAACCCGCTTAGGAGAGCACGCGGTGAATTAAAATGAACACGCACTCTGTCGACACGTAGTCTGCGCCTATTATCCGTTTACTCACTTTAATGACGATAGGTGGCTCAAAACACGCGGGGCTGAATTGGGAGAATAAGGGCGGCCCATTAAAAGCCCTCCATGCACTCTTCCTCTCCACCCGACGGTCGAACTCCAAAATTGGGAGCCCGCTGCTGTCAAAATCACAGTCAAGCTGAGACTCTTGGGCGAAAGGACAACGGGAACGAATTCATAGGCACCCATTTCAACAATCGCTGAGGAGCTGCCATGGCCATTGGTGATGCGGGGATGACACGCGTGATCGGTCATGCAAGCAGGTCACGTCAACCATCCAAACCGCAAATCTGCTGCGCGAATGGAATGGCTGGCACCTTCGGCGATAATTTCGACGATGCACAGCGCAGTTTTCGACACCGGGTAGGCTACGCTAGGCGCTTGCCACGTTCGCCGCCGACCAACTTTTGACGAATTTTCCCAGTCGGTCGAGAGCGTCGGGGAATTTGTCGGTTATTGCTGCGAAACCGAGACGGAAATGCGAGGGCGCGTCGAAACAATCTCCGGGTGCGAGTAGGATGCCCTGTTCTGCAGCTGCTTGGCAAAAGGCGCGGCTATTCTCTCCGGTTAGCAGCCAGGGAAATGCGGTCATTCCGCCACGAGGAGGAATCCAGCCAAGCGTATCGCGATGTTCACCCATGAAAGCGTAAAGCTGCGAAAGATTTTGACTTGCGATCCGCTGCGTTTTCCCAAGGACAATATCCCGGTGGCGCATTGCAATCTCTGCCAGCATTTCTCCGGTTGTATTGTTGGAGATGGAAAAATAGGCGCGCGCATTCCGGTAGCGCTCGCGGCGCTTGTGATCGTGCTCGATCATCCACCCGGTCCGGATTCCAGAGAACGGAAAAGCCTTCGAGAAATCATGAATGACGGTGGCATGGGGGAGACGGGCAGCCGATTTCGTCGTCTGCCCATGATAGATAGGATGATAGACCTCATCGCTGACAAGCTGAATCCCCCGCGAAGACGTGAACTCATGCAAGCTGTCCAGTTCCACATCACTAATGGTGGCGCCAGTTGGATTGTGGGGACTGTTCACCAGGATCAGCTTGGTATTTCGATCCGCAAGTGCCTTGATCTCTTCGAGATCGATGCGGAAGTCATTTTCCTTCCGAACACCGTAGTACCGAGTCCCAAGCCGGAGCGATTCAGGCAGTGCGGAAAAGGTGGTAAAGCCTGGCCGAGGGAGTATGACATTGGCTCCGGCCTCCGCAGCCAGCCACATGAGAACCAGCAGTGCCTCCGAGGCACCAGTAACGACTTGTACGCTGTGAACATCAACACCCTGCATGTCGGCGATTGCTGCGCGTAAGCCCTCGGCCCCCGCCGGGCGGCTGTAAACAACTTTGTGATTTAGGAACTGCTGGCGCTGCTCATCGTTGGCAAGGCTCAGAATCTCATGCAACGTCCAGGACGGGCCGGTGCTTGCGGCCAGGTTGAACTCGATGTCGTGTTCATAGGCGTCCAACCACATATCCAGCAGGAAGGGCTTCAGTTGCATAGTGCACCTCGGAAAGTTAGATAAGGCGATGACCAGGTCGGCCTCACAAAAATTTCGTGCGCCAACTGTGCGGTCGCTAATAGGCTCTCGCAGGAAATGCCCGGTAGATGATCGTCGGCACAATACCTTCCATTGAATACAAACAGGATCCAGGGCGCGGCGTGCCAAAGCAATCGTCCCTGCGCATGAGCATGAGGAAGAGACTGGCTGCAGAAATCTGGCGGTCGATTCGGCACGTCAGGAACGCAAGCGGGGGGACTTTCATTCTCCCGTTGGCGCGAATCTAAGCTCGAAGGCGACGCCCTGGCCGTTTGCCCCACCGCCGGTGGCTAGCACCATCAACGTGTCCAGCATGCCCGATTAGTGCCTTCCGGCAGGTCCGCCGAAGCCATCGGCTGCAGCCAAAAGTATGGAGCAACCTCAAGTTCCAATTGGCCTATCACGATCCAAACCGAATACCCCACCGCAACCCAGGCCGAAGCAGCCCGTACCGCCAGCCGGGGTCATGCCATAGCTGTTGCCGTGTTTGTCAAAAACGAGCGCACCCCGGCACCGGAGCCATCGGGATAATCGCGGCGTTTCTCATGATTGCGTTCATCGACATAAAACTGCATTCACGTTACGAACGACCGGGCACGCGGTGCCGATTCGACCACAACATCGGAGAATCGCTCGAACGTGACCGCAATGACCAAGCGTAAAGATATATACTTACTTTTAGGCAGCTCAGAAGGGGATTTCATGCTGCCATGCGAAAACAAGCCCATCCGTACTGCCCGTTGCCGTGCCCTGTTGGAGCTTGCAAGTGAAAGCAATACGCATCTACCAATATGGCAACGCTGGCAACCTCAGATTGGAGGACGTTCCCCCTCTCTCCATTTCTGACTACCAGATACTCGTACGGGTTCACGATGCGGGCGTGAATCCAATCGATTGGAAAATTCGAGAAGGCTATCTGCAGAAAGTGATGCCCGTATCATTTCCGCTCACCATAGGACAGGACTTCGCTGGCGAAGTCGCGGAACGTGGCAAGAATGTAAAACGGTTCGAGATCGGCGAGCGGGTGTTCGGCTTCACACAAGGCGCTTATGCCGAGTACGCCGCCGCGACTGAATCGACCGTGGCGGCCATGCCGGAGTTGATAAACTTCGCTACCGCAGCCGCGCTACCGACCGCAGGCTTGACCGCCCTGCAAGTCATCCGTGATGTTGTGCATGCCCTGTCAGGCATGACAATCCTAATTCACGGGGCCGCGGGGGGAGTCGGTTCGTTTGCTTCGCAGATTGCTAAGAACTACGGGGCGAAGGTGATTGGCACGGCTTCCGGTGACGATATTGAGTACCTCAAATCTCTGCGCATCGACGACATCATTGACTACAAACGCGAACGGTTCGAAGACAGGGTAAGTGGGCTCGATGCTGTCGTTGATCTAGTCGGGGGAGAAACCCTGGCCCGCTCGTATCCCCTCGTGAAAAGAGGAGGCGTCCTCGTTACCACTGTGCAGCCGATTGACGCGTCTGTGGCGAACAGGGCTGGAATTCGGGCCGTTCACCTCGTCATGAAGCGTAACGCGGCAGACCTCGCCGAAATTGCCGCACTCGTCGCAAAGGGTGTGCTACAACCGAGAATAGCGCGAACTATGCCTCTCGGCGAGGCGAGAAACGCACAGGATCTCAGCGAGACAGGCAGAACTCACGGTAAAGTAATCCTGAAGGTTGCCTAAAATCGGGTTCCACAGGGGCACACGCTTCCTCCACATGGACATCTCAAGCGATCCACTTTCTCAGAGGCCAATTGTGGCCCGCGAACTAGAATGCGGATATCGAGTGGCAAAGTCTAGCGTATTCATTCATCAGAGTTTCCTTTCCATCACAGCCCACATCAAAGAACATCCGGCGTGGTTTCCTCGGTTCGACCCGGGTGGACGTCCACAGTGCTTCTCCTCGACTACGATGGCAAGGAACGCAAGCGGCTGGAAGGGTATCTGCCCAACGAGGATTTCGTTGCTGCTCTGGAGACGGGTCTCGGCGGGATCGCCTTCGTGCATGAGAAATACACCGATGCAGAGGTTGGTACGCCGACGCGCTGACTGGTTTTGGTTATTCCCACTCTGCACCGGGTACGATGTACTGGCACCGCTTCAGCAATCGAAAGACTCCTACGCCGCTCTGCACATGTGGACACAGATCGTCGGCAAGTTTCGTCTCTACTCCGCTGGCGGCCAAGTTCGTGCATCTAACCGAGAAGTGGTTCGCCTTAGCCGGCGCAATACTTGAGCAACCTAAATCCGCACGCTCAGAATCTTGGAATTGGAGGCGATATGCCTATTGAAGGACTTCATCACGTAACGGCAATTGCCCGCGAACCACAACCAAATATTGACTTCTACACCGGTGTTCTCGGCCTCCGACTTGTGAAGGTAACGGTAAATTTCGATGATCCGACTACCTATCATCTCTACTACGGAGATGGCCAAGGACACCCAGGGACGATTCTGACTTTCTTTCCCTGGCCGGCTTCATTCCAGGGTCGTATCGGCACAGGACAGTTGACCGTAACATCGTTTGCAGTGCCTGAAAAATCTCTGCCGTACTGGCGAGAGCACCTCCGCAAACGTGGAATCCAGTTCGAAAATGCGCGCTCAGACTTCGAAGAAGAAGTCCTGTTCTTAAGAGATCCTGATGGCCTTCAACTTGAACTGGTGAGCACGTCAAACGCAAATCCCGACAGGGTATGGGAACGCGGCGCGGTGCCGACCGAACATGCGATTCGCGGATTTCACCATGTGACGCTTTCGGAAAACGGATACGAGCGCACCGCGTCTTTGCTGATCGAGACCTTAGGTTTCAAACAAGTCCGCAGAGAGGGCAACCGCTTTCGCTACACCGTCGCTAACGGAGAGCCCAGCACCGTGGTCGATGTCATCTGCGCTCCCGAGGGGCGTCCAGGAAGAGTTGCAGTAGGTACTGTTCATCACGTCGCCTGGAGAACACCATCCGATGCTGAGCAAGTGCACTGGCGAGACGAGCTCACGAAACACGAATATGACGTCACGCCTATCATCGACCGCCAGTATTTCCATTCTATTTACTTCCGAGAACCCGGCGGTATCTTGTTTGAGATCGCGACTGATCCTCCCGGTTTCGCGACCGACGAGACTGTGGAGCACCTTGGCAGATCGTTAAAACTGCCGCCCTGGCTTGAGAAAGCTCGGCCCGAATTAGAACAGTTACTGCCGCGGATCGAGCTGCCAAACTTCGGTGGAGGACAAGCCGATGAAGCCGCTTGATGACCTAGGCTTCGTGCATGTTTTCGTGCCTGCCGAGAGGCCTGCGTCGCCGACGCTGCTGCTATTGCACGGCACTGGCGGTGATGAGCGTGACCTGCTGCCGCTTGGAAGAGAACTATGGCCGGGTGCCGCTCTCTTGGGTGTCCGTGGCAAGGTACTGGAGAACGGCATGCCCCGGTTCTTCCGCAGATTTGCCGAGGGTGTCTTCGATGTTGAGGATTTGAAGGTGCGCACGAATGAGCTAACTCAGTTCATCGAGGCCGCCGCAAAACATTACGCATTCAATAAGCAGCATCTGGTTGCGGTAGGCTACTCGAACGGCGCCAATATTGCTGCAAGTTTGATCTTGGTCCACCCGCATTCCTTGGCGGCAAGCGTGCTCTTCCGAGCGCAGGTTCCTTTCACGCCAGATCTGGTGCGAAATTTTAGCAAGCTTTCGGTATTTATTGCCGCAGGCATTCGAGATCCAATCGTCCCGCGTGATCAGACGGAGCAACTTGCCGCCATTCTGGAGAGTGGAGGAGCAGATGTCTCGATGTTCTGGCATCAAGGGGGACACGAACTAGGTGATGATGACGTCACCGCGGCCAAAACCTGGTTAGCTCAGAAGATGAAAGAGAGATTGGCTGCTTAGATTCGAGCCGAGCTGCGCTGTGGGTCGAACATGCCTGCGGCTTGTTCATGAATCCCGGCGACCAGGCGCAGCATCAAGGAAGCATGCGTTATTTAGTACGAGCACGCGTTAAGGCCGGACGCGATAAGCCGCTGCTCGAAGCCATTGAGTGCGGGACTCTGGGGCGGGGCTCCGTTGCCGAAGGCGAGTACCTCAAAAACATGAGTGAAGCTCGCCAGCTGGGCGGAGAAGAAGTTCGCTGGGTTGAAGTTTGTTATTGTCCGACGCCGCTACAAGAGGAAACGCCATATTGGGAAGAGTTCTTCGAACTGGTGAGAGTGCAGGACGCGCATGACCGGAGCAAGTGTCGCGACTTCAATGGCAGTGAGCCCTGGGCTTGCGGCGATTGCGATTGCACGGCGCGGCTGGAAAAGAAGCTCAGCAACATGGGCCTCCCCTTTCTTCAGAACCTGGCAAAAGCCCCTGGTGAACGCTGATATTGCCCCCTCAGGGGTTCCATTCTGGCGATTTACCGTTCCGCTTTTCTTCTCGATACGCGGGTTGAGCATCAGCCACATGATGGCAACGAGGATATAGTGTGTGCAGGCAATCCATGAGGTAGGGCACCTACAATTCACCTTCCATCATTTGTCGTAAAGCGACGCTCTTCCATTCGCTGGTCCGAGCAGGGCGCGGTAAGTCTTTCTTCGTGGGAATCGACTCGGTTACTGAACGATGTTGTCCCGCAACCTGGTAGCCTGCATAGTCCAACATCGCGATCTGGGTGTTACTAGATGGTAGCCTAATTGCTCGATGAACCACCACACAGTCTCTGCTGTCAGCATAATTGGTACAAGCCTTGATGTGCTAGGCAGTCTTTACCTCGCCTACGACTTGCTGGGCGGACAACACGGTCCTTTGCGGCTGCTTACCCGCGCGGTCACGTACTCGGTTGTCTTGGGTATCGGGTACGGCATCGGCCTGGGTCTGTTGTTTGGCATAGCCTCCGGAATTGCGACCGACATCACACTTTCAATCGAATTCAACCGGGCGGCGCGTGGGCTCGATCATTATTCGTTGCCTTGGGAAGGAGCCTTTTCGGCGATCCGAGGATTTGGCTTTGGAGCCGGGCTATATCGGATTGTGGGACTTCGATTCGCAATCGCGTTTGCCCTTCTCACCACAATTGGCCAAATTTTTGCGTACTCTCGCGCCATGCGCCCAGCCATAGATTATGTAGCGGCTCGCCATCCTCGGCTTACACGTCGTCAACTCCGGGGAACCTTGGTCCGCAGGATCGGATATATTGCCAGTGCCTGATCTGCAGCACCTTCATTCATCGCGTGGAAAACACATGGGCATTTGCCATTCGCCGTAGGGCTGGTGACAGGACTTGTTACTGGCATCGGAATGACGGTGAATCCCTACATTGAATACTATGCTGACAATCTTCCGGAACGGCGTCTCGGGGCGTTCGGGATTGTGCTCATACTCTGCGGTTTTGCATTCCAGTCGCTTCAGTATTGGCTGGCAATGTTTGATGTGCATCTGACGTAGTGAGCCGGGGAACATATGACCGATCGGGGCTTCCCAAAGCACTTTGACGGAAGGCGTTTCTACAATCCGGAAGCGTCCCAGGCGCTCGGCTTTCTTGATGTTCTTCGATGGAAGCTAACAAGCCGCCCTGAACCATCGCCGCCTTTCATTGCTGATGTCGAGCAATCCATACCACCCCATACCGTGGAAACTAACCAAATCCGAGTTACTCTGGTGAACCACTCAACGGTGCTCATTGAACGATCCGGCTTCAATCTCTTGACCGACCCAATTTGGTCGGAGCGAGCAAGTCCTCTGTCATGGATAGGCCCCAAGCGACGCAGGAAACCGGGAGTGCGGATCGAGGATCTTCCGCTCGTCGACGCAGTGCTAATCAGCCACAATCACTACGACCATCTGGATCTGCCCACTTTGCGTCAGCTGGCCGCTCGTGGAAGTTCCACTTTTGTAGTGGCT
>Ga0126370_10000687_pt1 | contig 14491 bp, 11 predicted proteins | sample PanSoiMetaPlot_3_FD_92586 | JGI IMG/M metagenome (GOLD analysis project Ga0126370, IMG submission 92586) | Tropical forest soil microbial communities from Panama - MetaG Plot_3 | ecosystem: Environmental > Terrestrial > Soil > Tropical forest > Bulk soil | place: Panama | collected 2016-02-17 | reverse complement strand
TTGGCGCGCAAGTGGCGCCCGCAGAGCTTCAAAGACGTCATCGGCCAAGAGCACGTGGTGAAGACGATCGCCAACGCGATCAAGATGAATCGGGTGGCGCACGCTTACCTTTTCTGCGGCCCGCGCGGCGTAGGGAAGACGACGGCGGCTCGCCTTTTGGCGAAGGCCCTCAACTGCGATAAAGGCCCGACCCCGGAGCCTTGCGGCCAATGCGACCCGTGCCGGGAAGTCGCGGCTGGCACGTCGATCGACGTTGCCGAGATAGATGGCGCTTCGCACAACGGCGTGGAGAACGTTCGCGAGATACGCGAGAACGCCAAGTACCTCCCTCACCGGGATCGCCACAAGATCTACATCATCGACGAAGTCCACATGCTCTCCGGCGCCGCATTCAACGCGCTGCTCAAGACGCTCGAGGAGCCGCCCGGCCACGTGAAGTTCATTTTCGCCACCACCGAGCCGCAAAAGCTGCCGGACACGATTCTCTCTCGATGCCAGCGCCACAATTTCAGGCGAATTCCCGCCGCCCGGATCCTCCAACGACTCAAAGAGATCGGCAAGGCAGAGGGAGCCGACCTCTCCGAAACCTCGCTCGCGCTGATCGTCCGACAGTCCGAGGGCTCGATGCGCGACGCGCTGTCGCTTCTCGATCAGGTTCTGTCCGCCTGCGGCAGCTCCCCCACCGACGAATCGGTCTCTGAAGCTCTCGGTGCGATCGATCCGAGAATCGTTCATCGCTTCACCGAAGCGCTGGTGCGCCGAGATGCAAAGGGACTCCTCGAGCAGAGTGAGGAGGCGTACAACCGGGGAATCGATCCAAAGAAGCTAGCGGAAGAGATCGCTTCTCAGCTGCGTCATCTCTTCGTGGCCAAGGCGCTGGGCGAAGCGCCGAGCGAGCTGGCGGAGGCGGAGCAAGCGCCGGTCTTGGCGCTCGCTCGGGAAGCGGACGTGGCGCAGCTCGCGCGCATGTTCGACGTGGTTCACAGCTTCGTCATCGACGCCTCCCGCTCTCCGCAACCGCGAATCGCCTTCGAAATGTCGCTCTTAAGCGCCACTCAACTGGCACCGGCGGCATCGATCCCCGAGCTTGTCGAGAAAGTTGAACGACTCAGTGCAGTGGTGAGCAACCCAGAGCCGAAGAGAATCGGGGCGCCCGGTGGTCGCTCCGATCAACCGAGCTTTCGCGCCTGAAGCGCGGACCACAGCCAAGTTAGCCGAAACAGCGCCGACTGAGCACCGCGATCCGGCCGCGCCAGGCCCGAGCGCATCCGCCGAGCCGGCAGAGCCGGGGCATCCGCCGCTCGCGTTAACCAACCGAACCATCATTCCTGAAACGCGCGCCGCACCCAAGTCGCTTGAAGAAGCCCCGACTGAGCGCGGCCCCACGGCGGCGCCAAGCGCCTCGGCCGAACCGACGCTCATCGCTCCGACAGCCACCAGCGGCGATGCGCAGCGCTGGATGGACGCGGTAAACTTTGTACGCTCGTCCTCGCCTCGGCTCGGAGCATCGCTGGCATTTGGGCGACCGGTCAGCTTGGCCTCTTCCGAACTGACCATCGCTTTCGCCAAGCAAAGCGCCTTCCATCGGGGCATCGTTGGCGGCAGCGGACGAGGGCAGATAGAACAGATGCTCAGCGCCCACTTCGGACGTGCGGTCCGGTTGCGTATCGAGGACGCCTCCGCAAATTCGGCAGCGCCCTTGAGCCCAGCAGAGCGCGAAGCACAAGAAAAGGATGCTCGCGATCGCGAGCTTGCAGCAAAAGTGCGGGCGGATCCTGCGGTGCAAGCGGCTTTGCGCGTGCTCGGAGGGGAGGTCGAGCAAATGCAGCTGCTCGAAAACTCGCGCGCCGCGCCCTTGCTGGATACTTCGGACGAGACCTCCTGACAAGGGCTTCGCCGAGCGTTAGGGTGTAGGCGCGAGGTGCCCATGCCCGGTATCGATCTGAACTACTTCATCCGTCAGGCCAACAAGCTCACCGAGAAAATCGAGGAGCGCAAAAAGGAGTTGGCCGAGGAAACGGTGGAAGGCAAGGCCGGTGACGGTACCGTGGTGGTGACCGCCTCGGCGATCCAGGAGATCAGGAGCATCAAGATCGATCCCAAGGTCGTGGACCCGGCCGACGTGGCGATGCTCGAGGATTTGATCACCGCCGCGGTCAATTCCGCTCTCAGCGCCAGCCGCGATCACATGCAAAAGGAGCTCGCGAAGATCTCTGGCGGGATCAAGATTCCTGGAATTACCTAGAAGGGAATGACCCCGGATCCTTTGAATCAGCTGGTCGCCCAGCTCGCCAAGCTCCCGGGCATTGGCGAAAAGACCGCTCAGCGACTGGCCTTTCACATTCTGCGCGCGCCCCCCGAATTCGCTCGCGACCTGGCGCGGGCAATCCAGGAGTTGGTGGGAAAGGTTCGGCTTTGCACGCGCTGCTTCGCCTTGACCGAAACAGAGCTGTGCTCGTTTTGCCAGGACCCACGGCGCGACGAGCGCACGCTGTGCGTGGTCGAGGGCGTGGCCGATCTCATGGCGGTGGAAAGGACCCGAGAGTTCAAGGGCCGCTACCATGTCCTTCACGGGGTGCTCTCGCCGCTGGAGGGGATCGGACCCGACCAGTTGAAGATAAAGGAGCTGATCAACCGGCTGCACGACAGCCGCGTCGAAGAGGTGATCATCGCCACCAACCCCGACGTCGAGGGCGAGGCGACCGCGCTCTACCTCAGCCGCTTGGTCAAGCCCTTGGGCCTCAAGGTCAGCCGAATCGCCCAGGGCCTGCCAATGGGAGGCGATCTCGAGTTCGCCGATCAGGCCACGCTGGCGAGAGCGCTCTCCGGCCGCCGCGAGCTGTAGCGAGACCGGTCATTTGGCGCGGCGAAGGACGCGAACGACGATCACCTCCGGCTCGCTCGTGCGAAGCAACCGGAAGATCGCCAGGGGAGGCCTCCCCACCGGTGCGACCGCGAGCTCGAACCGGCTCCTCTCGTCGATCGGCGCCGGCTTGCCATTCACCAGCACCCGCGAGCCGGCCGGGGCAACCCCCGAAGCCACGATTCGGTTTCCCTTGACCAGCTCCCCGTTTTTAGGAGAGCGGACCACCAGGGGGGCAGCCGAGCCGTCGGCGTCCTCCCCCGATTCGCGGCCCGATTGCTCTCCCGAAAACGAGGCGCTGCCGCGCGCAACCGCCGTGCCCTCCTTGTCGAGCACGCGCCAGAAGAGCGCACCTTTACTCGGAGCAGCGAGGTTGACGAAGGATCTGTGAACGGTTCCGCGGAGCACCGGCTGTGCAAAAGCGGAGTCGGCGGCCACCTCGAGGCGAAAGTCTTTTTTTCCGCCGTCCCAGGTGAGCGCGAGCCGGTCCAGCCCCTGGTGGAAAATCTTGAAACCAAACCGCGGTGATAATGCGAGGTCCGCGCGCTCGAGGTCTTCGACGATCGCTTTTTCCGAGCCGTGAACGGTGACCTTCTGCCCGGCGAGAACCTTCCCTTCCACGCCCTCCTTCTTGAAGGAGAGATCGCCGGCCAGCGCGGTCAGCTCAAGACCGTCCGACGTGCGGGCGATCAAGAAATATCCGGGCGCCTGCGTACCCAAGAGCATCCCGGAGATTGCAACTCGCTCCGGCGCCTCGTTCTCGACGTTGAGCCAAACCTCTCCCTTTCGCAAACTCACCGCCGGCTCGCCGTTGCTCCTCGAGTCAGAAGTCTCTACCGACAGCTCGGCGCCCTCGTTCGCCACCAGCCGGCTGCCCGCCCTTCCCCATTCAACGACCCAGTTGCCGCTCCACACCCGCAGCACATCATGCTCGCTCAGCTTCTCTCCGCGCGCCGCGACCTTCACCCAGTTTCGGGCGTCCTTTCGCCGCAGGTCGGCCTGACTCTCGGCGTCCAGGCCTCGGACCTGAAATCCCAGCGCGGAGGGCCCCTTCTTCTCCGCCGCCGCGGACGGCGCTGGGAGGCGCTCGAGCTCCGCTGAAGAAAGCAGGAATTGATCGCCCGGAGAGGCGACCATCGTGCGGCCCGTCTTGGAGCCGACCTCAACTTTGCCGCGGCGGATCTGAATTCGGGCAGCTTCCGGCCCGACTTGCACCGAAATTTCGCCGTCCGAGTCACACCGCGTGAAACCGAACGGGGTCTGAAGGGTCAGGAACGCACGCGCGGCGGATCCACCGGTGCTCAGGTGCGGGGGCATTCGCGCCAGATAACTGCCGCGGGACGCCTTCACCGCGCTGCCGGCCTTGTCCTCCACCACTGAAAGCCGCGCGTCCGGACCAACTTCGACCGTTGCGCCGCTCGGGAAGCGCAGCTGCATCGTGGCGTCCGGGCCCGTTTCAAAGGCATCGTTGGGCAGCACGTACCCGAGCTCGGCGAAAGTGCGCGAGTCACCGCGTTGGAGGGTGACGGCCCCGGTCCTAAACTCCAGCTGGGCGATCGGAGCCGCTTCGTCGAACGCGGGGCCAACCGCCTGCTCAGTCTGACAATTGCCCAGGGCAACCGCCGCGATGCATGCGAGCAGCGCTCGCTGGGCGCGGTGGTGCCTCATTCCATTTCGCCGTGGGATCGCCGTGCAATCACCTCTACCACCATTGTCCCCGATTCCACAGAGAATCGTCTCTCGGATCGGTGAGGTGTGCGCATTCATGCCATCGTTCGCGAGCCTCTTCTTGCTGCGGTCCGATGTGTCTGGTAATGATCTTGTCTACCGAGAACACAGATCTAACTTGCGGAATTCACTTTGAAAACCGTTGCACGGCTCAGTTAGGACTGTCGCGCGGAGGCGAATCTTTTAACGATGGCCACGCAATTGGTGATGTATGAGGAGGAATTCACCAAGATCAATTCCGTCTGCGATCGGCTTACCAAGGATGCCAACGCGAAGCTGGTGTTTCTCGTCGACAAGAATGGACAACTCATCTCCGCCTCGGGACAGACCACCAATCTAGACACCACTTCATTGGCATCACTCACTGCAGGGAATGTCGCAGCCATGGGTGGTCTGGCAAAATTGATTGGCGAAAACGAGTTCCCCAACCAATTTCACGAGGGCGCGCGGGAATCCCTTTACATGACCATCGTCGGGACGCGCGTGGTGTTGGTGGTCATTTTTGACAATCGATCCAGCCTTGGCCTGGTCAGGCTGAGGACGAAGAAAGCGTCGGATGAGTTAGGCAAGATTTTTGACTCGTTGATTCGCAAAGCGGACGGCCCCGGCATCGGCTCGCCGTTTGCCGAGATCACCGACGCAGACATCGACAACCTCTTCAGCGAATAACCCGGCAACCCATGTCCTTTATCAATTACTCGTCCCGCGAAATCAATTGCAAGATCGTCTATTACGGTCCGGGCTTGTGCGGAAAGACAACCAATCTCCAATACATTTACAACAAGACCAATCCGGAGACGAAGGGCAAGCTCATCTCGCTGTCCACCGAGACGGATCGCACGCTGTTCTTCGACTTCCTTCCACTCTCCCTGGGTGAGATCCGCGGTTTTAAGACGCGCTTCCACCTCTACACCGTTCCCGGCCAGGTCTTCTACGACGCCTCGCGAAAGCTGATTCTCAAGGGTGTGGACGGCGTTGTGTTCGTGGCAGACTCGCAGGTCGAGCGAATGGAAGCGAACATGGAGTCGCTGGAGAACCTACGCGTCAATCTCGGCGAGCAAGGTTACGACTTCGACCGCCTACCCGCGGTCGTTCAATACAATAAGCGAGATCTTCCAAACGCTGTTTCGGTGGATGAGTTGCGCGGGGTGCTCAATCCGCGCCGTCTTCCCGAGTATCAGGCGGTGGCGCCGAACGGTGTAGGCGTTTTCGACACTCTGAAGGCAGTGGCGAAGCTTGTTCTCACCGAATTGAAGAAGGGCGGCTGAACAGACACGACCGCGACAATGATGCTATAAGATGGCGTGTCGTTCGGTCGCTGCCCGACAGGTCGCTCCTTGCGCACAATCCCATGTTTGATCGCCTCGCTGGTCGCCGCGAGTCTTTCCGCGGCAAGCTTTGCGCAGAGCTCTCCCGAGCCGCGCCGCGCGGAGAATCCGGCGGAGGAGAAATCCCTACTCACGCCGCTGAATGGCTCTTCTGTTGAGAAGCCTGCCGCTGCCGTTCAGAAGCCTGCCGCCGCCGTCGCCAAGCCAACATCTTCCACCGCCGACGAGGCTTTCACCACCCGAGTCAAAACGCTCGAGGAACAGGTCACCGATTTAAAGGAGAAGATTTTCCGGACCAAGGCCCGACTGTTGCTTTTGCAGGAGACGGTGCTGGGCGGCGATCTCTCCGTTGGCGCGCGAGCGGTTTTGCTCCACCGCAATGAGATGGGCTCGTCTTTCATCATCGAGTCCGTGGCCTACGCATTGGACGGAGCGCCCATTTTCACCAAGGTAGACGTGAACGGAGATCTTCAGAATCGGCCGTTGTTCGAGATTTTCAACGGCCGGATCGTCGCCGGACAACATCAGATCGCAGCGAAGATCGTCTACCGTGGTCACGGATACGGGCTGTTCAGCTACCTCGAGGGATACAAATTCAAGGTCCAGTCCAGCTACACCTTCAATGCCGAGGCGGGGAAGGTGACGACGGTGAAGATCGTCGGCTTCGAGAAGGGCGGATTTACCAGCGACTTCAAAGATCGGCCGGCGATCCGCTACGACATCGAGGTGGCGAAAGACGCGGGGATGAGGCCGGGGTCCGCGCCCAAGGCTCAGCTCGACAGGAAGTAGAATTCGAGGAACGCTCCGTGCATGCGCCTCGCTTGCGATTCGCAGTGATCTCCGTTGCAGCCTTGTGCGCCGCCTCATTGGCGCGCGCCGAGGAGCGCAAGCGCCCTCGCTCGAGCCTGGCTGAGCTGGCCGAGCAGGCGGAGCAAGTCGCGTCTCAGCTCAAGATCGCCGAAGACAATCTCAAGGTCGTGGAAGCTGAGTACACGCAGAGCCTCGAGCCGACCGACGAAGAGATGCTCAATCGCCGTTTCTCCGAGGGTGAGATCCAGTATCTGATCGGGGACCACCTCGGCTCTTCGGTGCTGTTCTACGATCTGATCGAAAACCCGCGATTCAAGAGCAATCCGCGATATCCCGACGCGCTTTTCTATCTGGCGGATGCGCTGTATCAACAGAAGAATCTGCTCGGCGCTCGGCTGTACCTGCGCCAGTTGCTTACCCTCGAGTCAAAGCACTATCGCGTTGCCCTGGCGCGATTTATGGATATCGCCGGCCGGTTGAATGATTTCACCGGCATCGACGAGTACGTGGCCCGCGCCCGCGATGCCTCTGGGAACCTGCCGCCGGACATCGCCTATGTCTACGGCAAGTGGTTTTTCCGGCGCACCGACTTGCCTCTCAACCAACGGCTCCAGCGGGCAGCGCAAGTCTTCGCTCCGCTGGCGAGCGACCCGACCGGGCCATTGCGTCTGGAGAGCCAATATTTTCTCGCCGTGGCCGACGTTCAATCGGGCGACTATCCGAGCGCCGCGGAGAAGTTTCGCCGCATCAGTCAGGAGCCGGCGAAAGGTGAGCGCGAGGTCAAGGTCAAGGAGCTGGCAAATCTATCCCTGGGCCGCGTCTTCTTCGAGCTGGGTCAGTACGATCAGGCGCTCGACCACTATCAAGAGATCCCGCAACAGAGCGAGTATTTCGTCGATTCGCTTTTCGAAATCGCCTGGACGCACGTCAAGAAGGGCGAGTTCGAGCGCGCCAAAGGCGCGGCGGACATTCTCTTGCTCGTCTCGCCGGAGTCAACTCTCGCCCCCGAAGCGCAAATTCTCCAGGCACACCTGCTGTTGAAGCTGCAACGGTACGGCGAGGCCACCGACACCTACAACTCGGTGATTAACGCCTACGCGCCGGTGCGCGACGAGCTGGAAGCGCTGCTGAAGGTGAACACCGATCCGGTTGCCTACTTCGACAATCTCTTGGCGCGAAACGAAAGGAACCTGGACGTCAATACCCTGCTTCCTCCGGTCGCAGTGAAGTGGGCGACGACTCAGCGCGAGGTTGCCGAGGCAGTTCACATCGTCAACGATCTCGAGCTTGGCCGGCGTGGCGTCGGCGAGTCTGAGGAGATCGCGTCTCGGATCCTCAGGGCGCTGGAGCAGCGTGGGCTGGAGACGTTCCCCGCCCTGCAGGAAGGCTACACCCGGGCCGACGCGATCGATTCCGCGCTCGCGCACGCGGAGGATTCGCTCGTTCGCATCGAGGCGCAGTTGGTCGAGGATCAACTGACCCCCCAGCAGCAGCTCGAGCTCTCGCGTTTGCGCTCGCAAGACGCCGAGCTTCAGAAGCGCTTCGCCACCTTGCCCAGCACTCCGAAAGACGTGGAGGAGCGCAGGAGGCGAATGCACGACCGCGTGGATGAGGTGGACCGCGCGGCATTCAAGCTGGAGTACGAGATCCAGAGCATGTTCGCCTCGATCACCGCGATCAGCAAATGGCTGAATGACACGCGCAGCGCGCGCCACAGCAGTCTCGAGGACGAGAAAGTCTTCAAACAAAAAGTGAACGCCGAGTCCGAAACTCTGGCGACGCTGAAGAAGGAGCTGGAGCACCTCCGCGCTGAGCTTGCCGATGAGCGTTCCGGCGCTGATGCCGCAGTCGCAGGAGAAGATGTCATCCGGACAGAGTTTTTAGAGAAACTGAGGAAGCAGCATGAGGTGCTCGCGCCCGCGGAGGCCAAGGTCGCGTCCGACGCCGGCCAGCTGATTCGACGAGCTCATGACATCCGTCTCACCGCATCCGTGCTTCGCGAACGGGTGCAGGCGGCCAAGGCCGTACTGCGCGAGCAGGTGGCGAGGCGGGGCGGGCAGATTCGAAGCAAGATTACCGCGATTCAATCGTTGCTTTCCGAGTATTCGACCGAAGTCAGCGGCGTTTCCGGAGACGCGCGAAATCTCGTCGGACGGATCGCATTTGACAGCTTCAAGCGGGTTCGCCAGCAATTCTACGACCTGGTTTTGAAAGCCGACGTCGGTCTGGTGGATGTCGTCTTCACTCGAAAACAGGACAAGACCAACGAGATACAGAAGCTCTCGCTCCAGAAGGATCGCGAGCTGAAGGCCTTGGATAACGAATTCAAGGAAGTTCTCAAGGACGTGGACTGAGAGCGTCGATGCGACTGGATCAACCACCGTCTCGCGGAGCGCCGTTAATCCTCGCATCGGCGATCGCGCTGCTGCTTCCGGCGACGATTCTCGGCCAGAGCTCCCCAGGCAAAGCAAGCGCCGCTGCTCCAGGCTCGACGGCGGCGCCGCCGGCGGAGCTCTCGGAGTCGAAACAAGACGTCGCTCCGGAGGCGCATTCCAAGCCAGCGATCGGGCTGCAGGGGCTGGGACGAACTCCCCAGGAGGAAAAGCTGCTCGACGAGATCTCCAGAGCAGTGGAGGCGTACGAAGCCGAATCGAAGGAGTTCAAACGCGAAGTGCAGCAGCTCGTTCAGAAGAAATACGACGAGAAACGCGGGGCGCTGTCCAACAGCTACGAGAAGATGATTCGGGATCTCGAGATGATCGAGCGGAAGGAACGTCTCGACGCGATCGCCCAGTTCGAGGAGTTCCTCAAACGCTATCCCGACGACCCGCGCTACTCGCCGGACGTGATGTTCCGATTGGCAGAGCTCTACTACGAGCGTTCGTCCGACGATCACCTCATCGCGATGCGCGACTACGAGGAGAAGCTCAAGGCGATGGACACCGCGAAGCAGGAGAGCCTGCCCGCTGAGCCGGTCCCCGATTTTTCCAAATCGATCGCCGTCTACCGCAAGCTGCTCGCCCAATTTCCCGATTACCGGTTGAACGACGGTGCGCTCTACCTACTCGGCTATTGCCTCGAGAAGCAGAACCAATTCGAAAAGGGTCGGGAAGCGTATCAGCAGTTGATCGCCCGGTATCCCAAGTCGAGGTTCAGCACCGAGGCATGGGTGCGAATCGGCGAGTACTACTTCGACTCCTATAACGATGCCGCGGCCCTGAGCAAAGCGGCCAATGCCTACGAGCACGCGATCGAAGACAAGCAGCATCCTCTGTATGACAAGGCGCTCTACAAGCTTGGTTGGACTTACTACCGAAGTGATCGATTCGACGAGGCGGTGAGCAAGTTCATCGCGCTGGTGGACTACTACGATGCGCAAAGCAAGACCAAAGGCGACGAGGAAGCCGGAGGCGACCTTCGCAACGAGGCGCTGCAATACACCGCGATCAGCTTAGCGGACGAGAAATGGGGTTCGCTGGCCAGGGCTCAGCAGGTCTTTGCCACGCTCGGACCGCGTCCCTACGAAGCCGAAGTCTATCGTCGGATGGGAGACTTGTACTTCGACCAGACAAAGCATGCGGATGCGATCCAGGCGTATCAGCTGGCGCTCGCCAAGGACCCGCTCGCCAAGAATGCCCCGCAGATCCAGCAGCGCATCATCGAGTCCTATGAGCGGGACCGGAAGCTCGACGACACCTTCCGCGAGTCGCAGAAGCTCGCCATCCTTTTCGGCCCAGGCACCGCCTGGTACGAGAAGTTCAAGCACGACCCAGAGGTCGTCTCTTTCGTCACCGACCTCGAAGAGAAGACCCTCTACCAAAGCGCCGTCTACCATCACCAGCAGGCGCTTCAGTACAAACAAGACGGCAAATTCGAGCAGGCGAAATCCGCCTTCGAGTTCGCCGCTCAGGCATACGGGGCCTACCTGAAGGAATTCCCGCGCGCGAAGAATGCCTACGAGATGGAGTTTTATCTCGCCGAGTGCCTCTACAACTCCTTCCAGTTCGGGGAAGCGGCAAAGCACTACGAAAAGGTGCGAGACGCGGCCCAGGACAACAAGTTCTTCGCCGAATCCTCGTTCGCCTCGGTTCTTGCTTGGCAGAAGGAGCTCGAGCAGCAGATCAAACAGGGCAAGATTGCCGACCTCAAACCGCTGCGGTCGACCGAGCGGCGCGAGGGAGAGGCGGTGAAGGTGATCCCGCTCGCCGAGGTGGAAACCAAGTTGGTCGCCGCCTCCGACCTTTTCATCGGGCGCTTCAAGGACCATGAAAAGGCGCCGGGCATCGCTTACAAGGCCGCGGAGCTGTTCTACGCGCACAACGATTTTCCGGAAGCCCGCCGCCGCTTCGAATCCATTGTTCAGGTGTACCCGAAGTCTGAAGTCGCCAAGTTCGCCACCAACCTGATCGTCGAAAGCTTCCTCGTCGACAAAGACTGGAAGAGCGTCGAGGACGTATCCGCGCGCCTTGCCAGCAACAAAGAAGTCATCGACCCAAAGTCGGACCTGTACAAGGATTTGCTCAAGTTCAAGCTCGCTGGACGGTTCAAGCTCGCCGACCAACTGATGGAGAAGGGAGAGTTTGAGCAAGCCGCGTCGAAGTACATCCAGCTCGTCGACGAGGAGCCGCACCATGAATTCGCCGACAAGGCGCTAAACAACGCCGCGGTGGCGTACGAAAACGAGCGCCGGTTCGATTCAGCGCTCAAGCTTTACGAGCGAGTCTACCGCGAGTATCCCAACTCCAAGCTCGCCGACTCGGCGCTCTTCCGCGTGGCAGTGAATGCGGAGAATTCTTACGACTTCGACAAGGCGGTGCAGAACTATCAGAAGTTGGTGAAGGACTATCCCGCCTCGAAGAATCGCGAGGCAGCGCTGTTCAACTCCGCCCGGCTCCTCGAGGGGCAGCAGCGCTATCCGGAAGCTGCGGCGGCGTTTTTAAGGTACGCCGACCTGTTCCCGAACAGCGAGGACACCCCCAAGAACATCTATCGAGCGGCGCTGATTTACGAGAAGCAGTCTGATTGGAAGGGCTACATCCGCGCGCTGGATGAATTCGTCAAGAAGTACTCCGGCAAACAATCCCAAGCAGAGCTGGTGATCGACGCGCGAAAGCGCATCGGCGACGGCTGGCAGAAGCTGGGCAGCGAGCGGGAGTCGAGGCTCGCCTACCAGGCTGCCGCCAACGAGTTCGACCGACGAAACCTAAAGCCCGATCAATTTCCAATCGCTTCCGACGCCGCTGCCCAGGCCAGATTTCAGCTCGCTGAGCTCGAGTTCAGGGACTTCGACAAGCTGAAGATCGGCGGCAAAGGCAAAGCGCTGGAGCGGAGCTTCGCCGCCAAAAGTTCAGCAGTGAAGAAGATCAACGACGCTTACGCGCAGGTGTTCAAGTACAAGCGCTTGGAGTGGACGCTGGCGGCGCTGTACCGCGAAGGATACGCGCTGGAGCGATTCGGCTCCACCATCATCGAGACGCCGGTACCGTCGGACGTGAAGAGGCTGGGCGACGACGCGGTCATCGCCTATCAGGACCTTCTCGCGCAGAAGACCGCGACGCTCGAGGACGCAGCGGTGGAAAAGTACTCGGCCACCCTTGCCGAGGCGCGCAAGAATCACATCTCCAACGAGTGGACCAAGAAGACCCTCGAGTCCCTCAACCGTTTCCGGCCCAAGGAGTACCCGGTCCTCAAGGACCCCAAGCCCTCCTTCGCCGCTGAGTCGCTGTATCCGGAAGGCCTCGTCGGCAGCCTGGAAGGAACGGCGCGGCCGAAGGCGACAACGAAACAGCCCGGCGGGAGATCCGATAAATGAAAGTGCCCACGCAGGCGCCCGGCGCCGCAAAGTGTCTTCTCGTGCTGTTGCTCGCCGGCTGCGCGGGCTCGCAGAAGAAGGGCGTTCTCCCGTCCGCAAGCGACGCGGAGACTCCCGAGGTCCCGTTCTCTTCGCCAGGTGCGCGATCGACGCAGGCCGACGCCGCTCAAGATCCACAGGCTCGCGCGGCTCTGGAGCGCGCGCTGGAGCTGGTTCGGCGCGCCGACTACACTGCCGCCGAACGCGAGCTCAAGCAGCTGGTCGACCACAACCCGAGCCTCGACTACGGATGGACCAATCTCGGCGTCGTTTACGAACGCGAAGCGCTCCCGCAGCAAGCGGAGCGCGCCTATCGCAAGGCGCTCGAGCTCAAGCCGGATCAAGAAGAGGCCTGGATTTATCTGGCCCGGCTTTATTGCCGCACCGGTCGAGCCTCTCAAATGGAAGCCGAGCTCCGCGGCCGGATCCAGCAGTCACCGACTTCGCTCGGCGTGCGCACCGCGCTGGTCTTCGTGCTCACTCATCAGGGGAAGTACGAGCCCGCCGGGGGCGAGGCGAAGAAGATCCTCAAAGCGGACGAGCGCAATGTCCGCGCGATGCAGCTTCTCGCCCAGATCTACTATCGCCAGGGCAAATACGAGTTGGCGAAGATGGTGCTGGAGAACGGGAAGGCGATCGACGCGAACGACGCCGCCACCTATAACGAGCTTGGACTGGTGAATCTCGCCTTCAAGGCGCGGCCGGCGGCGTTGGAGAACTTCAAGCGCGCGGTCGAGCTGAAGCCGGATTTTGCGGAGGCGAAAAACAACCTCGGCGCGCTGCTGAACGACGCGCAAGATTACGATTACGCGATTCGGGAGCTCGAGGGTGCGGTGAATGCCGCCCCTGATTTCGTCGACGCTCGGCTCAACCTAGGCAATGCCTATCGCGGCAAGCAGGAGTTCTCGAAAGCGCTTTCACAATACAAGCAGGTGATAAAGCTCAATCCAGATCTGCCGGACACCTACTACAACCTCGCCATACTCCACCTGGATTCGGAACTGCCCAACATGCCGGCGATCGATCGCTTCAAGTCGGCGATCGCCTATTTCAATCAATACCGAGAGAAAGGCGGAAAGGACGAGCGGGTTGAGCAGTACTTAAAGGACGCCAACAAGGGAATCGAGAAGGAACAGCGCCGCGCCCAACGCGAGCGGAAAGAGCAGCTCAAAAAAGCTGAGAAACCGCCGGTCGACTCGACGAGCAAGCTTTCAGAGCAGACCGCGGAAGGAATCAGCGCCGTCACTCCGGCCGCAACCACCAGCTCAGAAGGCGACACAGCGCCAGCGGCGGCGAGCAAGAGCAAAGGCAAGCCCAAGTCGAGCGCGCGAAAGAAGCGAACGGTGGTTTCTCCGAACACACCCGCCTCCAATCAGGGAGCAGCCGACGAGGAAGCGGCGGCGCCAAACCCGGCGACCTCGGGTAAACTCGCAGGCCAGGGGAAGTAGGTCAAAAAGGGAGCCATGGAGAGAGTCAGCCCATGTTTTTAGCCGCGTCGCTCGCTTCACTGCTCTTGCTGGCTGCCGCGGCAGATCCTCCGGCGGGCTCAGCTCCGGCCAAGGCCGGCGCCAAAGCGAAGAGCTCGTCGCCGCAAGGCTCGGCGCGAAAGAAAGTCATGCGGCTGGAGGCGATCACCGTCGAGGGGCGAATCCAGAAACCGCAGGCCTTCTACATCCTCCAACGCTCGAACCTGAACTTCGAAGAGCTCAACCGGGCCGAAAGCTTCCTTCCCAAGGTCGTCAAGAGCGTGGAGAAGGACCCTTTCTAGGGCTCAAAGCGCCCATGTCTTCAGCCAATTCGGCCAAGATCCTCCGCGTCGGCGTGATCCACGGTGGCAAGATCATCGAGGAGCGCCACCTCAAGCATCACGAGTCGGTGACTGTTGGCCAGGATGCGAGGAACACCTTCGTC
>Ga0126370_10000686_pt1 | contig 14491 bp, 11 predicted proteins | sample PanSoiMetaPlot_3_FD_92586 | JGI IMG/M metagenome (GOLD analysis project Ga0126370, IMG submission 92586) | Tropical forest soil microbial communities from Panama - MetaG Plot_3 | ecosystem: Environmental > Terrestrial > Soil > Tropical forest > Bulk soil | place: Panama | collected 2016-02-17 | reverse complement strand
TGTTGCCGGGCGAATTGCTGCCGTCTCCGGCGTATCGCGATCCGTCGGTTCAAACCGGAAGCCGTTACTGGTATCGGGTCACCGCGGTAGACCGCGCGGGAAACGAGAGCGGAAAGTCTGACGCCGCGCTTGCCGATCTGAGGGGAACCCTGCCGTGAAGGCTGGTGCGCCATGAAATTTTGCCGCTTTCAGTCTGCCGCATCGCCGGGCGCAGAAGCGCGCTACGGAATCCTCGACGGCGAACGCATCCGGGAAATCAGCGCCGCGCCCTGGAACGAGTGGAGCGAAACGGGAAGAGTCCTGGCCACGGGCGGAGCAAGGCTGCTGGCGCCCGTCGAACCGCGAAAGATTGTGTGCATAGGCCGCAACTATCTGGCCCACGCGAAGGAGCTCGGAAACCAAGTACCCAACGAACCGCTGATCTTCCTGAAGCCGCCCAGCGCGATTGTAGGGCCCGATGAAGCGATCGTACTGCCAAAATATTCCGAGCGCGTCGAGCACGAAGGCGAACTGGGGTTGGTGGTTCGCAAGCGTTGCTCGCATTTGCGCGACGATGAGGATTCGCTCGGCTATTTGCTGGGCTACACCTGCGTCAACGACGTGACCGCTCGCGACCTGCAGAAAACCGACGTGCAATTTACGCGCGCCAAGGGCTTCGACACTTTCTGTCCGGTGGGACCCCACATCGAAACCGCGCTGCGCCCCGACGATTTGCTGGTGGAAACCTTGGTGAACGGGGAGCTTCGCCAGTCGGGCCGAACCTCTCTCATGGTCTTCCCCCCGGCATTTCTGGTGCGATGGCTTTCGCGCATGATGACACTCGAACCCGGAGACCTGATCGCCACGGGCACGCCGGCCGGCGTCGGGCCGCTGGCCGAACGGGACACGGTCACGGTCGCGATCGAAGGCGTCGGGGTATTGCGTAATCCGGTGCATGGGAGGTCAGCCTAGCTTCATTTCTTTCCGCGTGATTCGTAAAATAAAGAGCCTCGGGGGCACAGGCGCAAAAGGCGCTTCGCGAACGGTCGTTCGCGCGAAACACTTTGCTTCCCGCGGAACCTCGATGGGGGCTACACGTTGAAGAATTTGGATTGGAAGATGGTGGCGACCGTCGCGGGCGCAGCGATCGCCGGCCTTTTATTAGTGGCGTACGCTTTTTTTCGTCCCAAGGTTGACCCGGAAGAAGCCGAGCGCAAGCGCCGCTTGCACCTGAATCAGATCGGCCGCATCGCCGAGGGCCAAGTGGTCGAGCTTGCCGAGCACGAAGCCGAGCCGCAGCCCGCGCAGCGGGGACTTTTCGGCGGCAAGGCGCAGCCTCTCACGGCCAATCGCCTGCGCCATCTGGTTTCCTACAGCTACGCCATTTCCGGCGTAACCTATCAAACCGCCCAGGACATCACCGGGCTCGAAAGCCAGGTGCGCATGGAGCGCCTGGTTGCAGGTCAGCCGGCCAGCATCAAGTACGACCCTGCGAACCCGGTGGATTCCATTCTGGTGGCCGACGACTGGTCGGGGTTGCGTTAAGCTGGTTTTCGGACCGGGCCCAGGACTTGGGTGCAGGGCGGTGCGCCGGGATTTCTCATGAAGCGAATCTTCGCCTCCATTCTGACCACGGTGCTGATCGTCGCGCTGACGCTCGGTGCAATGTCTGCGCTGGTTGCCGCGACGTTACGGGTCACGGCGATCGAGTCGCCTCTCAAACGGGCGTTGGCCATCGGGGCGGAGCTGATTTTTGGCATCGTCCTGCTTTTGGGAACGGTATGGATCGCCACGCATCTTGCCGTGCGCATTTTCCACGTGCGGGACCGAGTGCCAGAGGGAGAGCCACTTGCCTGAGCCGAAGCATTCGCCCGCGCCCCTAACCCCGCAGGAAAGGCGGCTCGAGGAGCTGCGCCGCCGCACGGCGGAGGCCGAAGCGGGCGGCGGTGCGGAGCGGCGGGAGCGCGAACACAAGGCCGGCAAATTGACCGCGCGAGAACGCATCCATCTGCTGCTCGACGAAGGCACGTTCGAGGAGCTCGACAAATTTGTTCGCCACCACTGCACGGATTTCGGGATGGAGTCCCAGCGGCCGGCGGGCGACGGCTTTGTGACCGGTTTCGGACGCATCGACGGCCGCCTGGTCTATGTTTTCGCACAAGACTTCACGGTGTTCGGCGGATCTCTCTCGGAATCGAATGCGCAAAAGATCTGCAAGATCATGGATCTGGCGATGCGCAACGGCGCACCGGTCGTCGGTCTAAACGACTCCGGCGGCGCGCGTATTCAGGAAGGTGTGATGTCGCTCGCGGGCTACGCGGACATCTTCCTGCGCAACACCCTGGCCAGCGGCGTCATTCCGCAAATCAGCGCGATCATGGGCCCGTGCGCGGGCGGAGCGGTCTATTCGCCGGCCATCACCGATTTTATTTTCATGACGCGCGAAACCTCCTACATGTTCGTCACCGGGCCGGAGGTCATTAAAACCGTCACCCACGAAGAAGTGACCAAGCAGGAGCTGGGCGGCGCGATGACGCACAATGAAAAGAGCGGCGTTGCGCACTTTATTTCGCGTGACGACGCCGAGTGCTGCGCCATGATCCGCGAGCTGTTCGGTTTCCTGCCGTCGAACAACCTGGAAGATCCGCCTAGACGGCCTTCGACGGACCCGGCGACGCGCCGCGAAGCCGCCCTAAACAGTTTGGTTCCGGAAGAAGCGCTGAAACCCTATGACATCAAAGATGCCATTCACGCCATCGTGGATGAGGGATATTTCTTCGAGGTTCACGAGCACTTCGCGAAAAACCTGGTGGTGGGGTTTGCACGCATGGATAGCCGGCCTGTAGGAATCGTCGCCAATCAGCCGGCTTTCCTGGCCGGCGTGCTGGACATCAACGCCTCGGTGAAAGGCGCGCGCTTTGTGCGCTTTTGCGATGCGTTCAATATTCCGCTGGTCACCTTTGAAGACGTCCCGGGTTTTCTTCCGGGAACGCAGCAGGAGTTTGGCGGCATTATCCGCCACGGGGCAAAATTGCTTTTTGCCTTCGCGGAAGCGACGGTTCCAAAAATTACCGTGATCACGCGCAAAGCCTACGGCGGCGCCTATTGCGTCATGGCCTCCAAGCACATCCGCACCGACGCGAATTTCGCCTGGCCGACAGCCGAGATCGCGGTAATGGGTCCGGAGGGTGCGGTCAACATTGTCTACAAGCGGGAGCTAGACAAGGCGCCCGAAGCCGAAAGGGAAAGGCTGCGCCACGAGAAAATCACGGAGTTCAGGGAACGCTTTGCCAACCCATTCGTCGCGGCCGAACGCGGCTACATCGACGCCATCATCGAGCCCGCCCAGACCCGCGAGCACATCATCACTTCCCTGCGCGCGCTCGAGAACAAACGCGACACCAATCCGCGCAAGAAACACGGCAACATCCCGCTCTAGCCGCCGCTATTTCAGCAGATACTCCTTCAGGAACTCGACGGTCGCGTAGAACTGGAAGTCCTGGTTCACCTTCTTGCGGAAGCCATGGCCTTCGTCGGTGGCCATCAGGAACCACACCGGCGTCCTTTCTTGTTTGAGCGCGGCCACGATTTGCATGCTTTCGCTCGCGGGAACCCGCGGATCGTTCTTGCCGGCGACCACCAACATCGGCTTTTTGATCTGGTCCACGTGGTTCATAGGCGCGATTTTTTCGAGGAATTCCCGGGTCTTCGGGTCGCGTTCGTCGCCGTACTCTACGCGCCGTAAATCGCGGCGGTAGGCTTCGGTGTGTTCGAGAAAAGTCACCAGGTTCGACATGCCGACGATGTCTACCGAACATTTGATCCGGTCGCTGTAGAAGGTGGAGACGGCCAGCGTCATGTGGCCGCCGTAGCTCCCGCCGGTCACGCAGATCCGGCTCGGGTCCAGCTCCGATTGTGCGCCGATCCAGTCGAAGAGCGCCTTGATGTCCTTGTAGGTGTCCTCGCGCTTCAACCCGTTGTCCATAAGCGTGAAGGTTTTTCCGTATCCGGTCGAACCGCGAACGTTTGGGTAGACGAGCGCAATGCCCAGCTCGTTCAGGTAGTAGTTTCCGCGGCCCAGAAAGATCGGCTGCGACTGCCCTTCCGGCCCGCCGTGAATCACCACCAACACCGGCCGCTTGCCGGGAAACTTCGCGGCCGGGGGCCGGTAGATAAATCCCGAGATCTCCTGGCCGTCGAAACTTTTCCACTTTACGAGCTCAGCTTCGGGAAAGGCGTCCGTTTTCACCGCGGTTTCGCTGTTGGTCCAGCGCTCTAGCTTGCCTTCGGGCACGTCAATCGAATAAACGTCGCCCGCTATGCGCGCATTGGCCATGGAAAATCCCAACTCGCGGCTGTCATGCTGCCAGCGCAGCGCTCCGATCACGCCGGTCGGCAATTGTGGCAGACCCTGATCGGCTTCGCTTCCCGCGCTGCGCACGTGCAGCACGCTCAGACCGGCTTCGTTGGTCACAAATGCAATCCGCTTGCCGTCGTGCGAAAGGTTGAACTGCTCCACATCCCACGGAATCTTGGCGGTCAGATACTTCGGCTGCTTGGCGGCGAAGTCCATATACGCCAAGCGGTGAAATTCCGAATCCATGTCGGTTGTAAGGTACAGGCCCTTGCCGTCCTTGCTGAATTCCGCGTCTCCGTAAGAGACCTTTTCTTTCTTGTCGCGCGGCGTGAGTGCGGTTTTCTCTCCCGTGGCGGTGTCCACCAGCCACAGGTAGGACTCGTTGATGGACAGCTCTTCTTTCAACAAAATTTTCTTATCGTCCGGCGACCAATCAAGCGGCTGCCATCCGCCGCCCTCGAGCTTGGCCAGCAAACGATCGGTTTTGGGAAGAGCCGGATTCATGACCCACAAATCCGTGTCTTTGCCGGTGCGCCGCGTGGACATGTACGCCAGCTGGTCGCCTCCTGAAGACCAGGGCCCCATCAGATTGCGCGCTTTGCCGTCCGTCAGCAGGGTCACGTCGCCCGTCTCGAGGTCATAGCGATAGAGCTGGTACCACTCGCCTCCGCCCGTATCCTTCATGAACACGATGTACTCGCCGCCGTTCGGGTGAAATCGGCCGTTGCTCACGGCGTCAGGGAAAAACGTCAGCTGCCGCCGCGCGGCGCCTGGCGCCGAAACAAGATGCAGTTGCGGCGTATCCCCAAAGCGGGTGGCGACGAGCATTTCGCGCTTCGCGGGATTCCAGTCCGCCAACCCCGCGCTGCGATAGGCGCCATAGCGCCCTGCCGTCTCGGCCAGGGCCGAGGGAACCTTCGGCAATCCGTCCGCTACGATGCTCTCTGGCGGAGCGACGACCACCTCCTGGGCCCCAGAAGCCAGTACCGCCAGCAGTGCCGCCGCGCACGCCATAGCCAGTTTTCTGTCCATGTTTTCCTTTACTCCTTGGCCCCTGTGAAGCTTTCTCTTATACCGGAAACAATTGGGCACGCAAGCGAATTGACCGCCTGCCCGGCAGGGAGCGCGTGCTACACTTCGGCTCGATTCCGATTCGTCGATGTTTCTGAAAATCCTCATCGCCAATCGCGGCGAAATTGCCGTGCGCATCCTTCGCGCCTGCCGCGAGCTCGGCATCCGCTCGGTCGCCGTATTCAGCGACGTGGATAGAAATTCCCTCCACGTGCGGCTGGCCGATGAAGCCTATCCCATCGGTCCTGCGCCTTCGCGGGAAAGCTACCTGCGCATTGACAAGATCATGGACGTCGCAAGCCGCGCGGGTTGCGACGCCATTCACCCCGGCTACGGCTTTCTCGCCGAAAATCCGGCGCTTCCGCGGGCTTGCTCGGACCGCGGCGTCACCTTCATTGGACCTTCGGCCGACGCCATGGAAGCTCTAGGCGCAAAAACCGCTGCAAGGCAGCTGGCCCGGCGCTCGGAGGTTCCGACCGTACCCGGCACCAACGATCCGATTGCGGATCCAGACACCGCGCAGGAACTGGCACGGAGCATGGGCTATCCGGTGCTGCTCAAAGCAGTCGCGGGCGGAGGCGGAAAAGGCATGCGGCTCGTGAATGCCGACTCCGATTTTGCCGCGGCGTTGCGCGACGCTTCCTCGGAAGCGCTAAACGCCTTCGGCAACGCCAGCGTTTACCTTGAAAAATATCTGGAAAGGCCGCGCCACATCGAAATCCAGATTCTCGCCGATGCACACGGGCGAGTCGTTTCGCTCGGCGAGCGCGAATGTTCAGTGCAGCGCCGCCACCAGAAGGTGATCGAGGAAGCTCCCTCGCCCATCATGACGCCTGAACTGCGCAAGCGCATGGGCGACGCAGCGGTGCGGCTGGCCCGCGCCGGCGGCTATACCAACGCCGGTACGGTCGAGTTCCTGATAGACGCCCACTACAACTTCTACTTCCTCGAGGTGAACACCCGCTTGCAGGTGGAACATCCGGTCACGGAACAGGTCACGGGCCTCGACCTGGTCAAGCTGCAGATCGCCATCGCCGCGGGGCACCGTCTTCCTTTCGTCTGGGAAACCATCACGCCGCGCGGCCACGCCATGGAGGTTCGCCTCTATGCCGAGGACCCGGATAACAATTTCTTTCCCTCTCCCGGGAAGATCCTGTCGCGCCACGCGCCGAGCGGCCCCGGCCTTCGCGTCGACGAAGGCGTCTACGAGGGCTGGACCGTCCCCATGGAGTACGACCCGCTGCTCAGCAAAATGATTGCCTGGGGCAACAGCCGGGAGGAAACCATCGCTCGCTTGCGCCGCGCGCTCGACGAATATTCCACCGCCGGCATCAAAACCAACGCGGCGCTGTTTCGCCGTATCCTGGCCGAACCCGATTTTCTCCGCGCCGAGATTCACACCAAATGGCTTGACGAACTGCTGCGCCGGCCGCAGCCTGCCGCGCGCAGCGACGCCAGCGCAACCGATGCCGCCGCGATTGCGGCGGCCCTGTGGCAAGCCAAGCGCAACGGCGCGGCCGATGCAAGGGAAAATTCCGCGCCCGCTTCGCGGTGGAAGCACGAAGGGCGGCGGCAGCAGTTGGAGCGCCTGCGGTGACCTACGAAGTTCTCCTGGACGGCAAGACCCGCGTCGTCGAACTGGTAAAACAGGATGGCGGATGGAAAATCACGCTCGACGGAAATCATTTGGATGCCAACGCCGTCGAGGTGGCCCCCAACACGTTCAGCATTTTGCTGAATGGCCGGTCGCATCAGATCCGCGTGGCACCACGGCCCGATGGCTCGCTCACCCTGCTCGCCGGTGTTGCCCAATATCGCGCCGAGGTTGCCGACCCTCGCTCCTGGCGTGGCCGCCGCCACGGCGCGCTCGAGGCAGAAGGGTGTCAGCAGGTTGCAGCTCCCATGCCCGGAAAGGTAGTTCGTCTTCTGGTTAAGCAAGGAGACACGGTCGAAGCGGGCCAGGGCCTACTGGTGGTCGAAGCGATGAAAATGCAAAACGAAATCCGCTCACCCAAGAGCGGCAAAATCGAAAAACTCTGCACCAGCGAAGGCCAAGCGGTCAACGCCGGCGAAATTCTGCTCTGGGTCGAATAGTTCAGGCATCAACCAGGCCGGGTTGGCAAGCCAGCAAGCGGGCGCGGCAGCCTTCAGATACGACGAGCAATGTTCGGAAAGTCGAGCCAGACCTTGACGCCGCAGAAATGCGCGCCTTCGGTGCAGATGGGCGTGGTGACTCCGGAGCGGAGATGGCAAGGCGGGCCGATGAATTTTCCGAGCTGCGGGTGGACTTCGCGGAGTTGAGCGATCTCGTCGAGCGAGGATTGGTAGATCTCTTCCTGGGCGTTGAAGCAGGTGCGCATGGTCCATTTGTGAAGAAGGTGGAGGAGGGAGCCGGATTCGACGAGCCGAATGGATTTGCCGTTGGGCAGAAGGTAAAGCGCGATTTCCGGAGGGACGCCGCGGTCGAGTAGCTCGTTTTTCGCTTGCCAGGCGTCGTACATGGAGCGGTCGTAGACTTCCTTGGCGCGTGGGTTGTTTCGCATAAGCGCGGGGGTGATGTAGTCGGGTTCGCGGGTATCGGCGAGCGTCAGCAGCGGGCGTGAGCCGGGGATCATGCGATGGCGTTGATCCTGGCTGTCGGCGGTATGGCTGATTTTCTTGGCGAAGGTGTAGTTGGCATGCTGCAGCGCGCGCATCATGGGAGCGTGAACGCCCACGTTTAGCGTTTCCAGACGATAGGGATTGCGCGCCGGATTGAGCAGGCGGTCCAAGGCTTCATCGTCCGGGCAATCGGCGGCCGAGAGGCCCAAGACGGCGCGATACGAGGAAGCGACGACGGCAGGCGCGTTCGCCGAATAGTCCAGCAGCTTGGCAGTTCGGCCGCCCAACCGCGCGTCGAATTCCTTGGCAAAAGCCTCGCCCCTCTCGAGCGGGTTGGCCGGCCCGGCGCCCGGTGCTGCACGCCATTCCGGCAGTTCCTGCAGCGGTTCGATGGCAAAACGATCGAAGAACTGCGCATCGAGGTTCTTGACGTGGGCAACCATCTCGCCTATGACCGTGCGCGCCTCGCTCGGAGCGTCGGAAGCTGCGCACATGCGCCAGAGGCGGTGCAACACGATACCGGAAACTGTGTGCACCATGGCGGTGAAGGCGGCGACGGGGAGAACGTAGCGGGCGATTTCGATGGCGCGCTTTTCGGACGAGCGCTCGATTTTCTGAATTCGCTTGGGATGGGACATCGGGCCGACGTGCCAGATATCCTGCAGAATCTCACGCGTTTCGGGCAGCAGCAGCGAAGCGAGCTGGCGATAGTACGACCAGGCGCGGTTGACCGCGCGTTCGTAGATGCGGCGCGATTCGGCGTCGAAGAACAGCGCCACGGGAGGAATATAGGCTTCGACACGATCCATGCGCACGTAGCGCTGCGATTGTTGTTCGGAGTTGTAGAAGGGATGCGCGTGCAGAAAGGACCAGACGAACTGGCGGCTGACGTTTTCCAGGCCGAATTCAAAATGCGCATGCTGATAGACGGTGTGGTGGCCGCTGAAGAAGGTGCCGGCGCCGATGTTGAGGCGCTGCTTGTCGGTGATTTCTTCGGGCCCAATCAGGCGAGGCGCGTAGCAGGTCCGGGCGGCGGCGATGGCGGAGTCAAACGGATGCGCGAAAGCGTTGCGTAGCGTCACGCGCGGCGGAGCGCTTTCCACCAGTTCCCTGGAACTTCCGCTTTCGAACATGCGCGATTGAGTGGCCACGTCGCAGTTGATTCTACATGCGTAGAAGGCCGAAGCGAAACCGCCAGAGTGAAGTCATCCGAGAAAAAGAGCTGCGGCCCGCACACCTACAGCAACGGGCGAGTTTCGCACTCCTGGCTCTGGCTAACTGCGGAAAGCTTACTTCTTGGCGCCGGACTTGGCTGCTGCTTCGGCATACTTCTTGGTGAAGCGCTCGACGCGGCCCGCGGTGTCCACAAGCTTCTGCTTGCCAGTGAAGAAGGGATGGCAGTTGGAGCAGATTTCGACATTCAGTCGGTCGCCTTTGATGGTGGAACGCGTTTGAAAGTTGTTTCCGCAAGCGCAGTGCACGGTTACGGGATGATAGTCGGGGTGAATACCGGCCTTCATGAATCTCCAGTCTTTCGCGTCCGGTCTGCGCGGCTTCACTCTGGGTGAGCAGCCATCTAGCCGCGTCGCTAGGTCGCGAGGAACTTCTGATTATAACAGGGGCGCTCCAGGAGAGCAAAATCGCCTGGCTTTGGCGCAGCGACTGACCTCGGCCTTAATTCGGAATATCGGCAGAAACTTCTTTCAAGAAGGCACTCTGGGCGCCGTCCGATTCGACGGCGAAAGGAACGACAAGGGAATGCCATCAGGAGATGAAGCAGCAGCCGACGCGCATCGTATCTTCGCTGAGTTTTTTTATCCACACGCGCTTCAGGTTGACACGCACGGGCGGAAGAATCGGGACGTGCAAGACGGCCAGCAAAGTCTCCGGAAGGTCTTCATACAGCGGGAAGTCGAGCGCCACCCCCCCGAAGCCGAGGTCCACTACGCGGGCGCGCTGTATGGGCTGGTCAGAGAGAACGGCGTACGCATTCGTGCCGGACATGGAAACTCGTTCGGCTTTGCGGGGAACGGCATAGATACGCTGCTCTTCGGGTGCGGTCGGAAATGCCGGACGGGAAGCTTGTAGCGGCGACGCTTGCCCACGCCCTGGCGCAGGCGGCGGCGCGGCGGGGACGACAGGAGCTGGCGGCGGCTCAGGCTCGGCGGGCGGCGGCGCAACGGCGGCGGGCTCGCCAGCTGCTGTCGAAGGCGGCGCGTCTTGGGGCGGCTCGGACGCCGTTTCCGGCGCGGGCGGCTCGGCGGGTCGGGGCGCAGCGGCGGCAGGCTCGGCAGCAGCTGCCGAAGGCCGCGCATCTTGGGGCGGCTCGGGCGCCGTTTCCGGCGCGGGCTCGGCTTCAGGCCGAGCGTGACTGTGCTTGAAGTGATAAAGACGCTCGTCGGCCAGGCGGAAGAGCGCGTCACGCTGGTCCCCATCCTGCGGATAGGTGGCGGCACCATGGTCCATGCTTACGCTGATGGCCAGATGGAGTGGGCGGAGCAGCTCGGAAAACACTACGCCGATGCGGCGGCTGAGCGCGGAAGCTTGGGCCGCGTCGGTCTGCGGAAGAATCAGCGCGAACTCGTCGCCGCCGGTGCGAAAGGCCGAGTCGGACGTACGCAGGGCCTTGCGGAGGGTTGTGGCCGCAGCGTGAAGGACTTCGTCGCCGCGCGGGTGGCCGTGCTTGTCGTTAACCTCCTTGAAACGGTGCAGATCGAGGGCCACCAAGCTCAGCGGATGCGCATAACGGCGGGCGCGATTGAGTTCCTTGTCGAAGGTTTCATCGAAGAGGCGGCGGTTGTGCAGACCGGTGAGGGGATCGGTGACGGCATGGCGCTGCAAACTCTTGAGCTCTTCAAATTCGAGAACGACAGGCAGACGAAGCTTTCCGGTTGCTGATAGCACGTCGACGAGCGCGGTCTGAAAGGAGACCAGCGCATCGGAACGCTCGGAAAGCTGCCTTCGGCGGGCAAGCACTTCCTCCCAGACAGCGACCGCGTGATTTTCAGGAATGTCGATATGCGAAAGAGAATGGAAGAAGCGCTGCAGGAACTGCGCACGCGCGGCTGGCTCGAGACCCTCGAGCGTTTCAATTAATAAATCAAAGTACGCGTCATTCGGACGCATGGGCGCGGGTACCGGAGCGCCGGAGCTGGGTGTCACCGGTGTCGACCTTACCTCTAGATTTCCCCGCGGGGAGAGGGGTGAAATAATACCAGGGTCAGACGGAGAGCAAGCCGAGTTCCACTGAATGCGGGTAGGCCGCCCTCAAAAAAAGACCTCTCGTTGGTGGGCTGCACCATAACACAAAAGGCCCGGAAAGCACCCTGGAAAAACGCGATAGCGGCCGATCGTTCGGAAAACAGAACAACGGCAAAGCTTTAGGAAAGAGGGCGAAGAAACTCGAGCCCAAAGAGCCGGAGTTCGCCCGCGGACTCCTGACGCCTTACGCGAGCCGAGATGGGAGGAGTCTCATGCGGCACAAGATCGGACGACGGTGAAGGCGTGGGGATCGTGAGCTGGATAACCTGTTCCAGCTGAAGAAGATGCGCCGAAGCGATGCAAGCTCCGGTCGAGCTGATGTTGAGCGTCTTGGTCAGCTCGATGAACCCCGAGCCAAGCGCATCCGTACCCCGCAGAAAAACGGGGATTTGGATGCGAATGCGGGGAGCTTGCCGCTGCTGGGAGGTGGTGGGCACCAAATTTTCAGTCTTTACAAGTTGACTCGCCACTGATCGCCTTTTAGTACGATTGAACTAGTACGCTGCAAGCATACCAAATGCCATTTTTCGGATTTCGGGTCGTCGCGTAAGTTCCTAGAAATGCGAATCTTAACTAGAAAGGCGAGGATCGCGAAGGCGGTGCGAAGGAAGGTAAAATTCGCAAAAGTCCCTAGAGTTGCCGCAAATGTGCAAATGGAACGTATTTACCATTGACAGCACCCTGGGTGGGTGCGAGGATGACCCAGCCGGGTAGGGAAAATATTTACCACTTGGCAGATTCCGGGGTGAGCTCACGAATGAGTGGCCGGGTGGTATCGCCGCCGGTAAGGGCGGAAGCGCGGTTCCCTACCACAGTGCCAGTCCTGGCGCTCCGTGGAATTGTCGGCGCCATCGACAAGCCGGTGCTGGTTTCCGATCGTGCCGGGCGCATTCTCGCCGTCAACGAAGCCGCAAAACATCTGTTCGGGTTTCCGGTTGATTCTGAAGTTGAAAAGCTCAATCTGTTCGAAGACCTGCTGAAGTGGGATTCGTCGGACGTTCTGGACGAACTGCGTTCGGCGAAAGGTCTGGTCGACCGCGAAATGGACCATCCGAGCGGGCCGAAGCTGGTGCGGTTGCAGGCTGCGGCCGAATCGGAATGGTTCGTGGCGCAGATCAAGGACAAGAATGCCGACGGCGACGCGGCCACGCAGTTGACCGTGCAGGAGCTGCTGCAAGAGCGGGAAATCACCTACCGAAATCTGCTGGCAGCCTATTTGAAGCTGCAGGAAGTAAACCGGCAGAAGACGGTCTTTCTGGCTTCAGCCGCCCACGAACTGAAGACTCCGCTGGCCGTCATCAAGGGTTACTACGACTTGCTGCTCGCGGGTTCGCTCGGGCGACTGACGGAAAAGCAAAAAGACATTTTGGAAGAGTCCAAGGAGAGCTGCGAGCGGCTGGTGCGGCTGGTCTCGATGTTCCTGAACTATTCGGCGCTGGAGAGCGGCAAACTGGTTTTGCAGCTGCGCGAGAACGACTTGCGCGATTGTCTCGATGAGATGGCCAAGCGCTGGGCCGAAGCGTTTCAGCGGAAGAACGTGCGGCTCGAGGTGCAGCTCGATCCGTCGATTCCCACCTTTCGTTTCGACTATCAAAAGGTGCAGCAGGCGGCCGCCAACCTGCTCGACAACTCGCTGAAACACACTCCGAGCGGCGGCAACGTGACGCTTGTCGCCAAGCCGCATTTCTGGGAACGCCGGGTGGCCGAAGTGGCGCCCAATTCCGAGCGGCGCAGGTTTCGCCTGCCGAGGCCCAACAGTGTGGAGGTCAGCGTCACCGACTCGGGCGGCGGGATTCCCCCCGAGCACCATCAGGAAATCTTCGAAGATTTTGTGCGCGTCGATCGTAACACCTCAGGCATGGGCCTCGGCTTGGCTATCGCCAAGCGTCTGGTGCAGGCGCATCGCGGAAAGATTTGGGTCGAAAGCGAAGCCAAGAAGGGCAGCACCTTCCGCTTTTTGCTGCCGATCGAGCAGAGCTGAAGCGGCCGGCAGGCACAAGAAAGGAAAATTAGATGGCGGTTCAGGAAAAAATTCTGGTGGTGGACGACGAGCCAAGTATCCGCAAGTATTTGCAGACGCTGCTCGAAGTGGACGGCTTTGACGTGGAAGCCGTCAGCAGCGGACGGGAAGCCATCAAGCGCATCGGCGACGGCCTGCATCCGGACTTCGTCATCCTGGACGTGCTGATGCCCGAAATGAACGGCATCGATACGCTGAAGGAACTGATGCAGCTCGACCGCTCTCTCAACGTGATCATGCTGTCGTGCTCGAACGAAGTCGGCACGGTGGTCGAGGCCATTCGCATCGGAGCGCACGACTATTTGACCAAGCCGTTTGAGAAATCCGAGCTGGACGCGGCCATGCTGAAGTCGCGGCAAAAGAAGGAGCTGGCATCGGAAAATCAGGCCCTGCGCGACTACTGCGACCAGGTGACGGAAGACCTGAGTTTCTTGGCGGCCAGTCCGCAAATGGTACGCATTCGCCAGCAGATTCTGCAAATCGCTCCGGTCGACGTGCCGGTTTTTGTTTGCGGGGAAAGCGGAGTCGGCAAGGAAGTGGTGGCGCGAATGATTCACTTGCGCTCCAAACGCCGCAGCCAGCCGTTTGTGAAGGTCAATTGCGCCGCCTTGCCGGGCGAACTGCTGGAGTCGGAGCTTTTCGGGTTTGAGCAGGGAGCGTTCACCGGGGCCGTGCGCTCCAAGCCCGGAAAATTCGAGCTGGCCAATAAGGGCACCATTTTCCTCGATGAAATTGCGGAAATGAGTACGCACCTGCAGGCCAAACTGCTGCACGTCCTGCAAGACCACCAATATTCGCGCTTGGGCGGGCGCCACATGATTGAAACCGATGTGCGCGTCCTGGCCGCCACCAACGTGGATGTGCACGAAGCGATGAAGACGGGAAAGTTCCGCGAAGACCTGTACTACCGGCTGAACGTGCTTTCCATCCTGGTGCCGCCCCTGCGCGAGCGCACCGCGGAGATCCCTCTGCTCTTCCGCCATTTCCTTGAAAAGTACAGCGAAAAGTTCGGCAAGCCGCCCGCCGAGCCCTCCAAGCACCTGCTCGACGCCGCTTTGAACTATCCGTGGCCGGGCAATTTGCGCGAACTCGAGAATTTCGTGAAGCGCTACGTGATCCTCGAAGACGACGAAGGCAGCTTGCGCGAGCTGGTGGAAATGTCCGCGACACGCCAGCGCACCTCGCCGCGCGAAGAGCCGGTG
>Ga0126370_10000683_pt1 | contig 14506 bp, 13 predicted proteins | sample PanSoiMetaPlot_3_FD_92586 | JGI IMG/M metagenome (GOLD analysis project Ga0126370, IMG submission 92586) | Tropical forest soil microbial communities from Panama - MetaG Plot_3 | ecosystem: Environmental > Terrestrial > Soil > Tropical forest > Bulk soil | place: Panama | collected 2016-02-17 | reverse complement strand
GTCCACAAGACTTCGTTTGACGATGCACGGCAATCTACCCACAGCGTGCGCCGTGTCATCCACAATCATCAACAATCGGATGTATGGGAACACGAATTAATGATACGCGATTAGCCGATTGCGTATCATTTTGAACGAATGGCTTTCCGCACTGTGGCCATGCTTACGCCAAATTGCTCAGCCACTTTTTTGACTACCTTTTTTTGGCTACCGTGCTTGTTACCGAGTGCTCGCCAGCCCTCAGCGACTGCCCGCTTGAGCGCGATGTCGTTGATGCTCTTGGTCAGGCTTCTACCGTCACGCGGTCGCACTGCCTCAAGCCTGAAGGACTCGTTACTTTGCGGCTCCAAGTAGCTTGCCACCATATCGAGGAGCGCCCTATCTGGAGATGGCTCGCGCAAACGCTCGGCAAGAAAGCGAGCAAAGAAGGCCGAACCCTCTATTTCATAGAGCTGCTCAATGAGTGCCGCACAGACAGCAGCTTTATAGGCGGGATCAGTGGCCATTCTTCCGTGATCAACACAGACGGACCTACCGAGGGGTGGAGGAGAGGCCATTCCGTTCTCTAGGCGGAACCAGGCGAGTTCATAGAGCTCATCGGTACACTCAGTTTTTTGCTGTTTGGTCATCGCCGCCCCCGCTTGTTGAGCGGCACGACATCGGCTGGCTTTGCGCCACTCAGAATGGCTCCTGCTAGCTCGGTTGCCCGCCTCAGTGGATCGTCAAATAAATGGCTGTATCGCGCTGTTGTCTGCGGCAGCGAGTGACCTAACAGCGCTCCTATCGTGGGCAAGGAAAAGCCTGCACTAACCAAGGTGCTGGCGTAGGAATGGCGCAAGTCGTGGACGTGCAGGTCGGTGATGCGCGCTCTTTTGCAGATTGATGCCCAGGTGTTCCTTACGTTGCGGCGGTGACCGTCATCTCCAGGAAAGACCCACGGTGAATCACCGCTTTCAGCACGAAGGCGCGTCAGGAGCTGACGCGCCGGCTTGCTTAGGGGAATCCGGTGTTTCTGGCGCTGCTTAGTATTCGCCGCAGGCTTGGTCCAAACTCCAGCCGCCAAGTCGAATTGGTCCCATGCCGCGCCCAGTACCTCACCGCGCCGCGCGCCGGTCCAAAGCAGCAACCTAAAAATATCGGCGGTGCGCTGTTTGGGGTGCTCTGCCAGCGCCTTGGTAAGACGGGCTAGTTCGTCAGGAGTTAGATATCGCTGCCTGCGGGGCTCAACGTTTCGCTCGATGCCCTTACAAGGATTGGCGGTGCACAGATTCCACTTGATGGCTTGTGAATAGATCTTCGACAGGACCGCCACGGTGCGGTTCGCCCGAATGGGTGCGCCACGTCGGGTTACCTCGCGATGAAGCCTCTCAATGTCTGAGTGTTCGACCGCCGCGAGCTTCTTGCGGCCAAGTGCGGGTAGGACAGTGCCGCGAATGACCGATGTGTAGCCCTGGTGGCTGGACGCTTCTTCTCAACGTATTCGGCCAGGAATTGCTCGCAGGCGTCAGCCACGGTGGGCGCGTCCCCAGCTGTCCTGTGTTCTCCGATAGGATCGCCGCCATTATCGACATGGCGCTTGAGTTCCTTCGCCCTCTCTCGTGCTGCCGCAACGGACCAATCCGGATAGCTGCCTATCGTGTAGCGTCGCTCCAATCCGGAGGACTTGACGCGATAGTTCAGAATGAAGGCCACGGCACCTGCGGCGGTGATGCGCGCGCCGAAGCCGCGCACCTCGCTGTCGTAGGTGATGGCATTGCCGCGCGTTGGCGCTGCCAAGCTTTTCACAGTCTTGTCGGTGAGCCTCTGCGACACGCCGTGTGTCCGCACTATGTCCGCAGCCAAAGGGATCGCGGTGTCTGAGCGTGTCACAGCGTGTCAGATGCTGTCAACACGAAGCGCTTGTTTTCCAGGAGTTTTCGCAGATGCGCGTCGAAGATTTTCAACGTTTGCTGCGCACCCCCCGCAACAGGTATGGTGATGGCAATGACCGCTGCAGCGATCGCGCATGCGATCATACCAGACGGCCGCATGGCAAGCCTCTCGACCCGCTCAGATGATGAGCGACGGCCCGATCTTACTGCATGTTGCAGAACTGCGGGAGCACTTGGCCGGGAATAGCAGCGCTTCGTGCGACTGCGCTCAACCGCGCTTGTCCGGCAGCGCCAACCTGATGTGCAGCTCGCGCAGCTGCTTCGGCGTGACCTCGGAGGGTGCGCCCATCATCAAGTCCTCGGCGCGCTGGTTCATGGGAAAGAGCACCACCTCGCGCAGGTTCTCTTCTCCGCACAGCAGCATCACGATGCGGTCGATGCCGGGCGCAATCCCGCCGTGCGGCGGTGCGCCGAGTGACAGCGCGCGCAGCATGCCCCCGAATTTCTGCTCGAGGGTATTCTCGCCGTAGCCGGCGATCGCAAACGCTTTGCGCATGACGTCGGGGCGGTGGTTACGGATTGCGCCCGAGGAGAGCTCCACGCCGTTGCAGACGATATCGTACTGGATCGCTTTGATGGACAAGATCGTCTCGCGGTCGGTGGGGTCAAGCCCCAGAAACTCTTCGGCCGCCATGTTCGGCATGGAGAACGGATTGTGCGAGAAGTCGATTCGCTTCTCCTCTTCGTTCCATTCATACATTGGGAAATCGACGATCCAGCAGAACTCGAAGCGATCCTTGGCGATGACTCCAAGCTCCTCGCCGATCTTGCTGCGCGCGGCGCCGGCGAGCTTGGCAGCGGCCGTCGGCTTGTCGGCGACGAAGAACACGCAATCGCCTGACCCGACGCCGGTCTTGTTTCGCAGCCTTTTCTGAATATCTGCGGGCACGAATTTGGCGATTGGGCCTTTGCCGTCCTCGCCTTCCCACACGATATATCCAAGCCCGGCTCCGCCCTTCTCGGAGCGCGCCCACTCGTTGAGCTTGTCAAACCAAGAGCGCGGCTGAGTCGCCGCGCCGGGTGCCGGAATCCCGCGCACGACACCTCCCGCTTTGATCACGTTCCTGAAAGCATTGAACGTGACACTTGCCTCGTTGAACTCATCGGTTAAGTCGGCGACCACTAGCGGGTTGCGCAGATCCGGCTTGTCCGAGCCGTATTTGACCATCGCCTCCTGATAGGGAATGAGCGGAAATTTCTGCGACACCGCCTTGCCGCCGGAAAATTCCTCGAACACGCCGCGCATCACCGGTTCGACGGCATCGAATACGTCTTGCTGGGTGACGAAACTCATCTCCAGGTCGAGCTGATAAAATTCGCCAGGAGAACGATCCGCGCGCGCGTCCTCATCGCGAAAGCAAGGCGCGATTTGGAAGTAGCGGTCGAAGCCCGCCATCATGGTTAGCTGCTTGAACTGCTGCGGTGCCTGCGGCAAGGCGTAGAATTTCCCTAGATGAAGCCGCGACGGAACAAGGTAGTCGCGCGCGCCCTCGGGGGATGATGCGGTCAGGATCGGTGTCTGGAACTCGAAGAAACCCTGCTCCTTCATGCGTCGCCTGATCGAATCGATCACCTTGCCGCGCATCATAATGTTTCGGTGCAGCCGCTCGCGGCGCAGATCGAGAAATCGATACTTCAGCCGGATCTCTTCTGGATATTCCTGCTCGCCGAATACCGGCATCGGCAGCTCATCGGCCGGCCCGAGCACCTCGATCTCGCGGATGTAGACTTCAACGGCACCGGTCGGCAGTTCCGGATTTTCGGTGCCGGCGGGACGCGGGCGCACCTTGCCGTCGATCCGCACCACCCATTCCGAGCGCAGCTTCTCGGCCGTCTTGAAGGCGGGCGAGTCGGGGTCCGCCACGACTTGGGTGATGCCATAGTGATCGCGCAGGTCGATGAACAGCACGCCGCCATGGTCGCGGATGCGGTGGCACCAACCAGAAAGCCGCACCTCCTTGCCGATGTCGCTTGCGCGAAGCGCGCCGCAGGTATGGGTGCGATAGCGGTGCATGCTGATGTCCCTCGATGCGCGCGGAAAGGCACATGCGCGGGCTCGATTGTCAAGAACGAGCCCGGGGCTTGACGGCACAGTTCAAACTCGCTCGATGCGTTATCCCGCGTGACGCATGGCCCGGAGGTCTCGACACCGAACCGGCGATCTGCACACTCGGCCCGCCCAGTTGCGAGCTTCGGAGATCATGGCCAAGGCGAAGCAGGCTCAGACTCCTTCCACCGATGCGAACGCGCACATGACGACGGCCGAAGCGACCGTGGCAGCGCTCATCACCCACGGCGTTGACACGATCTACGCCCTGCCGGGCGTGCACAATGACTTTTTCTTCGATGCGCTGTTCAAGGCCGCCGACCATATGCGAGTCGTCCACACACGGCATGAACAAGGCGCAGCCTATCTTGCCCTCGGCGCAGCGCTGGCGACCGGCAAGCCGCAGGTCTACTCGGTCGTGCCTGGGCCAGGCTTGCTCAATTCCGCGGCTGCATTGCTCACCGCTTACGGAATGAACGCACCGGTGCTCGCGCTCGTCGGGCAAATCCCGCAATCCGCGATCGGCCGGGGACTTGGACACCTGCACGAGATTCGCGACCAGGCGGGCATCATCGCCCGTCTGGTCGATTTCTCTGCGCGCATTTGTGCTCCCACGGAGGCCGCAGAGCTCGTCGCACGAGCCATGCAGGCGATGCGCACAGCCCGGCCCGGCCCGGCGGTGCTGGAATGCGCGATCGACGTTTGGGGCCGCAGCGCGCTTGTCCCGGTGGCTGCGCCTGTTCTACCCGTGCCGCGCGAGGCAATCGATAAGGATGCCATTCGCGACGCCGCCAAGCGCTTGGCTGCCGCCAAACGCCCGCTGATCGTTGCCGGGGGCGGCGCGCAAGATGCGGCCGCCGAAGTCACCCAGTTATCGCAGCTGTTGCAAGCACCAGTGCTCGCCTACCGGCGCGGACGCGGCGTGCTCGACAGCCGCGATCCCTTAAGCGTCACGCTGCCGCTCGGCCGCGAATTGTGGGGGGAAGCCGACGTGGTGCTCGGTGTGGGGACACGGCTTTTCTACGGCTATACGCAATGGGGTATCGATCCCGATCTCGCCGTCATCCGCATTGATGCCGATGCGGACGAGCCGGAAAGATTTGCGCCGCCCGCGGCGGCACTTATCGGCGATGCCAAACCGATCTTACGTCATCTGATCGATGCGCTCGCCACCGAGCATCGGCGGCCTTCTCGCCGCGCAGAAATGGAGGAGCGCCAAGCCAAGATGCGCCAGCGCCTTGAAAAGCTCGCCCCGCAGCTCGCTTTTCTCGAGGCGATCCGCGCAGAGCTTCCCGAAGATGGCATTTTCGTTGACGAAGTCACCCAACTCGGTTTTGCGGCCCGGCTCCTGCTTCCGGTCTACAAACCGAGGACCTTCCTTTCACCCGGCTATCAGGACAACCTCGGCTGGGGCTACGCCACCGCACTCGGTGCACAGCACGCGCGGCGGGATGTACCGGTCTTGTCGATCGCGGGTGACGGCGGCTTTCTCTTCACCTCGAACGAGATTGCGACCGCGGTGCACCATCGCATTCCGTTGAGCATCGTCGTGTTCAACGATGGTGCCTTCGGGAACGTGCGGCGCACTCAAGAGGAGCAGTTCGGCAACCGGGTGATCGCCAGCGATCTCACCAACCCCGATTTCGTGCGCTATGCCCGGAGCTTCGGTGCTGAGGCGGAACGTGCGCGCAGTCCACAAGAGCTGCGGGCAGCACTCAAGCGGGCATTCAAGCGCCGCGACGGACCCACCCTGATCGAAGTGCCGGTCCCGCAAATGCCCTCACCCTGGGAATTCATCCATATGCCGCGAGTACGAGGATAGTGGGCGAACCCGTCCGAACTCTGCGGCCGGATCGGCCGGCGGGACAGCATGCGCGGCGGGCGCGGCAACATCGACCCCTATCCCCAAAGACGGGCCCCTGACAAAACGGGCGCTCTGCGCTATCTAGCCCCCATGCAGCCGATCACGACGGCCAAGAAGCTCGCGGACGCCTGCGCGCGTCTGGCGCGGCATCCCTTCGTCACGGTCGATACCGAGTTCTTGCGCGAAAGCACCTATTACCCGCGCCTCTGCGTCGCGCAGATGGCAAGCCCCGAAGAGGCGGTCGTTATCGACGCGCTCGCCGTGGGCATCGATTTGGCTCCCCTTTTCGCACTGATGGCGAACGCGAACGTCGTTAAGGTGTTTCATGCCGCCCGTCAGGACATCGAAATTTGCTGGCACGAAGCCGGCATCATCCCTTCGCCTATCGTCGACACGCAGGTCGCCGCGATGGTGCTGGGCTATGGCGATTCGATCTCTTACGACCAACTGGTACAGCGCATCACCGGGGACACCCTGGACAAATCGCATCGCTTCACCGACTGGACGCGCCGGCCGCTCAGCGAGGCACAACTCGCCTATGCGACCTCCGACGTCACACACCTGCGCGATGTCTATCTCAAGCTCTCCGCTGATCTGGAAAAGCGCGGACGCACGGAGTGGATGCGCGAGGAGATGAAGGTGCTCACCTCGCCTAATACCTATCGCTTCGAGCCCGAGCATGCTTGGGAACGCCTCAAAACACGGGTACGTAAGCCGAAAGAGCTTGCCGTGCTCATCGAGGTCGCCGCTTGGCGCGAGCGCGAGGCCCAGGAGCGGGACGTGCCGCGGGGGCGCGTGCTCAAGGACGACGTCATCAGCGACATCGCCATCCAGGCGCCCACGACTACCGAACGCCTCGCAGGCCTGCGCTCGCTACCCAGGGGGTTCGAGCGCTCGAAATGGGGTGAAGCAATCGTCGAGGCGGTCCAGCGCGGCCTCGCGCGCGACCCAAAAATGCTGCCGCGGCTCGAGCGTCCCAGGCCGCCCATCAACGGACAAGCTACGGTCGAGCTGCTCAAAGTGTTGCTGCGCATGACCGCGGAACGTCATGGGGTTGCCGCGAAGGTAATCGCCACCGTTGACGACCTCGACCGCATCGCCGCCGACAATAGCGCTGACGTCCCGGCTCTCTCCGGTTGGCGGCGGGAGCTGTTCGGCAACAAGGCGCTCGCACTCAAGCAGGGGCGGCTTTCGCTCGCAATCGAGAAAGGCCGAGTCGTCGCGGTAGAGCGTGACTAATTCCATTGCGAGGAAGTCGCTATGAAAACGCGCGCCGCCGTTGCACTCGAAAAAGGCAAGCCACTGACGGTCCTGGACGTGGATCTCGACGGGCCGAAAGCCGGCGAAGTCCTTATCGAGGTGAAAGCCACCGGCATCTGTCACACCGACGACTTCACGCTTTCCGGCGCCGATCCGGAAGGTCTGTTCCCGGCCATTCTGGGCCATGAAGGCGCCGGTATAGTCGTTGATGTGGGGCCGGGCGTAGCAAGCGTCAGGAAAGGAGACCACGTCATTCCGCTCTACACACCGGAATGCCGGCAATGCCCGTCATGTTTGTCACGCAAGACCAATTTATGTACTGCCATCCGGGCCACACAGGGACAGGGCGTGATGCCGGACGGCACTTCGCGCTTCTCGCTCGATGGCAAGAAGTTGCACCACTATATGGGCACATCCACTTTCTCGAATTTCACCGTGCTGCCCGAGATCGCGGTCGCCAAGATTCGCGAGGACGCTCCCTTCGATAAGGTCTGCTACATCGGCTGCGGCGTCACTACGGGGATCGGCGCCGTTCTCAACGCGGCCAAGGTGGAGCCCGGCTCTACCAGTGTCGTTTTCGGGCTCGGCGGCATTGGGCTCAATGTCATCCAGGGCCTGCGTCTTGCCGGCGCTGACATGATCATCGGCGTCGATATCAACCCTGCAAAGAAGCAATGGGGCGAGCGCTTCGGGATGACCCATTTCGTCAATCCGAAAGAGCTCGGCGGCGACTTAGTCGCGCATCTCATCAATATCACAAAGCGCGGTTCGGATCAGATCGGCGGCGCCGATTATACGTTCGACTGCACCGGCAATATCAGCGTCATGCGGCAGGCCCTGGAGGCGTGCCATCGCGGGTGGGGTCAGTCCATTATCATTGGCGTCGCGCCTGCGGGCGCAGAAATCGCCGCCCGACCGTTCCAACTGGTCACCGGGCGGGTCTGGAAAGGCACCGCATTTGGAGGCGCCCGCGGCCGCACCGACGTGCCCAAAATTGTCGATTGGTACATGGACGGCAAGATCGAAATCGATCCGATGATCACCCACACGATGACGCTCGCGGACATCAACAAGGGGTTCGAGCTGATGCATAAGGGCGAGAGCATCAGGAGTGTCGTGGTATATTGAGCGTAGCAAAGCTGGATGAGTGCAATAGGCCCGGGAGACGCGGGGCTCAGCAATCCGGCCACTTTACCGCTTCGGATGGATCCGCTGCAGAAACTCCCAAGTCGGAACCGCACTCAGCCCGCCGACAGCACCGCTGAGGTAACTCGGAATATCCGAGCTGAAAACCCAATGCCAGAATAGCCCGACTAGGTAGCTGGTCAGCAGCATGACTGCCAACGTGATCAGCAATCGTTGCCAGATCGGCACGGCATCTTCCTCCTTCTAATCCCGCTGTGCCTGGTTTAGGGCCGGCGATGAGGCGTAACGCCGGACCGCCTTATCACACTCGAGCGACCCGTCGCACCTGACCAGCTAACGCGACGAGCCGGACAGGCTGGTCACGCCGCCTCCATCACGGGCTCGCGGCCGATAAGCCGCGCGAGCTGGCGCAGCCGCACGAAGACCCGCTCCCCAGCGAGCGCATCTAATCCAATGTCGAAGCGCAGCATCAATCGACCGCGCTCGACCACCATCGGTGTCCTCGGCAGCACGCCGGTGGTCGAGGCAGAGACAAGATATGCGACGCGAAGCGCCGCGCCGAGCACCCGCGCACGATCGAGCTCGCGAGTCGAGGCGAGCTCGCGCAGCCGAGGCGAGAGTTCGTCGTCAACGAGACCGACGTGTCTGAAAAATACGGCGAGGGCAATAAAAGTGCGTCCGGGGTGATCCACCGCGACAAAAGCGGCGTTGGCGATGATATTAAGCGATTGCTCGCCGCGGTAATCGGGGTGCGCTCGCCAGCCTATGTCGGCGAGCAGACAGGCTACGTGACGCAATCGCCGCTCCTCCGCAGTCTCTTCAAGTCCGGAAGACGCCATGAAGCGATCTGTCCACGTGATCAATTCCTCGCCATGGGCGGGCGACCGCGAGCGCAGCACATTGAGCTCGCTTGCCGCAGCGATCAACGGATCCTTGTCGCGCTCCTTGGCGCCGAGTCTCGAATACAGCAACCCCTCGCGCACGCCGAGCGCCGAGATGACGATGTCCTTGGGCCGCGCAATCCGCACCAGATTTTCGAGCACCAGCGCGGCGTAGGCCAGCAACGGCCGCCGCGCATCGGTGACCACCTCGATTTGCGAAAGCATCTCGGGATCCACCCGGTGTACGAGACTGGAGAACTCAAATGCCTCCCGCGCAGGCATCACGTAGCCGTGCATGACGTGCAGCGGATAACCCGTCTGCCACATGTGCAGCCGAGCCAAGGCGCGCCAAGTTCCTCCGATCGCATAGAAAGTGCGGCCTTTGCCGCTTTCGAGCAGGCGGGCGTCATCGAGCGCCGCCCGCACGATCTTTTCCGCCTTCTTGATCGACTTCGACGAAACATCCTGGAGCGCAAGCCCTCCCAGCGGCAGCGTCAAACCGGCCTTGATGCGTTGACCCTGCACTTCGGTCAGCTCGAGCGAGCCGCCGCCCAGATCGCCGACGATGCCGTCCGGCTTGTGAAAGCCGGACACGACGCCAAGAGCGGACAACTCCGCCTCGCGCTTACCGGAGAGCACATCAATTTTGCTGGCGCAAATGTCTTCGGCCTTGGCCACGAACGCTCTTCCATTTTTGGCCTCTCGGCACGCGGCCGTAGCGATCGCCCACAGTTGGGCGACTTCCATGCGCTCGCATAAGGCACGAAAGCGCCGCAACGCAGCGAGTGCCTTCTCGACTGCATCGGGGGCGAGAAGGCCGGTCGTTTGCACCTCGCGGCCAAGCCCAGCCAGAACTTTTTCGTTGAAGATCGGGGTCGGACTGCGAGTGAGCCCTTCGTACACAACCAGCCGCACGGAGTTTGAGCCAATGTCGATCACCGCGACCGGCGGCCCATAATCGAGACGACCTTGCGCAATATTCATAGAGAGACGACGCCGCTTACGAGCGGTCGAGACGGCGTATAAGGCTTCGCGGGGATGATTCCTTGAGCGATTTGCCACGGCCCGACAGACTCGGATTGGTCATGAAGTACTTATGAGCGTTGAAAGGCTCCTCGCCCTCGGCTGGTTTTATGCGATTCGACGTGCCGTTGGGTAGCAATTTCCAACTTTGTTCATTGTCCTTGAGATTCGCCACCATGATTTGATCGAGCACTTGCTCGTGCACGGTAGGATTGAGGATTGGGCACAATACCTCCACGCGGCGGTCCAGATTGCGCGGCATCATGTCAGCGGAGGAGATGTACACCGCCGCCTTGGGGTGCGGCAGTCCGTGCCCGGCGCCGAAGCAATAGATCCGGCTGTGCTCGAGAAAACGACCGATGATCGATTTGACGCGGATGTTCTCTGACAACCCCGACAGGCCGGGCCGCAAGCAGCAAATACCGCGCACCACGAGGTCGACGGCAACGCCCGCCCGCGACGCTTCATAGAGCAGGTCGATTATCTCGGGATCAACCAGTGCATTGTCCTTGATCCAGATCGCAGCCGGGCGACCCGCCCGGGCATGGGCGATTTCCTGCTCGATGTGCTCGCAGATGCGGTCGCGCAGAGTGAGCGGAGAAACCGCCATTCGCTCGAGCGCGGCCGGCTCCGCGTAACCGGTCACATAGTTGAAAATGTGCGCGACATCGCGCGCGATAACCGGATCGGACGTGAAAAACGAGAGATCGGTATATATCCGGGCGGTAACGGGATGATAGTTGCCCGTCCCGACGTGCACATAAGACGCCAGCGCCCCACCCTCGCGCCGCACGACCATCGACAATTTGGCGTGGGTTTTGAGCTCGATAAAACCATACACGACCTGCGCGCCAGCACGTTCGAGTGCGCGCGACCAGCGGATATTGGCTTCCTCGTCGAACCGCGCCTTAAGCTCGATCAGCGCGGTGACCGATTTTCCCGCTTCCGCCGCCTCGACGAGCGCGCGCACGATGGGAGATTCGGCCGATGTCCGATAGAGAGTCTGCTTTATTGCGACCACATCGGGGTCGCGCGCGGCCTGCTGCAGAAACTGCACAACGACGTCAAAGGACTCGTAAGGATGGTGAACTACGAGGTCTTTTTGACGGATGGCCGCGAAACAGTCTCCCGCGTGATCGCGGATGCGCTCGGGATAGCGTGGATTGTATGGCACAAATTCGAGATCGGGACGATCCACGGCCATGAGTTGCGACAGTTCATTGAGCGCCAAAACGCCATCGACCAGGAAGATCTCGTCGTCAGCGCACGCCAGGGCCCGCTGTACGAATCGGCGCAGCTCCACTGGCATGGCGGCTTCAATCTCGAGACGAATGACTGATCCGCGCCGCCTGCGCTTGAGCACCGTCTCGAATTCACGCACAAGATCTTCGGCCTCCTCCTCGATCTCGACCTCGGAGTCGCGAATGACGCGAAAAGCACCCTGCCCTTTTACCGAGTAGCCTGGGAAGAGACGGCCGATGAAAAGACCGATCACCTGCTCAAGCGTAATCACGCGGGCGGCGGATGCACCTTCTGCGCTCGGCAGGCGGACAAAGCGGTCGAGCTTGTTCGGCGTTCGAATGAGCGCGTTCATCGCCTTGCCGTCGCTCGCCCGCGCGAGCTGCAGCGCAATGGTGAAGCCGAGATTAGGAATGAAGGGGAAGGGATGCGCGGGATCGATGGCGAGCGGTGTGAGTAAAGGGAAGATCTGCCGAAGGAAATGATCTTCGAGCCATACCTTCTCTTTCTTCGTCACCTCCGGGCCTTCGGCAAGCACTATGCCGTGTTCGGCCAACATCTGCCGAAGCTCGCGCCAGCGCTTCTGCTGATCGCTCGCGAGCGCGCCGACGGCCTCGCCGATCCGGGTCAACTGTTCAGCTGGAGTGAGCCCGTCCGGGCTCTTGACCGTGAGACCGGCGCGCAACTGAGCCTTCAGGCCGGCAACGCGAACCATGAAGAACTCATCGAGATTGTTGGCGGAAATTGACAGGAATCGTACGCGTTCAAGCAGAGGATGGGCTTCGTTTGCCGCCTCTTCGAGGACGCGCCGGTTGAACTGGAGCCATGACAACTCCCGATTGATGAAGCGCTCCGGGCTGGCGACGAGATCAATGGCCGGAATCGGCTCGACCGCGCTGGGGCCGGTGCCGGCTTCTTCTTTCATAACAATGACTTGGCTGCGGTCAGCCATGGCAGAGCAGTTTTGATGAGGGGCGCAATCTCGCCGTCATCGGTGACGACGATGTGACATAAGGCCCCGCCGTCAACGAGCCGTCAAGGCTCGCCCGCGCGCAGAATTTCGGCGGCCAATGCCCTGGTTAACGGCCGCTTGCGGCGCATGGCTTCGGCATCGAGCAGCGCTACTAGCGCGCGCGCCGCGGCAAAAGACCGTTCGATGCGTGTCGCCACGTAGCCTATCAGGCCATCATCCACCACGACTTGCCGGTCGCAAAACAACTTGAGCAGCACCGCGCGCAAGAGCGTGTCGTCAGGCGGCGCCATAGTCACAACGGGGAGCGCCTTGAGGCGGGAAGTGAGGTCGGCAATCCCAAGCGTCGCCAACGCGCTTCGCGCCGTGAGCAGGACGAACGCCTCCTGTTCGCGGGCCAAATTCAGAAGGTGGAAAAGCGCCCTTTCCTCGAATGACCCCGCAGCGAGGTCCTCCACCACCAATGCGCCGGTCGTGAGCGCCGCCGGTACGCTCGCTTCCTCCAGCGCGCGCGCCGCGACGAGACGCGCGCCCGCAGCGTGCGCCCAGATGGCTGCAAGGTGACTCTTGCCTGAACCTTCCGGGCCGGTGAGCATGACAGTTCGGTGGGACCAGTCCGGCCATGCGTCGATGAGGGCAAGGGCCACCGCGTTCGAGGGCCCGCTCAAAAAATCCTCGCGCGCAAAACTCTCCGTATGACACAGCGCTAGGGCGAGTTGACGCGGACGAGCGGACATCACCGAGGTTTGTTTCCGGTATAGACGGGGCTCGCGAAATACTGCCGCAAGGCGAAACGCAACAGCACTGCAATCGCCGCGCCAAGCGGCACCGCGATCAGAAGGCCGACGAAGCCGAACAGATAACCGAAGGCAAACATGGCGAAAATCAACCAAACCGGATGCAACCCCACACGCTCGCCCACGAATTTAGGCGAGACGATGTTGCCCTCGATGAACTGACCGACCAAAAAAATGGCTACGACCAGCACGATCCGCTTCCAGTCCGGCCAAAACTGCGCCATCGCGACGCTTGCCGCGATCATCAGTCCGGTCATTGAGCCGATATAGGGAACGAAGGTGATCACGCCGGCGACAAGGCCGATAAGCAGCCCGAATTCCAGGCCGACGAGCATCAATCCAACAGCGTAATAACAGCCGAGCACGAGACAGACGCCGAGTTGCCCCCGGAGAAAGCCTCCGATTGCCGCATCGATCTCTCGGGCAAGCCGTCGGACGGTCTCGCGGTGGTGCAGTGGAACCCAGCTGTCCACCTTGTTGATCATCGGGTGCCAGTCGCGAATTAAGTAAAAAGTCACGACGGGCATGACGATGAGCACGGATGCGAATGAGACCAGCGCCTTCCCGCCGGTCCACAACGAATAGGAGAAGCTGAGGAGCCAGGTGGCCACCTGGCTGACGAGATCGGAAAACGTCTTATTCGACTCGGCGCCGCCGAGCCAGCTCAACCAAGGAAGGTTCGTATCGACGATAAGCTCTTTCACACGCTTGAAATAATCAGGAATGTGGGAGATCAAAGCCACACCCTGCTGCAGCAGGAGCGGAACGAGCAGCAACATGAGGATGATCAACGATACTACCAATACGCCGACGATTAGCAGCGAAGCAATCGTGCGGTTCATGCCAAGCCCTTGCGCACGGTCGGCCAGAGGGGCGAGCACGTAAGCCAGCGCGATACCAGTGACGAAGGGAAGCAGAATGTCGTGTAGAATCCAGAGCGCCGTCCCGAGCACGACAAAGGTTACGAGCCAGAATGCGAGTTGACGGCCATTGATCATCGGGTTCGCTCACCCCGGAAATCGTCGCGCCCTCACGGGCCCATTTCAGCCGCGTTCATGTGCCGCACCCACTCGGCGAGGTAGAAGGCAATAGAAATCAACGTTAAGGCCGTAACTAACGCCGTCAGCAACATCACAGCGACGGCCGCATCGAACTCGAATCCGCGTGCGGCCATAACCACGCAAGCGAGCGCAATTTGCGCAACGGTATTGAACTTGGAGACGGGAAGCGGCTTGAGCGTCACCGGCTTGTCAACCAACCACGACAAAATCACTGCGCTCACGATCATAATGTCGCGAGAGACGACGAGGATGACGAGCCAGCCCGGAATCGCATCCGCGATGCCGAG
>Ga0126370_10000682_pt1 | contig 14512 bp, 17 predicted proteins | sample PanSoiMetaPlot_3_FD_92586 | JGI IMG/M metagenome (GOLD analysis project Ga0126370, IMG submission 92586) | Tropical forest soil microbial communities from Panama - MetaG Plot_3 | ecosystem: Environmental > Terrestrial > Soil > Tropical forest > Bulk soil | place: Panama | collected 2016-02-17 | reverse complement strand
TTCGGATCCTTCGACAAGGCTCAGGACACGTTTCGATATTCGGATTTGTTTCGAATTTCGATATTCGAATTTCGGATTTTTTGGTGCGATTTAAGGATTTATGGCTGACAAAAAATTCATCGGTAGCCGCACGCGCAGCAAGGAAGGACCGAGGCACGTCACCGGCCGCGGTCTCTATACGGACGATTTCACGCTACCGGGCATGCTGCAGGCAATGATTCTCCGAAGTCCCCATGCGCACGCCAAAATCATCTCCGTCGATCCGTCTTGGGCGCTAAAAAACCCGAATGTTGTCGGGGTTATTACTCCGGAAGATGTCAAGAATAACTCGAAGCCTTTCAAGCCCGGTCGCTATGCTGCCGGCTTGAAACGTCCCATCGACGAGTACGCCAGCGCCATCGACAAGGTGCGCTACGTAGGCGAGCCTGTAGCCGCCGTCGCAGCCCGCGATCGCGGCACCGCGGAAGATGCGCTCGAATTAATTGCCGTGGATTATGAACCGCTTCGCCCGGTAGTTGACGTCCGTGAAGCGATCAAGCCATCATCCGCAGCGTTGTTCGATGAATTGGGTACTAATCTCGCCTGGCATGGCTCGCTCAACTACGGCGACATAGACGGCGCCTTTAAGTCCGCCGATCGAATTGTCAAGGAAAACTTGAAAATCCACCGCTACAGCTCCACGCCTTTGGAACCCTTCGTCGTACTCGCATCCTACGACGCGGCCAGTAAACGATTGACCGTTTGGGTGACCGCCCAGGTTCCCGAGGTCATCTACGACGGGTTGCGTGAAGCGCTCGGTCTCCAAGATATCCGCGTTATCATTCCCGATGTCGGTGGCGGCTTTGGCCAGAAGATCCATCTGATCCGCAAGTACGTTGTCATGATCTCGCTACTCGCCATGAAAACCGGCAGGCCGGTCAAATGGATCGAGGATCGGAGCGAGCATATGATGGCGGGCGGCCACGCCTGCGCTCAGGAGTTCGAAGCAGAAGCGGCGGTTAAAAACGACGGCACAGTACTAGGCTTGCGCTTCAAAGAATATGACGATGTCGGTGGCTCCATCAGCACGCTGACAATTCATTTCACCAACAAGCTCAACAATCTTTCCAACACTTATAGAGTCCGCAACATCGCCCTGGAAGGCTACGCCGTGGTCACGAATAAGTGCCCGGTCATTCCCAATCGCGGCATCGGCAAACCGGGCATGTGCTTCGTTTGGGAACGAATGATGGACCGGGTTGCCCAAGAGCTCAACTTGAATCCCATTGAGGTGCGCAAAAAAAATCTTATTCAGCCCGACGAAATGCCCTACGCGACGCCAAGCGGAAATATCTACGACAGCGGGGACTATCCTGGACTGCTTCAAGGATTACTGGAGAAAATCGACTACCAGAAATTGCGCGAAGAACAGAAGCGCGAGCGCGAAAAAGGCCGTTTGCTCGGCATTGGAATTGTTATAGCTGTGGAACCCGGCGGGCGGAACGCCGCCCGGGATATGGCGATTTTCCCGGAGATGAAAGAGCCGCCCGGCTCGGGCGGGGTCAACGGCGCGACTATTAAGCTGGAAAAGAACGGCACTCTCGCGCTTTTCCTCGGCTCGCCCAATTGCGGCCAGGCCCACGAAACCACGACGGCCCAGGTGGCGGCGGACGTGCTCGGCACTACGCCGGATCAGGTGAGCACGACGATTCCGTTCGACAGCGATCTTTCGCCATGGGGCGTCGCTGCGGCGAACAGTGGCAACAATTTTCATTTGTACGATATCGGCGCAGTGCACGGCGCAGCAACAAAGCTCAAAGAGAAAGTGCTAAAGCTGGCAGGACACGTCTTGAACGTCGACCCCGCGCAATTAACTATTGAGAACAGCACCGTTCAGTTACCCGGATCGGCATCAAAAAAAGTGACCTTCGCGGAGTTGGGGCGCATCGCCTACAACAACCAGCATCTAATTCCCGATGACATGGAAGCCGGCTTGCAAGCAACGTTCTATTACACGTTCCCGCACGCAAAACCGAATATCGTTCCCGGCGCCGATCGTTTGGTGCGCGCGCAGTTCACCTTTTCTGCCGGCGCCCATGCCGCCATCGTCGAAGTCGATAAAGCCACCGGCAAAGTAAAAGTGCTGCGCTATCTTATCGTCGGCGACAACGGCACGGTGATCAATCCCGATGTGGTAAATGGACAGGTATTTGGCTCCGCCGCTCACGGAATCGCCGTCGCTTTGGGCGAGGGATTTATTTACAGCGCCGAGGGTCAACCGCTGACGGTTACTTATCTGGATTACGGCAAATGCTCCACCGAGGAGACGCCCAGCGTCGAAGTCGTGCATCGCCCATCACCGTCGCCCTTTACGACCCTCGGCCAAAAAGCCGCAGGGGAAGGCGCCGCTATTCCCTCACCGGCGGCCATAGCCAGCGCCGTGGAAGATGCCCTCGCGCCATTCGGTGTAAAAATCACCGATTTGCCTCTTGCCCCCGAAGCGGTTTGGCGCCTGGCGAATAATAAACCGGAGACGTTACGTCGATTTTACTGAGGTCACCGGCACGCAAACCCAGATGGATACAATTCTTTTGTCGGCTATCATTCCCGTGACAACGGGAATCCGTTTCTTTCTCAAGCCTGGACTCCCGCTTCCGCGCGAGCGTCGACTTGTTTATTCCAGCGCGTAACACAATCGACCGCTTTCCAACAGGAAATCAATCATGATCCCCGCTTCTTTCGCATACTATGCTCCGCGCTCGCTCACCGAGGCGGTGAGCTTTCTCGCCGCTCATAAAGACGACGTCAAAATCCTCTCCGGCGGCCAGAGCTTGCTCCCGTTGATGAAGATGCGGCTCTCCAAGCCGGAGTACATTGTCGATATCGGCAGAATTCCCGGCCTCGATACCATAACGTCGGAGGGCAATTCAATCATCGTCGGTGGGATGGCTACCCACGCGCAGCTGGAAGCATCTGATCTTTTGAGAAAAAGCTGTCCCCTCTTACCCCAAACCGCAATGACTATCGCAGATGTTCAGGTACGCAACCGCGGCACGCTGGGCGGAAGCATCGCCCACGCCGACCCGGCCGGCGATATGCCCGCGGCGATTTTGGCGTTGGATGCGGAAATCAAAGCCGTCGGACCCACTGGAGAACGATGGATAAAGGCCGGGGATTTTTTTCTCGGGCTCCTGATGAGCGTTCTCGAGCCCGATGAAATCGTGACTGCGGTGAAGGTACCTGTCACAGCTGCCGACAAGACCGCCTATTTGAAGGCCGCGCCGCGGTCGTCCGGCTTTGCCGTCGTCGGCGTCGCCGTGCGCGTTGGCTTAGATGCGTTTGGAAATGTGAGCCGCGCGGCCATTGGAATCACCGGCGTAACGGACAAAGCCTACCGCGCGGAGTGGGTGGAAAAATTGCTAATCGGTAAAAAGTTAGACGATGCCCTGATTGACTCGGCGACCGCCGAAGCGACCCACAATGTCGATGTCATAGAAGATATCAATGGCTCAGTGGAATACCGGACCCAGCTGACTCAGGTTTATGCAGCGCGCGCGCTAAAAGCAGCGATACAGAGTTGACGCGCTATCGGACGCTTACCTGCCCTTTGCCTAAACTTTCTCACGTGCAACTCTCCAATCTTCTTTCGAAGCGCGGTCAACCAAGCGGATTTAGCGGCTGGGAGTTTTATGGAAGACAATGATCAGGGATCGGCACCGAATACATTAGAAGATGAACCCGCAGGGCGGACCCCTGTTGCTGCGCTCCGTCACCGCGACTTTTCGATTTACTGGGCCGGATCAGTCCTGTCCCAAGTGGGGAGTCAATTCACCACAGTAGCGATGGCCTGGCAAATCTATGAGCTGACCAACTCGCCCCTCGAACTCGGCCTTCTGGGATTGGCCCGCGGTGCTCCAATGTTGGGCCTGCTGCTCTTTGGAGGGCTTTTGGCCGACGCGGTGAATCGGCGTCATCTCATGATGGCGACGCAAATCGGCCAGATGTGCGTTTCGGCTGGCCTCGCTGTGATGACGCTTGCGGGAAAGGTCTCTCCACCGGTTCTGTACGCCGCTAGTTTATTTCTCGCGCTCTTCAGCTCCCTCGAGCAACCGGCGCGGAGCGCAATCATCCCAAACCTTGTTCCGCGGAGCGACTTGACCAATGCGCTCGCCCTGACTGGCACGCAGCGTTATGTGGCAACCATCGTCGGTCCATCGCTCGCCGGCCTCCTGCTCGCCCACAGTGGACCAACGCTTTGCTACGCGGTCGACGCGATATCATGGCTGGCAATGCTCGCCGCGCTTTTCATCATGCGTCCCCTCGCTCAAGTCGCCGGCGGGCGCCGGGCTATCTCCGTGCAGGCTCTACGCGAGGGGCTGGAGTTCGTCTGGACACATCCAGTAATCTTGTCGATGATGGCGTTGGATTTTGGCCAGAACTTCTTCGGAAGCGGTCGTGCCCTACTTCCGATCTATGCGCGAGACATTCTCGGCGTTGGACCCCAAGGGCTCGGGTTGCTCTATTCGGCGACCTCGGCGGGGGCCCTGCTTATGGGAACACTGATGAGCGTGCGCGGCCAGGTGCGACGAGCAGGAGCATGGGTTCTCGTTAGCGTAGCTGTCTATGGGGTTTTCACGACGCTCTTCGGCGTCTCGCGCCTCTTCTGGTTCTCGTTTCTGATGCTCGCCAGCGCGGGAGCGGCTAATACGGTGAGCTTCGTCCTACGCAACACGATCAATCAGTTGTTGACGCCCGACGAGATTCGGGGCCGGGTCACGAGCGTGAATAGCATGTTTACGAACACTGGCCCACAGCTCGGGCAATTCGAAGCGGGTGCCCTCGCCGCGATGATCGGCCCCGTCGGCGCGACTGCTGTGGGAGGAGTGCTCGTCACGTCGATCGCCGCCGGGCTCGCGGCCGTTGCATCTGTCCGGGGATTCGAGGTTCGAGAAAGCGCGGCTACAAAAGCAGACGAAGTGCCGGTGCGCGCTTGAGCAGAGCGACTCGGGTTAGTTCATGCGTCATCTATCGCGACCACGGGCAAGCGTGGCGCTTCTTAAGCTATCGATTTGAAGCGGGTCACGGTGGAGATCTGGTTACTTAAAACTCGATTGCGCCCGTATCTCACCACTCTTATTTGCAGCGCTGTGCACGTTGACATAGAAGGCTTACATACAAGACTGAATTCCGGGTTGGTTCAACGCCAACTGTGTCTCGGAAAAACTTGCGGATAAACCTCCAACGGGTAGAAGTTCTGATAGGCAGCCGTCCACGCTCTTGCGATGTCGCCCTATTTCAGTTGAGTGAATAATCCAACCGTCCTTGGTCTTCCAGGTTCCTGACAATCGGTAATCGCTGTCGCGGCGGATGAGGAGTTGAATGGTTTCATCGCTCACCCCGCCCTGTTTGAGTTTAATGATTTCGTCAACACTAAGCGCGTTGACTGCTTCAAAGGGTAAAAAACAAACTAACCAGTAACACCAGCGTGAAGTATCTCATAGTCGCCCTCCCTACGCTCTGCGATTATATCCTGGAAACAAAAAGGCCTCCAACCCAGTGGAGGTCTTTTTGTCACACTTGCAAACTAGCAGTTTCTCTTTAGATCTCTTTAGCTTTGATCGTATACTTAAAGTTATCCGCATCAATAGCGTCTTTGCGTCCGTTGGCGGTTTCACCTTGAGGATACATGAGAAAAGCGATTTCCGCTCCATTGGATTTGGGTAATTTAACGTCGTGAGAGTAATTATAGGGTAGCCAATTCATCTCCCACGCCCCGAAAAGCTTGGCGCGTGCTCTTTTTACTTTAGGGTCATCCAGCTTCAGTAGCTCAGGCTGGTTTTCTTCCAATACTACTTTGCGCACATCGGCCGGGTCCACCGGCACCCATCCATAGCCGCTAAGGTAAACTTCAGCCCGGCAATGCTGGGCCTTTGTGATATCGTCGGCCCTGCCGAGGCTCTTGAATTCGGCGGACGCCGCGCAGCGCACGCCATAAACATCGCGCGCCGGCAACCCTGCCGCGCGGGCTAGACCGACATACAACGCGTTCAGATCCGCGCACTTTCCACCGAGGTAACCGCTTTCGAGCATCGTCGTTATGTCGCCAATTCCGCAACCCATCACCTTGGGATCGCGGAACGTGTTTTCAACGATCCATTCGTAAATCGCACGGGCTTTGTCCGCATCGGTCTTATAGCCCACGGTAATCCCCTGCGATGTCGAAGCCACAATTCCATCCGTGCGGATGAGCTTTGACGGCTTTCGAAAATAGTCCAGCACCGCCTTGTCTTCCTTGATCGACAGATCCGGCTTCTTGGTCAAATCAACCTGCCGGTCTTGGGTCATAAACTTACTGGTAACTTCCAACACCGGCGCTTTCTCGGATGCGGGCCATTCGGCGAACACGAGTCCGGTACCGTATTTATCGGCTTGAGCGGATTTTATCGCGGCTGAGTTTCCTGTCCAGGTGTCTCCCTGCCGCTTGAAGTAGTTGGTGTTGGTCAGTAGCGGAATAGGAACCCATGTGCGCACCGCGCCCACGGGATTTAAAACTTCCACTCTCGTCGTGACCTCGAAAGTACGCCATTTGGGTGTTTCCTGCGCTGCCACGAGACGCGCAAATTTTGGAATACCTCCCACCGCAAGGCCCGCCGAAACAGCAAGCCCCTGTTTCAAGAATGTTCTCCGCTTCATAGCTCTTCCCTTTCCGGAGGATAGGATTTTTGGATGGCTTGCATCATACCTCTTGGGAAGTCTTTGTCAATTAGGCCAGGCCGCCAACAGAGGGCTGGCTATTTCGCTTCCTTCAAGAACGCTACGACTTCATCCGGATGGGTTTCGGCCTTTTTCACCGTCAGCCAATGCTTGATGACGTCCCCCTTGGGGCCAATAACAACCGTGGAACGGATAGTCCCCTGTACCGGTTTGCCGTACATCATTTTTTTTCCAAAGGCGCCGTATTTTTTCATGACTTCCGTTTTCGGATCGGACAAAAGGACGAACGGTAGTTTATACTTCTGCGCGAATTTATTATGTGAATCGATGCTATCCTTGCTCACGCCCAGCACCACGGCTCCCGACTTCTCCAGCGCCGATCCCATGTCGCGAAAACCACAGGCTTCCTTCGTGCAGCCCGGCGTATCGTCTTTGGGATAAAAATAGAGCACCACCGTTTTCCCGCGATAATCCTCCAAAGAATGCTTCTTGCCATCGTTTCCTTCCAATGTGAACGCCGGCGCTTTCTTTCCCTCTAGATTCGCCATTCTCTGCTCCTCCCGTGAGATTCCGTTCGGTTTGATCGGCTCTAAACTTGTATCAAGCAGCTATTAGAGTGAAATCTGTTCAGCCGCTTCAGCCATGCGCCGAATCGGGTCGAAGTCGCGATCTTCCGCCGAAACAAAGCGCTCGATCCTTCCTTGGGCCAAGACACCACGACCAGCTCCATCCCAATGCATGCTGAGCAACAGTGATCTCAAGCTGAGGCGAAAACCTTGCGGTACTTCGTTAGAGATAATCAAAGGCGGGATGGGGCTTGGCCCAAGGCTCGCTACGATACGAATTTCTTTTTCGATTTGGGGCCGCTGGGACATAGCCCATTCGAGCACGGTGCTATCAATGGCTGCCGCGTCGACCTTACCTTTCAAAACCATCTCAAGAGATGCGCTGTGTGAGCCGGACTCGACTACTCGGCGGAAGAAACGATTCTTACCCAGATTGGCTAGATGAGCCCGGACGACATTATAGCCGGAATGGGAGCGCGGCTCATTATAGGCCCAAACTGAACGCCGAAGATCCGCAAATTTTTCTATCGGGCTTTCTCGTTTAACAATAACGTCGGAAAAATAGACCGGCTGCCCGCCGTACAGCGGGCCGCTGAATACCGGCACAGCCAATAACTGAATACGGCTACAAGCCGATTTCATCTTGTCAATGTACGGTAAACCGCAAATCCATAAAACTTGTATTTTCCCCTGATCAAAAAGCTCTTCACATTCCTGCCATGGCCTATCGTCCACATAACTAACCTCTATGCCGAGTTGATCGTGAATGTGAAGCGCGAGTGCTCGGCAAAAGGCGTCCGTGTTTTCCGCCATGCAGGAAGCAAATCGTAAGACTCCGATCATGGGAAGCGCAAAGAGAGAAAAACTAATCTGTGATTTTTACACCTCGCCAGAAAGCGACGTAATCCTTGATCTGCTTGGCGGCTTCCTTTGGCTCAGGGTAATACCACGCCGCGTCCTCATTGGTGCGATCGCCAACCCGGACATGATAGTAGCTCGCGAGACCTTTCCACGGGCAAGGGCTGTGCTTTTGGTTCTGCTGGAAATATTCTTTTTTGATCGAGTCGGGGGGAAAGTAGTGATTTCCTTCAATCACCACGGTCTTATCCGATTCGGCCAGCACCGTATTTTCCCAGGTCGCCTTCATCGCGCATCCTCCTTCTTGTTTTTCCGCCTAATCAGACACGCAACGGAACTTGGCAAACACGTAGGGATAATGGGCCTGATACCAGTTGCGAAAGCTAGCTCGCAGCAACTCCGTTGCCGTTGCCCAAGAGGCGCCTTTGAGAACGAAATGTTTTCCGTCAAAAAAATCTTTCGAGTAGTCAGGATACGTCTTCATGTAAGGAGTAAAACCCGGAAACGGAGCAAAAGGTGTGTCGGTCAGCTCCCAGCCGTTTCCCAGTAGCTCAGACACGCCCCACCTGCTATCTCCCGCTGGGTTCGAACCTACGGGCAGAGGCGACCACGCGCTGAAATCGAAATTACCGTGCCACCGCGATGGAGACAATTCCCCCCACGGGTACATCGATTCTTTTCCATCGGGCCCGTAAAACGCTGCTCGGTGAAATTGCGCTTCAGTGAGCAGACGTTTGCCGCGCCAGGTCGCATAGGCCCGTGCCTCCGCTAAACTGACGTATACCGGCCAACTACCAGCCCGGCTTAGTGGCATAGTGTCGAACATCCCTCTATACAACCACTTTTCACCTTGCTTGAACCAAAAAGCCGGGTATTGTTTTCCTTCGAGCGTTTTCCACCGCCAATCTTCCGCGCGCCAATAACGCCCATCATCATACGCGCCACATGTTACAAACTCTAAGAATTCGCTGTTGGTAATGGGAACCGAATCGATTGTAAAAGCTGGGACATCTACAAGGGACTCACCGAACTCATTGTCCCAACCGAAAGGAGCAACTTTAAAATCAGCGCCCATCCTTGCTTTCCCTGCTGGTATTCGAATCGCCCGGCGTTTTGCAGCAGAGTGGAACTGCAAAGAGGACAGATTTTTGGGACGACGCTTTCGGTCCATCGGCAGCTGCTGCATCATATACAGCAGCGTTTCTTGATGCATGTACTCATGTTCCAGCACCATGTCGAAGACGCGCCCGCCGCGGGCCATGACTCCATGCGAACCACTATAGGGCAGCGCTTCCAGCGACTTCAGGATCGCGTCACGGACCTTGTCACGATATTCCACGGTCTCCGCCAGCGTGGGCCACGCCTCAGGTGCCTCCGGATGCCAATGGCACTCACCCGTGTCGACGTCGGGATCAATACCCCGGCAGAACAGATCGTCAAAATCTGGATGGAATGATTTCCACTCCAGAATGCCGCCGCAGATCTGATTCCATGAAAAGGCCGGCAAATGACCGACATAAAAGATAAATGGATGACGCCACACGATCGGCTGTGCGTGCATTCCCTCGGAGCCCACGATGTCGAAAATCGCGTCCGACCTCGTCCAGGCCGCGATGAATCGCTTCCATAGACGTTCGGCGTCGTAATCCTCGCTGCGGATTAATGGCAGTACCATGGCGGTTCCTATTCGCTGATCTATTTTAACTATATAGTAAATAGGATCCGCCTATGAAAGGCCCAACACAGAATTTTTTTGAAAAAATGGATCGGGGATTACTGGTGCTTGAGAAAGCCGCGAAAGGCCTGAGCGATAGGGTGTAACGGCCGGCGCCTGTGGTACACGTCGTAAAAGCCCCGTTTCAACGTCAAACCACGGATCGGGACTTCGACGATGGTCCCCTCTTTCAGTTCGTGGCTGATGGAGATACGGGACAAGATTGAGTAGCCGAATCCAGCCATCAAAGCTTCTTTTACCGCCTCGGTGCTGCCGAGCTCCATGGACACATTCAAAATCTCCTCTGTGGATCGGTGGCGCTTTTTTATTAGCTGGCGAAAGGAATCGAGTGTACCCGACCCATGCTCGCGGGAGATAAATTTTTCCGTGCGTAGATCGGTCAGCGGGATGCTTTGGCGTTTGCTCCAAGGATGCCCTTGGGGGACCGCCAAGACCATTTCATCGTCCCAAATCTTTTCGAAGGTAAGCCGGGCGTCATCGCTCCGAAACCCGACGAAGCCGAGTTCCACCTTACCGTCCAAGACATCCTCAACGATTCCCGCCGAATCACCGATTCGCAGTATCGGCTTTATGTGAGGAAAGCGCTTTGTGAATTCGCCCAATATTCGCGGCAGGATATATTCACCGGGGATACTGCTGCCACCAACCCAAAGCTCACCGCTAAGAGTACCGTGAAACCGCTCAACCGCCGCGACGGTTTCACGCTTGAATGCGAGGAGATTTTTCGCCTTTTCTGCCAACATTTCCCCCAAAGGCGTTAGGCTGATCTTGCCGGGGACGCGATAAAACAGCTTGCCGCCAACGGCCTTTTCCAACTCCTGCACGTGGGCGCTCACCGTTGGTTGGCGCAACGATAGCAGCTCGGCCGCTTGTGAGAAGCTTTTGTGTTCGGCTACCCAGTAAAAAATTTCCAGCTTGTGGAGATCCAGATCGGCTTTCAGCTTGCCCATCGAATGACTGAAGAGTTTACCGATGGTGAGTGCGTTGTGGGGCGCAGCAGGTTTTCAAAATCCCTGCGCCCCACAACAGGCGCATCAATTATTTGTTCAAAAATTCCAGCACCTCGGCGGGATGCGCCCCCGCGTCGGCTACTGGTATCCAGTGCTTCTTGACTGTACCGTCAGGTCCAATCAGCGCCGTCGAGCGAATGGGTCCTTCGACGGTTTCACCTTGGGCATTTTTGCGCGGTCCCCAAGCGCCGTAGGCTCTCATCACCTCCACCTGGGGATCTGACAAAAGCACGAAAGGGAGATTAAACTTGGCAATGAACTGATTGTGGGAATCAATACTATCTTTACTGACGCCTATTACGACTGAATTGGCTTGCGTTACGGTCTCAATAGCGTCGCGGAACCCGCACGCTTCCTTGGTTCAGCCGGGGGTATCGTCCTTGGGATAAAACCAGAGGATTACATTTTTACCCGCGTAATCCGCCAGTGAATGTTGTTTGCCGTCGCTACCCGCTAAAGTAAATGCTGGTGCTTTTTGTCCTTCTAGACCTGCCATTGAGCTACCTCCGTTGCGATATGATGCTTAAATCTCTATCACAGACGGAAAGCGCGGTTCAAACATGAGTGACGATTGTTAATGATCGAGTTAGAACCGGGGTGTAAAGCTGAAAAAATTTCCCCGCCTTGGATCGGAATGAGGCGTAAGCGATTCGCTCTCCGAATGGCCCATGGAGGCAGACGGGGTAAGAAAACTTGGCCACCTGAACCATTACCCAAGACGGATTCATCGTTGTCAACGCTATCTGTTGGCGCTATATTTTCTTACCAATGGCCAAGCAATCTTTGCTGACCGATCTGCACAAACACCAAGGTGCCGTCTTCGTGAAAAAGGAAGGCTGGCTGCTAGCGAATCATTTCGGCAACTCTGAGGCCGAATATCAATCAGTTCGTACCGCGGTGGGATTGATTGATCTAGCGCATCGCGCCTTGCTCCAATTCACGGGTCCGGACCGTTTGTCATTCCTGCAGGGGATGCTGTCCAATGATCTCCGGCCTTTAAAGATGTTCGAGGGCCAGCAGGCGACGGTACTCACGCAGCAGGGCAAGGTCATCGCCGACGTTCGCGTGCTCTGTGCCATGAACTCCCTCTATCTGGATTTTTGGGAAACGCTGAAAGACAAGATTCTCGCCCATCTGAATCGCTATCTGGTGGCCGACGAAGTCGAGATCGCCGACCCTTCGGAAAATTGGCAAATGCTTTCGGTGCAGGGACCGCGAGCGCAGGCACTCCTCGAAGAACTCTTTGGACAAGGCCAGTTGCCGCTGAAGTCGATGCAGCACGGCATGATTAACTTTGACGGTTCGCCCATCTGTGCAGTTCAAGCAAGCCATTTCGGCGAGCCGGGTTTCGACCTTATTGTTTCTACAACCGCCATAGTCCATGTCGCTCAGATGCTGGCGGATAAAGGAAAAAAGTTTTCGGCGACCTGGATCGGCGAGCAGGCCCAAGAAATCCTTCGCATCGAAGCCGGCGTTCCACGCTACGGTGTGGACTTCACCGAAGATAATCTTCTCTTGGAAGTGGGACTGGATAACGCCGTGAGCTTTACTAAGGGTTGTTATCTCGGTCAGGAAGTCGTGGAACGCATCCGCTCGCGCGGCCACGTGAACAAAAAATTAGTCGGTTTATCTCTGCAGGGCTCGGAACCGGCCCGCGCCGGCGAATCGATTCTTGCTGGCGATAAGGAAGTCGGTGCCATCACCAGCTCGGTGAACTCCCCAGCCTTGGGGCGGCCAATCGCGCTGGGTTATGTCCACCGGGATGCTTGGACGCCCGGAACGAGGCTCGTTGTCAAACATGCAGGCACTGTGATACCTGCCAAAGTGACCGATCTCCCCTTTATCCGTCCCAAACAACAAGCGATTCGTTCCTCTTGAATCCCACCCTCAAGCACGTATATTGATCAGAAGTTTTTACAACGTAGAAAGGAACCCAAATGGCCAACTTCGTTAAACTTTGTAAAACCAGCGACGTTAAAGCAGGCTGCGGCAAAAGCCTTGAAATCAACGGTAAAGCCGTGGCTGTTTTCAACCTGGACGGTAGCTTTTATGCTCTGAATGATATTTGTGGTCATCGCGGCGGACCTCTGGGAGAAGGCGAAGTGGACGGCAAAACCGTAATCTGTCCTTGGCATGGATGGCGTTATGACGTGACCACCGGTGCCAACGAACTCGTGCCTGATTACCCCACGCAAAAATATGAACTGAAGGTGGAAGGAGACGATATCCTCGTCGATATCTAGACCGGACCTATACACGAACACAAAGGCCCGCCGTCTCTAACGAGGCAGCGGGCCTTTTTCTGTATCCGATTCTTATATCGGAAATCCAGCCTATCCTTTGTTGATTTTGTCTAGTTCCGCCAGGAGCTCAGGATTTTCCGGTATCCCTTTTTCGTACTCTTTGGCAAAGCGAACCACCCCCTGTTTATCGATAATAAAAACGGCGCGCTTTGGGAAACCTTGAGGCCGCAAGCAGTCATAAAGAGTGCAGACTGCGCCGTGGGGATAAAAATCTGAGAGCATCGGGAAATTGATCCCGCCCATCTTCTCTGCGAAGGCTTTGTGCGAAAAGGGAGAATCAACGCTTATGCTCAAGACCTGAGCATTGCGCGCCTCGAATTCCTTTCGGTCTTTTTCGAGGGCGCTTAGTTCCTGCTGTCAGCCGCCGGTAAAGTCGAGCGGATAGAACGCCAGGACAACATTCTGTTTGCCCTGATAGTCTTTTAAGGAAATATTCTGCTCCCGAGACACGGGCAAGGTAAACTCCGGAGCTTTTGAGCCGACGCCAGGCATCGCCATAGAAAAACCTCCTCAGTTAGATTTGCAGCATTGGAGTAAAGAAGCATTGGAACGTTGGGCTGGACCAGTGCTTCAGTACTCCATCACGTCTCTACTTCGTTCCTTGTTTCAGGTAAAGTCGAATGTAGTCTTTTAACGCATCCCTAGTGCTATCAAACGCGAGCTCATTCCACGGAATCTTCGCTGGAGGAAAGGACCCTGCCTCAACAGATTCATCCGCTGCGACAAGCTCACCACCGATAATTTCCGCCGTATAAACGACAATCACATTGGGAGAGCGGGGGTACGAATAAACGTTAAGCAGCGGACCAAGCTTTACATCTACTTGGGATTCCTCTTTGGTCTCGCGAATCGCAGCGTCTTGAACACTTTCGCCCCGATCCACATAGCCGCTCGGAAACACCCATTTGCCCATCGCCGGCTCGACACCCCGCTTGAGCAATACAATTCCACCATTCAACGTAAAGATAGTTCCTGCAACCACCTTCGGATCTTGATAGAAAATAAACGAACAAGCCTGGCACACTAGCCGTTTAGGTTCCGCCGTCTTTACCACACGTCTCTCCAGACCGCCACCACAGCGTGGACAGAAACGATATTCGACATGCCCGTGGGCATGATGTTGGTGGTGATGATCGTCTGCTGTCGTCATAGATGTCTTTTTAGCGTAGATTCAGTTGAAACAAAAGGCTATTTTCTGTAAGCATGACGTATGCTGCGGGCCGTCATTTTCGATTTCAACGGCATCATCGTGGACGATGAACCGATTCATTTCAAACTCTTCCAGCGAGTGCTGGGTGAGGAGGGTATAACTCTCACGGAAAAAGATTACTATGCGCGCTACCTCGG
>Ga0126370_10000681_pt1 | contig 14513 bp, 15 predicted proteins | sample PanSoiMetaPlot_3_FD_92586 | JGI IMG/M metagenome (GOLD analysis project Ga0126370, IMG submission 92586) | Tropical forest soil microbial communities from Panama - MetaG Plot_3 | ecosystem: Environmental > Terrestrial > Soil > Tropical forest > Bulk soil | place: Panama | collected 2016-02-17 | reverse complement strand
TTTATCCCGACAACATTTCCACCAACGTGATCGTCCCGCTCTCTCACGAAAAAACGCTTACCATCTTCGAGTGGTTTTCCCACGACGTGAACCAGGCTAAAACACGCGAGCGCACCCAACGCGCCGTCGCCTTCAGCGACGAAGTGCAGCAGGAAGACATCGGCCTTTGCGAAAACGTGCAGAAAGGCTTGCGTTCTTCGACTTACGACCGAGGACGCTACTCCGTAAAGCGCGAAAACGGCGTCCACCATTTCCACATGCTCTTGAACGAATTTCTCTCTCGGCCATAATCGGTCGCGAATGCTGCCGTGATTATTCTTCTGATGGGCCCCGCTGGATCCGGAAAGACCACCGTCGGAGAACTTCTCGCGGCCCAACTCTCCTGGGAATTTGCCGACGGCGATGACTTTCACCCGCCTGCAAACATCGAAAAAATGTCCCGCGGTATCCCGCTCAGCGACGAAGACCGCCTTCCCTGGCTGAAATCCATCCGCGAAGCGATGCGGCAGTGGGAAGCGCAGAAGAGAAACGCCGTCGTCGCGTGTTCCGCTTTGAAGCAGAGCTACCGCCAATTGCTGGGGTTGGGTCCAAACGCGAGGAACATCAAACTGGTCTATTTGAAGGGTTCTTACGGTCTACTACTCGAGCGTTTGCATTCTCGAAAAGGTCACTACATGAAGGATCAGATGCTTACCAGCCAACTCGCCGACCTCGAAGAGCCAACGGAAGCCCTCAACATCGACATCGCGAAGTCCCCCCCTGAAATCGTCTCCGAAATCCGCAAGCAACTCAGCCTCTAATCAGCAATCGTGACGCGTCAGAGCAAGACCACTACCTTCTTGTCCATGTCATCTTGAGCGAAGCGAAGGATCTCAACCGATCCCGCGCCTCGTTTGCTGAGACCCCGTTATGAGCCCCGAACTCTTACTTCTTCTCCTACCAAAAAACCAAAAAATAACAAACTAAGAACCCTCACGGCTTTGCCGGGGCCGGCGTCGCAGGGGTCGTCCCGAAATTCACTTTAGGCGCCTGCCGCGCGCCCTCTTCCGTCTTGAAGTACGCATCGTTCCGCGCAAACCCACTCATGCTCGCCACCAGGCTGTTCGGAAAAGTCGCAATGAACGTGTTGTAATCCTGAACGACTTGGTTGTAAGTCCGGCGCTCCACGGCAATGCGGTTCTCCGTCCCCGCAAGTTCATCCTGCAAACGGAGAAAATTTTCGTTCGACTTCAATTGCGGATAATTCTCCGCAAGGGCAAGAACCTTTACCATAGCGCGGTCGACTTCCGCGTTGGCCGCAATCTTCTCCCCCGGCGTGCCCGCGCTAAGATACGCCGCGCGTGCTTTCGCGATTTCGCCGAACACGGTTTGCTCCTGCGTTGCAAATCCCTTTACTGTCTCCACCAAATTGGGAATCAAGTCCGCCCGGCGCTGCAACACCACGTCCACTTGCGCCCACGCTGCATTCACCGCTTCTTTTTTGATCGCCATCTGATTCCTGCGGCCGATAAACGAGCCTCCAAAGATCAATGCGATCACCACGATCACAGCCAAAACAACAAGAACGCCTTTCATATCCACCTCGACTCTTTCGAATTCAGTTGCCCGTTTTCTTCACGCGCTGCCATTCCCGCTTCGGAAAATGATGGTCCAGCGCGTGCAATACTTTCTCGATCGCATTCAGGTACGCTCCGTACACCGGAACAACATCCCCGTGAAATTCCCCACTTTCCCGTAATTTCAAAAGTGCATCGAACGGTGAAGCATCAGCCCCCGTCACTGCCGCCGCCCGCGCCACAGTCTCCTTCGCATGGACCGGGGGCGCTTCTCCAAAGGCAATCAGCGTATGGCGAAGCAGCGTCAGCACGCCAGAAAAAGATTTTCGCAGCACCGGCGCAAGTTCGTGTGCGTTCCCCGGCGCGTGCAGATAATGCTGCCGCAACTTCAAAAGCACCGTTCGCAAGTCGCGTTCGATCTGCAACCGATGCAAATTCATGGGCACTTCGATCTTCGAAACCAGGTCCTCTCCGTACAAAATGCGGCGGCCCTGCTTCATGTCCAGGATCTCAATGGAGAAGACGTCTGCCGCCTCCCGCAACTCCTCGTGCGTAAAAAACAGCGGCGCAGGTTCTTTCTGCTCCACGTTCCACCATTTCACCACTCCCGCCAGCCGGCCCAGCTCTTCCACGGTCAGGGAATGCAATATGCATGCAACATTCAAATCCGAATGCCCCTCGCGAAAATCCCCACGCGCCGCGGAGCCAAACAAAATCACGCACTCCAGATTGGTCGCCGCAAATTCTTTCAGCCGTTTCACCAGTTCAGTCAGTTTTGCGTCTGTAGAAAGCATTTCCGCCTCAATCTTCCTTCAATTGCATTGCGAGGAGCTTCGCGCGGGCCGCTCCAATCCACGTTTTACCAGCTCCCCGAAGCCCCTCCGCCTCCGCTGCTCCCGCCTCCAAATCCTCCAAATCCGCCTCCACCTCCCCATCCGCTCGAGCCCCCGCCGAATCCTCCTCCGCCCCAACCGCCACCCGATCCCCGCCCGGAATTCGCCATCATTCCAAGCAAGAACCACATCAACCCGCTTCCCCCGCCTCCGCCCGGGCGCATTCCCGACGACCGTCCGATAACCGAAAACAGAATAAACATCACCACAATGATTCCAAAAATTCCAATTCCGCCACCGCGATTAGTCTGCCGAACGCGCCGTACCGGAGGTTGCCCGCTCAGTGTCACATTCGAATCGTCCGCAATGTACTTTGCCAGTTGCCACGCGGCGGCTGCAATCGCGTCGCCGTAATCACCCTGTCGCAGAAACGGCACCATCGCCCGCCCCGTGTCGCCGGCGCGCGCATCATTAATCACCGGCTCCAGGCCGTAGCCCACCTCGATGCGATACTTGCGTTCATTCGGAGCGACCAACAGAAGAACGCCGCGGTTATCTTTCTTGTTTCCGATTCCGAGTTGCCTAAGAAGATCAACCGCATAGTATTCGACGTTCTCCCCGTCTAGCGAGCGAACCGTTACGATCGCCAACTGCGCGCCGGTCTTCCGTTCGACTTCACCGCACAGCTCCTCCAGGCTGGCTTTCTTGTCCGCGCCAATCACTCCGGCCAAATCTGTCACATAGCCCGTTGGATGAATACTCTTGCTGTCTTCAGCGCGAGTTGGAGGAGCGGCTACAACCGTGCAAAGCAACGCGATGCATAGTAGGACAGAGATTCGCAAAATGTACGTAGTGCGCATCCGGGGATTTGGACCTGTCCGCTGGCTTCCTCTAAATCCTACGTTGGCCCAGAAACAAAAGTATCACAGTGTTTGCCATGTCTCTGCATGGTTAGCATTTGCCAACGAATCCGTGATGCCAATCACAGAATTGCGTCTTTTAATTGCAGCGATATTGCAAATTCCAAGCCAGGTGGAGACCTTCGAAACTTCATAGGGAATTGAGGACACGCACTCTTCCAAGGACTCTCAAGAAAAACCGCTGCGCGATTTCTCACCAACAAAGTGTGAAAACCCGCCTAGCGCATTCTCGGTCCGGCAAAGTTGTCACTCAAAGCAAACAAGTTAGGTTTTCAAGCGTCAGCTTTCTTTGTGGCCGCGCGATTGCTCACACGTTGCGGGGGATTCCGAAAAAGGAGAGCAGTGTGACCATGCAACGCGAGCTGCCTGGTATCCAGTAAACCGCACTGACGTGCATTCCATCACAAGCCGAACGTGACCGATACACTCTTTCCTCGTAGCGAGAATCCCAAAGCGGAGGATTCTATGAAAGAGTCAATCATTGAAAGGGCCATGAAGCCACTTCCGGTTCCCTTTGAGGAGTTCGAGGAGTTTTCCACGCCGATGCAGGAATTCTTTGATCTGATTGCGCGCCGTCCCTTCGAACTGCTCGGCGCTACGCCGCGCTTTTTCTCCCGCGAGTTCGAGAACTGGCTCAAGCCCGAACCCGAAGTGTTTCGCCCGGTCAACCTTAAGCTCTATGAGACCGAGGAAGCGTTGATCGTTCGCGCGGAAGTTCCCGGCTTCACCGAGAAAGAGCTGGACATCAACGTCGAGCCCTGGAGGCTCATCATCACCGCCAAGAAAGAGTACGTGGAAGAGAAGAAGGAACTGCCCGTGTACAAGGAGAAGCTCAACAAGATCTATCGCGCGGTGAAGTTCCCCATCGAGGTTCGTCCGACGGAAGTCAAGGCTCTCCTGAAGAACGGCATCCTCGAAGTCACGCTCCCCAAAGCGGAAGTCCTGAAGAAGATCCATGTCGAAGTAAAGCCGCTCTGACGGGTTTCAAAGCAAGAACTACGACCAGATGAATCCCATGGCGGGCGCGCAATCAGCGCGCCCGTCCTGTTTTCTTATTCTGTATTTCATCGTATCCTTAAACGACACGGAATCTTTCCCCGCACTTTCTAAAAAAGGCCGCTTCGCGTCCCAGGGGGCGAGTACGTGCGGCCAAAGGTCATGAAAAACATGAGTGACGTCAAGACAGCCCGGCCCGTCTGGAAGCCCGCCGGCAAAGTCCACACCGGCGAGCAGCCGTTCAAATATCCTTTGCAGCGCGAATTTATCGAGCCGGATTGGCGCCGCCTGCCTGGCTACAAGGACGTCACCGCCGCCGAATGGGAAACCGCTCTCTGGCAGCGCCGCCACACGGTAAAAAATTTGAAAGAGGTCCAGTCTGTCTTCGGCCCGCTGCTCCCGCAAAGCCTGCTCGAAAGCATGGAGCGCGACATTCGCGAGCGCGCCACCATGTCCATCCTCATCCCTCCGCAAATGCTTAATACCATGGACGAAAAAGATCTCTGGAACGATCCCGTCCGCCGTTACATGCTCCCAGCCTTCGACGATCGCAACCCTGACTGGCCCAGCCATCCCAAATCGAGCCGCGACAGCCTCCACGAATCCGAAATGTGGGCCGTCGAAGGCCTCACGCATCGCTATCCGACCAAAGTTCTTGCCGAAATGCTTTCCACCTGCCCTCAATACTGTGGCCACTGTACGCGCATGGATCTGGTGGGTAACGATGTCCCGCAGGTCGTCAAGCTTCGCTTTCAGCTTCCCCAAAAAGACCGCTACGAGCAAATGCTCGACTACCTCCGCAAAACGCCTTCCGTGCGCGACGTCGTAGTTTCCGGCGGCGATATCGCCAACGTGCCCATCGCCCAGCTCGAGCCCTTTGTGTCCGCGCTCATGGACATCCCCAACATCAAAGACATTCGCCTGGCCACCAAGGGCCTCATGGGAATTCCGCAGCATTTCTTGCAAGACGAAGTCTTGAAAGGGTTCGAACGCCTGGCGAAGAAGGCGCGCGAGCACGATATTGACCTCGCGCTGCACACCCACGTTAACAACGCCAGCCAGGTCACGCCGCTGGTGGCCAAAGCCACGAAGAAAATTCTCGAAGTCGGCTTCCGCGACGTCCGCAACCAAGGTGTGCTGTTGCGCGGCGTAAACACCAACGCGAAGGATTTGCTCGAGCTCTGCTTCACCTTGCTCGATCGCGCCAAAATCATGCCCTACTACTTTTACATGTGCGACATGATCCCCAATTCCGAGCACTGGCGCCTCGCCATCCACGAAGCCCAGCAGTTGCAGCACGACATCATGGGCTACGTCCCCGGCTTCGCCACCCCGCGCATGATTTGCGACGTGCCCTTCGTCGGCAAGCGCTGGGTCCACCAGCTCAAGGACTACGACCGGGAGAAGGGCATCTCCTATTGGACCAAGAACTACCGTACCGGCATCGAAGCCAACGATCCCGAAGCGCTCAATCGCCTCTACGAATATTACGACCCTGTTTACACCCTGCCCGCCTCCGGCCAGGAATGGTGGCGCCGCCAAACCCCCGTCTTCGCCGAACGCTAGAGGGAGTTTAAGTGCGGTTGAGCCCAAAAACCGAACAGCACATCGCTGCATTGTTTCCTGCGCACTTCAGGGGCGAGGCCTCTGAACTTCTCCTGCATCAATGCGGCAATAACCTTCCTTTCCTTGAAAAATGTGATGAGTTTCAACTGGAGCGCTTTCGCTTCGCGGCTCTGAAATTGAGCCGTGGCGATATGGGGAAGCTTCGAGAAGCAGTCAAACTGGCAAATCAGGACTGGCGCGACCTACTTGTGTCCGCGGGTTTTGGAAACGTGGATGCCCATAAGCAGTGGCTACCTGAGCCCTCAGGGCCAAGTGAAATCGCCGTGTCGGTCGATTCAAGGGCCTCCCAAGCCAAAGACGACTGGCTAACCGTCTGCGCGATCAGCCTCCTGGCAGGGATGCTCGCGAATGTTGTCCACGAAGGATTAGGCCACGCTGCGATAGCTCTCCTCACCGGCGCAAAATCAGGCGTCTTGCCCACCGTTGCATGGTCCAGCGCCCAAGATTCGCGGCTGGTTGCCGCCGGCGGAACACTGGCGAACCTCGTTGCTGCTGTGCTTTTCTGGGTAGCGCTGCGTCGCGCGAAAAGCGCCTCCGTGCGATTGCGTTTCTTCCTGCTAATAAGCCTCGCGTTCAATCTCTTTGACGGCACTGGCTATTTCTTATTTTCCGGTTTCACCAATTTCGGTGATTGGGCGGTCGTGATTGCCGGCTTGCCCGCGCACTGGTTGTGGCGCGTGCTGCTCGTTGTCGTAGGATTGGCGTCTTATTTCAGCGCAGTCTTGCTTGTGGGCAGCGCGCTGGTACGTTACGTCGGCGTTCCTCTGAATGACCCGCGCCGGATGTGGAAACTCCTGCTTCTTCCTTATCTCACCTCCATCGTTCTCGCGTGCGCAAGTGGCCTCTTGAATCCAATTGGCATGCACTTGCTGTGGCAATCCGCTTTGCCGGCCACCGCGGGCGGACACTCCGGCCTTCTATGGTTGAAGTTTTACATTCGTAAGGGAACCGCTCCGGAGCGGCCATCGGACGGCATTGGCCGGAACTACGCCTGGATCGCCGTGGCTATCGCGCTGGCGTTACCTTTTATCTTTATTTTGGGCCGCGGAATTACCTTACATCGCTAGCCATGCGCTTCCCGCAGATGCCTGGCGCCGCGAATCTCGCGTCACCGAGCGCACCCAGCTCTACGATCGCGGCCCTGCCACCGAAGAGTAAACGTTTTTGTGACAATTCTTCCTTTCTCCAGTTGACAGAAAAAGACAAATCTTCTACAAGGTGGGCCATTCGCCCAGCTCTCCAGTTCGCCCTCGAAGATCTCCTCCACAAGTTCGGCGGAGCCGCCAAGACGTTCGATGGCGGCAGAATTGTGTCTTCGTAGTCCAAAACTCAATCTTGAGGGGTGTGCGATGTGGAAAACGATTCCCTTGCTGTTGTTGTGTGTGCTTTGTACCGCCAATCAAGCGTGGGCACAAAGTCCGCCCGACGTAAGTAGTGATGTGAAACACGATGTTTCACCCGCTTTACGTGATCTGCCGCAGTCTCCCAACCCAAGTGAGCCAAAACACATTCATCCGCTGCACATGACGCATTTGCCCAAGGATTTTGCGCCACAACCAGATCCCGTCCTGCAAAGTTCTGTAGGGCCTCTTGTAGGCACAACGCCTGGCTTGGACTTTCTGGGAGTCGGCTGGGGGATTACGAGCGGTTTTGCGAACTGTTGCGCTCCCCCGGACACAAACGGAGCCGCGGGAGCGACGCAGTTTGTGCAATGGGTGAACGAAAGCTTCGCTGTGTTTGACAAAGCGACCGGGATCCTGGTTGCCGGGCCTACCGCTGGAAACACGCTGTGGAGCGGTTTTGGCGGACCTTGTGAGACAAACAACAGCGGCGATCCTATCGCGCAGTATGACAAAGCAGCCGGACGGTGGGTGCTGGCGCAACCTGTGTACGTTTCGCCTTACATGTACTGCATAGCCGTCTCGACCAGTTCCGACGCTACGGGCACGTATTATCGGTACGCGTTTGCTACGCCCAACAACGCGAGCATTTTCCCCGACTATCCGAAACTGGGAGTCTGGCCCGACGCCTACTACAGTTCCTTCAACGGGTTCAGCGGGAACACGTTTACGGGGGCCATGGCCTGTGCGTATCAACGCAGCGCCATGTTGACGGGTGCAGCAGCCAAGCAGGTGTGCTTCCAGCAAGGGTCCAGCGTTAGCAGCCTCCTGCCCTCCGACTTAGATGGGGCAACGGCACCACCGTCCGGTTCGCCGAATTTCTATGTAGGCTTAGGAAGCAATTCGTTGAACCTCTTCCGATTTCATGTCGATTTCACAACTCCTTCGAATTCGACTTTTACCGGGCCGACGGTCATCTCCGTTGCCGCGTTCAGTGAAGCGTGCAATGGAGGTACCTGCATTCCTCAGCCGTCTACTAACCAAAAATTGGATTCGTTGGGGGACCGCTTGATGTACCGGCTGGCATACCGCAACCGCGGCGGAACGGAATCGCTACTCGTCAACCACTCCATTCACGTCGGTGGCGGCAAGCATAGCCAGGTAACGGGTGTGCGCTGGTACGAGATTCGCAGCCCGAACGCGGCTCCGACGCTGTACCAACAAGGGACATTTTCGCCTGATTCCACGTCGCGCTGGATGGGAAGCATCGCGATGGACAAAGTCGGGAATATTGCCTTGGGGTACAGCGCATCCAGCGGGAACGTATTTCCGTCCATTCGCTTTACGGGACGTGTTTCCACGGATCTGTTGGGCACCATGGAAACGGAAAACACCATTCAAGCTGGCATGGGGTCGCAAGTCTTGGGCTTAAACCGGTGGGGCGACTACAGCAGCATGAGCGTAGACCCTGTCAACGACTGCACGTTCTGGTACACGAACGAATATTTGACTTACAGCGGAACGTTCAACTGGAGCACGAGAATCGCCTCTTTCAGCTTTCCGACTTGCCATTAGTCGACGAGAAGTAACGGCAAAGGCAGGGGCGCGATAAGACTGCGCCCCTGCCCCTGCTTTGCCCTTTACAGAAATTAGGACTTTCAGCGCGCGGCGATTCCTGCTGCCGTGTCTGGAAGGCCGCTGGCTTGCGTGATCGGCGTCAACATGCCACTCGACTGAATCACGAAACCATAGACGGTACCGTTCGCACCGTTGCGAACGTAAAGGAATTGGCCATTGGTGCTCAAGGCCATGCCTGCCGGGAAGAGGCTGCTGCCATCCTGGGCCACCAAGGACGCGGCCACAGGTTGGGACAGGGTGAGGCTGCCACTCTTCGATTCAACGGCGTAGCTGGAGATGGTGCCGCTCATGGTATTGGTCGTAAGGGCGATCGATCCTATCGATCCCGTTCCCTTTTCCGCTACGATCGCCCAAGTGGACGCGGTTTGGTTGTCGGGCACTGCTGATGAAGCTGGTGCCAGCTGCGCGTTTGCCGAGACAGCATAGGAACTCATACTGCCGCCTTGGGGCGCCTGGTTGTCCGTGTTGGCGGTGATGGCGATGCTTCTGCTGAACGCCAAGCCAAAGGGCCCCGTTCCGGTCGTGGTAGTGGAGCCGCCACCCGCCGTAGGAGCGAGAGTGCCGCCTACGCTAGCCTTTCCTCCCGTACCGAGAGTGAAGGAAACGATTTGGTTAGCGCCAGGAACGGTCACTAACAAAGCGCTGCCGTCCGGGGTAAACGCTATCTCCGCGGGAGCAAATGCGCTGCCAGTAGGCAGGGCTTGCGTCGAGCCAGGGATAGGAACCAGGATCTTGCCCGCTTGGGCTTCAGGCGTGATCCGGAAACCGGAGATGCTGGGCGATGCGCCGGCATTCAGCACATAGACCAGGTCATGGTAATTGGTGAGGCTGACAGGCTGGGTCCCTGCTGAAGGGACGGTTTGCAGAAGCGCGAGAGAGTCTCCTTCCACCGCGAAAGTGCTGATGGAATCGCTCCCCGCATTGACCGCAAACAGCAGACGGTTGTCTCCGCTCAGAATCAGCGAGCCTTGTGAATTCAAAGGATTGGGCCCGCTGCCAAAGCCGGAGCCGCCCGTCGGAAAGCTGGCGCCAGGCACCAGCGACCCGTCGGTGTTCCTCTGGAATACCATCACGGCGTTTTGGGCGGGTTGGTTCGTCAACACATAGACGGCGCCGTGCGACTGGGGAGCAGAATGAGCTATGGGAATGAACCCGAGCAGCGCAAAGGCGGCCGCTGCCGAGAACATGCAAAACAACTTTACGACTGACTTTCCACCTAGCATGATTTTCAGAACCTCCATGATGGTTTGAACTCAGGGCAAACGTTGCGGCGATTTCCGCCGGACTCTTGCTCCAAGCCGCAGACAGTTTTGCTGTCGCGCTCTTGTTAAGTCGCGCCAGAAAAAAAAATCCCCCGCGGAAATTTTTTCGCAGGGACATTTCTCTAGGAATTTTTTTCACGCGAGCAATTTGAGGGCGAAAACGCGCGTTTTAGTTTGACCTGCGGGTCGCGATGCTCAAAATCCCCCTTAAACAGCTGCTTCTCCAACGCGGTGCGGCGTCATTTGGAAAGAATCTCCCTCGGAAAATTTTTCGCGGGAAGAATTTCTCTAGGAACTTTTTTCACTCAATCAAGAAAACTGTGCAAAGTGCATCGCCCGAGGAATGGAGCGAGAGCGAATCAAAACAAAATCTCCAAACAGCGAGCTCTACGCTGCTCTCGCGGAGTTGATGAGGCGCGAATCCCTTAGCTGCTGGTCCCAAGCCAAACGAAATCCATGCCTGGCGCGTGCCAGCAGCCGTTCTGTGGCTTTTTCGGTTTTGCCGATCCGTGTGGCAATGGCTTTGAGTGGAAATTCGTTCCAGTACCGCCAGATCAGGATAATCCGATATTTTTTTGGCAATTCGTTCAACACTCTCCGGATTTTCATTCGTGCGCGTTCCATGTCCAGGTGGTCGTCGACCTGCGGAGAAGCGATTTTTACGCTGGAATTTTCCTTAGCGGCTTCCAGGGAATCCGGTTCGCGCAAGTGCGCTCGATAGTAATCTCTGACCTTGTTGCGAGCGATGCCCATCAGCCAGGATTGCAGCGAGGAATTTCCGCGATAGGCGCCTAGATTCTCCCAAGCGGCTAGGAATACATCTTGGACGATGTCGTCGGCATGATCGGCGCGTGGCGCCAACCGGGAATAAACGTACTTTTTGACGCTACTTGCATGAACAGAGAGAGTCTTCACAGTTTCGCTCCAAATTGGCAGCTGCGTGGAAAACTGCATCCTGCAGCGAAATTTACAAGCTACGTTTTCATGCGGCACGCATTTCATGGCGTGCGCATTCGACGTGCCTCTTCTCGATGAAGGGACACGCCCCTGACTTCAAGGGAACACACGATGAGCTAGGCGATTAGGCTGGACAAGTAGGCAGGAGCCCTGAGGTTAGAACAGGAGTCGGATGCGTCGCGGTATGGGCTCCGACATTTCAATGCGGGGCGGGCCTTACAACCTTACAAAAGAAACGTTACCTTTCTAGTGGCCGGGAGCCATGTTGTCAAGTCAGGTGAACACCCTAAGACCTCAACGTACTCGGCAGGAAGACTGGCTCCAGCAAAGTCAGCTCGTCGAGTTGTATTTCAGGCAGTGTCCCTACTGCTTTCCCACCATCACAATCGAAAACGATCCTTCAATCATAGGCCCGCGCGGCGGACGTCCACCAGGTCCCGGTTTCGCATCCGCCGGAGGCGGACCAAACTCCGCCGCCATCGTGAGCAGGTGACCCGTCTTTGTGTCCAGCGCCAGCGTCTTCGCGCCCACCATCGTCTGCACCGTCTGCTCCGCGGCAAAGCTCGTCGGGTTGTTTTCCTTGACGAACGTCATCGTTCCCGCGTACTCCGCGCTGACCGCTTCCATCGTCGCCGGATTGAACGCCACGGTGTCCACTCCCGCGCCCGTCGGCAGCGTAGTAATAATGTTGCCGTTGTCCGCGTTCACAATCACGACCACTGGCGACGGTTGCCGGTAATACGCGAAAAGAATGTGATTCTTCGCGTCAAACGCCAGCCCGCTTCCGCTCGTCCCCTTCGAGCTCATGTCGTAATGCGCCGTCACTGTCAAAGTTTTCGCGTCCACCACCGCGATGTTGGCCTTGTCCGCGATGTTCACGTAAATCGTGCCTTTGCCGTCACTCACCGCTTGCTCCGGCGCTCCGCCCAGGTCCAGCGTCTTCACAACCGTTCCGTCGGCCGCGTCAATCACTGTGGCATGCGGCGGCTGATGGCTCAGCACCCACACCCGCGCATTGTACGGATCGCACAGAATTCCATCCGGCCGCCCGTCCACGTCAATCGTCTTCATCACCTTCAACGTGTTGGCGTCCCACATCGTCAGCGGCTTGGTCGTCGAGAATCCGTGATGCGATTTGGGATCCACCGTCGCTCCTCCGGATCTCACATCCGGAATCGAGCCCACCGATTCGAGCGTATCCAGGTTAAAAACCATCACCTGCCCGCCGGTCTGACTACCGCGCGGGATGTACAACCGCCGCGCCTCCGAGTCCGCAAAAATGTAGTCGTACCCGCCTTCGCCGCCTACCTTGGCCGTCTTTAGCACCTTGTAAGGACCAGCGCTTGGTGCGTTCTGCGACATTCCAACAGAGGCCACCGTCGCGGAAAGCAAAATCGCCACGAAGAATGCTCGCTCAAATCGCGCAGGTTGCATGAAAGTTTCCTCCACTCGCTAAAAATCTCCGTCTGAGTTTTCTGTTGCGCCCGAATATACACCAAATCCGGAGCAGAATCCCGCGTAGTGGTCAGTTTGGATTTTTTGTTTCGTGACACAGTGAGTCAAAAATCCAAACTGACTTACCACTTATTCCGGCGGCGCATTGAAGTCTTCGGATTTGCCTCTTGCTGAAACTACTACTGCGCAGGGCGGCCAACTGTCGGGAAGTTCATCCGCCGAACCAGCTCCTGGAACCGCGGGTCGGAGTGCAAAGGACCAAGCAACGGATCGGCTTGGAGTTCCGCCAAGTAAGTATCGCGGGCCTTGTAGGCTTTTTCCAGCGCATCAATTGCCTCGTTCTGCAGGCCCATACCGGCATAAGCTATCGCAAAGAAGTACGGAGCCACAGAGGTCATCTTGCTGTCAGCGCGCATTTCCTCCACCAGCTTTGCGGCTTGCTCCTTTTGGCCCAGCTGGCCGTGCGCAACAGCGGCGAGCGCAAGAAAGAAAGGGTCGCGATGAGAAAGGACGAGTCCTTTTTCTGCTTCATGCAAGGCGTCCTGGTACATGCCCTTCATGAAGTGGCCGGCGAACAGGTCCTGGCCCACCCTTTCAGGTTGGTTGTTGAAAGGGTGGGCCATTTTGCTCCTTCTATCTTTCCTGTGATTTGCGTTGCCGCTCAAACTTGCCGATAGGCTTCCCGCCATGTTGTGGACACCGCGATATACAATGAATTGATGAAAGCTTTTGGAAAGCCATGACAAAACCACCGAAAACCGTTCTCGAATTGCCCCTCCCCGATCGCGGCTTGCTGGCTTTAAGGGCCGCAGTTGAAAAAGTCATTGAGGAGCATGCCCGCGAAGCCTTGCCGCTGTACACTTGGCGCGACGGCAAAGTCGTCGCCGTCCCCGCCAAAGATTTACTCGAAGGAAATGGAAACAAGAAGCAGCCCCGTTCGGTAAATCGAGCACACCGTCCCGCGCGCCGTAGCACTCGCCACAAATCGCGTTGACAGCCGTCGGATGCTACTCTAGAATTAACGTTTGTCTCTAAAGGGAAAGGTGTGACTGATTGCGATGAGGACGTATGTAGCTAAAGGAGCCGAAGCCGAAGCCCTCAAGACGGGCTCGAATTGGTATGTTGTGGACGCCACCAACGCCGTGTTGGGGCGGCTCGCCACTCGAGTGGCCCGAATGTTAATCGGCAAAGATAAGCCAAGCTTTACCCCGTACCTAGATTCCGGCGACCATGTGGTTGTGATTAACGCCGACAAGATTCGCCTGACCGGCAACAAGATCGAGCAGAAGGTGTATCATTCGCACAGCGGCTACCCCGGCGGATTGAAGACCGTTCCGGTGAAGCGGCTGCGCGAAACGCGGCCGGAGTGGGTGGTGCGCGAAGCCATTCTCGGGATGCTCCCGAAGAATAAGTTGCAAGCGCGCCGGGCAAAGAAATTGCGCGTGTATCGCGATGCGGCAGGTTTAGCGCGGCATGCTGGACAAAAGCCGCAAGCGGTAGCGGTTTGAGAAGCGTGGGCGGGTTGTAAGTGTAAGTTCTTTAGAATCAACACTTATAAAAGTGTTGAAAACAAAGGACTTCATCCCCTTTAGAATCAACACTTACAGAAAACCTACGGGGTACCCGAAGTTAGCCGCAATTTTTAAAGCTGCCCAGTAGGCGCAAACGAGATTCGTAGTTCCGCACGTTGCTGTTCTTTTCTACGTGGGTCCGGTCCGAGGAAGACCTTCGCAGGGAATCAGCTAGGCGTGGAGCAGGCCGTCGAGTGGGTGTCTCAGCGGTCTTTTTCCGCGGATATGTTTCCAGCAGCCCTTTGTAGAGGCCGGGCTTTAGCCCGGCGTTTTGAGGATCAGGAGGAACGTTGAGTACAGCAGGTACGCCCGTATCGGGCACGCAAACATGGTTTATGGGAACAGGCCGCCGCAAAGAG
>Ga0126370_10000679_pt1 | contig 14526 bp, 7 predicted proteins | sample PanSoiMetaPlot_3_FD_92586 | JGI IMG/M metagenome (GOLD analysis project Ga0126370, IMG submission 92586) | Tropical forest soil microbial communities from Panama - MetaG Plot_3 | ecosystem: Environmental > Terrestrial > Soil > Tropical forest > Bulk soil | place: Panama | collected 2016-02-17 | reverse complement strand
GAAACGGCTTCATGCCGCCTTCCATGTGGCGGGCGATGTTCTCGATGACCACGATGGCGTCATCGACGACGAAGCCGGTCGAGATGGTGAGCGCCATCAAAGAAAGGTTGTCGAGGCTGTAACGGCAGAGATACATCACGCCGAAGGTGCCGACAAGGGAAAGCGGCACGGCGATGCTCGGAATGACGGTGGCCCAGACGTTGCGCAGGAAGACGAAGACCACCAGGATGACCAAGCTGATCGAAATCATCAGCGTGCGTTCCACGTCGTGAATCGATGCACGGATGGTGGTGGTGCGATCGATCGCTACCCGCAAATGAAGCGAAGGCGAGATGGAAGCGCGCAGCTCGGGCACGATGGCCTTGATGCGGTCGACGGTTTCAATCATGTTGGCGCCGGGCTGGCGGAAGACGGCCAAAATGACGGACGGCTCGCCCTGCGAGAGGCCCAAGTTGCGCACGTCTTCCACCGCGTCGGTGACTTCACCGATGTCACGCAAGCGCACGGGAGCGCCCGGATGGCCCGCTACGATGAGCGGTTCGTATTCGTAAGCCTTGAAGAGCTGATCCGTGTCGGTAATGCTCCACATGTGCGAGGAGTCAGAGACGAAACCCTTGGCCAAGTTGGCGTTGGCCGATTGCAGGCTGGTGCGAACCTTTTCAAGGCTGATGCCATAACTGTTGATGAGCGCCGGATTGACGCTGACGCGCACCGCAGGACGAGAACTGCCCCAGGTGAAGACCTGGCCAACGCCCTCTACCTGGGCCAGTTTCTGCGCCAGGATGGAATCGGCCGCGTCATAGAGCTGCGCTGGCGGAACGTTGGTCGAGGTAAGAGAAAGCAGCATGATCGGGGCGTCCGCAGGATTGACCTTGCGATAGCCCGGCTGCGAAGGCAGATTGGCGGGCAACTGGGTGCGCGCCGCGTTGATGGCGGCTTGCACGTCGCGGGCTGCGGCATTGATATCGCGATTGAGGTCGAACTGCAGAACCACGCTGGTGTTGCCGAAGCCGCTCGAAGACGTCATCTGCGTAACGCCCGAGATGCGGCCAAACTGGCGCTCGAGCGGAGTGGCGACGGCCGAGGCCATGGTTTCGGGACTGGCGCCCGGGAGACCCGCGCCAACGGCAATGGTCGGGAAATCGATCTGCGGCAAGGGAGCTACGGGCAGGAACCGGAATGCGACGGCGCCCGATAGAAAAATGGCGATGGTGATCAGCGTGGTCGCCACCGGCCGGCGGATGAAGGGCGCCGAAAAGTTGGAGGAGAAATTCACGCGCTAATCTCCCGGCTGATGCAAAGCGGCTTCGTCGGTCGGATTGCCAATCTGAAATGCAAACCGGCGCGAGAGCCAATCAAAGGCCAGATAGACGACCGGCGTCGTATAAAGAGTCAAAATCTGACTCAAGATCAGGCCGCCCACGATGGTGATACCCAGAGGTCGACGGAGTTCCGAACCGACACCGGTTCCAAGGGCAAGCGGAAGGCCAGCCAACAATGCGGCCATGGTGGTCATCATGATGGGCCGGAAGCGAAGCAAGCAGGCTTCGTAGATGGCGTCGAGCGGAGACTTCCCTTCCTGGCGCTCTGCTTCGAGCGCAAAGTCAATCATCATGATGGCGTTTTTCTTGACGATGCCGATCAGCAGGATGATGCCGATGAGCGCGATGATGCTGAACTCGGTGCGGCAGAGGAGCAGCGCCAGAATCGCTCCCACACCCGCCGACGGGAGCGTCGACAGAATCGTGATGGGATGGATGAAGCTCTCATAGAGGATTCCCAAGACGATATAGACGGTCACCAGCGCCGCGAGGATCAGAATCGGCTCATTCGAGAGCGACTTCAAAAATGCCGCGGCCGTGCCCTGGAACGTGGCTTGGACGCTCGGCGGCAGGCCGATGTCCTGTTTTACGCGGTTGATTGCGTTCACAGCGTCTCCGAGAGAAGCGTTGGGAGCCAGGTTGAACGACAACGTGACCACCGGAAACTGTCCCTGGTGGTTGAGGGCCAATGCGGCTGGAGCGGTGTGGATGCTGGTAAAAGCGCTCAAGGGAACCTGGGTACCGTTCGAAGAGTGGACATAGATGTTTTTGAGCGCGTCGGGTGTCTGCTGGAAAGAGGGATCGGCCTCCAAGACAACGTGGTACTGATTCAGCTGCGTATAGATGGTCGAGACCTGGCGTTGGCCGAAGGCGTCATAGAGCGTGTTGTCGATATCGGCTGGAAGAATCCCCAGGCGCGAAGCGGAATCACGGTCAATCGTCAAATTGACAAGCAGACCGCCGTTCAACTGGTCGCTCGCGACGTCGCGCAGTTCGGGTAGCTGCTTTAAGCGGTCGATGAACCTCGGAACCCAGGTGGCGAGCTCTTTCGGATCGACGTCTTCGAGGCTGTACTGAAATTGCGTGCGGCTCACGCGGTCTTCGACCGTCAGGTCCTGCACCGGCTGCATGAAGAGCGTGATGCCGTCAACTTTATCGAGCTTCGGCTGGATGCGCCGAATGACTTCGGAAGCGCTGAGCTTGCGCTCCTTGAGCGGCTTCAGGTTGATCTGAATGCGGCCGCTGTTGAGCGTAGTGTTGGTGCCGTCGATACCGATGAAGGAGCTGAGCGAATCGACGGCCGGATCCTGCAAGATCACCTGCGCCAGCGCCTGCTGCCGGTCGGACATGGCCCTGAAGGAGATGCTCTGCGGAGCTTCCGAAACGCCCAGGATCACGCCTGTGTCCTGTACCGGGAAAAATCCTTTGGGAACGTAGATGTAGAGAAGAATGGTCCCGACGAGCGTGGCCATGGTGACAAGCAGGGTAATCGTGCGGAAGCGCAGAACGAACTTCAGCGTGCGGCCGTAGAAGGCAATGATGGCGTTAAAAGCCTCTTCCGATTTGCGGTAAAACCAGGTCTGCTCCTCTTCCTTGACGTGGCGAAGAAGCTTGGCGCACATCATGGGAGTAAGCGTCAGGGAGACGACGGCCGAGACCAGAATGGTGACGGCGAGCGTGATGGCAAACTCCCGGAACAGCCGGCCGACGATGTCGCCCATGAAGAGCAACGGAATCAGCACGGCGATGAGCGAAATGGTCAGCGACAAAATGGTGAAACCGATCTGTTCGGAGCCTTTGAGCGCGGCGTCCAGCGGAGAATCGCCTTCCTCGATGTAGCGGCTGATGTTCTCGATCATGACGATGGCGTCATCGACGACGAAGCCGGTCGAAATGGTAAGCGCCATGAGCGAGAGGTTATTGAGGCTGTAACCCAGCAGGTACATCACGCCAAAAGTGCCGATCAGAGAAAGCGGCACGGCGACGCTCGGAATGATGGTGGCGCGCAGGCTGCGCAGGAAAAGGAAAATCACCATCACCACCAGCCCTACGGTCAGCATCAACTCAAACTGAACGTCTTCTACCGAAGCGCGGATGGTGCCGGTGCGGTCGGTCAGGATATTGAGCTCGACCGCTGCCGGCAGCGCCGCTTGCAGCTGCGGCAGCAGCTTCTTGATGCGATCGACCACGCCAATGATATTGGCTCCGGGTTGCCGCTGAATGTTCATGAGCACGGCAGGATTCTGGTTGGCCCAGGCGGCTTGCAGAACGTTTTCTACGCCGTCGCTGACCGTGGCCACGTCTCCGACGCGAACCGGAGCGCCATTGCGATAGGCGACGATGATCGGTCTATAGGTATCGCCGGTGATGAGCTGGTCGTTGGCGCCGATGGTGTAGGCCTGCTGCGCGCCGTCAAACGTGCCCTTGGCCTGATTGACGTTGGCGTTGCCGAGTGCCGTGCGGAGGTCCTCGAAACTCAACCCGTAAGAGGCGAGCGCAGTCGGATTGGCCTGGATGCGCACGGCGGGACGCTGTCCCCCGCTGATGCTGACGAGACCGACGCCCGGCAGCTGCGAAATTTTCTGCGCCAGCATGGTGTCGGCCAGGTCTTCGACTTTGGATAGAGGAAGAGTCTTCGAAGTCAGCGCCAGCGTCAGAATGGGAGCGTCGGCGGGATTGACTTTGCTGTAGATCGGAGGATTGGGCAGGCCCTGCGGCAGAAGGTTCGAGGCGCTGTTGATGGCCGCCTGTACTTCCTGCTCGGCAATATCGAAGTTCAGGTCCAGGTCGAACTGCAGTGTGATGACCGAGCTGCCAAACGAACTGATCGAGGTCATCTGATTGAGGCCGGGGATTTCACCGAACTGACGTTCGAGAGGTGCGGTCACCGAGGAAGCCATGACTTCGGGGCTCCCTCCGGGGTAAAACGTCTGGATCTGGATGGTCGGGTAGTCGACCTGCGGCAGCGCCGAAACGGGCAGCTGCCTGTAAGCCACAAAGCCCACGAGCAAAACGCCAACCATCAACAGCGTGGTGGCGACAGGCCGCAGAATGAACGGCCGTGAAGGACTCATCTTCTAGAACCTTTTCGGGACTGGGCGGGTGCGTGCGGGTTTGCCGGCGTATTTTGCTGCGGAACGGCCGCCGGCGTTGGCGCGCTCATGGGCGAAGAGGTTCCATCCCGCGTGCCGACCGTGCCCGCCGCAGAACCCGTGGGCGACGTATTCGGAATGACCTTGGTGCCATCCTGCAGCTTGTCTTGACCGTCGGTGACCACGGTCTGGCCGGCCTCTAAGCCTTGGCTGATGCCGACCGTTCCGCCGGTCGTTTGCGCGACGGTCACCGGCTGGATTTTTACCGTGTTCCCGGCGCCTACCAGGTAAACGTAAGTTCCCTGCGGTCCGCGCTGAATGGCTGCGAGCGGCACCAGGCTCAGGTTGCGTTTGGTGTCGACCAGCAGGTGGGTGTTCACAAACTGATTCGGAAAGAGAATGTTGTCTTCATTGCCAAAAACGGCCTTGAGCTTGTAGGTGCCGGTTGTGGTATCGATCTGGTTGTCGATGGTAAGCAATTTGCCGCTGGCAATTTTCTGCGTGTTATCGCGGTCGTAGGCTTCCACACCCAGTTGCGCACCACGATGAATCTTCTCGAACACTTGCGGCAGCTGGTCCTGGGGCAGGGTGAAGATGACGGAGATGGGCTGCAGCTGCGTGATGATCACGAGTCCGTTGGTATCGGTAGCGTGAACGATGTTGCCGGGATCTACCAGACGCAGGCCAACTCGGCCGCTGATCGGTGAAGTGATGCGCGCATAGGTCAGCTGCAGCTTGGCGTTATCGATCTGGCCCTGGTCGGTCTTCATCGCGCCGTCGAATTGCCCGACCGACGCAGCCTGCGTGTCGAGCTGCTGTTTCGCGATGACACCTTCCTGAAAGAGCAGCTTGTAACGTTCGAGATTGACTTCGGCGTCTTTGCGCTGCGCCATGTCCTTGGCCAGCTGCCCTTCGGCTTGTTCGAGCTGAACCTGGAACGGGCGCGGATCGATTTCAGCAAGCAGGTCGCCGGCCTTCACATACTGCCCTTCTTTGAAGGCAACATTAATGAGTTGGCCGTCGACACGGCTGCGCACGGTCACCGTATTCAAAGGCGTCACCGTGCCGAGCCCGTTCAGGTAGACGGGAAGATCGCCCTTGGTCGTGGTCGCCACAACCACAGGAACCGTGAAGTTCGCACCACGAGCGCCTTTGCCTGCTGCGGGGCCGCCCGCAGGTGCAGCCGCCGCGTTCTGCTGATCTTTTGCGTGGGACGAACGGTAGTACCAAAATCCGCCCATGGCGAGGGCTGCCAGCAGCAACCAAGTCCACATGCGCCCTTGTCCGCCTGTCTGGGCCCGCTCCGCTGTGTGGGTATCGAGTTCGGGTAAACCCATAGATTTCAAGTGCCCCATCCTTTTATTAGCTCCTCAAGTGGGTCGCGAGTACGCGAGAGAACCTGCCGTAGATCCATCGCCGGGTGCGAGTCGGGGGCTTCTCTACTCTCTAGACGCAGTCCGACAACAACCGTATGTTACGCATCCATAAGACGATTGGGGAGAAGAAATGGTTACGCCAGGCGGTCTTTAGAGAGTTACGGGAAATACACGATCTACCTGCCAGGATCGATTAAACTTGGAGCCCGGAACGTAGTGCCTTAAGGCTCGACTAGGCTTGGAGAGGAACGGAGCGAGATGATCAGGGGACTTCTGCTGGGCATTTTAGCCGGCGTCATTGGCGTCGCCGCCAGCGCCTATTGGTACTTTTCGTCAGGGCGCGCTCCGGTTGCCGTAACGGCTCCCGAAATGCCCTTCGAACGCCGCCTGGCCAAGATGGGCCTTGCCGCCTATCTGAACGGGCTGCCGCACCCGGCGCCGCTGGTACGGGCTGATGACAGAAACCTGCTGGCCGGCGCCAAGGTTTATAAGGAGCACTGTGCGGTGTGCCATGGCCTGCCCGACGCCGCGAAAACCGCCATCGCCGAAGGCATGTATCCGAAGCCTCCGCAGCTGTTCAAGGGTGTGGGCGTAACCGACGATGAAGCCTGGGAGAGCTACTGGAAGGTAGCGGGGGGCATTCGCATGACCGGCATGCCCGGCTTCAAGGAGCATCTTTCGGAAACCCAGATGTGGCAGGTGGCGGTACTCCTGAAAAATGCCGACAAGATCAGCCCGGCGGTCAAAGCCGAATTGACAGGCGGAGCACCCGAAGCGCCGGCCTCGGCCAAGAAGAACTAACCCGCGCTACCATCTCCTTTTTTAAAAATCGATTAATTCCATATACACACGCACGGCGGATCATTCATCTAACAGGGTATGAGACGCGGGTTCCTAGCCTTTTTGAGCATCTTTCAATCGGTTCTCTTGGCCGCACATCTGCTGGTCCTTGGAACCTGGCTGCACTTTTGGGGCCTTCCTTCGGCGAGCATCCTGCTCGCGGAAAAGATCGCCGCGGTTCTCCTGGCCTTCAGTTTCTTGCTTGCCTCCCTGCTCTCGTTCCGCTATTGGAATGCCTTCACGCGAACGTTTTACCGCCTGGCTGCGGCCTGGTTGGGTGTTGCCAATTTCCTGTTTTTTGCTTCCATTGGCGTTTGGCTGACAGCGGAGATAACGGCTCTCGGGGGATTTCCGAGGTACGACAAAAGGATTGTTGCCGTCTGGTTTGGCATCGCCATCGGCGCCGCACTCTGGGGAATGATCAATGCCAGCTTGACGCGCGTGCATCGCGTCACGGTGCGCCTGCCCAATTTGCCCGAAGCCTGGCGGGGCCGCAAAGCGGCCATGATCAGTGACCTGCATCTGGGGCATGTGCGCGGGGCGGACTTTGCCAGAAATCTGGTGGCGACGATCCGGCAGTTGCGGCCGGAAATCGTTTTTCTCACGGGCGACTTGTACGACGGCGCTTTCGCCGATCTGGACGAATTGGCAGGTCCCCTGCGATCGCTCAACGCGCCGCTTGGAAATTACTTTGTAGCCGGCAACCACGAGGAGATGCACAACCACGACGGGCACCTGCGGGCGGTTGAAAATGCGGGGTTGCGGCTGCTCAACAATGAGAAAATCATCGTGGACGGTCTGCAGATCGTGGGCGTTCACCACTATGATGCGGCCCGCCCCGAGCGCCTCAGCAAGGTCTTAGAGCGCGCCAGCATCGATCGCGCACAACCGAGCGTCTTGCTGGTTCATGCGCCAGACCAACTGGCGGTCGCGGAAAAGGCCGGGATTTCCCTGCAGCTTTCCGGTCACACGCACCGGGGACAATTTTTCCCGTGGACTTGGTTCACCGGCCTGATCTACAAACAGTTTGTCTACGGACTGCAGAAGTTCGGCGACATGCTCGTCTATACCTCAAGCGGCGCCGGCACCTGGGGTCCTCCGCTGCGTGTTGGCTCGCGCCCGGAGATCGTTCTCATTCAGTTCGAATAACTCTCGCCACAGCCGGGACGCGCGCCGGCGCCCTAATGGGCAAGTTTACGGTCACGACGCAGCCCGGTTCGCCCGAGCGATTGGCCAGCTCGAGCCAGCCGTCGTGGGCCTCGGCGATCTGTCGCGAAAGCACCAGACCAATTCCGCTACCCTCGGGCTTCGTCGTATAGAACGGAACAAAGGTGTTGCTCGGATTCATGAGCCCCGGCCCGTTGTCTTCAATCGTCAGCACCAGCCGGTTGGCACTGCGCTCCCACATCACGCGAATCTCGGGATCGGCCCCGGCCCGAGCCATGGGCTCGGGACCGTTATCGCCTTGCGGGCGCGATTCGAGCACGGCGTCCGCCGCGTTGTGCAAAAGATTGATCAGCATCTGCTCGAGTTGATCGGGATCGGCCAGGAACGTCACGTCGGCGGCGGGACTGATCGCAATTTTCGCTCGAGTTTCCAGACTCGCTGCGCGCTGTACCAACTGGCCAATCGAACATTCGCGCAGGGCCGGAGGAGGCATCTGTGCCAGCTGCCGGTAGGCTTGCAAGAAACGGTTGAGGGACGCAGCGCGGGTCTCGATGATTCCGAGGCCCCGCGTAAAGTCTTCGCGCTTTAAGGAATCGAGATCGGTTTCGGCAAGCCGCGCCGTCAAGGTTCCCGCGATCGACTTGATCGGCGTCAGCGAGTTGTTGAGTTCATGGCCGATCACGCGAATAAGCCGTTGCCACGCTCGGCGCTCTTCCTCGCGCAGGGCCCGGCTCACGTCGGAAAGGACCACGAGGGTGTGCGGAATTCCCTGCTGCCGAAAGGTGCTGCGCCGCACAAACCAGCGCGCGCCGCCGCCGAACGCCAGCGAAACCAGGGTCTCATTTTCGCTTGTGAGACACGGCTCGAGCCCCAGCTGCCCTGCAGAATGGCCCAACACCTCGGTCGCGCCCTGCTGCAGTAGTCTCTCGCCAGCCGGATTCACGAGGCGCAGGATGTTGGCCGGATTGAAGGCAAATATGGGCAGGTCCACTTCTTCCACCACCCTCAGCAGGAGCGCCGTTGCTTCCATGGCACCCGTCCGGTGCTGTGAAAGCAGATCGGCCAGAGCGTTCAACTCGAGCGAAAGCTCGCCAAGCGCATCGTTTGGCACGGCGTTGCGGGCCCGGAAGGAGTAGTCCTCCTCGCGTAGCGCGCCGACGACGTTTGCGAGCGTCTGCAGCGGGCGGACGATGTGCTCGTGCAGTGCCAGCGCCAGCAGCAGGCAAACAAAGAGTTCCGTCACGATGAGGGCAATTTTGCTTTCGCTAGACCAGGGCACCAGCAGGAGCAGGATGACGCTGACCAGAAGGCCGGGAACCATCAGCAGGGCGGTGAAGGCAATGACGCGCCGCTCGAACCGGGTTCGCCGCGAAATCTTGGCGGCGCGCTTCGCAGTTTCATTCACGGCTGGGCGAGAGCCCATATTTTTCCATCCGCCGGTAGAGGGCTCCGCGACTCAAGCCAAGTGCTTCGGCCGCCTGGCTCACGTTGCCCTGAAAGCGCTGCAGCGCTTTGCGGATCAGAATACTTTCGACAGACTCCAAACTCAATTCTTCGAGATTCTGCACCTGCAGGCGCTGCACGCCGATCCCCAGGTCGGCCGACTGCAGCTGGTCGGTGCGGCACATCAGTACGGCGCGCTCCATGGCGTGCTCGAGTTCCCGCACGTTTCCGGGCCAGCTGTATTGCAGCAGCGATTGCATGGCTGCCGGATCGAGGCCTTGGATCGGCCGGCGGTATCGCGCGGCGTAGCGAGCGAGAAAATGCCCGGCCAGTGCAGGAATATCCTCGCGCCGCTCCCGTAAGGGCGGAAGGTGAATCTCGACGGTATTGAGCCGGAAAAGCAGGTCTTCGCGAAACGTGCCGTTGGCGCACGCCGCAGCCAGATCGATATTGGTTGCGGCCAGTACGCGGACGTCGACGCGGCGCGCCCGCGTCGAGCCCAGGCGTTCGATTTCACCGGTCTCGAGCACCCGCAGCAGTTTCGCCTGCTGGCGGACCGGAACGTTACCGATTTCATCCAGAAAGATCGTACCGCCCTCGGCCAGTTCGAACCGCCCGATGCGGTCCGCGCGCGCATCAGTGAAGGCTCCTTTCAGATGGCCAAAGAGTTCGCTTTCAAACAAGGTCTCGGGCAAAGCGCCGGTGTTCACCGCTACCAGCGGATGCGAAGCCCGGCTGGACAACGCATGCACGGTTTGCGCGATCACTTCTTTCCCTGTGCCGTGCTCGCCGGTGATGAGCACGTTCGCATCGGAAGGCCCTACGCGGGACATGACTTCGAGCACGGACTGCATGGCGGGCGCGCTGGCGATAAATTCGGGCCGCCCTTCGACGCGCAACAGCCGGTTTTCCGCCTCGAGCCGCTCCGCCGCGAGCAGCGCCCTGCGCAGTTCAACCTGCGTTCTCAGGATTGAGATAAGCCGTTCGTTTTCCCAGGGTTTTTGAATGAAGTCGCGGGCCCCGCGGCGCATGGCTTCGACCGCCAGCTCCACATTGCCCCACGCGGTCATGACGATCACGGGCAAAGCGCTATCCTGCGCGACGATTTCCGAGAGCAAGTCGAGGCCTTCCTGCCCCGAGGTCGTGTCGCGCGTGTAGTTCAAGTCGATCAGGACGGCATCGTACGTGCTGCGAGCCAAAGCCTCCCGCGCCAATACAGGCGACTGCACGGAATCCACTTTGTACCCTTCGGGCTTCAGCAGCAGCTCGAGTGCCTGCAGGATGTCGCGTTGGTCATCCGCGGCTAGAATGCGCGGAGCTTCGCCACGGTTTCCCGTCACTGCGGCAGTTACGGCGTCGCGCGGCTTGCTCGTAGAAATGGGCATGTGTGAGGTCTTTAGCTTGGACCTTTCTTCCTTTTCAAACAATTTTTCGATCGCCGCCTTTACCTCATTCATACCGCAGCGCCACATTCGGATCGACCCGCGCCGCGCGGTGTGCAGGTACATAACACGCCAGCAAAGCCACCGCAACGAGCGTCAGAGTAACCGAAGCAAACGTTACCGGATCGACCGGGCTTAAACCGAATAGCAGCGACCGTATGGCGCGAGTCACCGCGAATGATCCCAGCAGGCCCAGGCTCACACCGATTGCCGCGACGCGCGCACCTTGTCCGAGCACCAGCCGCAAAATGTTGGCTCGCGTGGCACCCAGGGCGATGCGCACGCCAATCTCACCGGTGCGCCGCGCCACGCTGTGCGCCATGACTCCATAGAGACCCACGACCGCTAGCAACAGGGCCACCGCGCCAAAAAATCCAACCAGGATCAGATTGAACCGACGCGCGCGTAGAGACCCGGAAACCACGGAGGCAAACGAACCGAATTCCGGCGGAATATCGGGATCGAGGCGGCGCGCCAACTCCCTGGCGTTCCTGATCAGCGCGGACGATTCGCCGTCGGACCGAATTACCGCAAAGAAATAGCGTGCCGCTTGCGGCCGCTGTCGATACGTCACGTAGATCGTCGGCCGGGGAGGCGACTCCAGCGTGTTGGCACGGATGTCGCCGACCACTCCGATTACCGTAAGCGGACGCAGGTCGCCATCCATATTGCCGAACTCGATGATTCGGCCCAATGCCTCTTCATGCGGCCACTTTTCACGGGCCAGCGACTCGCTGACGAGGGCCACATGCGGCGCATCAACCGAGTCGCGTTCGTCAAACAGACGCCCGCGCAGCAGCGGTACACTGAGCGACGTAAAGAAACCTTCGCTGACCACAGAGTACGTGGCATAGCCCGTGTCGAACGCGTGGTGATACAACGGTTCAAATTCATCCATGGTGGGCGCACGCTGGCCGGGGGCGAGGACGATGTAGCCACCATCGGTATGATCGCCTCCTTCAAACAGTGGCAACCAGCTGATTCCGCCGACGTCGGTTACACCTGGGATCGCCCGCAGTCCGGAAAGCAGCTCGCTCAAAAAAGCTATCCGACGTGTTTTCTGTTCAGGTTTTTCGACCGACGAGAGAGCGAGATCCATCGTCAAGATCCTTTCCGTCTGAAAGCCCGGATCGACCGAAAGAACCTCGAGGAGGCTGCGGCCGAGCAACCCCGCACCGGTCAGAAGCACCAGCGTAATCGCAAGCTGGCTGACGACAATCAAGCTGGCCGCGCGGTGGCTCGACAACACGGGAAGATGCGAGCGGCTGTTTTCCGTCAAGGCGGAACCACTGCTGCGAATGGCCCTCCTGGCGTTGAAGATTCCGAGCCCGATGGCAACCACGGCCGTAGTCGCCAGCGTAACTCCTAGCATGGGAAGACTAACGGAAATTCCGCGGATCGCTTGGAGCTCCGGAGGTGCAAGCCGCAGTAAGCCGGCCACTGCAGCGCGTGCCGCAAGGATTCCAAGAATTCCACCGGCTAAAGAAAGCAATAGCGACTCCAGCAGAAACTGCCGAAGAAGTTGCGCGGGCGTCGCTCCGAGCGCGACGCGGATGGACAACTCGCTTTGGCGCGCTGCGGTCTGTGCTAACAGGAGGTTGGCGACATTCAGACACGCCACCAGAAGAAGAAACCCGACGGCGCCCAAAAGAATCATCAACGCAGGCCGCACCGGAGCGGTCAGTTCGTCCTGGAGGCGATTCACGGCGACATCGGTCATATCCACATCCGGAGCGTATTGCTGGTGGATTTGCCGCGCAATCGCGGAGAGCTCGGCGCGGGCTTGAGCACGGGAGGCGCCGTCGCGCAAACGAGCGATCACCTGCCAGTTGTGCGCCGTGCGCGACGGATAACGTTCAAGGAGTTCGCGCGGAACCCAGACCTGCGAACGCTCCGGAAAATCGAAGCCCGCGGGCAGAACTCCCACTATGGAAACAGACTGATTCAAGATGGTGAGCTTATGGGCACTAAGGTCGCGTGCGCCACCGAGGAACTGTTGCCAGAAAGCGAACCCGACGATAGCTACCGGCGCGGCGCCGAACTGTTCCTCCTGCAAAGCAAAGCTGCGTCCGAGAACCGGCTGGACTCGCATCAGAGACAAGAAGTCGGCGGATACTAAGGCGACCTGAACGCGGAGCGGCTGCGCCAGGCCTGAAACCGACTCCAGTCCGGCGCCATATTCGGCGACGCCCGCAAGTGACCGGCTCAGGGCCCTGACGTCGTCGAAATTGGGATCGCAGAAGTTGACGTTATGGCCGGAACCGTTCACTTCACGCAGGCTGACCAGCCGGTCCGGCTGTTCGTAGGGCAGCGGTTTGAGGAGCGCGGCATAGGCCACGGTGAAAATCGCAGTCGTCGCACCAATACCCATGGCCAGTGTCGCGAGGGCGGTTAGCGTTACGCCCAAGTTCTTGCGCAGTCGCCGAAGCGCGTGTCGCACATTCTGCAGATACATCGGTCTCTCCGTCAGCCGCTCTCACTCATACCGTAGTGCCACATTGGGATCGACCATGGATGCCCGCCGCGCCGGAACGAACCCCGCAACGGTCGCAACCGCACCCAACAAGGTCACGACCGCGAGCAACGCCAAGGGGTCCGCTCCCTTCACGCCAAACAGGAAGCTATGCAGAAATTGGCTGCCGGCAAGCGAAAGAGGCACGCCGGCGACAAGCCCCAAGACGACCAGGACCATCGCTTCGCTTAAAACCAGGCGCAGGACATCCAGGCGCCGCCCTCCCAAAGCCATTCGTATACCGATTTCGCGCGTACGCCCGGCTACGGAAAACGACATCAAACCGTAGAGCCCTATGCAAGCGAGCGCCAGCGCCAACGCCCCAAAGAACCCCGTAAGCTTCGCAAACGCGATATGGTTCAGGGCGCTCCGCTCGACCCGGTCCTCGAGCGTAGCAATTAACGGGATCGGAATATTGGCGTCGACCGACTTGATCTGGCTGGTAACGCTTGTTATGGCCGCTGCCGGAGGTCCCTCGGTCTTAACCTCAAGAACGATCTGACTGGGATCGGCCGTTTGCTGGTACGCATGGTAGAAGCGAGGCGGCACCTGCTCGCGCAGACCGCTGCCATGGTCTTTCGCGTCGCGAGAGACACCGACGATGGTGAGCGGTTTGTCGCGCCACTCCGGGTCGTCGATATAGAACTGCCGCCCGAGGGGATTCTTCCCGGCAAAGAAGCGCCGTACCATCGCTTCGTTCACCACCACGACACGCAGCGACGCAGCCGTGTCGCTTGCTTCGATGCCGCGCCCCACCAGAATCGGAATGCCAACCGCTTCGAAATAGCCCGGACCGACGTAGTCTTCGTAGGCCACGCGGTCTGCGGCATTTTGCGTTTCAAATCCGGGAACCAGGATGGCGTCGCCCGATTCAGTATTCGCAAAGAGCCCGTTCGTCGAATAGGTCACCGTGCGCACTCCAGCGTTGCCCATGAGTTGGGCGGAGAGCCGGTCGGCGAGGAGCTTCATTTTCTCACTGCTGTAGCCTGCCGCCGTGGGATCGAGCCGGGCGATGACCAGCTGGGAGCGCGGATACCCGAAGTCCTGCGCCATCAGCTTTTGCAGGCTGTGCAGCAGCAAGCCGGCCGCAAACAGCACCAGCAAGGACAGCGCAACTTGTCCCGCGATCAGCACCTTGCTCCAGCTGAAGCGCGACAGCAAAAGCCTTCCCGGCGCGGCGTCTTTGAGTGTTGGTGAAACCGGAACGCCCAGCGTGCGGCGCGCCGGCATCAGTCCAAAGAGCAACCCGGTGAAGAGTGTCACGGCGAAGGAGAAGCCGAGCAACCGCAGATCGGGTGAGAGCGGCAGTGAAGTGTCGGTTCCAAAAAGCCG
>Ga0126370_10000677_pt1 | contig 14560 bp, 16 predicted proteins | sample PanSoiMetaPlot_3_FD_92586 | JGI IMG/M metagenome (GOLD analysis project Ga0126370, IMG submission 92586) | Tropical forest soil microbial communities from Panama - MetaG Plot_3 | ecosystem: Environmental > Terrestrial > Soil > Tropical forest > Bulk soil | place: Panama | collected 2016-02-17 | reverse complement strand
GTGTCGTTCTTCTCCGTCGTGCGCCGCGAGGTCACCGTGCTCGGCTCGATGATCTACCAGGACGAGTTCCCCGAGGCGCTCCGGCTGGTCGACAGCGGTGCCGTGCGCACGGCACCGCTGATCACGCATCGATTCGGCCTCGACCGCATCGGCGAGGCCTTCGCCGCTCACACCGATCCGACCTCCATCAAAGTCGCCCTGGACCTCTGATTCCCGCGAGAGACGAGAGGTGGTGCGCGCTGCAGGCCGTCGCGGGGCTGGGGCCCCGCCGGCCGAGGCGCGCCTATTAAACGATGACCGATCAGCCGCTTCGCCACGAGAAGTACACCCACGGCCACGCGCCGGCGACGCTCCAGCAGCACGCGCAGCGTACCGCTGACGAGGCGGCGGCGTTTCTCTTGCCGCATCTCAGACCCGGCATGCGGCTGCTCGACGTGGGCTGCGGCCCGGGCAGTATCACGCGCGGGCTCGCCGAACGGCTCGCGCCGGGGCAGGTAGTTGGCATCGATCTCTCCCGAGAAGCCCTCGACGGCGCGCGGCGGGACGCCGCGGCGCGAGGACTGAGCAATCTCAAGTTCGAGGAAGGGAGCGTCTACCAGCTACGATACGCCGATGCGTCGTTCGACGCCGTGTACGCCCACCAGGTGCTGCAGCACTTGCGCGAGCGCGGCTCGGCACTGCGCGAGATGATTCGCGTCGTCACGCCGGGGGGCCTCGTTGCGGTGCGCGACGTCGACTGGGGCACCGCGGCGTACTGGCCGCGGGATCCGTGGATCGATCGCTTCGTGGACGTGCACTACAAGACGTGGTACCGCAACGGCGGTGAGCCGCAGATGGGGCGTCAGCTCCGCGCGCTCTTCAACGCGAGCGGCCTCGTGGACCTTCAGATCACGGCGGCCGTCTGGTGCTACGCAACACCCGCGGAGACCACCGCGTGGGGCGAGGCCTACGCAGATCGCCTGCTGACCTCGCCCATGGGCGAGCGTCCCGTCGAGTACGGATTCGCGACGCGGGCCGACATCGAGTCGATGGCCGCGGCCTTCAGGGCGTGGGGCTCGCATCCGGACGCGACGTGGATGTTCGTCCACATCGAGGCGTTGGGGCGGAAAGCGGGCGGCTAGATCTCCGGGCGCTTGCCGTGCGTCACACGGACTTCGGTCTTGATGCCGCCGCGCACGTTGAAATCGCCCGTCACCTCGAGCCAGCGCGGATTGGCGACCGCGACGAAGTCGTTCAGGATCCGATTGGTCACGTCCTCGTGGAACGCGCCTTCCTGCCGGTACGACCAGAGATAGAGCTTGATCGACTTCAGCTCGACCAGGTGCTGATCGGGCACGTACCGGATGCGGATCGTGGCGAAGTCCGGCTGCCCGGTCATGGGACAGAGACAGGTGAACTCGGGCACGGTCATCGTGACCTCGTAGTCACGATCCGGATGCGGGTTCGGCACCACTTCGAGCGTCTTCGACGGAGCCGACGGCATGCCGCGATTATACCGTCAGCGGGTCGTGAGGCCGATACCGACCGCGACGGCCGCGCACGCCATCAAGAGGTCGGCCGTGAGCGGGTCGCCGGCCACCAGCGCCGCCGCGATGACCCCGAAGATCGGCTGGGTGAGGAAGAACGCCGAGAGTGCGCTCGGCCGGTAGCGTCGCAGCAGCGCCAGGTTCACGACGAAGTTGAAGCCGGAGATCAGGACGCCCTGATAGCCGATCGAGGCGGCGAGCCGCCAGCTCCAGCGAGTCTGCGCCGGCTCGACGAGCGCGGAGATGATTACGAACAGCACGGTGCCCACGATCGCCTGCGTGAGGAGAAGCTTCACCGGGTCCAGACGCTGGACGGCTCGCGCGAGATAGATCGTCCGCTCGGCGAGGAGCACGCCGGCCACCGTGACGATCACATCGCCCAGCAGGGTCGGCGACCCGTGCGCGATCTGGCGGGCGCCGAGCAGCACGATGCCCGAGTACGCAACGACGACGCCCACGAGCTTCCGCACCGTGAGCCGGTCGCCGGGGATCAGGAAGTGGGCGAGCACGACCGTATGGACGGCGTAGAGGTTCAGGAGAACCGACGCGTGCGCCGCGCTGGTCAGCCAGGTGCCGATGTTCGTGGCGGTCATCTGGACGCTGAAGAGAAGCCCAAGGAGCACGAGCGGGCGCCATTCGGCCGGCTCGACGCGAAACCCGGCAAAGCGGCCGGTCGCCCAGGCCCAGAGGCAGATCACGACGCCGCCGACGATGAAGCGCATCCAGGCCAGGCGAAGCGGCGGAGCCTCCTCGAGGCCCATCTTGATCACGACGGTGTTGGCGCCCCAGAGGATCGAGATGAGCACGGCCATGGCCGCGCCCTTGAGGTCGATGTCTTTCGAAGGATGGCTCAGAACGCTCTCGAGAATACGACACCTGGCATAATCGGCCCATGAAGATCGGCCTGATCGGGCTCCCCAAATCTGGAAAAACCACGCTGTTCAACCTGCTCACCGGCTCGAAGGTCGCGACCGCGCGCTACGACGCGGGCCGCGCCGAGCTCCACACGGGCGTCGCGCGGGTCCCGGACGCGCGGGTCGACCGGCTCACGGCGCTCTTCAAGCCGAAGAAGACGACTTACGCGACCTTCGAGGTGGTCGACCTCGCCGGCATCGAGCGCGGCGAGCGCGCCGGGCTCGACACCAAGGAGTTCAGGAACGCCGACGCGCTCTTGCACGTCGTGCGCGCGTTCGCCGACGAGGCCCTCGGCGCGCCGACGCCGAAGCGCGACATCGAAGATCTCGACACCGAGCTCATCCTGGCCGACCTCGAGGTGATCGACCGGCGGCTCGAGCGGCTGGAGGCCTCGATCAAGAAGCAGCGCAAGGACGCCGACGTCAAGGAACAGGCGATCCTGGCGCGCCTCAAGCACGAGCTCGAGCGCGAGACACCGCTCCGCGCGGTCACGCTCACGCCGGACGAAGCGCGCGCGATTCGCGGGTACACGTTTCTGTCCCAGAAGCCGATCCTGCACTGCGTGAACCTCGACGAGAAGGCGATCGCCGACGGCCCGAAGGCGATCGAGACCCTCGGACTGGAGCAGGCGGCGCAGCGCCCACGAACCCGCATCGGCTGGGTCTCGGCGGTGATCGAAGCGGAGGTCGCCGAGCTCGCGGGCGACGAGCAGCGCGCCTTCCTGGCCGATCTAGGGTTGAAGGAGCCGGCGATCCATCGCGTGCTGAGCGACTGCTTCGCGTTGCTCGGCCTCGTCTCGTTCTTCACGGTGGGGGAGGACGAGGTGCGGGCGTGGCCGATCCCCGAGGGCACGCGGGCGCAGGCCGCCGCCGGCACGGTGCACTCGGACATCGAGCGCGGATTCATCCGTGCCGAGGTCGCCGGCTACGACGACCTGGTGGCGGTCGAGGGGTCGTTCGCCGATCTCCGAGCCCGGGGCCAGCAACGGCTCGAGGGCAAGGACTACATCGTCCGCGACGGGGAGATCTGCCACTTCCGGTTCAACGTCGCGAAGTAGCGCGCGGGCACCGTCTCGCGCGCTATCGCCCCGCGGCGACGGCCGCCGACTCCCGGAAGCTGAACGCCGCGTCGAGCGGCGGAAGCGGCGCGCCGAAGAAGAGCCGGCGCTGCACCCGGGTCATCAACGGCGAGCGCAGGATCAGCGGGATCGCCTTCTGGACCGCGCGCTCGACGAGCGGAGAGCGGATCGCCTGCCCGAGCAGAACGCCCTGAGCCCCGAGCTGGAAGCGATGCAAGGTGCGCACGTCGTCCGCGCGAAGCCGCTGGACCCGGCGCAGAACGTCGTGGCCGATCGGGCCGCGTCCACAGTGCGGGTACAGCACCTGGGCGGCGGCTGCGGCGTCGGCGAGCGCGACGTTCACGCCGATGGCGCCGGCCGGGCTCATCGTGTGCGCGGCATCGCCGATCAAGAGCAGCCCGTCGCGCGCCCACTCGCGCATCAGGCGGATCGTGCCTTCGAGAGGAACGAACGGCTTGAAGTCGGACAGGGAGTCGGCGAATTCGCCGAAGATCGGGTCGAAGCGCCGCACGCGCTCGGCAACGGCCGCCACGCCCTCGTCGCGCCACCGCTTCCATTCGCCCGTCCGCACGTAGAGACCGGCCTGGATGTGGTGCGGATACTTTGGCAGCATGAGGCCCCGCACGCTTCCCACGGACACATAGAAGGTGCTCGACCAGCCCGGCGGTCGCTCGGTCGTGAACCAGATGACGTCGAAGTCACGGTGCTCGTACTCGGCGTCGAAGCCGCTCAGTCGGGCCACGGTCGAGTAGCGGCCGTCCGCGCCCACCACGACATCGGCGAGGACCTCGAACGGCTCTCGGCCGTGACGGAGTCCGCTCACGCCGATGACGCCGCCGTTGTCCTCGAGCACGCCGGTGACCTTGGCGCCCATCCAGCACCGGAACGACGGAAGCCCGGCGGCCAGTCGGTAGAGCGCCGATAGAAAGATCGGCTGGGGCATCCAGATCGCATACGGGTAGCGCGGGGAGATCCGCTCGAACACGAGCTCACCGACCTCACGACCGTCCAGGCGGACCTTGCCGACCTCGAGGAGCGAGTGAGGCTGGTCCAGGACGTACTCGAGCAGTCCCAGCGCGTCGAGCAGGTGAGAGGTGCTGGGGTGGAGCAGCTCACCGCGAAACTCTCGCTCGAAGTCCTCGTGCCCTTCGAGCAGCAAGACGTCGACGCCCCGCTTCGCGAGAAGCAGACCGAGCATGAGCCCTCCCGGCCCTCCGCCCACGATGCACACGCTCGCGCGGGCCATCGCTACGGCTCTCACGCTTTCACCGTACCAGCGGGCGCCAGCCCCGCCGCGCCGCGCTCGTCGACGCGAGCGCCAGCGGCGATCGGCCCGATCGGCGGAGCGCGACAGGTATATAGTGCGTTCGTTGTGGATTGGCGTCCGCTCGGCTTCGGTTGCACCGTGGCGCTGAGTCGGTTCGCGCGCTGGCTGTATCGAGGACGCCGCCCCCACGTGCTGGCTCGCGGGTTCAATCGAGTCGCCGCCGCCGTGTTCGCACGCGGCGTGGCCCCGGACTACCTCGTCACCCTGGACGTGAGAGGCCGCCGCTCCGGGCGGACGATCTCGCTGCCGCTGGTGATGGCGGTCCTCGACCGGCAGCGCTACCTCGTGTCGAACCTCGGGACCAAGGCCGCGTGGGTTCACAACGTGAAGGCGACTTCAGGTCGCGCCGTCATTCGCCACGGCCGCACCGAGCACGTGCAGCTGGAAGAATTCGCGATCGACCAGCGCGCCCCCGTGCTGAAGGCCTTTCTCAAGCGCGCGCCGGGAGCGCGGCCGCACATCCCGGTCGACAAGGACGCGCCGCTCGACGAGTTCGCGGCGATCGCGTCTCAGATTCCAGTGTTTCGCGTCTCCGCGGCGACTCCAGCTAGCCAATGACGAAGCAGGAGACGATCGAGCGGGGCAGGCTGCGCGTCGCCATCATCGGCGCCGGCCCGTCGGGCGCCGCCCTAGCCATCCTGTTGAACCGCCAGGGAGCCGACGTCACACTCTTCGACGACGTGCGGCGCCCGCCGCTGCTCGTGGGCGAGTCGCTCATTCCGGCGGTCGTGCCGATCTTGCGCCGTCTGGGAGTCGAGCAGCAGGTCGCGAGCTTCAGCTGCAAGAAGCCCGGCGCGACGTTCGTCTGGTCGGCCTCGGATCAGGTTCGCGTGGCGTTCGATCGGTTCGCCCCGGCGGTCTTTCCGTATGCCTACAACATTCCGCGGCCGCGGTTCGACGAGGCGCTGCTCGCCCACGCCGTCGCCACCGGCGTGCGCCACGTGCCGGCCCGGGCGCAGCTTCAGCGCGCTTACGACAATGGCGGCTGCGCCGAGCTCGCGCTCGCTCCGGAGACCCTGGCGGCAGCGCCGGCGCTCGGAGCTCGTCAGCCCGATTTGATTGTCGACGCCACCGGCCGCGCTCGCTCCGTCGCGCGTTTGCTCGAGATCCCGGCGCGCGTCGGTCCACGAAAGGACGTGGCGCACTTCGCCCACTTCGAGGGATTCCGCTGGCCCGAGACGCCGGGGCAGGTGGTCGTCAACCGCCGGCGAGCGGGCTGGAGCTGGTGCATTCCGCTTCGAGAGCGGCTCTCGATCGGGATCGTCCTGGGCCAGGACGACGCGGCCGGTCTCGGGCGCACTCCCGAGGAGCGGCTGGCGCGAGCGATCGCGGCGGACGACGCGCTCTCGTCCATCGCGGGCGAAGCGCGCCGCGTGACACCCGTCGCCACCTATCTCAACTACCAGCTGATCTCCGAGCGCGGCTACGGCCGCGGATGGGTCATGGCGGGGGACGCGTTCGGATTCGTCGACCCGATGCTGTCGCCCGGCGTATTTCTCGCGCTTCGCTCGGCCGAGCTCCTGGCGGACGGTCTCGCGCCCTGGCTCTCGCGGCGGCTCATTCCGTCGCCGGAAGAGCTCGAGGGGACCATGGCAGCGTACGCGCGCGTGCAGTACGCGATGCTCTCGGCCTGGCTCGAGCTGGTCTCCTATTTCTACGACGGGCGCGTGGCCGCGCTGATGCGAGCCGGCCGCACCTGGAACGCGCTCGGCTCGGGCTGGTTCAAGCGCGCGCTCGACTCGCACGTCGCGCGCCATGTGGGTCTGCTGGCCAGCGGGGCGGCGACGACGGGGCGCTACAGTCGCGGTCTCCTGAGATTCCTGGGTCGTCACGCGCTGCGAGGCGTCGACCCGGCCGAGCTCGCCATCCGCTGACGCGCACGGGCGGCGAAGCGCGAGGCGCTACGCGGTGACGCCCGGAATTTTCTTCAACGGGCCGCCGAGCGCCTGGACCACCGCCGCGACGTTCGGATCGGGCGTGTTCATCGGCAGCACGCAGCCCGAGCCGACGATGAGCCCCGTGCCGTCGGTCTGAGCGATCGCGTCGCGTGCTTCGGCCACGGCCTGCTCGGCCGTGCCGTCCCGGAGCGTCTTCCACTGATTGAGGCCACCGATCACGGCACCCGGCACTCGCGCGCGCGCGTCCCGCAGCGACGGTGGCGTCGCGCGGTCGTCCCAGTTCCACGCGTGGCCCGGCAGGCGGGCCAGCCGGTCGAACATCAGCTCGTTGCCGTGGCAGTGGATGATCGTCAGGCTCGAGCGGGATTCGATCGACTCGAGAAATTGCCGATCGTAGGGCTCGCCGAACCGCGCGTACTCCTCGTCGGAGTTGACCGATCGGCTGGCCGCCTGGATCGAGTAGAAGATACCCGAGACGCCCTCGGTGAGGGCCAGGTCGGCGAACTTGATGAGCGTGTCGGTGATCGCCTCGAGCGCGCCGATGACCGCGTCGGGATGCTCGCGCAGGTCGCGCGGCAGCCGGTCGCCCGAGAGCTTCTTCGCGAGCGAGAGCGGTGAAAAAAGCGTCGGGACCACCGGGGCGTCGCCGATGCGTCGATCGAAGCCGAGACGGATGATGGTCTCGATCTCCTCGGCGTAGCCCGGCACCGCGCCCGGATCGAGCGCGCGAATCTTCTTCCAGTCTTCGGGCGCGCGCACGGCACAGCTGGCGCAAGGCCGATGACCGTCCTCGCGCACGGCGTCGCCCTCCACGCATCCCCACGCTTCCACGGCGTAGCCACCGCGAGGCGTGATCTTCAGGAAGTCCGAGCCGTAGCGCTCGTGAAAGCGGAGCGTCGCCTGCGCCAGGCCCGCGGGCGAATGGTCGACGCTCGGAAAGTGACGCCACACCGCGTAGGGCACGCGATCGACCGGCTGCCGGTGGATCGCGGCCTGGACCCGTTCACGTCGACTCATCTGCTTCATGCGCGGAGCACTCCATCGCTCAGGACCGCCTCGCCGCGCTCGTCGATCGCGTCGAACGCGATCCGATCGCCCGCGCGCCCGCGGCCGCGCACCGTGAGGGTCGACGGCATGTAGACCAGCCCGGTGAAGCGGACCGCGATCTCCTTGACGCGCGCCGGGTCCCCGTCGAGGTCCTCGCGGATCACCTGCGACACCGCGAGGGCGAGGGTCGCCGAGCCGTGGAGGATCGGCGCCGCCAGCCCGGCCGACCGGGCGACGGCGACGTCGGTGTGAATCGGGTTCCAGATGCGAGCACACTCCGAGTACATGTGGGACACGCGCGCGCCGACCGAGACCGCCGCGCTCCAGCGCGTCTCGGTCGACGGCGGCGGGGACGGCCGAGCGAGCGGCTCGATCTGCACGCGCGCCTCGCCCTCGGTCGCGACGCCGCGATAGACCGAGCCGTAGTCGGTTGTCGTCACGGGTCCGCCGTTGCGATCGACCGTCGACAGGCGCGCGACGACGAGCGTGCCGGCGCGGCTCGGCCGCACGACGATGATCTGGGCGCGGGTGAGGAGCCGGTCGGACACCGAGGGCGGACGATGAATGATCAGGTGGTGCGTCGAGTGCACGCCGAGCAGCGCCCACGACTCTCGGACGGCCTTGGCGCGCAGCGCGAGGACCGCCGGCCACTCGTAGCAGACCGAGAAGAGCGGATGGGCGAGCGGTCCCTCGGCGGCGAGCGTGTCGTAGTACCGCGGATCGTCCACGCCGAGCGCCGCCGAGTACGCCATCATCCAGCGCGCGTCGAGCGAGGTGCTGAGCGCCCCGACCTCGATGCCGGCCACGGAGCCGGCGATCGCGCGCGCCTCGTCGCCCTCGATCATCGGCCCTGTGGGAAGTTCATGCAGTCCACGAAGATCCCCTCGAAGTCAGGATGCGCCGCCAGCGAGACGTGCTCGATCCGCGCCGCCACCGCCTCGGCACGGCCGCGCTCGGTCTCGGACACGAGACAGAGCTGCGCGCCCAGGGAGGCGGCGTTCCCGACGTAGCGGATCCGCTCGCGGGCGAGCGGCGGAATCAGCCCGATCCTCAGCGCGCTCTCGACCGACACGTAGTTGCCGAAACCGCCGGCGAGCATCAGCTCCGCGATCCGCTCGGCCGGGACGCCGGCCACGTGCTGGAGCATCATGACGCCCGAGGCGATCGCGCCCTTCGCCAGCTGCACCTGGCGCACGTCGTCCTGGGTCAGCACGATCTCCTGCCGTGCGCCGGCCTCGCCCGCCCGGAGCACGACGACTTGACGCTCCTCGCCGCGCATCACGACCCGCTCGGCGAGCTTGGGCGGAAGCGAATCGCGAGCCTCGACCTGGATCAATCCCGTCCAGTCGATGACACCGCGCTCGAGCAGGCCGGCCAGGAGGTCGATGATCCCGGAGCCGCAGATGCCGAGCGCCTCGGCCTCGCCGATCGTGTGAACGTGGATGTCGTCGTCCACGGTGACGCGATCGACGGCGCCGAGCGCGCCGCGCATGCCATGACGGATCTGGCCGCCCTCGAGCGCCGGGCCGGCAGGCGCCGAGCACGCCCAGAGCCGGTCACGACAGCCGAGCAGCACCTCGCCGTTGGTGCCGATGTCGACAGCGACGCGGATCTCGGCGCTGTCGTAGATCCGCGTCGCGAGCGCGACACCGACGGCGTCCGCCCCGACGAATCCCGCCACCAGGGGCAGGAGGCACACGCGCGCCTCCGGCGCCACCTTCAAGAAGAGCTCGCGGGCGGCGAGCGTGACGGCGTGCCGCATCACCGGCGCGTACGGGGCCAGTCCGACGTGCGAGGGGTCGATTCCGAGCAGGATGTGGTGCATGCACGTGTTGCCGACGACGACCACCTTGTAGATCCACTTCGCGAGCACGCCCGACTCCCGGCAGATCTCTTCGATGTGCTGGTTCAGGAGGCCGACGATCCGGGTGTGGAGCTTGCGCAGATTGCCGGGATTGAACTGCGCGAACGCGATGCGCGACATGAGATCGCCGCCGAACACGGTTTGCGGATTGAGACTCGACACCGACGCGAGCTGCTCGCCCGACTCGAGCTCGACCAAGGTGGTGACGACGCTCGTCGTGCCGATGTCGATCGCCAGACCGAACTTCATCGCGGCGGTGTCGCCGCGCTCCACCGCGACGATGCGGGCGCGCTCGCGTGAGGGGCCGCCCGCCTCGCCGCCGGGTGTGAACGTCGCGACGGTCACGCCGGCCGGGTCGTCCCGGAGCGCGGACGGCAACCCCTGCACGACGGCCGGGCCGACGTCGGCGGTGGTGAGACCGACCGCCTCGAGCAGCTGCTCGAGGTCGGAGGTCTGATGGTGCTCCTCGCGCGGCAGGGTGACCTTGACGACCTGCTTGGCGACCCCGGAGTCGAGCGTGACCCGGCCGAGCTGGCGCACACCGGGTCCGGCGCCGAGGATCTGGAACGAGCGCTCGTCGAGCGGGGGCGCCGGCTGGACGGTGACGGCCTCGTGGAGGACGCACTGGCAGGCGAGGCGATAACCTTCGCGGACGAGATCGTCGCCGAGCTGGACCTCATCCATGATCGTCGGCGGTGGCGGCAGGCCCGCGAGAAACTTGATCCGGCACGACGTGCACCGCCCGCGGCCGCCGCACGTGGCCGTGATGTCGATGCCGGCCGCGTGCGCCGCCTTGAGGATCGTCGTGCCGGGCGCCACGGTCAAGGTTCGGCGCGCGGCGGGATCGCGCGGATCGGCGACGAACGTCAGCGGGAGGGCCATGGCCTCACATTCTAGTGGTATGCTCGCGCGCATGGAAATAAGCGTCGACTCGCTGAGGCGCACTGCGGCGCTCGCCGGGTTCGCCTGGACCGACGCCGAGCTCGACGCGATCCGTCCAGCCGTGCAGCGGCTTCTCGAGTCGCTGGCCGAGCTGGAGCGGCTGCCGCTCGGCGCCGTCGAGCCGACCACGCAGTACCGGGTGCTCTGAGTGAGCGATCTCTGCTGGGCGTCCATGGCCGACCTCGGCCGGATGATCGCGACCAAGCAGGTCTCGCCCGTCGAGGTCGTCCAGGCCCACCTCGACCGCATCGCCGCGCTCGATCCCAAGCTTCGCGCCTTCATCACGGTCTGCCCCGACGCGGCGCTCGAGGCGGCGCGGGCCGCGGAGGCCGATCTGGTTTCGGGGCGGACACTCGGCCCGCTCCACGGTGTGCCCTGGGCGCCGAAAGATCTCTACTCGACGAAGGGCGTTCGCACCACCGGCGGCTCCAAAATCCTCGCCGACTCGGTACCGGGCGACGACGCGAGCGTCGTCGCGCGGCTCGCGCGCGCCGGCGCGATCCTGCTCGGCAAGCTCAATATGCACGAGTTCGCCTATGGGCCCGAGGGCCTCAACGCGCACTACGGCGACACGCGCAATCCGTGGAGCGCCGATGCGCACCGCGTCGCCGGCGGCTCGTCTTCCGGGTCGGGCGCCGCGGTCGCCGCGGGACTCGCGCCGGGCTCGCTCGGCTCCGACACCGGCGGCTCGATCCGGATCCCGGCCTCGCTCTGCGGCATCACCGGGCTCAAGCCGACCTACGGCCGTGTGAGCCGCGCGGGGGTGCTGCCGCTCGCATGGTCGATGGACCACGTGGGCCCCATGACGCGCTCGGCGCGCGACTGCGCGCTGATGCTCGGCGCGATCGCAGGCTACGATCCGGCGGACCCGACGACGAGCGTGCTGCCCGTGCCCGACTACGGCGCGGCGCTCACCGGCGACGTGAAGGGCCTGCGGGTCGGGCTGCTCCGCGCGAGCTTCACCGACGCGGCGACGCCGGACGTGCGCGCCGCGGTGGAGTCCGCCGCGAAGGCGCTCGAGGGCGCGGGCGCGGTCGTCGACGAGGTGAGCCTGACCCACGTGGCTCACGTGGCCACCGCCTCGGCGGTGATCGTCGCGTCGGAGGCGCTGGCCTATCACGCGCCGTGGATGCGGGCGCGAGCTCAGGACTACCAGCCTGACGTGCGCGAACGCCTCCGCCTTGGCGCTTTCGTCACCGGGGCGCACTACGTCAGGAGTCAGCAGATCCGAGCGCTCTTGACCCGCGAGGTCGACGAGGCGCTCGCCCGTCGAGACGTGCTGCTCGCGCCGGCGACACCGATCGCGGCGCCCGTCCTGGGCGAGCGCGAGACGACGCTCGGCGACGGCCCGTCGGACGTCCGCGCGGCGCTGCTGCGGTGCACGCGCCCGTTCAACTTCTCCGGCCACCCGGCGTGCGCCGCACCGTGCGGCTTCACCGCGGGCGGCCTGCCGATCGGCTTGCAGATCGTGGGGCGGCCGTTCGACGAGGCCACCGTGCTGCGGACCGTCGACGCCTATCAGCGCATCACCGACTGGCATACTCGCCGCCCCGCGGCCGCGTGAGCGGCGCGGGAGCTCGGAGGATTCGATGAGCGACGCGAACGTGGAGGCACGCCTGGCCGCGCTCGAGTCGAAGCTGGGCCGGCTGGAGCAGCTCCTTGGCACCGTCAACGAAAAGCTCGATCGCGCAGCGCCGAGCGTCGATGAGGCGCGCCGCGGCATCCAGGCCTGGGTGACCGAGTACGTGTCGCTGCGACTGCAACAGCTCGTGCCCGAGACCTGCGAGCACCCGGAACGAGAAGCCGACGCGGTCGTCGCGGAAGGACCCGTCCTGCCCGGTACGCGGATCCGCTGCACGGACGAGGTCCTGCACCGGCTGAGTCGGATCCCGATTCCGTTCGTGCGTCAGATGGTGGCGGAGAAAGTCGCCGAGACCGCGCGGGCCGAGAAGGTCGGCGTGGTGGACGTGACATTCTTCGAGCGAGCCGCCACCTTCTGACAGTGCAAGCTGTCGGGGGAGGATCTCCTGACCTTCGACCACTGGAAGGAGCACGTGCTCGGAGGGCCCCGGCTGTAGCCGACGAGCCGGTCCGCATTCCGATCGAGGATGCGCTGGACCTCCACGCCTTCGCGCCGCGCGACGTGGCGTCCGTCGTCGCCGAGTATCTCGATGCCGCTCATGCCAAGGGATTCGCCGAGGTGCGCCTGATCCACGGCCGAGGAATCGGCGTTCAGCGAAGGATCGTCCAGGGCGTCCTCGCCCGGCACCCGCTCGTCGCCGGCTACGCGGACGCGCCGCCCGAGCGCGGCGGGGCCGGCGCGACCATCGTGCGCTTGAAGTCGCACCGAGGCTGATCGGCGCGGCGCGCCGGGGGCGCGAGCTCAGTCCCGGTCTGCGCGAATCAAGATCTGCCGGTCGTTGAACGAGACGACGGCGTCCGGCGTCAGCCGGAACTCGAACGCGGCGCGGCACTTCTCGGGCGCACGGCGCACGAACTCCTCGAGGTCACGACGCGCCTCGGGGGTCATGCGCATCCGGCCGGTCCACTCGCTCCACTCGCGGAGCTTCCAGATGACGGAGTCCTCCATGACGGTGAGGCCCGCCGCGCGCAGGAACGCCTTCCACTCCGCGGCCCGGTAGCTTCGTACGTGCGACGGATCGCGGCGCTTCTCGACCTCGAGGATGAACGCGCCGGCGTCGGCGTCGTCGTGGCCCAAGATGTCCTGAAGTAGGAGCGAGCCGCCCGCGCGCAGGACGCGCTGGATCTGCCGCACGGCGCCGGCCACGTCGGCGAAGTGATGCGCGGCCGTCCGGCAGGTGACGACGTCGAAGGACTCGTCGCGGAAGGGCAGGGCGCTCGCGTCGCCGGCGACGAACTCGACGGCGGCGGCGCCACGCGCCCGGACGTGCGCGCGCGCCGCCGCGAGCATCGGCTCGGTCAGATCGTACGCGACGACCCGGCGCACGACGGACGCGAAGGCGAGCGCGGTGTGGCCGCCGCCGGTCGCGACGTCGAGCACGCGGTCGGCGCGCCGGGCGGCGCCCCAGGCCAGGAGCCGATCGAGATCCTCGCCCGCGGCGTGGAGCGGGCTCGTCACGTACGCCGCCGCGCTTGCGCCGAACTGCGCCTGGACGCGCCGAGCCTGGCTGTCGCTCACTTCGTCGGCGCCCGCTCGGCGAGGTGACGGAACAGGAACTCGGCGTCGAGCGGCGACAGATCGAAGCGCCGCGACGCTTCGTCGACCAGCTTCACCCGGTCCGCGCCGGGCTTTTCGTGAAGCTGCTCGTCCATCCACTTCACGGCCTGCTTGATCGGCGCCTCACCCGCCGCCATGCCCGCCCCTTTCGCGGGCCCGCCCCGTATCGGCGTCGCTCCGACGCCGCGAGCCCGGAGGGCATTGTACCCGGCGCGCCCGTGCCTGGGCTCGGCCCAGCAAATGGCCTGGCCCAATCAGGCCAATTGGCCCTTGACCAAAACTCGAATCGAGCCAAAATGGCTTGGCGAGCGGAGACCATGAACATTCCACTCGATCGCGACAAGCCCACGGCGCTGCCGCGCCAGATCCAGGCGCACCTCGAGCGCCTCATTCACGAGCGTCTGCTGACGCCCGGTATGAAGCTGCCGGCCACGCGCGAGCTGGCCCGGCAGCTCGGCGTCAACCGTGGCACGGTCGCGCTGGCGTACGAGGAGCTGGTGGCGACCGGCTGGGCGCGCGCGCACGTCGGGCAGGGCACCTTCGTCGCGGAGCGACCCGCGGGCGGGGCAGCGCCGGTCGCGTCGTCCGTCGCGCCGCCGGTCGCGCTCGACTGGTCCGGCCTCTTCTCGCGCAGCGCGCAGATCCTCGGCGCCGACGACGAGCGCTCGCGGGCGGTGACGCCGATCCCGTCCAACGGCGCCGTCGTCTCGTTCGCGGGCGGCATGCCGGACAGCGGGCTCTTTCCGACCGAGGCCTTCCGGCGC